>Ga0335069_10002627_pt1 | contig 27522 bp, 24 predicted proteins | sample Lox_Sample_11_FD_206714 | JGI IMG/M metagenome (GOLD analysis project Ga0335069, IMG submission 206714) | Soil microbial communities from Loxahatchee National Wildlife Refuge, Florida, United States - Lox_Sample_1.1 | ecosystem: Environmental > Terrestrial > Soil > Wetlands | place: USA...
CATACACTGGGTCTCTATGAATATCATGGTCTTTCGTGATGAAAGGGGCAAGGCCCTCCGGTATGAAGGCACAATGCTCGATATAACAGAACGCAAGCGCGCCGAAGAAGCCCTCACGGAAAGCGAAGAGAGATACAGGATCGCTATCGAGAATTCGAACGATGGTATCTCAATTCTTGAGGCAGATATATGCCAATACGCAAACAAACAGTATATGAGAATGTTTGGATTTGACCACCCCGAGGAGATCATCGGCAAATCGATAAAGCCTACCATCCATCCTGAGGACGTCGCGATGGTAACCGACATCCTAGAAAGGCGGCAGCGTGCAGAGCCTGTTCCATCAAGATACGAATTCAGGGGTATCACAAAGAAAGGGGATATGCTGTATGTCGAAGTGTCGGCGGCGAGCATCACGTTTCGTGGAAAACTCTTTGATCTTATTTACTTCAGAGACGTGACCGAAAGAAGACGCGCCGAAGAATCACTTAAGAAATCCCATAGGGAACTGGAGCGGCTGAACAAGGCAAAGGATAAGGCGGTACACCACATTTCCCACGAACTCAAAACGCCCCTCGCGGTCATCCAGGGGGTGATCGGTATCTTGCGCCGAAAATTCCAGGAAGCGTCACCGCCCGCGCTCACCGAGACCCTGGATACCCTGGAAAGAAATACGGAACGCCTTCTCGAGATATCCCGGGAAACCGATGAAATCTTCAGAGTCTCGCAGGAGGTTGAGGTAGGAATGGCCGTCAACGACCTTGATCGCCTTCTGGAAAAAATAGAGGACCTGTCCCACGTCCCTGAGGCGATACGGACGAGCTGGGAGCAACTCAAGGAATGGACGGTTAGCCACCTTGGCGCCGGTTTCCAGCAGGCGGAGCCGACAGATCTCTATACATCAGTTGAACTTGTGCTAGAAAAGATGAGTGAGGCCTCGCTTAATCGCCATCTCCAGTTGAGTATACACGGACACAAGGGATTTTTTGTTCATGTGGACCCCTCGATTCTCGGCTCCGTCGCCTGGTGCCTCATCAAGAATGCCATAGAGAATACCCCCGACCGAGGGTCCATTGAAGTGACGGTGGGGCGGGATGAGAGCGGAATCTTCCTCAAGGTGGCAGACCGGGGCATAGGTATCACCGAGGAAAATCAAGGCTCGCTTCTCGATGGTCTCTTTCATACGGAAGAAACCGACCTCTACTCAACCAAGAAGCCTTTCGCATTCGGGGCGGGCGGAAAGGGGCTGGAGCTTCTTCGAATCAGGCATTATGCAGAGCGCTACCACTTCAATATCTCGTTTGAAAGCAAAAGGTGTATATACATACCTACCGATAGAGATATCTGTCCGGGCGACATTACCCTGTGCAGCTACTGCAGGAGTGCCAATGACTGTAAGGATTCCGGGGGGACAACCTTTACCGTGACATTCCCGCAGGCAGATGCGGCGTAATGAATTAGGGGCGCAAGACAGACGCCTGAAGACGCGGGCTTATGGAGGGATACCCCACAAGCCCGGCACATTAAGGCCTGTTAATACCAGTATGCGATATTTGTTTTGGTTTTCCAGTCTTTTTCCCAACGCGCATTCAAGTATGCTTCCAATTTGTCCATAAGACGCTTCCAGCCGGTCTTGTAGTCATTCGTCAAAACGTCTTCGAGGAAAGGAACTAATTCGCCAATCTTATCTTTTGGGATATAGGCCATGGCGCCCATATCGTGAGATTTGGCAAGGGCTTCAGGATTTAAGGCATGACCTGTGAGCATGGCGACCCTGAATTTGCGTTTGACGGCAATCTCGAGAAGATCAAACCCCCTGACACCCATAATGTCGAGTATGACGACATCGTAGCTGTTTGCGTCAAGAAGTTGAGCTCCCTTCTCGTAATTGGCGGCTTTGTCGATGGTGCAATTAGGACAGGATAGCAAAATCCCTTCCTCGACCACCGCGAGAATGTCCGGTTCATCATCAACTATTAGGATCCTTTTACCGTTTAAAATCGACTCTGCCATTGTACATACCTCCCTTTGTGCTGTTTATCGTTCCGTTGCTTTCTACATCACAGAGCTCATAACTGAAATCTGTACCCTCATTGCAAACTGACGATACGTAAATATAACACGCAGGCAGACGACAGTCAAGACAATAATTCATAATAATGAACAAATGCTCTGCTATACTCAAATAATATTATGAATTTTAGCCTATATACGTATTCTCCATCGTGAACATATGTATTGTTTCGGGCGAGTTAAGCGGTGCCCACTGTTCGAGAAGAGTGAAGAGACGGCTCATGGGATTCAGAGATACGGCCTATTGAGCCCTAATCTCATAAGCCGGTCCCGTAAGGTAAAGAGGCGCTCCTCACACCATGCGCTCGTAAGGCATGACCTCATTTGAAACGGCTTCTCAAGGTTCCGTTATGCAAGACAGGGCGCGGTTAAGACGAGGAACAATGAAAGGAGGTGGGGTTGGATCACGAGGCCTAAGCTTCGCGGGCCTGGCTTAGCGGTCGAGCATGGTGCGGATTTTTGCAAGAACCTCATCGACTTTCAGGGGCTTGGCGATAAAATCAAATTCACCATCGACGATCCCCTTGTCAAGGACCACATCCTTAGTGTATCCGCTGGTGAAAAGGACTTTGACGTGGGGGTTCGTCTCATGCATCTGTTCGTAGACCTCCCGTCCGTTCTTTTTCGGCATCACCGAATCGATGATAATGAGATCGATATTCCGGTGTTGTTTGAATTTGTCTATGGCATCCTCTCCATCCCTTGCCTCGATGGTCCCGTAGCCATACTCGCGAAGCACCTGCTCAATGAAGTGCCTCACCTCCTCGTCGTCCTCAGCGATAAGGATTGTCTCGTTTCCCTGCATAATAACGGGGAGCGCCGAATCCTCACCCTCGTTCGGCCTTAACATCGCTTTGGGGAGATAGATGCGGAAGGTTGTGCCCTCATCCGGTTCGCTGTGCACCGTAATATATCCGCTGTGCTGCTTTACAATGCCGTAGACCGTAGCGAGACCAAGGCCCGTACCTTTACCTACCTCTTTGGTGGTAAAAAAGGGATCGAAGATGTGTTCTTTGGTTTTTCGGTCTATACCCGTGCCCGTGTCTGAGACTATGATCGATACGAAGCTACCCGGCTCACCGAACCCGTGAGTCCGGATGAAATCCTCGTCCATGTAGATAACCTCCGTCTCTATGACGAGCGTTCCACCCTGGGGCATGGCGTCCCTGGCATTGGTTACGAGATTAAAGAAAATCTGATCCATCTGGGATTTATCGGCCAGGACCACCGCATTATCGTCCGTGAGAGACGTGCGCAACTCGATATCCTCGGTCAGGAGTCTTCTCAGTAATTTTTCCGTTGTACGTATGGTACCGTTGATATCAATAGGTCGGGGAGTTATGGGTTGCTGTCTGCTGAATGTTAGGAGACTCTGGGTGAGATCGGCAGCCTTCCGGGAAGCGGCGAGGATCTGTTCCACGTATGCCTTAAGCGGACTATCTTCACCTATCTTCATTTGAGCAAGGGTTGCATATCCTATCAGACTCGTGAGTATGTTGTTGAAATCATGGGCGATGCCTCCTGCGAGGGTGCCAATAGCCTCCATTTTTTGCGACTGACGAAGTTGGGATTCGAGGTGTTTCCGCTCTGAGATGTCACGGTGGATGCCCCTGTAGCCTGAAAACCTTCCAGAACTATCGAAAATGGGCACGCCGCCCGTCTCAAGCACCACCTTTTTCCCGTCTTTGGAAATATTAGTATTTTCCAACCCTGCAAAAGCATTGCGGAACTTGACAGCATTGTTGAAAATAGCGGCTATACGTCTTGCCTCGTCGCGTTCCATAAAATCAGAAGGCGTTTTACTGATCACCTCTTCGGGCTCGTATCCAAGAATGTCTTTCACCTTTGGGCTGGAGTATGTGTATACGCCGTTCTCGTCCACCTCCCACACCCGTCGCTCGTTGTCTCCACAAGCGAACGGAAGCGTTTCTCACTTTCGCGCAGAGCTTCTTCTGCGCGCTTGCGCTCGCCGATGTCACGCCACACCGTGTAAGGGATATTCTTTCCTTGAACGGGGACCGCCGTCAGGGAAACTTCCGCCCAGGATTGTTGGCCGTTTGGAGCGCGGTGTACCCACTCGAAACGATGGGCGCCCGATTTCAAGGCAGTTGCGATCATCTCCTGCGCTTTGTCGGTTGATAGACGGCCGTCGGGCTGCCTTTCCGGAGAGAGGTGAGCGGGGGTCAATCCGATAAGATGCTCCTTATCTGAAGACCCAAGAAACCTCACAGCCGCTTCATTATAGTCGATGAACCTGCCCTCGTGCAGTAACAATATCGGATCAGCCGATTTTTCAAAAAGAAGTCTGAATTTCTCCTCGCTTTCTCGGAGCGTTTCTTCGGTATGCCGCCGTTTTTCTTCTTCCCGCACTACAAACCACGCTTTCACGCCGTAATACGAAATCAGGATGCAGCCCAGCAGGAAAATGCCGCCGACCAAAATGAGTCTGTTCCTGAAACCCGCAAGGGATGAGAGGACCTCGGTCTCGGGCGAGGTAACCACAATCGACCAGAATGTGCGACCTATACTGACAGGCATGAATACGGCATGCATTCTTACAGCATCTGTTTTTTGCCCGCCAACGTTATCACAGGTGTAGACCGCCGCACCCTGGCGTTTTTCGAGCATATTGTCGGCCATGGCAAGGATTGAGGGGCAATCTTTGGCATTCTGAAATACCGAATTTTCCACGTGGCCGGGGATGGGACAGAACAGTTCTGTACCATCCCGACTTATTACCCAGGCGTATCCTGCCCTGCCGGTCTTTATAACTTCTAAGTATTTCTTTGCGAGCGCTTCAAAATTAAATGTCGCAGCCAGCGTCCCCTGGAAGGTCCCGCCCTTCCATACGGGCACATGCAGGGCGATGGTCTTATAACCTCGCGCGCTCATGAACACATCGCTCGTAACCGGTTGGTGAGTTTGTATGATTTCACGTACATGCTTGAGCGATGAAACGTCTTTGCCGATTATGCTCCGATCGTACGGCGCCGAGTAGATAATCCTGCCTCTTGCATCCAATCTCGTGAAAGACCTGATAAGCCCTGTGTTGTGTCTGTAAAGGCTTTCCAGGTACCCTCTGCCCGTCCTGTCGATATTCTTGATAGCATCCATCTCGGAGAATGTGCTGAGGTCTCTTGTCCAGTCCGCGAAGAAATCTTCGACCCCCCGGGCAGCCTGTTTAGCCTGGAGCATCTGCTCGGCATTGAGGCTCTCGATGGCTTCACGTCTGGCTTCGTAATAGAGTGATAGGAAGAGAAACACGCAGACAAGCACAAACAAGGCAAAGAAAAATAGTACCCGCCTCTTTCTCATATCGATTCTCTCCCCATATACGGGCATCCCTTCGACGGACGCAGGGCTTTTCTGTTCCCCTGTTCTTTCCAATCACCGACAGGACAATAATCATCTTCCGGACGGTTCATGACAGGGACAGGCGCATTAAAAAAAATCCGACATCACACTATCATACTTCTTATCGGCAGGAATGCACAAGATATTAGGGGATACTTCGCATGCGCCGTCTCATCATGCATGCCTTGCGGCATTTTGGATTTGACTTAAGTCAACGACAACGTCTCTAGCCTGTTTTATAAATGGTATAATTGGTGATATGATGTGAAGGAGGAGACTATGGCGGAGAACAACAATACAGCTATTACGGCTCAGGTGCAGGCCTTGGGAGACCTGGTCGCATACCAGGAACATTCGGTGGTCAGCAGGGAGATCATCCATAAATCTTCGGGGACCATGACGGTTTTCGCCTTCGACAAGGGTGAGGGTCTAAGCGAACACACGGCCCCTTTTGATGCGGCGGTTTATCTCATTGAAGGAGAGGCAGAGGTCTTTATTGACAGCCATCCTTACGTAGTCAAAAGCGGGCAAATGATCATTTTGCCTGCCGGTAGGCCGCACGCGCTCAAAGCGCTCACCCCCTTCAAGATGCTGCTCGTAATGATAAGATAAGAATACAAGGAGGGACGCTATGGATAAAGAGGCGCTCACGAAAAAACTCAAGGCCCGCGCAAAGGAAGGAAGAATAGCATGCAAACAGGCGCTCAAAATCGCGGAAGAGGAAGGTATATCTTCCAGGGAAGTGGGCGCTCTTTTAAACGAGCTCAAGATAAAGGTGAGAGGCTGTCAGCTGGGTTGCTTTCCCTGATCAATGGCGATGTGAACGCCTGATAAGGAGAATCGTCAGGCCTATCACAGGCCGTTCTGGTCGAAGAACACGCTCATGGCCTTTACCGGACAGACCTTCACGCAGAGCTCACAGGCTACACATTTCTTGTAGTCGAATTCCACTTTCATGCTCTCTCTGTCGGCAATGTGAAGGGCAAGGGGAGCACAAACACCGGTGCAGACACCGCAGTGGACACATCTTTTCTCGTCTCTGCGTATGTCCTGTTCTATGGGTTCTATATCGATACTCAGGTCTTGCAGGTACTTGATGCCTTGCTTGTAGTTCTGTTCAGTGCCTTCTATCTCCATGACCATCATGGACTCGGCCCTGGGCGAGATGGTGGCCCTGAGGATGTTAAACACCAGGTTATAGTCTTTCACCAGTTTATACACAATGGGTTTGTCGATAGTCCTTCTCTTGAAACGTAAGATAATCCTTTTTTTCATGACGACCTCTTTCCCTCACGCCACTTACTTGTGGCTTTCGGCCCTTGCAGTCTGACTATATCAATATCTCCCCATACGCCCAGGTGTTCTCCGAGAATAATGAGTATGCCGATGACCCCGGGGAACTTTTGTCCCTTTTCTATGGCGGCGGCTATATCATCCTTCTTTTTTACACCATTACCCAGGCAAGTTGCAAGCCCGTCTGCGAAGAGTGCCGAGTCCGCCACAATACAGACCGCGTCTGCGTTGCCCAGGCTCAATGATGGGCCGACCGTTGCAGAAGACGTGCAAATCCCGTAAGTCGAACTTCTCGCCTTGAGCCTGATGCCGAGCTTTTCACTAAAAGGAGACTTTTTGGCGTAGACCTGGATGATCCTTTCCACGTCGGTTTTCATGCTGATATCGCCCCCGTTTTCGATGATAAACGCGTCGGAAAGGAAGGCGATATCACTGCCGACAAACTCGGCCACAGCCCCAGCCACCGTTGCCATAGGGCCCACACCGAGCGCAGATGAGGCTTCAAGCATTTGCCCTACAATGCGGGGCGCCATCGGATCACCGGACAGGGGCGATAAGCTATCACGAAATGCCGGTTTTATGCGGATATATTCCTCAAGCTGATGCCGGTAAAAGAATACTCTTTCCTTTATGTGGGCGCTCAAATCCGTTCTCGTGCAGCAGAACAGGTCTGTTTCTTTGTGCCGCACTTCATAGCAGATGAGATCCTTGGGTCTCATCAATGCCCGATAGTATCGTTTCTCGTACATGGTTACTTTAGGTGTACGCGACTGGAAGTTCACCTGCTATCAATGAGTCTCGGGCAGGCGTCCTGTACCAACAAGGTTCAAAAGAAACCGGCAGGCTTACCTCGCGAATCGCTAAGAACATATTTATTGGTAAATATATCAGGCCGCTAACAAGGTGTCAACGAATTGGAACCAGGCTTAACCGGTGACGCGAGGGCGGGCTTTCCGCGCTTTCGTTCAGGCTTTCTTTACGCTGTCCGTCATCTCATCACTGTAGAAACTATATTTGTTTCTGCCTATGCCCTTGGAATAATACATGGCAATGTCGGCGTGCTTGACCAGTGCCTCGGGGTCCTTTCCGTCCTGGGGAAATATGGCCACACCGACGCTCGTCGTGACGGAGAGCTCTTGAGAGTCCAGCTTAAAAGGCTGCTGAAATACTTCGATGATCTTTTGGGCAACGATACCCGCATCGTATTCTCGTGCCATCTCGGGCAGTATCACGACAAACTCGTCCCCGCCCATTCTCGCCACAGTGTCACTCTTTCTCAATGTCCTGGTCAGCCGTCCCGCTACCGCTTTCAACAGGAGGTCACCTACCTTATGTCCCAGTACGTCGTTCACCTGTTTGAATTTGTCGAGATCGAGCATCATGACGGCTATCGCCTTTCCGTGCCGCTGAGCATTTGCCGTGGCCATAGCCAGACGGTCGTCGAAGAGCACCCTGTTGGGAAGTCCTGTCAACGCGTCGTGATATGCCATGTGTCGTATGGTCTCTTCGGCTTTCTTCGTGGCCGTAATATCCCGGATAATGCCCTGATATCCGATCGTCTGCCTGTTCTCGTTCTGCTTTGTCATGACGGTAACGAGGCAATCCATGACTTCTCCGCCACGCTTCTTCAGTTTCACCTCATAATCTTTTGTGAAACCCTTTTCTTTCATCACCTTTTTGAAGGCTTCCAGGTCTTCGGGTGATAAGTAGGCGTCTTTCGCATTGACCCTTAGGAGCTCCTCCCTCGCGTATCCAAACAGGTCGAGAAATGACTGATTCATATCTACAAATGATCCGTCCTTTCTCGTAATGTAGATGGCGTCCCGTGAGTCATCAAACAGAGATCGGTACCTCTCTTCGCTGTCTCTCAATGCCTGTTCCCATCTCTTGCGGATTGTCACGTCGCGTACAATCGCCTGAATCAGGATCTCCACGCCTAACTCGATCTTATTCAAGCTCACGTCGGCGTCAAACAGGGTCCCGTTACCCGAGCGGAATCTCCATTCAAAAAATTGCGGTTTGCCGGCGAGCGCCGTGTCGGTCTTCTCAATGATTTTTTCCTTTGAGTCCCTGCCGTCCGGCTGGCACTCCGGAGAGAATTCATAGATGGAACTGCCTATTATGGCTTCTCGGGCGCACTTAAACAACCGCAGCGTTTCGGAATTGCAATCAAAGAAATTTCCATCTTTCATGAGAAAGATGGAATCATTGGCGTATTCAAAGAGGGTTCTGTACCGTGTTGCGCTTTCTCGCAATTCCTCCTCGGCCTTCCTCTGGACAAAAGCGCCTGCGAAGAACTCACCCACCATCCTGAAAAGGAAGATCATATCGTCCGGCCAGGTCTTCTTGGCGGCAACGCTGTCCAGACCAAAGAACCCGATTAATTCAAACCCATGCACAATTGGTATGCAGATGATCGACTGGATGCCCTCACGCTCCCACTCTTTCTTCTCTTTCTCCGCTTCAGGCGGCAGCTCTGAGACATCCGGCACCTGCACGATCTCAAGGTTACGAATCCTCTCAAACAACCAAGGGAAGTCGTCCGTCGGCAGGTGCTGCAACTCCTCCGCGTATGGTGTCACGCCATGATGGCACCACTCGTGGGTATTGCTCACCTTTGTTCCGTTCGCGTCAAACAGAAAGACGTATGTCCTCCCCGCATCGGAGAATTGCCCGACAATACTGAGAACGTCTTTAATCCCGCCGTCAATTTCGTCAGAGGGAAGATACATGAAGTTGGTTGACAGGTTGAAGATAAGATGGAGCAGCCTCTCCTTTTTTTCAAGCGCACTTTCCAATTCGAGACGTCTATCAATCTCCTTTTGAGCGCACTCCTCGTGAGGCCCACCATCAGCGGAAAACGGGGGGTCTGCCTTTGCGAGAGCCTCTTCGCCGGCGATACGCTCCAGCTCCACAAGGCGCCGACGCATGGCCTCTATTTCCTCGAGGACTTTGCGCTTGGTCTTTTCTTGTCTTCCGGTCTCGTGCGCTCCCTCTTTGGAACCGAAGTGTGGTTTGATCACTTTAAAGGTTTTGTCTGTACCCATCTATGCCGTTACCTATGAATATTGGGCGGAAAGGCCTATGCCTTACGCCCTGTTTCTCGATGTCGGCCGCAACACGAGGTGTCTTCATTCCGTTTGCGGCGTCAAGTATCTCTCGGCCAGCGTGATGGCCTTAAGTCGCGCATATCGGGCCACTCCCCATGGTTCAGCCGGTACACACATTATGCCCGTGCTTAAGTAGGTTATCGGCATAAGGAGGCGATAATTAAATATCAAGTTGCATATGTGCCGGCTAATTTGGCCTCTTAAGCGTGCCCATACGAAAAGCGCCGGGGTCTTGAAACCATAATGAGGCGGGAGACTGTTTAAGAAAAACTTTTATTTTTCGATAAATTGTTTTAGAATGGGCTGATAAATTGAATATTGATCTGATTCCCAGGGAGGTACGTGAGAATGGATGCAGCAAAGCTCACCATCAAGGCGCGTCTGGCATGGGGTTTGGGATTAATAATCGTTTGCATGGCGGCACTGATACTTATAGGCGTATGGAGCTTAAAAAGTATCGACAATAAGCTCGAACAAATTCTTGCGACAAACAACTTAAAAATCTTTCTTGCTCACGAAATACGGGATACGACAACTTCCATTGACATGAGCGTCGTAACCACCGTTCTTTCCGCCGATGAGGCCACTACAAAAGAACAACGCCAGAAGATAGAGGCCTCTCGGGCAACACTTAACGGCGCCATGGAAAAACTTGAAAAACTGGAAAATACGAAGAAGGGCAAAGACCTCATTGCCAAGATTAAGGAGAACTATGGCATAGCCCAGTCCACGAATGACAGGGTGATAGATTCGGTTGCCTCGGGCAACTCCTTAGTCGGCGGCTCGCAAAGTCTTCAAGTGATGACGCTCGTCACAGCAAGTCTCCAACTATCCGAAATGCTCGGCGCAGCCTGCAAGGACCTGGCGAACTACCAGGAAGAGCAGAGCGCTGTTGGGGGCAAAGAGGCAAAGAGAACTTACAGAATCGCTTTTATCTCCCTTGTGGGGTTCGGAGTGGTTGTGCTCGCGTTCAGCGTCCTTCTTGCCTTGTGGCTCACGGCAAGCATCACAAACCCGTTGAGTCAGGGGGTCTTTGTGGCGAACAGGATAGCCGAAGGCGATTTGACGGCTACGATAGAGAATATCGGCAGGGATGAAACGGGTCAGCTTCTCGGGGCACTCAAGGATATGGTGACAAAACTCCAGGTCATCATCGGCCAGGTGAAGAGCGCCGCCGAGAATATGGCATCGGCAAGCCACGAGCTCAATGCAAGTTCGGAACTCATGCTAAAAGGAGCGTCAGAACAAGCGGAGAGGGCTTCCCAGGTGGCTACCGCTTCGGAAGAGATGTCGCAAACCGTCCTCGATATTGCGAAAAATACGTCGAGTATAGAAACCTCAGCGACCGATACGGCCAAACTCGCAAAGGATGGGGAAGCGGTCGTAGACCGGTCAGTTGAGAAGGTAAAATCCATAGCACACACCATCGACCAGTCAGCCCAGTTAATAAAATCGCTCGGTGACCGCTCCAATCAGATAGGTCAAATAGTCAACGTGATCAATGAAATTGCCGATCAGACAAACCTTCTGGCGCTGAACGCCGCTATCGAAGCGGCACGCGCCGGTGACGCGGGTCGGGGATTTGCCGTGGTCGCTGATGAAGTGAAGAAGCTTGCCGAAAGGACCGGCAATTCCACCTCTGAAATAGGCGGAATGGTAAAATCCATACAGGGCGAGGTTCATCAGGTCGTCCTGTCCATGGAAAACATAACAAGGGAAGTGAAATCCGGTGTGGACTTGTCCGCTCAAGCCGGAGACGTTCTCAGAAACATCGTGAGTAGCGTGAACACGTTACACGTCATGGTGCAGCAGATAGCTTCAGCGACCGAAGAAATGGCGTCCACCTCGGAAGAGATCAACAAGGATATAGAGATGATTTCATCGCTATCCACGGAGACATCGGGCAGCTCGGGGCAGATCGCAAAAGCGTCGAGCGAATTGTCCATCCTGTCGGTGAATTTGAAAGATATGGTGAAAGGGTTTAAGGTCTAAACCATCAGGTATTTCTTCTTCACTTCTTCGTTGGCGTTGAGCTCGCTCACGGTCCCCTCAAACCTGATAGCACCCTCGTCGATAACATAGACCCTGTCGATCAGCTTCAGGGCTGACCGCACATTTTGCTCCGACAGGAGAATGCTTATGCCCTGGTCCTTCAGTTTCAGGATTTGCTGCTCAAGGTCTCTCACGATAAGGGGCGCCAGGCCTTCCGTGGGTTCGTCGAGTAAGAGAAGCTCCGGACTTGTCATGAGCGCCCGGGCGATGGTGAGCATCTGTTGTTCTCCTCCGCTCAAGTTTCCCGCTCTTCTCGTTTGCATATGGGCGAGTGCCGGAAATAGGTCGTAGATCCGTTCTTTATTCCAATCATCGTTTCTCTTAAAGGCAATTTCCAGATTGTCATCCACGCTGAGACCGGCAAAAACCCTGCGATCGTCAGGCACGTACCCTATACCTTCCCGCACGAGGAGGTACGGCTTGCTTCCCGTTATCTCCCGCTCGTTAAAGGTAATGGCGCCCTTTTTGGGAGGGGTAAGTCCCATGATGCTTCTCATAGTCGTACTCTTGCCCGCCCCGTTTCTACCCAACAGGCCTACGATTTCACCTTTGGAAACCGTAAGTGATATGTCAAATAATATATGACTCAGGCCGTAATACGTGTGGATTCCTTTTACATTAAGCATACGTCACTCCCGCCAAGATACGCGTCCTGTACCGCCTGATTACACCTGACTTCCTCGCAGGACCCCTGAATAATAGTGGTCCCCCGAACCATAACCATTATTCTGTTCGAAATAGAAAATACAAGCTCCATATCATGTTCACAGAAAAGAATCGTGAGACCCATGTTTTCCGAAAGGCGTTTGATAAGCTCTATGCAGCGTACCGTCTCTTCCGGGGCCATACCGGCGGTCGGCTCATCGAGAATCAGGAATTCGGGATTGCCCCCAAGGGCCATCGCGATTTCAAGCACCTTGCGATCGCCATGAGAGAGCGCCCCGCTCACGTCAGCCCGTTTGCCCGCGAGGCCTACACTCTCCAGGATACGGTCGGTCTCATCTATAACGAGTTTTTTTGAAGGTGTAAAAAGATTCCAGGTCTTGCCCTCCCTCGACAATACCGAAACCTGGACGTTTTCAAAAACGGAGAGCTTTTGAAATACATTCACCACCTGAAACGAACGGGTCATTCCCTTTCTACAGATGATATACGGTGGAAGTCCTGTTATCTCTTCGTTTTTGAAGAGCACGCTCCCGGAGTCCGGTTTTAGTATGCCGGTAATAAGGTTAAAAAGTGTGGTCTTGCCCGCGCCATTCGGACCGATGACGGCCACGATTTCTCCCTTCTTCACATCAAGGTTGGCCGCGTTAACAGCTCTGAACCCCCCGAACGATTTGGATAACGAGTTTATTTGTAGCACGCGCTCACCTCTTTGCCGGTTGTTTATCGAGTTTTCCCGCGAACTTTCCCATGACATAACCGAGGATGCCGCTGGGAAGAAAAAAGATCACGGCCATGAGAATAATGCCCAAGATGAGCGACCAATATTCGGTATAGGAACTGACAAAAGTTCTGATCGATATGATAAGCGCCGCACCCACCATCGGCCCCATGAACGTGAGCCATCCGCCAAGCAGGCACATGATCACGACTTCCATGGAAAGCGCCCAGAACATCATGCCGGGGAATACCGAGCTGTCAACGACAACGAAGAGAACGCCTGCAACGCCGGCAAAAAAGCCGCATATAATGAGTGCGGCAAGCTGGTGGCGCCTCACATTGACCCCTATCATTTCGCTCCTCACCGGATTATCCCTGATACCCTGCAGCGCAATCCCGAAGGGGGCCTTTAAGATCTTGTAGATGACGAACATAGAAGCGGCGACCACGAGAAAAGTGAAGTAGTACGCCCCTGTGGAGGAGCTGATGAGGTCCGGCACAGGTATGCCGTGAATCCCGTCTTCACCCCCCGTGAACGAGCGCCATCGGTATATGACGGCCCATGCAAGGGAGCCTAAAGCAATCTGGAGCATACCGAAGTAAAGTTTGGAAAGACGAACACAGATTAGCCCCATAACGAGGCTCAAGATGGCTGCTACCACCGGCCCTGCTACAAAGCCGATCCATGGCGATATGCCCGTCTTGGTGAGCACAACGGCCGCGCCATAGGCCCCTATGCCATAGAAGACACAGTGGTGAAGCTGATAGATACCGCCAAAACCCAGGGCAAAATTATTGCTCGTGGCAAGAAGGCCGAAGAGCATAATAAGCGAAACCGTATAGACCAGGAACCGGGGGAGCCCAAGGGGCAAAAGCAAAAGAATGATGATCCCCGCATATCCCAACATGCGACCTTTGCCTTCTCGAATGGCCTGTCCCATAACCTGCTCCTCCGCTACCACGTTGATTTGAGAAGACCCGTCGGTCTAATCAGCAATACCACCACCACGGCGATATAGGGAAAAACGATACCGAATTGCGGCCATATGAGGATACCCAGGGATTGGGTCAGGCCGAAGATCAGCGCACCCATGAGTGCCCCCCAGATATTGCCCAATCCACCGATAATAACGATGAGAAACCCCTCCATGATGAGGGTAGAATCCATGCCAAGGGTAACGCCGACGGTCGGGGCAATCAGCGCGCCGCCCAAGCCCGCCAAAAAACATCCGATCACAAAGACCGCAGCGAATACCCAACTCACGTTTATTCCAACCGCTCCGACCATCTCCCTGTCAACGGCGGCTGCCTGCGATATCTTGCCAACCTTGGTCTTGTTGACAAGAAACCAGATCCCGACCGCCACAATAGGGCCTACGACAAGAAGAAAGACATTATATAGAGGAAAGGGCAGTCCTCCGAACACGGAGACGAACCCCTTCAATGCCTGGGGCACCGGCACCGTTTTGAAGTCGGCGCCCCAGACCATTTTTACTAGATCCCCAAAAACCAAGGAGACAGAAAAGGTAAACAGAATGAGCATGAGGTGCTCTCTCTCGTAGAGAAACTGGAAGAGGCCTCGTTCTACGGCAAGGCTCAGCAAGGCGACCCCCAGGGGGGCGCCGATAAGAGCCGCTATAAAGCCCGTGTATCCGCCACCCACGACATTTGTGATCGTGTAAGCCATAAAGGCCCCGATCATGTAAAGGGATCCGTGGAATACGTTCGGTATACGGAGCACGCCCAGTATGAGGCTTAAACCCGAAGAGACGATGAAGAGAATAACCGTACGACTGAGCCCCACCATAATCTGGGTCAGCACGCTTGCCGGGATAAACGAATAAATAAAATCCAAGGCCCTTCCCTCCTTGTGGTGCTTCTACTTGGCTTTCGCCCTCAACTGCTCGATCTCTTCACAGGACGGATACCCCTGTCCCGGCGGCACGGTCATAATGTCAGTACCGATGAGAAAATCTTTATACTCGGGCACTTTCTTGGTCATTCCGTAGTACACGGGAAGCATGAGCTGGTGATCACACTTTCTCATCTGGAGCTTTCCGATGGCGCTTGTATCCAGGGTCATGCCTTCCAGGGCGTTGATAAACTTTTCCTTATCTATGGCGCCTGCTTTCTCGTATGCCTTTGAAATGAACTGGGCTGCAGTGTACCCGTAGAAGGACGGCATAGTAGGCACCCTGTTATACTGCTTCTGATATTTGGCCACAAAGGCTTTATTTTCAGGGGTCTGCGGGTAATAGAACATATAGCTTGCCGTTCCCGCTACGTTCTCAGGTCCTTCAAGACCCAGTGAGGTAAGAACCGCAAATTCAATGGCTGTGTGCTGATAGATGGGTACCTTGTCGATGAGCCCGGTGGCTTTAGCCGCTTTCTGAAAACCGATAACGCTGGCTCCGCTGTTACCCATGATAATGTAGTCCGGCTTGGCAGCCATAATCTGGGTGATGTAAGGAACAAAATCTGTCTCGCCGACTTTCCACCATGTTTCACCGAGAAGCTGTGCTTTCGGGTTAAGCTTTTTTACCGTGTTCCAGGTTGATTCGCAGATGGCATGGCCGTACTCCATATCGTCGCCGGCTATCCAGTATTTGGTGTAAGGCTTTTTGGCCAACACCGCCCCTGCAGCTCTGCCGGCCATGGCCGTATTCTCTGAAAAGGCAAATACATAGCGGTGGCCCTTCTCACCGGTGATCTTCTCACTCTTCGCATAGGTGACGAGGAAGGGAAGTTTTTCTCTCTTGGCGAAATCCGATATGGCAAGGGCGGACGCGCTACTGATGGTTCCCATCAGAAGGTCAACGTTCTCCTTCATCACGAGTTCCTTGGCCATAGCAAGCGCCACATCGGGCTGAAATTTCTCATCCCTCGTTACAATCTCAATCTTTTTACCGAGGACTCCCCCTTTTGCATTAATCTCATTCACACCCAGCCTGAATCCGTCGCGCATGTCGATCCCGAAGATGGCAGCCGGCCCGGAATAACTATCTACGATGCCTACTTTGATAGTCTTGCCTGCCGCATGGGAGGCCGGACAGACGAAAAAAAGGCCAAGGAAACCGATAAGACATAATGACAGCAGAAAATACCTTTTCATATGCTACCTCCTTGATTTTTTTGATACTACTGCTTGCCCCTATCATTCATTGAAACCACGCACAGTATAACTCCGCTTAATGCCAAACCTCCTGTTCTTCACGCACAAAGGTGTACCGCCTTGTCCGGATCATAGCTGAGCAAATCTTCCTGGGCTTCCTGCAAATGCCGCTCCAGAGCGGCTACAGCGGCTTCCGGATCGGACCTTTCGATCGCCTGAAGGATGCGTTTATGACCTTTCATGGATCTCACCGCGTTGTTTATCATATAGATACTCTGTCGTCTGAATCTTAACATGTGCCATCTCAACATGGGCGCCATCTCAAGCAGACGATCGCTCCCGCTCAGCCTGGCACTGGCCTCATGAAACTGGCCGTCCAGTTCCGCATAAGCCCGAAGGTTCTCTTTTAAGATTTCCTTCTCCTGTTTCAGTACGTTCTTTTTTAACTCTTCCGCAAGTTTCTTCTGCGACCTTTCGATGGCCCACCTAAGCGCCAATCCCTCGATGGCCATACGTATCTTACAGATCTCCTCCATCTCGCGTTCCTTCATGCGGGCAACCACATATCCCACCCTGGGAATCGCCTTGATAAGCCTCTCCCGTTCAAGGTTGTGGAGCGCTTCCCTGACGGGTGTTCTTGATATGCCTATCTCCCTGGCAAGTGTGGTTTCGATAAGACGTTCATCCGCCTCTATCTCTCCGTTCAAAATCTTTTCGCGGAGGTGGTCGAGCACCTTCTTTCTCAGGGTGCCATTATCTTCAACGGTAAATTTTTTCAAGATTGTATACTGTACTTCAGCTATTTTTGCTCTGTCAACAAAATTTGTAAAAAACTCTCTGTCTCTGAAATCTTAAGATCTTCCTCGCATTTCCCAGGTTTGACAGAGGGGAACGCGTGTGATAGCATTGGGCATCAACGCCAAAGAGGTGGCGATGCGAATGAGAGGACGTGGCAAGACCTTCGATGATCTCAATGTTGGCGATGAGGTCATCACCATGGGTAGAACAGTCACAGAGGCCGACGTGGTCAATTTCGCCGGCATCTCCGGAGATTATCATCCCGAGCACACACATGAGGAATACGCGAGCAAGAGTCCGCTCGGCGGCCGGGTGGCCCACGGCATTCTCATCTCGGCGATGGCTTCCGGCATGGTCAATCAGACTGGCATAACGGAAGGGACGACCATCGCACTCCTCGAGATGAGAGAACGGTTTCTCAAGGCTGTCAGGTTCGGCGACACGATTCGGGCGGTATTCAGGATCGTAAACAAGAAGGAAACTAAAAAGCCGGACAGGGGGATTATCACGGCCAGTTTACAGGTGCTCAATCAAAGGGATGAGGCCGTTCTCGAGGCCGAGGTCGTAATCATGCTTTATAGAAGGGGTTATCCCCAATAGGCGCGGCTCTCCCCACGGAAATCAACAACGAGAACGAAATAGTAAGAAACAAAAAGGGAAGGTCCCCGGAATCGAGAAACCCTCCCTCACAATACAATACCGGTCTAAATTTACGCCATTGCTTTGAGTTTTTCCTGCAGGTTCTTCGTGGTCTCGGCCTCGATCTGTTTCGTCTTCTGTTTCATAATCCTGTCGCCGAACATGGCAAGTTTGCCTACGATGCTCACATCGACGGTATAGACGATCTCAACCTCGTCGCCGACCTGATTGAGCCTCACGTCCATCTTCATATTGAAACGACCGAGTTTCGTCATGTCTTCGCCGTCGCCTTCGTACTTCATAAACTTCGGTTTTTCCGTTTCCACAAGGTGCATGGTGTACTTCATCTTCACGCCGAAGACGCCTACCTTCTGTTTCATCACTCCGGTATAGGTCTTGTCATCAATGATCGTGGGCGGCTCAGCGCCTGGCAGACAACCCATGATGCTCTCCGGTTTCATGACGAAATCGTACAGCTTGTCAATAGGGGCTTTTACCTTTACACTACCTTCAAGAATCATAGAAACCTCCTAGAATAGCCCTCACTTTATAGATCGGGCTTCATGCGGATACCTCCGGTCTTGCCGACCGGAGGTCTTCCGTATTCTTCTTCAAAGATGATTACAGTTTACTCTGCGCCTTCTCTACGAGTTTGGCAACAGTTTCGTAGCTCGCATTTCCGGGGCTCGTGGCCTGCTGAACCAATAGGTCTGCGTATGATTCGCCCTCTGACTCCACCCACGCTCTATGAGGTTTATCGCCAGTCCCGAATATATGCCGCGCTACCTGCAGACTGAAATTCCACTGTTTTTTACACACAGGACATTTAAAGGCCATTGTACTCTCCTCCCTTATTTTCCTTTTTTAGCACCTTTTGCTGCTTTGTCTTTCTCTTCCTTTTCCTTTAAGGCCTGGACTATCATATGCGGCCTGACCGGGCATTCTTTCATCTGAATGCCGAGGGCATGGAATATGGCGTTGCCGATTGCCGCAGCCGTCGGGTTCGTGAGGCCTTCACCCGCTTCTTTTGCTCCGTACGGTCCCTCGGGCTCGTACGTATCAATCTCAGCGATGGGCGTCTCAGGCATCTCGGTTGCCCTGATCATCTTATAGTCAACCAGGTTCGGGTTCATAAGTTTGCCGTCTTCATAAGGCATATACTCGAGGTATCCATATCCTGCTGCCATGGAGAATGCACCTTCGAGCTGACCGATAAGACCGAGGTGGTTAATCGGCGTACCGCAGTCGTGAGCGGTAAGGCTGTCAATGAGATCTATATGGCCTGTCTCTTTGTCGATCTCAACCTCTACCGCCTGCATCATGTAGCTGTAGGCCGGGGAAATCATACCTTTTCTGTGAGGAGTATAGAAACCTCTGCCGATAATTCTCTGGCCATCTTTGCCGCGGGTCGCTATTTTACACAGCTCTTCCCATGGCATACCTCTTTCCGGACGCGCCACGATATGTACCCAGCGGTCCTTGATGTCGAGGTCGTAGACGATATTGAGTCCCATCTTCGCGTAGGCAAATTCAAGGATCTGCCTCTTTGCGTCTTCGCAGGCCCTCTTAGTGGCATTACCGGTCATCAGGGTCTGGCGGGAGCCCCAGGCGCCCAGGTCTGCAGGGCAGTGATCCGTATCGCCGGAGTGTACCGTGATATCCTCGACTTTTACTCCGAGGGTCTCAGCCGCAATGATTGCCATGGTCGTGTTGGAACCCTGTCCGATTTCAGTAGCTCCTATGTGGAGAATGACGGTTCCGTCCTGATTGATGGTGACGACCGCCGAAGAGAATGAGTAGGGGGTATCGAACCAGTTAAAGATACCGCCGGACATAAAGCCCGCCGCCGAGTATCCGATGGCCCTGTTTGCAGGCAGTTTGCCCTTGGCTTTGATCCATTCTTTGGTCTTGGTAAGCGCTTCATCAAGACCGCAACTTGCGATGTAGGCTTGGCCGGGAACTTCGTAGCCCGCATAGTGGCCATTCTTGCGTCTCATCTCGATAGGATCAAGACCCAGGTCGGTGGCCATCCATTCGAGCTGCTGCTCGGAGCACCACATCGCCTGAGGAGCGCCAAAACCTCGCATGGAGGTAGATGGCAGGGTGTTGGTGTAGACGCGGTAACCGTCATATCGGTATGCCGGCCATACGTAAGGGAAAGAGTGGAAGAAGCCGGTCAGATAAAGAGCTGTTGCTCCCATGCCGGTATACGCGCCGCCGTTACTCACGACCCTCGCTTCACGGGCACAGAAGGTGCCGTCTTTCTTTATACCTGTTCTGACCCAATAGTGCATGGGGGTACGGCGTTTCGTGGCAATAAAGTCTTCTTCTCTTGTATAGACTATTTTCACAGGCCTGAACAGCTTCATCGTAAGGATCGCGGTACAGAAAATCGCACCATCAAGCTCGAACTTTCCGCCGAAGCCGCCGCCCACGTATTTGGCGATGACGCGGATATCGCCCTCTCTGATACCGAGGACGCCTGCCATGAGTGCCTGCATATAATAAGCCGACTGGTTTGAATGATAAATGGTAAGTTTGCCTTCAGGGGTGTAGCTCGATACGGCCGCGCGGGTTTCCATGCACATGTGGGCCTGGCCACCACAGAAGAAGTTATCCTCTCTAATGTAGTCCGCTTCCTCAAAACCGCTTTCGACATCGCCCCATTCGATATGACGCGTCACGTTGATATTTCTTTCCACGCCCTCATGGATCGTGGGAGCATCTTTTTTCATCGCTTCCATGGGCTCAAAAACGCCGGGGAGCACCTCGTAGTCAACCTCGATAAGATCGAGTGCCGCCTCCGCGATCTCCTCTGTAGCGGCCGCAACTGCGGCAACAGGCTCGCCGATATAGCGTACCTTTTCCACCGGCAGTATCTGCTCATCGCAGAGTTCCTGATAACGCCGCCAGATACCCTGTTTGATACCGAGCGTGTCTTTGCCCGTTACAACAGCCTTGACGCCGTGGAGCGCTAAAGCTTTGCTTGCATCTATGTTCTTTATTCTTGCATGGGCATGCGGGCTGCGCAGGATTTTACCGTAGAGCATACCGGGTAGCTTCGTGTCAAAGCTGTAGGTCGCCCGGCCTGTAACCTTCGCAACGCCGTCTATATTGTGAACGTGTGTATTGAGGACAGTCAGCTTTTCTTTGGCGAGACCAAAGGTGGTCATCTCCTGTCCTTTTTTGGCTGTGGCCTCTTGTGCTTTCTTTGTCGTTGTCATACTGACCCCTCCTTATATTCACCTCTTGCCACTGCTTCGACAGCCCGTACGATACTGTTGTATCCTGTGCAACGGCATATATTTCCTTCGATACTCTCTTTTATCTGATCCTTTGTCGGCTTTTTGTTTTCCTTGAGAAGTCCTGATGTCGCCATCAGCATACCCGATGTGCAGAAGCCGCACTGATAAGAACCGTTATCCAGAAATGCCTTTTGGATCGGGGCAAGCTTACCGTTTACTTCGAGCCCTTCGGAGGTGGTGATCTTCATTCCATCGCACTGTACGGCAAGGACGGAACATGATTTGACCGCCATATCGTTTACAAGCACCGTGCAGGCGCCGCAAGAAACCGTTTCACAACCCCTCTTTGTTCCAGTGAGGCCAACATGGTCCCTTATTGCCTCAACGAGAAGGGTTTTGGGGTTTACATATATTTCATACGCTTGTTCGTTAACTATCAATGTTATAAGTCTCTTTTCCATTTCTCAAACCTCCTTCACCCTTATTTGGAAGCCTGTTCCCAGGCTTTTTTTGCCATGCGCTTCGTGAGAACTTTGACGAGGTGGCGTCTATATTCTTCAGATGCATGAATATCGGACACCGGATCCGCATCGGCAGCCGCGGCTTCTCCGGCCTGGGCAAACAGTGCGTCACTCAACTTCTTGCCTACGAGCACCTTCTCCGCGCTTTTGGCCCTGATCGGTGTGACGCCGGCATTACCGAGGACAACCCTCGCATCTTTGCAGGCGCCGCTCGCATCGGCAACCACGGACACAGCCACGCCAACAACTCCCATATCGTTTCGCAGGAGGTTGAATTTCGTATATGCCACACCGCTTTTGGCGGGCATAGGGGGAACCTGGATTTCAACGATCATCTCGTCATGTTCCATAACCGTTTCGAAAATGTCGGTGTAGAAATCTTCGAGCGGGACAAGCCTTTCACCCTTTGCCGAAGCAATTTTGACCTGTGCATTAAGCGTGGTGAGGACCGGAGCAGGATCTCCTGCCGCATCACCGTGGGCAAGGTTGCCGCCGATCGTGCCCCAGTTACGGGTCTGTGTGGAAGCGAGTCTGTCTTCCATCTCTACAAGAACAGGATAATGCTTTTTGATCACATCCGATTTCTCGATCATCCTGTGCGTCGTGGTGGCGCCCATCTTGAGGCCTTCTTTCGCGTCATACTTGATGTAGCTCAACTCATTGAGCCCTTTGATGTCGATCAAGTAGTCCGTGACTAATAGCCCTTGCCGCATCGGAATCAGCAATGACTGACCGCCGCAGACGATCTTGCATTCATCTACATGGTCCGCGAGCATGGCCAGGGCTTCTTTGACCGAGCCGGGTTTTAGGTACGTAAAATCGTGTATCATGCGTCTCTCCTTTCGTTAAATTTTCCGAATTCCTTATCTAGTAACTTATAGCATCATACGATACAATTGCCAGGACTCAAACTACCGCACACCGAATTTCTCGAATTCCTCCGTTTCTATCATATCTTCCACATCGGTAATCACGTTGCGACTGGACAGAACCTCGGAAGGAACATCGACGGTGAAATTTCGAACGCCATAAACCGTTTTTTCTTTGCCAGCTTTACCGCCCTCGCCTACCAGACATCCGCGATACTCCTTTTTGAAACACAAATAGTAGTGACTTCCCCTGTATACGGCGCAGTCTCTGCAGATCCGGTTTGAAAAAGGACACGTCATTGCTACTTTTGCCATGTACCATCACCTCTCATAACGCATTTTTCACGACAAAAATCAAGGACATTTTCCATGCTGCCTCATCTCTTTGCCGTGGGAGTTATTTGCCAGAGCTACCTTTTTCCGCTGTCCTGAAACACCTCTGAAGTTTCAATGGCTTATGTTCATTATTACGAATCATGCAACCCTTGCTTCCTTTTTATACTATAGTTTATATTCCTTATCAAGTTTTTTTTGAAGCATACCGCCTTTTATTGTTCAGTATAGAGAACATTATATTCTCCGGTTGGACTCTGGATCATGACGCATGTGCCGGGAATTTTTTCCCGGCACATGCGTGAACTCGTGCAGATTATCTTACTTCCACTCAGGCATAGGGAGTTTCTTGGGGGCCTTCCAATCCTTCATGGATTTCATCCAGGGTGCTCGATCCACGAACTCGTCATGGGCAAGCGGAACCGGCGGATGGCAAACCCACAGCGGGTCAAATTCATCTTTCACCTTGAGAAGCCATTCGTGGTAGTTCGGTCCGTATTTGGGGCCCGTGAGGTAGAGGGGTTGATGCGGGCCAAGAAGCGATGTATAGAACCGCTCTTTGATGTTCATCTTGGAGGTTTCAACATAGAACTGGTCTACGCCCGTTGTATCCTCATCCTGATCCCAGTACACGAGGAATTCCGAATATCCCTGATGGCCGAGCTCAAAGCTCTGGAACCAGCCCGGATCACCGTAATCGGGCATGAGAGGAGGCGTATAATTTCTTTTGGTCTTGGCATAGGATTCGCCATGTACCGTGGCCTGTGAGAGCGATTCGATGATGTAATCAACGGAGACATAAGAACCGCACATGAGCCACATACCCGCGGAGTCAGCATTCTTGATCCACGACTCGTCGAGCGGTCTTGTTGCCCTGGGTTTGGCGCCCAATTCTGCCATAATGTCGTTTAACACATTTTCATCGTACTGCATCTGTTCTTCCGAGGTATAACCGATAAGGAGCACGCGCACGATAAAGAAGTTCTTGATCGTGTTCTCGTCTTCTTTGCCCCAGAGTTCCCAGAACTCTTCTTTGGACTCCGCCTTATTGATCGCCCTCCAGAAAAGGGGCACCTTTGTGATGGCGCCCGCTACCTCGGCCTTTCCGACCTCAAACATGGCCTTTACCTGGGCCGCTTTACTCGGCACCTGGTAGTTGATCCATTTGACCCGGTTCGTGGGGAGTTGCAGTCCCGTGTTCGGTGAAATGCCGGTGGGTACGAGCGGCTCGGGCTGGAAGGGAAGGGTCTTGATTGCCATTTTCGTTACAATTCCGAGGCAGCCACGCAGTCCCGTAAACCCGCGAAGAAGTCCTCTCAGGTCAGGACCGGGACCGTCTCCCCAGAAGGGATCGCTGCCGTCGGCCAAAGAACCCATCTTCACGAGTTCTCCGTCAGGCAAAACAAGCTCGGTGCCGAGGATACGTCTGTGGGGCAGACCGATTCTGTGGCTCAACGGTGACCACCCATCGCCGATCAGGTTTGCGATCGCCGATGCCTGCGCCCCGCCGCCGCCGATGACTACGTAGGCGCCTTTGTTGAGTGCTTCCTGCTGGATCGGGGAATAAATAACGCCGGGGCCGACGACGATGTAGAAGTGTTTTTCGTCGATCTCGAAGTCATTCATCCGCTTCATGTCGATGAGCAATTCGTTCTCCACATGGCAATGGGAACGGGGTCCGTAAAAGCCGGTTGCATAGGGCACGTACGGAACTTTATACCGGTTGCATATCTTTACGATCTTTTGCACGTCCTCGGTCGTCCTGGGCAGTATCACTGCGCCCGGGATTTTGGTCATGACCTTCTCATATCCGAGACCGCTTTCATACCCGCCCGGTCCGGACCTGTATCCTTCGCAGACAGCAGGATCATCGGAGAGATACCTGGCGCCAACGACCGATTCTAATGCGTTGTATGCTGCTTTCTGTATACTCATATCATGCCTCCTTATTTATCCACTGAAGCAAGGATAAGCTCTGCTATATCCATTACTTTTACATTCTCGGCGTTCTCTTTTGCCGCCTGGCTGAAATTGCTCTTGCACCAGGGGCATGCGGACACGAGAACCTCAGCGCTCACTTCCTTGACCTCTTCCATTCGGTGCTCGGCAGAAAACTTCGCCAGTTCCGGAAAGGCCTCTTTTGTTCCTCTTCCGGCGCCGCAGCAGAAAGCGTTCTCTCTGGTCCTCGGCATCTCGACAAACTTGGCGCCCGGGATGGCGTTGAATATATTTCTCGCCTCCAGATACAGGCCGGATTTGCCGCGCCTTCTCTTGAGTGTAGGGCTCACGCAGCCCATCCAGCCCCGCTCGCCTTTCCATGGCGTCCAGGGGTCGCAGAGCCTGCTCACGCCGCATGAATCATGATACGTGAAGCGGAAATCCACGGGTTTTTTCAACTTCAGGCTACCCTGTTTTATCGCCTCATCGGCGAACTCGATGAGATGGATCACTTTGAAGGGAAGATCATCCGTGGCAATCTCAAGCAGCTTCGGGTAATCGACCTTGAGCATGCGGTAGCACTCTGCGCAGCTCGTAATGACCGTTTTCGCCCCGGTCTTCTTGATCGCTTCAATGTTGCGTTTGGCAAGCGTTCTTGCTTCATCTATCATGCCCACGGAATAGATCGTGTTACCACAGCACCATTCGTCCTTCATAAGCTGGAAGCGCGCGCCCGATGCGTTGAGTATCTTGGCCGTGGCACGGGCTATGTCGGGATTCACGTAGGAAGCCGAGCAACCGGGAAAGTAGAGCAGATCAGCCTTGTCGGTAACCTTGATGTCTTTGGTAAGCCATTTGTGCCTGTTTTCGTGGGCTGATCCGAACTGGTTGTGCTTGGTGGCAATATTCTTGGCCACTTTCTTGTGCACGGGCATGGGACCCGCTCCATCCTTTACCGCCTTCACCCTCAGCGCCTCGAGGGTAAGCCCAATTTCCAGGTCAAGGTTGCGCTTGCATCCCACATCGCAGGCGCCGCAGAGCGGATCGGCGTAGATGATCTCGAGGAGCTTATCGGTCCACTCAAGCTTTTCTTCATTGATGGCGAGGCCAATTCTCATTTTTCCAAAGGCGCCATACGAATCAAAATCGTTCCAGGTATTGCTCGGGCATCTCGTTGAAAATTTGACGCCGGGCATATAGGTGTGTTCTACCCAGTAGCACCCCTTGCATTTAATACAGTGGTCCATATCGTAAACAAAATTGTCCAATTTTGTCACGTCCAGGCTTACTTTCTTTTTTGGTGTATCATAGCGATCTTTTTTCTGCATCGTATCCTCCTTAGAAACACAGATTGCCGGGGTTCATAATATTCTTGGGGTCAAAGACCTTCTTTACGCGCTTGAGTGCCATGGTGTAACCGGCGGCTCTATCGAATATTATGGGTGCCAGCTCTCCGTACGGTCTTGTGAAAAATGCACCTTCGTTCATCATAGCCAACGCCGCCTCATGGTACATCCCCGCCACCAGGGCTCGCTCCGCTTCGTCTTTGGGATCATAGAAGAAGCTAAACTCAACCTGGCAAGCCCGGTTGTGTTCTATGGGCTGGATGTGGCTTCCTACATCGCTCATGGGATAGCCGTACTTGGCGGCCACAAACTCCATGATTTCGATGTACATCGGCGCCTGTACCGGTTTGGTGATAAAGAAGAGATTCTGGAATCCGCCTTTGAGCCGGTTCTTCCAGTAAGGGGCGTTCGTGGGCCACGGCTTTCTCAGCATGGGCAAAAGTTTTCTCCCAAGACCGGGGAAACCGGGAAGGTTGTCTCCAAGGGGCAGTTTTGGGAATTCGTTTTTCAACACCTGCTTTAGAAAGTTTTCTTCGTACGCTATCTTTTCCTCAGGTCTTCTCAAAAGACCACTTATGACGAGAACGAGTGACCAGGGGGGAAGTTCTGCACGGAGCCGCTCGAAATCCGAGGACATGTCGTCCGCGGCGAGCAGGGCAAGGTCTACGTTGTTGAGTAAGAGGCATTCCTGGCCTATCCTCCTGGGAAGAATCCTGTAAAGAAAATCGATGGCGTAGGGCAGATCGTATACCGGGGCAAAGAATATCTTGTCCGTCCTCGGGGTGTACTCTGCCTTCAAACTTATCCATGTGACAACGCCCATGGTCCCCTGGGCACCCTGCACGAATCGGTAGAAGTCAAGCCCCGGTCCGGACGGATTTGCGCCCCTTGACTTGGATTCGGGGAAACCGTTTACGCTCGCTGAGCCGCACCGGAAGACTTCGCCGGTGGGCCAGACGACCTCCAATGATTGCGTGGGTTCGCCGTAATCATAGACCGTATTTATGGGCACTTCCCTTTCGAGAGAGTCGGTCAGCACGGAGCGCTCACCATGAGGTAAAAGCGGCATGATAACTCTCATGCCCTTCTTCTCCAGCGCGCTCGTCAGCTGCTTCCAGGTAACCCCTGCTTCAAACCGCACCAAGCGGTTTTCCGTGTCGATCTCAAGGATCTTGTTCATCCTTTTGAGATCGACCACCACTCCGCCCTGCTTGGGTATGGAGCATCCGTAGAAGTGCGCCCTTGAACTGACGGGAACAACAGGGATGTTCTCCTGGTTGCACCATGTCACGATCTTTCCCACCTCCTGCGAGGTAGCCGGAAAGACCACGGCGTCAGGCATCCCGGGAGGAAGAAGACTCTGGTCCCGCGAATATTTCTCGCGATCCCCGATGCTGTCGCTCACGTACTCTTTACCAACAATCTTTGCAAGCTCATTTTTTATTTCCATAGTACC
>Ga0335069_10002628_pt1 | contig 27518 bp, 28 predicted proteins | sample Lox_Sample_11_FD_206714 | JGI IMG/M metagenome (GOLD analysis project Ga0335069, IMG submission 206714) | Soil microbial communities from Loxahatchee National Wildlife Refuge, Florida, United States - Lox_Sample_1.1 | ecosystem: Environmental > Terrestrial > Soil > Wetlands | place: USA...
GCCAAACTCAGACAACCGAATGCTCGCGTCGAGGTGTTGATCCTCAGTTACGACAACGTGCAAGTTTTCGATCGCTTCCTGATCGGCCCGGCTACAGAGATAAGAAATCAATGGATAGAAGATCGATCGTGGCAAACCGCTGATGTCCACAATGACATGTCTATATTGTTGAAGTGTCTGCAGGTGACCGGCAACAAACTCCAATGCACGTGGCCCGCCCACAGGAAACCGATTTCCATCTTGAAGCGGAATTTGTCCAATCCCAATCTGCGTGGCCGAACTCGCTAGGAGAGCTTTCTCATGGCGTTCTGCCAGTCGATTGCGCTCTCGCGCTGGTTCGTTCACTTCGAGCGGTGCATTGAGTCGTAGGCCGAGGAATCCGACTTTCCCAGGTTGGCTCACAGACAACAATCGAGTAAGGCCGACTATGCAGCGTGGGTCAAAGCCGATTCCCGTGATCAAACAGGCTGATGCTCCTTTCTCAGCCATGCGCTCCGACCAGAATGTGGTGAAATCTCTTGTCATAAAGTAGTCAGACCAACGAGGAATCATTCAGTTTCCTCCGGCTCAACCTGTTGTATCAGCCACTTCTTACCCATATCGTCAGCTGCAATCGGAGCAGTCATCATCTTGACTATGGTTTCGATTGGCAGCCGTTGCCAACCACCATATCCGAGAGGCAGATTGAAATATACACAGAGCAGTCTATTAAGATAAAAGACAAACTTCTCAGCGCCCGGCTGCCCTTGTTTTGTTTTTGTAATTGTGAAAATGTTTCCTGCTACCGCGGCCGTGAGAGCTTCACGAAATAGCCGAATGCCAGAGCCGGCGCCATCGACAGACCGTGCATCTCGTAATTGCTGTCGCGTGAGACCAAAGCCCGTTACGCCTGGAGAAATCGGAGCATTCGGACGATGAGTGACTGCCTGGCAGAAGCGACCAAGATTATCAATAAATTGTCGGATCGTGTAGCCGTGCGCAAACCCCTGCTCGATTCTCGCGTAGTACCGTTTGGCACTTGCTCGCAATAATTCGTCCTGTTCGCGGTCGGACAAGTCGAAAGGCCGGTTCAGCTCTGCTCGGAAGATCATCTTTTCGGCATAGCCTCCGGCGATATCGAGAAACTGCTCGACATTCTTGTTCGAAGCGTTGCTAAGAGCACTAAAACCAAAATAATAAGGTAGATTGTAGCGATCTGCCATGAAGAGGCGAGCAGCCTCCTCAGTCTTCGCATCTGACGGTTCTGGGGGTTCCAATTCCTCAAGAAGATATCGTTGCGCCCGGCCAGCTTTTCGCTCTGCCAGGATCAAATGCTTCTCAAGATCGTGGAGGAATCGCGTCGGCACTTCTGGCCCAGTCGGGAGCGTGATATTCTCACTCGCTCCAAGTCCCCGAAGTTGCGTCAAGACATTCTCGGCGCGAGCTGAGATCTTAGCCCACATGACGGTGTCTGCACCGGTTTTCAACCTATCCTTGAAGTTCTGAACCGATAGGATTTGCTGCAAGGATTCCGTCATTCGGACTCGACGCTCTGTGACATTCTCCAGGAATTTCCTGAACGCGGCCGGTTTTGAATCATCCAAGTCAATTTCTCGAACTTCTCGTCCATCCCTCGTCCCTTCAAGAGGCAAGAGGTGTTCCAACTCGTACACCTGTTTTCTTACTGCCACCCAACGAGGAACAGCCGACCGGCGAAGCAATTCGCGCTGCAAATGCTCGCGCTGCTCTTCGTAGAGGTCTTGGAAGTCATCCAACAATAGAAGTGGAGTGGGCCATGCGGGCCGATCGGCACGGAGTTGATGTGAGATATACGACAGTGCAAAGAGCTGTGAATGAGGCGCTAGCGTATTTGGGATGGGGTCTCCGGGAAAGCTGTTTAACAGAGCCGCGAAGTCCATCTCGAGAGAAGTGCATGTGCGTTCAAGCTCTTGGAACGAACAAGGACTTGCAAACAATGGTGGAGGAGTCTCTTCAGATGGCAGCGGTTCAAAGCCGACGGTGTCCAGTTGCACAGCAATGAGATTTGCATTAGCGAGCTGACGCAAACCGCGGAGATAAGCTAACGTGATCCGAACATCGAGTAGCGTATTTAGTAATTTTTGGTCAGTATTGTTCGACAGAGCATTCGACAGCAATCGCAGGTTACTATCGCATTGAATATACATTCCAATGTACCGGACTCCATCGTCATCGAAGATGCCCAGCTCCCGAAGCGCTTCCGCCACAACATCGTCGCTCGATTCAAGTCGATGACCGCGTAGAGCAATGAGGCTTTCAGTTTGAAAGAGGCGAAGGAAGCTGCTCTTGCCAGACCCAGGACTCCCGTTGAATATAACGAGTTTCGGAACATTCAGATCCTCAGGAACGATGCGGTTTAAGAGCGCAGGACAATATAGATGTAAGAACAAGCCCGTATCGAGCGATGGTCGATCGGCCAACCTGTAACGGAATGCATTACGCAACAGGGGCATTATCGACGCACCTCACGTCCATGCCGCTCGAACCTTGGGAATAGAGGATCGCCCCATTTACGCGCCCAGAGGAAGTAGAGGGAATTATTCGGCGTGTTGTGATGCAGGACAACAGGCAATCCGCAATCGTCGTAGCCGTACATGACGGTGCTTGTATGCCGATCCTCGAGTTTCTTGTCATAGTTTGTCTCGCATAATCGAGCAATGTCCCCTCCGGCATTAGGGAGGATCCTCACTGTGTTGGAGACTGTTGCTGCCGGAACGATATCGAGGCTATTCAGTGGTCCCGGCAGTCTGTGTATTAACTCGCGTAACCGCGATATGGAATATTCTGTGGCCAAAAGAGGAGCGAAATAGACGCTAGCGTCCGGGGCGACAATATGCATCAATGGCTCGCTGGATATCCGGTTCAGAGAACCCTTGATGAAAGTTTTGCGATTGGAGCAGTCTTGAAGAAGGCTAGCGATCGCGCGTTTCATGTTGTCATCAGTAGCTATCGTCTGCAAGAGCGCCGAGTCGTCTTCGCTAATGGCGCCCTTATAATTCCACTCAAGTTGGTGCTTTTCTTCATTGAGGGAGAGCTTCCCCTTTAGTCCTTCAGGGACGTCCACAATGATGTCAACATGCACATCCGCGCTCACGACCTCGCGCAACAACGTACGGCCCGAACCGCAAAAGTCGTCTAGGAAGAAAACACACTGAAAGAGTGCAGTATCATCTCCTAATTCTTTGCGGAGTTCCTTTTGAAGATCCTCAACTTTTTCATCGCCGACATAGTAGGCGGCTAGGACTTGTTCATTATTAATTTCCAAGTTTTGACGTCTAAAGTAGTCGATCCTTGCGCCGTCACTTAAAGCAACATATAGCGATGCTCGCTGAATTCGCTTAAACTCGTCCGATGCAACCAATCTTGTCAGTTGATACCGTGGTATTCCGGACTTTATTGAGGTGAGATCAAGTTGCTTCTGCCTAATACGGTCAAAGTAGAGAACATGCGCTAGTTGCTGAAATTCATCTCGTGAGATGAAGATCAAATGTTCTCTGATGAACTTTAGTACGGTTGTCCGATCAGGCTCAGAAAAACGATTAAGAAACAGGTTTAGATTCTCAAAGAAGAGCCGGGCCGGCTGATACATTTCATATTTGTTGTACTTGTAATCAGCTAGTACTCGCAAATCTTCCAAAATCTTGCGCAAGGAATCCTCGTCCCAGGGTGGATTGGGGAGCGTGCGTTGTAGAAATTGGAGCGTCAGCTCTCGTTTCATGACTTACCTTAGCTGGGGCAGACGCAGTCTCAGTCCGCCTCGACCTATCAGGAGTTTTTGCAGATAATACTTGGTTGCTTGAACACCACGGTAGCCGATGGGAGCGAAGTTCCAACAAGAGTCTAATGCCATGGAGCAACGATCACTGCTCAATGAGTAAGGATGCGAAAGAAGTTCGAAGTCATTTCCGGGATAGCTTCCTTGATCGCCGATACATAAGACTCTAGAGTTCCCTTTGAGTCCCGTGCTCATTGCCGTTATTAAGGAACATTTCGACGTTGAAGTGGTCACGACATCGACCGACCGACTCGAATGTACAACCTTGACGGATGCCGATAGATGAGCTAAGCATCGAACCGTTTCCTTCCAAAGAAGCGTCATATAGGCTCCGTGCGAAGGCTCCAGTGTGACTTGGCGGGGACGAACAGTGATGTTGGCAAGAATCTTGGTTACGCGATCAGCCAAGAGCAAATCCGCCGCCTCCGTCAGAATACCTTCCGCTTTCGTGCCAGCATCAGGCTTCCCGTCGTCTGCCAGCGGTGCAAGTTCGGCACCGTTGTAGTAGCCAATCGTGAATCCAGACCAATATTTTTCTTCGATAGAATCGCGCAACTGAACGCGGACCGAGCGACCACGACCGGTTGCTATTCCAATCGGGATTCCGCTGGCCGCGATACGTTCCAAATCGACAGCGATGTCATCTCGTAAGGATCCGAATCGTTCACTTCGACCACAAAGTGTATCGTCAAAATCGAGGACTAGCGCCCCATATTCTCTCTTCAAGAGTTCTTGGTGGACCGCATGCGCAGCATCTTTCAACTGCGTCAATGGAGTGTTTGCCGCGCACAGATTGAATTTTCGCGCTAGTACATCTTCTACTGTCGGCGAAGCCCCGGGTCGTAAAGGTTGTTTGTTTGTGGGCTTCAAGTTGTAGATCTGCCTGCCGAAGGGCGGAACACCAGGTCGCCCGGGATCAATTCGTCTGAAAGTGCCCGCGAATTTTGTGATGTCAAAGATTGCAGGAAGCGCCGCAAGGCTTGCCAAGGAAGATGGACCATCGATCTTGACTTCGGTGACAGGACACACATTCCTCAATATCCGGACAGTTTTGTCCGCTATCTCCCAGTCCTCACGCGCGCACAAAGAAAGGACCCCTGTGCTGTTGGCCTTTTTGGCAATCCAGTTATGACGACCGTGAGCGAAATTACGATAATCAGCCAACTGAACACTGGACAAGCCGGCTTCAGACATTTTCGATTCGAAGTCTATTGCTGCAGCGCCTGTACTTGGCCCATGCAGCACGATTAGATGGTCGCGCTGGACGAGCTTCTGAGCGTCGCGCTCCGAATAGTGAGCCAAACTTCCCAGGCGAGCGTAGCTCGTGGGCAATTTAACTTGCGGCTCGAACAGTCGATGGCTCAATACGAAAAACGCGAGCAGACTGTTGGTCGCCAAGAAACCATCGCCATCGACCGGCGAGGATTCCGCCCAGGAATACAGGTATTGGTACTGTCGGGAAAGGGTTGCGAGCTTGCTCCCAGGTACGAGACAAATTGTTCCGATCACGTCTGCTTCACGTTGAAGCCCGTGACGCAGCGCAGCGATAACGTCTACATTTCCGCCCCCGGCGCTATAAATGAGCACCGCCGAATCTCTCAAGTGTCTGCGAGCACAGAAATCCAGCGGGGTCAGCGCGGACGCGAATTCACCGCATTTACTGTGAAGGTATGCTCCATAAGCGGCGGCTGACAGTGACCCGCCGGAACCGATCGTATAGAGGCTGCGATTGGCCAATTCTTCTCGGAGCCTAGATAAGGGTGCGAGGTCACGCTCGACCGCCCATTCATAGGTCTGCGAGAGCGACAAGAGTTCAGATTGGAATGGCTTTCCCATGGGCTCCGAGTGGCGAACAGAAAGCGAATATCCGAGGATAGCATAGCTGAGGTGTCGCTGTGTAAGAGTGTAAATGCAACCCCTCTTGGCGACGCAGGGCGAAGGCACCAGATTCGAAATGTCTAGTCGTTTCAGAGAGATAATCCCATGCCGATTGGGGACCTACTTTTCAACGCTGCAGTTTGTTCGAGTCCGAACTCACTCCGGCTCTTATTCAAATCAATCGCAGACGCTTTGGACACATCTCGGCTGAGGTTTTCGGCAAGCGTAGCCGCGTCATTGGTGAAAATCTGCGCGTCGTGCGAGGCGCGCGATATGGAGACATACGCAAACCGCTGGCTGATGAGTTCGGGGTGAACCTTGGTATCCATATTCACCAACACGCGCTCGGCGGTAAGCCCCTGCGAGCTGTGCGAAGTCACGGAGTAGCCGTGATCGAAGTGCCGCATGGCACGCGGATCGAAGGTAACAGTCTTCTTTTTATTGCCATCCATGCGGACGGTCATTTTGCCGTCGTTGCCGATTTGCTGAAGCGTGCCGAGGTCACGGTTAGCAACGTCCAGCGCCCGATTCGGTGCCGTCAGTTGTATCCGGTCGCCGATAGCAAACTCGCAATCGATCTCACGATATGCGGAAATGCCACGCAGTCGAGACGGGTCATAAGATACTTGATCTCCGTTCTCTTTCCGCACTGTGACACGATTCTCCTTCGGGTCGGTGGTAATCACCTGGGCGTAGCTGCCGCCCTTGATTCCATGCTCTTTGCTCCCGCGAACATAATGGAGGACATCGCCCGGCTGGTATTGCGCGGCCCACGCGCGATCCGCGCCGGTCATCTCCGTGCGCGGCGTGAGCACGCGCACGGAATGGTCTTCCTTGTCCAAGACTCCGCGTGCCTGCAATTCCTGGCGCACGGCCTGATTGATCGCGCGGCGTGAAGCATTGTCGGGCGAGACGATGATTGTATTTTCAGGCGTGGCCGCGTAGCTCTTGGCAATCGCCGCGATGCGTTGCTCCGCGTCGGCAATCTCCGTCACACGGCCCTGTTGCTGGAGCATCTGAACGCCGATCTCAGTCTCGTTTCTGGACAGGTGCTCGACGGCCTTCAAGAGCTGGGGATCGCGCTGGCGAATAATTTGGTCGAGCTGCGCGGTCTGCATTCCGGCCTGCTGCAATTGCTCGAAAGGCTTGCCGGCATCGACGCCTTGATGCTGCCGAATGTCCCCGATGAGCAGCACCTTATCCTGTGGGTCAATCCTGCGAAGAAATTCGCGCATCTGCTGCGTTGATGCGAGCGAGGATTCATCGACCATGTAGAGATGTTTCGCTGCCGGATCCGTGTTCCGGCTGCGGGCAAGGAAGCCCTGCAAGGTATCGGCGGCGATTCCCGCACCGCGGAGTTGCCGCGCCGCGCGGCCAGTCGGGGCGAAGCCCTCGACTGAGTAGCCGCTCTGCTCTGCGCCCTGTCGTATGCTGACCAGCGTGGTCGTCTTTCCAGCCCCGGCTACCCCCTGCAATCCTTGTATCCGGTCGCGCGAGGTGAGCACCTGTTCGATCGCTTTGCGCTGTGCTTGATTGAGTTGGGGGCGCTCTTCAGTCAATGGAATGGCTTGCTCCACGAACATCAATTGCGGAGAGCGACCCTTACCATCCAAGACCTTCCGCACGACTTCTCCTTCGGCTTTGATGGCTTCTGCCGTGGTGAACTGCCGCCCTGAGCTGTGCCTGTCGGTGCTAACAATACGGAACTCACCGGATGCGATGCGAGCCTCGAAGTTGGCGCGGACCTCCGGGTACGTCGTCTCGCCCATGCCGCGGCGCATGGCATCAACAAAGATAGCCCGCTCGTCCATGACCGCCTCCCGCTCAAAGCCATGGTCACGCGCAAAGGTCACAGCGGAGTGTGCTTGCTGCGTTCGCTCCATCGGCGGTCCCTCGTGCTCCTGGCTCTGCCGAAGTTGATGTGCTGCGGCCACCACGCTGTCGGCCTGATTGCCGAACTCTGCGGCAATCTGTCGGTGCGCCGCCAACACCTCGGCGGGAGAAAGAATTTGCTTGCCATCGCGGGTATTGTGGGCGGCAATCTGCGCAGCTTCAGGGCCGCTGAATCCGCTCCGAGCAACGGCTTCCATGATCTGCTGGCGGCGCGGACTGGAAGCGTCAAGGTACTCCTGCGAGTAGCCCTTGATCTCCGGTGCACCGCTCTTGCCGGACTCGATTTCGTATCCGAGGGAATGCAACCGGTAGGTGAGATGTGACTGATAGACAGCCGTGGCGAACTTCTGACTCTCGAAGAGTCCCCGTGGCTGCAAGGCCCGCATGGTTCCATCTTCGCGCTCGGTCATATTGAAGACGACGGCGTGAGTGTGAAGCTGCGGCGCGGCATAGCCATCTACCGGGCGCGCGGTGTCATGCTCGAAGGTTGCGGCGACAAACCGCCCGCTGGTCTCGGCGGCGTGATTTCCGCCGGTCCGTGCCTGGGTGTATCGCTCCAACTCGGTGAGAGCCACATTCACCGCTTCGCGGTGGGCCTCGCGCACACGGTCGTCTCCGCCGACAAGCGCGGTCAGCGAGACGGACTTGGGCGCGCTGAAAGTGGCATCCCAGCCGGCACGATGCTCCACCGGAGCAACGGTGCGCCCGTCCTCAGTTTTGTATTCATGGACGGCGCGATGGCGCACCAACTGCTCGCCGGTCTGCGGGTGCTGCCCTTCGGAGAGACGGGCGAACTCGTCCGCTCCGACGGCGCCTGCAAGTCCAAACCTTTCGGCGAGCCTGCCGCGCCATTCCCCTGGAACGGTGTCCCCCTGCTTCCAATAGTTCTGCTCGGCAGCTGTGAACTCTTTGGCGTGATAGGTCTGCGCCTGGGTCGCGGAAAGCGGTTTCGATATAGTCAGCATTGCATCGCCTCAACCCCGCAGAATCAGGTTTTGCGTGTCGTCTGCGCCGGGTATGATGGCAGGTTCCGGCTCGATTTGCTCGGCCGCCGCGATTCCATCGGTCTGAGTGGGCGCGGGAGCTTCCGGCACCTGCCGCAGTTCCGCAGGGGACCCCTCCCGTGCCCGCATTCGTTGCGGGTCGTAGGGCAGCTTGTCGTCGGGCCGCTCACGCAATTCAAATCCATTCGCCACAACCGGCATATCAAAGTATGGAAACGAAAAGCGCGTGACGTAGTTCTGAAATTTCATATAGGCGTGGAGGTCTGCAAGGCCGGAGACTTCGGACTCCAGTACCAGCGGCTCCACCTGCCTGTCGAGGGCAAAGTTCCGGCCTGCGCGTGTGCCGTCGAAGTGCGTCTCGCGCAGTCGTTCCACCTCGACTTTGCCGATGAATTCGCTTACCCACTGGCCTGCCTTCGGTTCCTTGGTGGTGAGCCAAATACTTGTCGCGGGCTGCGACAGCATTACCTCGGCTAGATGGCCGTACAGGTACTCAAGCTGAGCCTTACCTTGGAACCCAAGGACGACCGGATTCCGGCTTTTGCGAGCCTCGCAGATGGCCGTGTGGAGTTGCGGTAACTTCTGTAAACTCGCCAGCTCGTCGATTACAAACCACACCCGCCGTTGTGCCTCGGTCGGCTCATTGAGCAGCCGCAATACCAGCCAATCAATCCATAAACTCTGCAACGGACGAAGCGCCTCCCGCTCGGCGGGCAACGAAGTAAGGAAGATCCAGCCACGGCGCTTCTCGGCCCATTCTGTAGCGGTCCACGATCCATTGCCCGCATCCCGCTTCGGCAGCAGCCGAAGACTGTCTGCAACCAAGCCGAGAGAGGCCAGAACGCCGGCCCGTTGCTGGTGGGCGTGGGCATCGATCAGGTGCGCGTGCTCGGTGCCTTTGAGCCTGCGGTCGATCTCATCCGGATTCGACATCCACTCGACCATTTGATCCGGCGTCGGCCCATAGGCCATCAGGAAGGCAAAGATTTTCTGCGGCGACTCGATGAAAAATTCGCCTTTTTTGTCCTGCGGCGGCTGAAATAAGGACGCGGCCAGGGCCTTCGCTTCGGAGCGGCTACGCAGCTCCTCGGCTGGCCCCCAATAAGGGCAACGCCTGTCGAGCGGATTCAGGATTACATCGCCCCGTTCCGGGTCATAAAACCGCTTCACGAACTCGCGGGCGGGATCGTAGACGATGGCCGAATCCCCGCGGCTGCGGACCTGCCGGAGCACTTGAGCGAGCAGCGCGGACTTCCCGGCTCCTGTGTCGCCAATGATCTGCATGTGCTGGGCCTCTGCACGGGCCGGAATGCGGAGCATGGCTTTCATGTCATCCGTTTTGAAACCGATGCCGTCGCCCTTCACGGCGCGGTTGAATTGGCGCGGCGTCAGCATCTCCGGCCCCTTCAAACGGCGCCCATACTTCAACTGCTTTTGCCGCTCCACATCTTTTATTGCCGTGAACGGAAGCAGGATGAGAAAGAGCGCGGCACCGCCGAGTAGCGGCGCGCGGAAAAAGCCGGGGAGCGAAGCTCCGCCGTAGACGACAGTTTTCAGATAATCGCGCAGACGCGCATCCACATAGCTGCGCGCCGCGTCGCGAAAGAGCAGCGAGTATCCGTGCTGACGCGCATCGGCGGAGAGCACCAATGGAATCGGTCTGCCCCCCTGCTCGAGCGTTCTGCCTAACACTACATCGTCGTTCATGGCTGGGCACGTTGCGGCTCTGCCACCACCGACGAAGAGCATTCGATAGTCGCTGCGGTGGCTCGCCATGAATGTGCCAATCGCCGATGTGCGCTCGTAGACCGGCAAATAATATCGCTGCAATGGCGCGGCCAGATGGATGCGAACGCAGACGGCAATGAAGGTCAAGGTAGCTATGGCCAAGGCCAGTCCGTAGGTATAGATGGGTATGTGCCGAGGCCAGATGATTGTCTCTTTACGTCCCCAGGTTGTGTTTGCCATCGCATTAACTCCGTTTCTCGGATACGAGCTTGACGGCTAGCTCGTGCTTGGCCGTGCTGATTTCATCGAGCAATTTGTCGAACGCTTCAGGCGTGAGCCTCTGCCCTGCGGCCAGCGGGCGAAGCACGTTGACCAACAGCAAACGGACACCAAGAATCTCTGCCAGGAACGCATCGCTCGTGGGGACTGACCGTAACTCCTGTAGGATCGCGTCACGCATCCATTCGCTGCGCGGAACACCTTTGGCCGTGGCAACCTCGTCCAGCAAGCGCGCCTCTTCTTCGGTCAACTTGAGGCAGCGAGTCGTATTGCGAAAGACGCTTTTGCTGGAGTCTTTTCTTGGGCCGTTTTGTGAAGGCATGAGCGCCATTTGTGCGCCTCGGCGCCGGTATACCTGGGTATACCAGCATTAGTGCATTTGCTTTCGTATGTGCAGGTTTACCTTGGTATACCTGCACGACCCTGCGAGGGGTGGAGTGTCGAAATTTTTCCGGTGCGAAGCACCGCGGTGGCGCTGGCACGGATTCCGGCTGCAATTCATGCCTTCCCTACGCGCACAGACTCCACGGACTCCACCCCGGCGGCAGGCTTCTTTCCCGCCGACTCCGACCCATTGGAAGCAACCACTCTGCGGATACGCAGCGTGGGCGCGACCTTCTGCGCTTGCGGAGTCTTCAGGAACTCCTGAAAGTCCCGGTCCTTTGCAAAGACATGCTTCAAGGCTTCCTCTACAACTTCATCCGCACAAGCGTGAATGAAAGCGGCGTATTGATCGAGCAGCAAAGCGGTTGTATCCGTGAGCCGAATGGAGGCGCTGACGTGGCGGGTTTGGACGACTTCAAGTAGGGGCATTCTGTTCTCCTTTAAAACCAAAATCAGGCCGTCTTTCTGCGGGCGATCATGCGCTGGGCGGTAGCGGCAATCTCCCGCGCACGAGCTCCAGCTATGGCGGCGGGAATCTCGAAGCGGCGGCGGGATTCGAGCATCGTAATCACGTCGTCGATGCGGATGCCTTCGAGGAGCCAGAGGCGAGCCGAGGCGACATCGACGGTGCGCTGCGCGTAGTAAACGGGATTGGGCTTATCGGAGCGCCGAACGGCAAGCTCCCGTGTGAGCTTCACGGCATCTTTGCCGTGAGCGAGCTGCTCACAAGCCCAAGCCCAATCGCTCTCCGAATTACTGTGCTTCGCCGGTGTCTTTCGTCGGAACGAATCGCAGTCCAGAAGCATCGCGTCAACCGCATCAGTATCCAGCCGAAAATCATCGGGACTCCAGACCGAATCGTCCGGATATTCGACTGTGACGCGGTGGGCTGGATCGTACTTGCGGTTGAGGAAACCGGGGATGCGGAGCACCCGGTTGCAATCGGTGCAAGCGGGGTCGCCGCCGAAAGCGATGGCGAGCAGCTTGAGCGTCTGTTCCTGACGCGCAAAGTCGAAGCCATCCACCCGCCAGAGCACCTGATATTTGCCGGGCGATGTCGAGAGAATGGCAGTTGGCACCGGTACGGCATCGGATGCCCGGAGCGCAGCGAGCCGGGCATCTCCATTCGTGTCGATGTCTATATATAGATGGCGGATCGATGCGATGTTTTCCTTCGTGCGTCTGCGACTGCCTGGGCGCAGCGGATTGGCGGCAACATAGATGTTCGCTCCAGCCGCGTTTTGATACGTGAGCCAGGCGAGATAGCGCGGGGCAACCGCGGTCTCCAGAGAGATGATGCGCTGCGCCGGTGAGGAGTCATTCTCCCCACGCAACAACACAGCGATGGTCTCCTCGGGAGCGAAGCAGCGTCTAAGAAAGCGAGTCGCCGTCTGATTCATCAACTCACCCAGAAGGAATACGGTCATGCGGACGTTAGCAGCCAAAGAAGTCCGGCAATTGCCGGACTTCCGCAATGCTGAGGACACCCCCTAGAAGGAGGTATCCTCGGCTGGCTCAGGCTCGTTCTCCAGGTCTTCCGGGGCCGCTTTCTCGGCCCGGTCGAGCTTGAGGATGGAAGTGACCCGGACGCTATCGGTGCGTACCGGCTTCTTCGCCTTCTTGGGCGTGTACTCGCTGTGGCGAATCTCGCCCTCGACCTGGACGTGTGCGCCCTTCTTGAGCGTGGCTGCGAACTCTCCGAACTTGCCGAAGACGATGCAGCGATGCCACTCGGTGCGCGGGACGTACTCGCCGGTCTCCTTGTCCTTGTAAGAGGTCTTGGTGGCGATGGAGAAGGTGGTGAACTTCTGGTCGTTCTTGCCAGTGCGAACTTCCGCGTCGGCACCGATGAAGCCCATGAGAATTGCTTTGTTCTGGAACATTTTGAGTCTCCGTATTTGAATTCCCGATCTTGCTCGGGTCACACCGGGCAAAGCCAAGCGAGTGGGCGCGACTCCCAAGGCCGCAGCTCTGCATTTACGGCGGGTCCGCCGAAGGTGGAAACCGTAACCCGGAGGGTGCGTAGCAAAGCAGAAGAGCAAGCCTGCCGCCGGGCGTCGCATAAGCCCCGAAGCAGTGACCGAGAAAGTGACGGGATAGAACCAAGGAGACTCGCGCCAGAACCATGCGATTCCTCCGCTTCCTGACGACGCAAGCCAACTGCAGACCAGACCTACGGTCCACGCCGCACCTCAAAGGAAAGAGCCGCGTCCCGCAACCGTATCCGCTTGTCTTCTGTTCGGCGCGGCGATGCACACGGGCACGTTGCGACGGCGAGAAATTCTTCGCTACACCATGCGCAAGAAGTCGATTCATAGCCGTATCTCCTCTCCGGGTCTCCATCCTCAAGCTCATGCCGCTGCGGTAGCGGAGGCCTGGTAGACTTCCTCCGTCTCGAAGGACTGCTCTGCGTGACTGTAGCCCTTGACGGTAATCAGCTCACGCACCCGGCGCCGACCCGCATGATCGCGCTCGCAGTAGAGAACGAAGTCGATGGCTTCCGCCGTCTCAGAGCGGATGAACGAATGATTAAGATTGGGCCTGGCGCTCAACGCCAGATCGGACAACCGACTCAGGGCGTCCCACGCGCTCTTTGCGTGGATCGTCGAAAGCGTTCCACCGTGGCCGGTATTCATCGCTTGCAAGAGGTCATAGCCGCACTCGTCGCGTATCTCGCCCATGATGATGCGGTCGGGCCGATGCCGGAGCGCCGCGGCCACAAGCTGACTCGGAGTGACGGCGACCTGGCCGGGAATGGGATCGACAGCCTCCCAGCGAACGGCGTTGGGATGGGCTATCTTCAATTCGGCAGGTTGCTCAATAACGATCAGGCGTTCATGGAGCGGCACATGGTCAAGCAATGCTTTCATCAGGGTCGTCTTCCCGCTGCCGGTTCCGCCGCTGATAATGCCGTTCTTCCGTTGGGCGATGAAGCCTACGACTGCATCCCGAATCAGCTCCGGCAGGCTGCCCGATGCAATCAGTTCATCAGAGGTAAACCAGCGATTGAATTTTCGCACCGTGAACGTGGGGCCATTGATGGAAGATGGAGCGCCGACGACGGCGACACGGGAGCCATCGGGCAGACGGGTGTTGAGTATAGGATTCTGGCTCGTCAAATCCTGGCCGAGAATGCGTGCGACGCGCTCAATCGCGGCCTGCAATCGGTCGCTGGTGTACGGCGTTGCCAGTGGAATATGCTCGACAACGCCGCCACGATCCGCGTAGACGCCGGTGGTGCCGTTAATCATTAGGTCCGAGATGGACGGGTCCAAGAGAAGCGCGCGCAGCTCCTCGGGAAAGAACGGCAGAATGAGATCAAAGCTCACCGCGTAGCTCCTGCAGCCGGGAGTGCGATTCCCGTCGGATTCGGTGCGCTCTCGCCGGGCTGAATGGGATCGACCGAGACGCGGTTTTCGTGGAACTCCGTGATTGTCAGTCCCAGAGGATTGATGAACTCGTATTGCGGGTAAATCTTGGCCTGGTCGCTGACCTGTTTTGGATTCAGGTAGTAGGTGACGCTGAGCATCCAATGCTCGGTTCTCGGCTCATGGGAATGGCTGGACGAGTACAGCCTATCGAGCGCTACAAGCGCCGTGCCACGCGCCATGACTGCGCCCTGAATCGTCTCCTGTGAAAGTGACGTGATCGTGATATTCTTCACATCCACATCGCTCTGCTCGATCTGGCCCGCCATGACTTGCGAGACAAAGTGATTCTGGTTGTCTGCGGTCATCAACTGCGAAGCGAGAGACTGCGACAGAAAGTAGTAGTTGAGCGGGTACTTTTTAGCGATCGTGTCGCGGCTGATGGTGTAGCGGTAGTTCGCCCAATCCATCAGGTATGTCCGCACTTCGCCCTCGCGCGGGCTGTAGTTGAGGTCGCTGTATTGGATGGCCTGCGCACGGCCCATTTCGTCGATACGAATGTAGCGATTGACAACTGGCCGGCGGGCCAACGAGAGATTGAGTCCCATCGACCCCAGGAGCAGGACTGTCCCGCATCCGATTAAGAGCCTATATGCCTTTCGTTCCGCGTAGTGCGAGGCGTATACCTCGTTGCCGATCTGGTCCGTCAGCAACGCCTGCTGCGGAGTCAATATCGGTTGTTCATTGACTGCTGTGGACATGGGAAGAATGGCTCCTTTGCTCTACCGCTCGAAAGATCACGTAGGTGTAAATTGCACCGGCAACGACCGCGCCTAGAAAGGTGACGAGAAGCGCTAGTCTGACGATCCGCAACTCAAGTACGCGACGAATGAATGCGACTTGTAAGACGAAACGGAACATAGACCTTAGCCTCCTCCTGCCATTCCAATCGATGTGGCTGTGCCAACAACCTTCGTGATGCTTTCAGCCATTCCCGCCGCACCACCAAAGATTGCCTGTGTCATGCTCGGAATAAAGAGCATGTTCACGATGAATGCGACGAATACCATGATGCACGGAATGAGGTTCGCAAGCCACATCTCCATCGAATAATTTCCGTTGAAGGTCTGCTGGAGAAACGCGTTCATAAAGCCACCCCAGACGAAGATGAATGCGGCGGCGACGGCACGAATCATTGCGAAGCTAATAAGTACGTCAAGGAAGTGAAAGAACTTGGCGCGGAATGTTTTCGTCATCAGCAGCGGAACAAAGATAGGTCCGAATAAGGCGGTCACGCCGTAGAGGATGAAGGCGCTGCAATTGATCACGAAAAGAATCGCCGATGCAATGCCCAATAGCCCTTGCACGATGAAGTAGCAAAGGATCTGAACCGGGGCCATGAGCGATGGCATGGCCGTGTTGTCGCCGGCAGTCTTGAGAAGCTGGAGCAGGTTGTCGAGCGAGTTTTGATCGAAGGCTGCCACCATAGCCTGCGCAATGTACGAAAAGAAGTGATTGATGCCAAAGCTCGCGCCGGGGAATGGATTCACCCAATAGCTTTCGAGCAGGCAGCAGATGATAAGCCGGAGCAGGAAGTTGACCAGATCGCCGGCGTGCACAGGCGCCGCATGGAAGCGGAGCGTCATACTGGTGGTGTTCCAGTTCACTACCATGCTGATGAGCGTGAAGAGAGAGATGCAGCTTAGTTCCGTGAGGCCAAGCTGGGTCAGCGCGCCGCCGTTCTGCGTCGTGAGATTAGTCAGATTGTTGGTGAACTGGTAGAGCCAATCGACGCCCGAACTCGCTGTGGGCAGTGCTTGCGCCAGTAATGCCGGGGAAACCATATTGCAACCCTCTCCTCACGGTTATGGAAGATACGTCTTCCAAGTCTTGCCCTCTTTTGCCGCAGCCGAGTTGTGCCGCTTCTTGTCTTGCTCTACCTGTTGCCGGAACGCCTCATTCTGTTTGCGCTGCTCTTCGGCGTCCCGTTGTTGTCGCTCAAGGATGGCCGCTGCCTTTGCTGCGGCAGCGGCGGCCTTCTCAGCTTCGTGCCGCTGGTACGCCACAGCCCCGCCGAGGGCAGTGAGAGCTGCGAGGATCGCCAGCAGGATTTTCGTGTTGATCAGTTTCAGCATGGATGCGCTCGTTAGGGGAGATACGTCTGCCAGGTGCTTCCTTCATTGGCGGCGCTGGTGTCATTCGAGGCACGCTGCTGCTGGACGAAGACCGCGGTATTGAGGTCTTCGACGGCAGCATTGCGACGTTCCATGTTGGCGACCGTCATCTGTCCGGCAAGGCATACCTGCAAGCTGCCCTGGGACTGCATCTCGGCCATCTTCTGGCCTTCGGCGGCATTCAGGAGATTGAGCTGCTGTACCTCGGCATTCGTCGCGTCGCTGTTGTCGAACTGGCTGGATAGCAACGAACTGTCCGCCGTGAGATTGGTAGTTCTCCCCGACCGATACTGGCCCATCGCGGTAAGGCAATCGGGAGAGACACCATCGGAGGTTTCAATCATGGCAAGCTGGGACATGCGAGAGCTGCCGAGTTGCTGTCCAGCGAGATAGGTACTGGCATTGCTGCTCATCGGCACCGTGGCCGTCTGCCAGCCGGTCAGTGACGCGCTCGGATTGTTGCTGTTGAGCGCAATCCTGATGCCGGCGGTTTCGCCGAACATACTGGCGACGTTCACATTCTGCAGAGCGTGAAGTTCGGTCTGCCACAATTGCTTCGCGGAGAAATGCGTGATGTTGCTTTTCAGCATGTTGTACTGCGACTCCAGCGTTGTGAGCTGGGAAACGAGGCTCGCGTAGCTGGTCGGATCGAAGACAATGTCTCCGATGCCGAACAGGGCGAAGCCTGGCGTTGCGGCCAAAAGTAGGGCCGCGCCGCCGATGATCCATTTGCGATGCTTTCTGACGTTCAGTTTCATTGGAACCTCCTGCGGGTTGATGGAACGGTTACATGCACTGCGGGCAGGTCGGGTCGAACCTGTCCAGGGAGAAACAATGTTTGTGATCCACGGGCCAGCATGGAAATCGCAGGATTCGTTCGGTCATGTCCGCGAATCCGACAAGCCCACCCAGGACGGCGCTCTGCACGACGGGCATTCTTAGGACAGCAATCGCTAGGACGATGCCTGCGGCGTGTACGGCAAATCTTTGGCGAGCCGGGATGCGGAGTCTCATGCGTCCTCCTCGGCAAGCTGACGCGCAATCTGCGGAATCACTGCAATCCACTCCTGCCCGGCTCGCTCGATGGCCTCCGGTATCGTGTACTGATACTCGGCGAGCCAATCGGCGCGGTTGAGCACGAGAGCGACCGCGACCCTTTCTCCGGTGGACTGCACCGACCAGGCATCGTGCCCGCCGCGTTTTGCGTCGCGTGCCTTGTTAAGCAGGTGTTGGTAACGTCCATTTTGCTCAGCCATTGATTTGCCTCCGTCGTTAGAGCGTGGGATTGACGCGGTGCTCCGCATAGGACGGGATCAGGAGATCCGTTCCGATGTACACGCGAGCGCGGGAACCCTCTTTGAGCGTGATAATGGGTAGCCGGTTAAGAAAGTGGTTCAACACCTGCTCACCCTCGACGGCTGACTGCTCGGAGATGCCGTTGCGGATTTCAGTCGAAGGATCAAGGACGCTGCCGTTGTTGCCGATCTGCGCGAGGCCGCCGAGACCGCCGATCGCGGCCGCGGCTGCGAACGCCTCCAAATAGCCGTGATCTACCCTGGTGGCAAGGCCGGTCGTCCCGATCTGGTCGAGGCCGATGTACTTGGCAAACTCCAGCGAGAAACCATCGGGGCAAATGGCTCGATGGAAGGTGACGAACATCTTGCGCTGCTGGGCATTCCCGACACTCTGCACATCGCCGAGAAGCCGGGTGCCTTGGGGCAATAGGAGCTGCTGGTGGTCGTGCGAGTAGAGGTCGGTGGTCAGAGAGACCATGATCGGGCCGCTGAATCCGCCGTCGATGTGGTTGGTGACGACTCCCTCCAGAACGGTCCCCTCAAAGACGCGATAAAGGCGCCCCTCGTAGCTGTCGAATTCGTAGGGAGACAGTGCAGGACTCTTCCCATCCGTCTTCGGCTGCACACGCGCTGGCTGTGGGGACGGCTCCTCGCTGGTAGCGTTCGTCGCAGCTGCACTCCGCTCCGCTTCTACGGCCGTGGGGACCACAGCGGCGGGAGACGTGGTGGAGCCCGAATGCTCAAAGTCAATCGCCAGGGTGTCGCTGTCGATGGCATCCTGTTGCTGTTTCTCCTTGGCGAGCTGCTTTTGCTTCGCCTCGGCCTGCGCCTCCGTCATGTTCGAGGTGCGCTCCGGAGCGTTGGGACTGTCTTCATAAATGGCCGTACGCTGCGCGCCGGTCATCGGCGGCGCTCCCGCGGCCTCCGGGCCAGGAGCACCCTCTGCCTCTTGAAGCTGCTCGATCGCTGCGGACATTTCTTGCTGACGCCGCCGCTCTTCGGCATCCTGCCGCGCCTGCAACTGCTGCTCGGTCTGAAAACTCGTCACTTGCTGCGCATTCGGAGCTGCAGGGCGCATCGGGATCGCGCTCGCTGGTGTCGCCTTCTTGTTACCTCTGAGAAGGCTCGAAATATTGGCAAGGCCGATGAGAGCGATGATGACCACCAATGCAATCACCACCGGCATACCCTTCCGCAGCGGAGGTTTGGCCTCCGGCTGCTCAGGCACCGTCGCAGGCGCGTTTTCGTTTGGTTCCGGCATGGCTACCTGCCTTCCTCGGTGCGATGAAACTCGACCTTTTGTTTACCGATGGCTAAGTAGCCCGAGTCCAGTTCCTTCGGGACCGTATAGAGGCCGTTCGAGAAATCGAAGTTGATCAACGACGGCTTCTTATCTTTCACCTCATAGAGCGCGGGGGTCTCCTGGAATTGGCCGCGTAGATAGGTGAACTTGGCATCGCGCCATATCTGCTGGAGCCCCAGCGTCTTCCCCTTGGATTTGTCCCAGGTGTAGTCGAAGTGCAGAGTGCCGGGATACTGGCTTTGGTAGGACTCTTCTTTCGTTTGCTCGGCCCTCAACGTTGCGGCTTGCGCGGCCTGGGCCGCGGCGGCTTCCTGCTTCACCTTGTCGAGTTCGGCGGCAGGCACAAAGACAGGCAGCTCTACCAGCCTGTCTTTTGCGGCCTTATCGCCGGGAGCGATGAAGACCTTGGAATCGAAGTGGGGATCATCGTCGCCGGAGACTTCATGCAACTGGAGCGTGTATTCGTTGCCGTGGTCGGAGACAATATGTACGTCCGTCGATGTGTTCGCAACCTTCGGCTTGATGCTGATGAAGCGTGAGGCCACATGGCCCCCGTCGAACACCCAATCGACCGTATCGCCGGCAAAGACATTTGCGACCTTCTCCTCGGCGGGAAGAAGTATCAAGGTCGATTGCAACAAACCGGCCCGGACCACAGGCGGCGTGTCCGCCTCGGACACGGTGATCGTGCGCGGTGCGCTCGGCTCAAGATGTTTGGGCTCGGTGGCGGCATGACCGGCAATAGTATGCGCAATGAGCGAAAGTCCGATGCTGATGGCGATGGGGATGGGTGGTCTCACGGTTTGTCCTTTCGGTGCTGAATTAAGCGGTCTCGCCCTGGGCAAACCGTGCAATGCCCTCAGTGAGTCCGTACTTCTGAATGAGCCTGGTCCTGCGCACTCGGTCTTTGGGCTTGGTCGAAAATGTGGCGTAACTGCGAGCGTCAAGATTCAGACGCACAACCTTGGTGAGGCCGTCGCGGCGCATATACAGCGCCTCGCGGTCCTGCAAGCTCTCGAAGAGAGCGAGTTGCTGTTCGTTCATCTTGAACAGTTCGGCGTAGCGCTTCCGGTTGAATGTCGCGTCTTTCAAGAACAGGAACGACGTGCAGGAGTTCACGATGCTGTCGGCGTTTTCGCCGAGGTCTTCGGCGGACTGGCCGATCATGGTGACGCCTCCGAGGTTCTTGCGGACAGTTTTGATGGAGGCGAGCGCGCCTTCGAGAAGCTGGCGGTTTTTCATCGAGGAGAAGATCTCTTCGATGAGAATGTGCTTTGGGACGCCGAGATTGGCGGGGTCGTAGAGCACGTCATTGATGCGCCGCAACAGCCACACCATCAAAGGCTCGATCAGGTCGGCATACTGCTCGTTGTTGACACCCTGGAAGTCGAAGCACTGCACGCGCGAGAGCGAGAGACTGTCCTCTACGTTGTCAAAGATGGCGCCGTAGACACCTTTCCCAACCCATTTCGACAAGTAGCGGTCCAGCTTCTTTGGCAGGAAGAGATTCGAGAGCTTCCGGTTTTCCGGGTCAAGCAGGTAAATATCCTGCACGGATTTGTGGATCACATCGTCGTCTTCCGGCTCCAACTCCGCACCGCCGTTGACGAGCAGCAGTTTGATAAAGGAGTAGAGAAACTTGATATTGCTTTCGGTCGGCTCCAGTGCAAACGGGGCCACGCGCGGGCCATCCTTACCCACGCGGTCAACACGCCCGCCGTATAGCTCGACAACGCTTTCGTAGCTGCCGCCGATGTCAAAGACGTAAGTGAATCCGCCATACTTCTGCTCAAGCGCGATGGTCTGGTTAGCAAACACGGACTTGCCGGAGCCGGTAGGCCCGATGATGAGCATGACGCGCACACCGTCCACGTACACGTCCTGAAAGAAAGGCGTCCGCGTGCGCGTCTCCAGAATGTTGAGGTATTCCGCGTCCAGGTCATCCGAGTGCGGGTGTCCGAGATGCGGCGCGAACACGGATGAAAGACGCGCATGATGTTCTTCACTCAGCCACAGCGGGAAGACGTTGAATCTGCCATTCCCCGGAAACATGGCGTAAAACGCTGAGAGATTGCCAAGCGTCTCTTCCATCACTTGCGCGCGCGCATCGACAAAGACGCGGTGCACTGCCGGCGCGGTGTCGCGTAGTTCTTCCGGGCTGCGGGCGGAAAGCAGAAGCCGGAGGGAGTATTCGCCCTGGGCCTTCTTGTCCAGCTCACGGATGACATCGCTGAGATCGTCAACCTTTCTGTTGGCCGCCTTCGCTCCTGCGCCCGTTTCGAGGGAAGCGGTGTCACGCCCGCTCATCACACGGGTGAAAACACCGACCTTGAAGAAGCTGATGAATTTCTCTTGAGCGTCTATTTCGCTCCGGGCTGACGCGGTGGACTTCACGCGCCATGTGGAGCAAAGGATGCTGTCGCAGTCGAGCGTCGATAGACCGGAGAATAGGCACGGCCGGGATGCCTCCGGCGTCGTCTTGAGAGAAAACATCTGAACATGGCGCTTGCCGACCTGGATATGGTCGCTGTGCCATGCAACGGGACTCTTCACGATCTGCCGATCCACTCCGGCATCGTCGCGGAGCCAATCGGCAGCGGCCCATTCCTCAAGGTTGAATAGATAGCTGAAGAACTGAAATGTGCTGAGTTTATCGAGCAGCCGCAGCCCTAGCAGGCTGCCAAGATGCCCTTCGAGAATCGTAGCCGCCCTCTGAAGGTCGGACAGCATCCGCGAATTTGCGGCAGCGTTCTCCTTTGGCTTGCGCTCGAATGCCTTGATCTGCGATGGCTCCAGGGTGAGGCACCAATGGAGGTCGATCCGCCGGAAGCCCGCGGTCCGCTCAAGGAACGCTTGGCGGTCATCTGCAAAAACCTGCGTGACGGGATTGACGTACCTCTTTTGGCTCGGAAGATGGAACCCCGACATGACGCGGGTGTACTGATAAAGGCAAGAGCCTTCTGGCAGCCCGCGCAATGCACCTTCAATCGAACGCATCCGCGCATCAAGCTCCTGGTCGGTCAAACCTTCTTCGTCGATGCCAACGAGCGCGAATAGGCAGCCGTATCCGCCGCCCTTGAGCGCGAAGATGCTGGGGCCAACAAAGCGCGCAATCGGGACAATGCTCGAAGCCGCTCCGGCCCTGGCGAACCATGGTGTAGTTTTAAGTTGCTCAGTATTTGCGCGGGTCATAGTAGGACTTCTGGTTGAGGCTGAGGCTCCACAGTTGGAACATCTTTGGATGTTTGCGAACGATCAGCCATGCGGCCAATAGAAGCGCCGGGAAACTGATCACTGCGATCATTCGGAACCCGGCGAGAAAAACCGTTACGCAGACGAATACGATCGTCATCCATGCTGTGAGGTCGAGACCCAGCTTGGCCCTCGGCCGGTTCAGCGCTTGATTGATCGGTAACGGTTCTCCCCGCCTGGCCATGGCCTCCACCTACTGCATCGTCTGACCGGTAAGTGAGCCAATCCAGCCAGCCCCCCAGCCCAGGACGGCGGCGCCAAAAAGCGCACCGAAGAGGCCGGGAATGGCGTCTTGAAACCGCCCCGACAGCATGCGGATTCCGGCGAAGATCAAGCCGCCGAAGCAGATGACGGCTCCGGCATAGATTGCGAAGGTCTTGAAACTGTTCATCAGCGTGTTTGCGCCGGAGAAATCGATTGTTCCCTGGGCATGGGCGACGTTGGCAACGCCCGCGAATGCAAGAGCCAGAAGGGTCGGCCCCATCACGCGCGTTGCATGGAGAAGTTTTTGCTGGAAAAGAGGTTGGGATCGACGTCGAGTACGACGTGCGAAGCGGTGGGGTTTGGGGAATCTGTTGAGCGGAAGGACAATACGGCTGCTACTGGACATCGGCACCTCCATCGACCGGACTTCAGTCGTGAATATGCCGGAGCTTAGTGCCGATAGTTCTATTCGTCCAATACTTCTTTGCGATGGGGGGATAGCTTGCGCAGATGTCGGTCTTTGCCTTCAACCGCCGAGCCTTCAAAAAGCACCAATTGATTCTTTCCGGCATTCTTGATGTTCTTCTTCAACTCACGGATTTGGACCGAAACTACGGGCTTCTTTTCAGGCGTCTCCGCAGCAACGCGAAAATGCTTCTTGAGTTCTTCAACGAACCATAACAACGCCGGATTGTCGATGCCTTTCCTGATGACGGCGGCGGTGTCAATGGTCCAATCCACGCCTGCGATTGGTCTGGTTGCAAGTCCACTAATGAGCGGCTGGCTGGCCCGCAGTAGCGAGTAGCAGATTCCTTCTTTAACCATCCACTGAATGTGGTCGATATTCATGGTGGGCTTTGAAGGACGCAGAGCGATGCCGAGCCCCTTGAACATCTCGATCAGCCGTGAATAGGCCGCAGGGTGATCGCGCTGATAGGTGAAGATGCTTATCTTTTGATCCAGCGCATTTGGGGGAACAAATTCGCTCTCAGCCAATGGATCGTCGGCTCTCATGCAAACGACCATCCGTTCTCTTTCGAGAACCGTGATTTCCGCGCCGCTACCGCTAATCGGTAGCGTCAAGATTCCGATATCGACTGCGCCGTCGCGAATGCGTCGGGCCAATTCGTCGGTATCGTCGCTCTCTGGAACGAGATCGCACTCAGGTAACAAATCTTTATAGAGATCAGTGATTGATTTGAGCAAAGTCCTCTGCACGAAAGGTGTGAATCCCAGACGCAAAGGCGTCATTCTGCCCGCGTGGATCGCCTGCACAGTCTGAACGATTCGGTCCCTTGTCCTTAATCCTTCTCGCGCATAGCGCAGCAACACCCTGCCCTCGGGCGTAAGTGCCGTTCCATGATCCCGGTCAAATATCTTAATCCCAAGCACATCTTCAAGCGCACCTATCTGTGTGCTGAGAGTGGATTGCGATACATGCACCATTGCAGCGGCTGCGGTAAAACTGCCGGCGTCCGCCACGGCCACGATGTATTTAAGAAGACGAAACTCCAGGTGCTCTGCGCTCATGCGGACCTCCGAGGCTTCGAGGGACGGCGACCGCTTGCAAAGTATGAATGGGGGAAAACGCACTCACACCATAACCAAATTTTCCATTGTCGGTATAAAAAAAGCAACCATCGCTGGCGCGCATGGCCCTATATTCCAGACCGATGGCCCCATTTATCAGAAGTATTGGACAAATTCGAGAGCACACTGCAAGGTGAGGAGCATGGGAAAGCCGGAAGTCTTACGAGCAGAAAAGAGTCATTGCGAGCAAGGTTGCGAGCGGGAAATTGCATATTCCGTCCGAAACTGCTCCGCACCGCTTTCTAGTCATTGAACCGAGGTGTGCATCACGATGAGTACCCGATATCTGACCGAATCTGAAGTTTCCGCGCGCACTCACATTAGTCTTGCGACATTGCGCCGATGGCGCCTTGAGAGACGCGGCCCGGCGTATAGCAAGTTTGGCTCTCTCGTGCGGTATGGAGAAGACGAGCTTATCCAATGGGAACAGGCACAGCCACACGGCGGGGATGACCCAACCCGACGGTTCGACGTTAAGCCCGAACGTAACGGCACTCGGCTGCGGAGAGCGGTGTAAAGGGCCGCGGTGGTAATGCTTCCCCGAATAGGGTAGACTTATGACATGTCAGAGAAGTCTTTTACCCCCGCGGAAGCGTCGGCGATCGTGAAGCTGCCTCTCAAGGCGGTCCATAAGATCATCGAGGGTCGCATCATTCGGCCCCGCCGGAGCCGCCATGGTAATCAGGTTCAACGGTTGCTTTCACCCGAACAGCTCGTCTATCTGCGGCTGGAAGCAGTGGGACTGCGGCTCCTTCCGATGGCCTCGCGCCGCGAAGTGGCTCGTGCCGTTGAGTCCTCGCCCCAGGCAGATATAGTAGCGGTCTCCGGAGGTTCGGCGTTGATCGTTCAGGTCAAGGCGGCACGGAAAGAGGTCGAGCGGGAGTTAAAGCGGCTCGAAAAGGCAGAGAACATGGCGGTGTCCGATCCCGAAATCATGAATGGTACGCCCGTCTATCATGGAACTCGAATTCCAGTTGAACTCGTGGCGGAGATGCTGTCGCAGGGCGCCAAGGTGGAAGAGATACTCAGCGGCTATCCGGCACTGAACCGGGAGCAAGTGGAGCTGGCAAATCTCTTCGTTGCCGCTTTCCCGCGGCGCGGAAGGCCGGTTCGCCGCTCCTGGGCCGATCAGAAGCCAATCCGGGTCACTCGCTCCCCGCGTGTTGCGAATGCGTAGTGGCGAAACTGCTCATCGACGAATGCCTGCACACTTCGCTGCTCGATCTGGCACACGCAGCGGGTCACGCAGCCGAGCATGTCAATTATCTCGGTGTGGGCAGTTCCAAAGACTGGGAGCTGATGAAACTTATTCTGGAGGCGGATTACACATTCGTCACGAACAACAGGACCGACTTCCTGGCACTCTATCGGCGGGCGCCGTTGCATGCCGGCCTGATCATCATCGTGCCGAACGTCAAGCCGACTCTCCAGCAGGAATTGTTCCGGGCGGCTCTTCGCGCCATAGGCTCCCGAGAGTTGGTGAATACAGTCGTCGAGGTCGAGTACAGCGGCAAAGAAATTGAGTGTCGCGAATATTCTCTGCCGCTGGAATAATGGAATGATGGTGCAGCAAAGGCAGGAACCGGGGAGCTATCCAATGAATCGAACGCTTGCTCGCGAGAAAGATATTCCACACGTCCCAATCTCATGGACCAAGCGCGAGCTTGTGAGCCTCGCCCGGTTGATCTCGTCCCGGCCTGCGGAGCCGGCCCCCTCCCTGATGCGGGCGATGAAGGAGGAAGCATGAGCCTCTTCCAGCGTGGAGACATCTGGTGGTACGAGTTCTGGTTTGCTGGGCAACGCATCCGCGAGTCTTCAAAGTCTGCGTCGAAGACTGTCGCGAGAGATGCCGAAAAGAATCGTAAACGCGAACTCGAACATGGCTTCAACAACATCACCGACCAGCGGCAGGAAAGAGTTCGCACTTTTCGAGACATGGCGGATGACTTCTATAGCGGCTACAAGGTCCGGTTGCCCGACTCGGCCACCTTCGCGGAATACGCGATAGGCCATCTGAAGCGGCTGCTTGGAACCAAGATGCTAGTGGACTTCAACGAAGCAGTCGTCACGAAATATCAGAATGACCGCCTTTCAGAAGGAACTGCGCCGAAAACCATCAATGAAGAGGTCGGATTTCTGCTGCGCATCCTGGAAGAGCCGGGCGAACTGATCCGCGCCCGGCTGCGCAAGAAGAAAATGCTCAAGCTGCGAGTCCGCAAGTCCGTCGGAAAGGCGTACACGGAGGACGAGAAGAGGCGGATGCTCGAAGAGGCTGCGAAAGCGCGGTCGCCGCACATCTACCTGGCGCTGACGCTTGCGCTCAACGCCGGAATGCGCGATTCCGAAATCCGGAGCCTGTCTTGGGAGCAGATCGACTTTAAGAAGAGGTTTTTGGCTGTAGGCCGCTCGAAAACGGAAGCCGGTGAAGGCAGGACGATTCCCTTGAATTCGGACCTCTATGCCGTTTTCGCGGATTACATCGAGTGGTACGAGCTCAAGTATGGGAAGATCCAACCGGAATGGTATGTCTTCCCTTTCGGGTCGCCGCAGCCGACCGACCCCACCCGCCACGTGACAACGCTCAAGACAGTATGGAACACAATCCGCGAAAAGGCAGGCGTCAAAGGACGGTGGCACGACAACCGTCACACGCTCATCACCGAGCTCGCCGAAAGCGGAGCCGGGGACCAGACCATCATGGATATCGCCGGTCATGTCTCCAAGCGAATGCTCGAACACTATAGCCACATCCGGATGCAGGCCAAGCGCACGGCGCTCGAGGCGATTGTGCGGAAACCGAATGGCGCGAACGAGTCCGAGCAGGAGTCCCCACAAAAGTCCCCACAGTGGGCGCAAAGCAGCAGCGAAAGGCCCAAAAACGGTCTCGCACCGACGACGACCGAGAGCCCGATTTCGTCCGAAAATGCGAAAAACGGGTGCTCAGAATTGCCTGTACTTACGCAGGGTTTTGAAGGAGGTTACCCACAAAAATCCCCACAATCGGGTATTTTTGAGGGTCATCGGGGAGTATACCGGATTCGTAAGTCTAAGAAACTACTTGGCTCCTCAGGTAGGACTCGAACCTACAACCCTTCGGTTAACAGCCGAATGCTCTGCCATTGAGCTACTGAGGAGTGAGTGGCGTTGGGTTGTCCACCTCTTACGTTAGCAGAGCAGCCAAAGTGCGTCAAAAATGGCGCTTCCGGCCTTCAGTGCCACCGTTGCTTGCCCGATCCCACGCCCACATGCTCAGAAACGATACCATGGAGCTAGACCTCACAGGAGGCCCGATGTCCCGTATCTCCCGGCTCGAATGCAGTGAAGTCGCCCCTGAAATCGCATCGCTATACGACAAGATCTTCGCCGTCCGCGG
>Ga0335069_10002629_pt1 | contig 27516 bp, 41 predicted proteins | sample Lox_Sample_11_FD_206714 | JGI IMG/M metagenome (GOLD analysis project Ga0335069, IMG submission 206714) | Soil microbial communities from Loxahatchee National Wildlife Refuge, Florida, United States - Lox_Sample_1.1 | ecosystem: Environmental > Terrestrial > Soil > Wetlands | place: USA...
TTACTTTCTCGCAATAAATTTCATGAGTCTCGCTAGCGCGGGCGGATTGAGACGTGCTCGGCATGCGTTGATAGGTGGTGTCGTTCATGGGGGCATTCGCGGGCTCGGCCGGTGCCTGACTCCCGACTAGTAATCACTTCGGAGAGGCATCATTATTTAACACGCGCGTCGCCTCTCCCATAAGCCCGCTATACCCCAAACGCGATGCGATTACTGGACGCTCGCAACGCTTTCAGTCTGGCACGTGATTAAGGTATGCGCGCCCCACCTAAACGAAAGTTGCCATGGCTAGGAAAGCCAGGGTGGCTACCGTGCCCATAGGCGCATCACCTCCTTTGACCGGGTAGGGGTGAAAGTGCGGCCCCGCCCCCTGTGGATGCTCACATGGCGGGTCGCACGTCCGCGTGTAGGCATGGGATAGGGGGCGGGGCGGCTCGGTGGATCGGGATGAGCGTGTGCAGGTGTTGGGGACTTGCTTAAGGTGCCAAACGGGGCGCTGCACGGGCTCACCCGACCTAAAGGGAATTCTATCATGTGTGACGGGGTTTGCAACTTCTGACCAAGACTTGCACGGTTTCACCGTCAACGGTGACGTTAAATCGCGACAGTGTTTGCACGTCCACGTTGACATGGTTCCCGGAGTAACTTGCGATACGCATAAAATACTCCGCGAGGTGCCTTCCGATGGTCTCACGCAATTCGCTTTTGTAGCGGCTCATAACTCGAAATACCCCGCGAGCTGATGAAACTCCACAACCGACATGACAACGGGCGTGGTGCGTGGGAGCAGTGCCGAGAGTGCGCGCACCACTTCGTTGTAGGCGCACTGCTCGGCGCTCAGCATGTAGCGACCCGTAGCCGCGTTGACGTGGCGCGTCGCGGGTGGGCGTCCTTGCGTGAGCGCGAGCGCGATGAGCATGAGTCCGTTGCGGGTAAAGCCTTCCATGTTTTCAATGGTGCGGTCCATGATATCTGCGATCCCGACGAGTCGCATACCATCGGGCAGTAAGTGCCCATCCACAGTATAGTCATCTTTCGCTAGTGCGCGCAGGAAATCGGAATTTTTCATTTCAGATAGTACGCTCATAGCATGACCCACAAAAAGAGAATCAGATTCGCACTCCCGCAGGCGACGAGTAGGCACATCAGGATTTGTTGCAGCCGCGGGCGGTCGAGGGTGAGCGTGCCGATTATGCTTACCCCCAGCACGACCGCCGAGAGCGCGACCAAGACGAAGAGTTGCCACGTGGGGCTCACGGGGCCCGCCGCGTGGTAATGACCGCGAGCATTTCAACGCGCAGCCGGGCGGTAATCAGTGCGCGTTCCCACGCCAGCCGTCGCTGGACGCCTAGGATAGCGGAAGCCCAAGCGCGTGAGCGCTGCTCTTGCACCTGTTTTGAGAAATGCGCTGCGGTAGTGGGATGAACCATATTGCACCCAGTAGGTTTTGAGCCGTTCACAGACGATGCCGACGACAATTCCGCACACTAGAAAGAAAACATCCAGGTAGGGCGAGAAGAGTCGGCACTTGTGACAGTCGAGCCATTCAATCACGCGGGCTCGTCCTGCGACGCCAGCACAACCCGCGCGGCGGCAATTGCAGGTGTGTCGCCGAGCTTGGCATCATCCGGGAGCCCCGCGTTGCGCTCATCAAATTCGCGAATCACGTGCCGGAGCGCGGCGAGCATGGCGGGCGCAGCCGCGATGAGTTTGGCAACCTCCTCCCCGTCCCCGAATGCGCACGCGACGTGCGCGACCACGCGCCCGCGTCCGTTGTTAATGGCGCGCATCTGGGTGATGGGATAGTGGTTATCATCGATTTCCGCGGTATATTCCCACGGCTGGGTGAGAATCGGGGGTGCGCTCATTTGACGACGTAATTCCCGTGCATCCTTCAAGGTAAGTTTTGCGCGTTTCATTGTGCGACTCCAGGTGTAAGTTTAGGCTACTTGGCGGGCACCGCGAGTGCTGCCGCTTCCAACTCGCTTTCGAGCGCCTTGAACTCCTCGCGCTCGGCGAGATTGAACGGCGCTTCCGCGTGGCTATCGTAGTGCGCGAGAATGTCCGAATTCGTGCGCAGGTCTCCGCCCACCAAAATGTAATCAATGTGACGGTCCACATCCACCATGGCAATGTTGCCGGTGGAAAGGACCGCCCACGCGATACGCTGCCCGTGCTCGGTGTAGCGTCGCCCGGTATTGAATGCGTGAATCTTAATCATGGGTGCGACTCCACGTTAGTAACGTGAGCGCACTCTAGCACGGCGGGAGGCTCGCGCCTAGACTCGCGTCACGAAAACGCGAGCCTGGCAATTATGTAAAATTACTTAGTCTTCGTCGGCGGTTTCTTCTTCATCGTCCGCCGTTTCATCATCGGATTCGGATTCAACGACTACTGCCGCAAGCTCATCCGAATCTAAAAAGTCTTCGTCCTGCAAATACTCCAGGACTTTTTCACTGTCATCAGGGTCGAGGCTTTCATCCGGGAACTCCTCCCGAAAGTCATCATCCGCATCGCTTGACCAAATGCGCGATTCGTCCCCGGACTCTATATCACGGTCCAAGAGTTCAACCGTGCCATCCTTGTGAAAGAGCAGCACAAGCTCTCCTTCGTCCCACGCGTTTTTGCGACTCATGTGAATGCCCGTCCCATGGTCTGCCGTCCGCCCGGACGCACGCGCGCCTCATTCCACATGTTCGTGCGGATGGTGAGCGCCTCCCCTGGCGTCAGGTTCACGCTCACTTGCATCCCCGCGCGTAGCGCAATGGTGCGCGGCTGGCGTGGCGAGAACATGATGACGGCGGTCGCCTCCCCCTGGCGCGCATCGAAGTCCTTGAACGTCACGGGCACGGTATCGGCGCCGCGATTTCGGATAATGACGATTTCCCTGTCATTCAAATCGATTCCCACATCCTCGGACGAATCGAATGCTACGGTAGCCGAAAGGGTGGATTGCAGCACAATCGCACCCTTATCGATGCTGCGCAAAATCATCCGAATCTGACAGGCGCCAATCTCGTTTTTTCGTGCCATGACCGTTTCCGCATGCGTGAGTGTGTTACTTCGGCAGCTGTGCGACGTTGGGGTAGATAATCGTGTGAATCGTCGCCGCCGCAGCGCCAGCGAACGCGACCCACGCGGAGCCGACCGCACTGATGTGCAACGCGGCCGCCTGTGTGGATGCGAGCGCGGCGAGTGCAGTCGCCGCGGTCAAAATCTTGTCCCCGTACTTTGCAAATGCGTTCATTTGTCATCCTCTTGATCGGTTTGGAAAGGAATGCCCGCGGCTTTACAGAGCTGCCGCAAATAAACGCCCCATTTTGCGAGCGTGACCGACCGCTGCGACGACTCGCGCTTTAGGATGCGCACGTCTTTTTTAATGTCGAGATAAATCGCACTTCCCAGCACTCCGATCAACGAAAAGAGCACATCAATCGGAATGCCTGTTGCTGTGTGTTGGGTGTCCACAATGTTTGCGTGTGCGGTGTGCGTGATTAAAAAAACCACGATGACGGCAATGACGCCCGCGAGCATGACTGCGACCAGCGTTTGCACGATGAGCCACGCCAGCCACGCGAGCGAGCCGACGAGTGTGCGTCGGGTCGGCAGGCGATGCGGTGCGACGAGCCGCATGGGTGGGATGCGAAGGTGCCGGCTAACTCTGCGCGCCCTGTATCGCCGCATGGGCCGCGTCCGAGCGAGCTTTTAATTCCGCCCAATCATCTGCCGTCGGGTCCGTCCCCTTGGCGATCATGGCTTGCATGTGCTCGGTGAGCGACTGAAGGCCCGCGTAGCCTTGCTCGCCCGCGCCGATGGCCGCGATGGCGGTCCCGAGCACATCCTGTGCGGCACTGGGCCAATTGTTGGCGATGAACGTATTGACCGCTTGCAGGAAAGCGGAGATGAGCGGCAGGTACAAAGTCAGATCCATGTGCGTTGCGCTCCCGCGGCTAGTGGGCAGTCGTTGCAGCAGTTGCGGCAGGTGCGCCCGTAACCGCATTAACCAAGGCTTGTACATCGTTTTCCGCTTGAGTGGTCCAGGTGGCGAGGTTGGCGGTTGCGGTGGCGAGCGCGTTTTGCCCGTTCGCGGCGCCCGCGGCCACCTGCTGCTCGGCGGCGATGTAGTCCTGTGCGGCCTTCAAGAGCGCATCCGCGGAAGGCTTGGCTTTGCTATCTGCGATCCGGATCGCGGATTTGACGGATGCTGAGATTGCCGGGCTTGCGATGAGCGAGGCGCCCGCCTCTTCAAACACCACGAAGGTCCCATAGGCTGCGAAGGCTTTTTGGCTGGGGTCCTTCGCGACCGAGAGCGGGGTGGTGGCGCAGCCGTGCATGATGAGACAGGCGCAGAATGCGAACGCGGCGAGGGCGCCGTAGGGCGCAAGACGTTTCATGGTGTGAGACTCCCCGAGTGACATGATGAATATAACGCTCTTCAGGCGACCGCGCTACCCATCGCGGCAGCCGGCACGTCCGCCAGTACCCCGCTCACGTAGTCCAAGGTTTCCTGTGGGTAGGACCCCTGGCCCGCGATGACGCGCGAGACCGCGGCGGGCCCATCGTTGTAGGCGGCAATCGCAAGCCCCCAATCCCCAAACTGCTCATAGAGCGCGACCAAGTACTCACCCGCCTCTTGAATCTGCGCGGCGGTGTCCTGCGCGCTGAACGGGCGCGGCGCGAGCACGGATGCGAACCACCCATTGGCAGGCCCACCACCTGCGGGGATGGGCGAGCGCGGGGGCATCAGCTGCAAGATCCCGAGCGCGCCCGCGGGTGAGGGATGGGTGCCATCGATGATTTCGGGGCGAAAGTGCGATTCCTGAAACGCCATGCGCGCGAGCAGATTCGGCACGATCCCGAGCGCGCTCTCGGTTTGGTTGATGACGGGTACCCACACGGGACCCTGCTGCACATTCTGCCACCCACTCACGATAGCCTCCGCATCGGCCGCGGCGTCAAGCGCCGTGTCCGCAATGGAATCCTGATTCAAATAGGCGTAGAGCAGCACCGCTCCGCCTAAACCCAAAAGCAACAATTGCTCACGTGTCAGGCTCATTTCAAACAACTCGACCCGACCAAAAAGCTGACCTGTACGGGGGAGAACTCCTCCACCCGACTGTACGCGCCCGCACCATCCGTGGTGAACGCGATGAACGTCACGTTGCTCGTGACCGCGGGCGCATAAGTGAACGTCGGCTCCACGTCCGTGCCGTTGGAGGTGTAAAGGAGCGAGCCGCATCCGCCCGTCACATCCGCGAGTGAGTATTCATTTTTCACCGGCCACGAATAGCCCGGAGTGCACGAATAAACAACCTCATGATCGCGCCGCGTCTGGCGATACGGGTAGAGCGTGGCACGTACGTAAAACCCAAAATTTTGAAAGGAAATATTCGGCGGCTGTAGATAAAGCGATGCGGTTGAGCCGATTGCATTTGCGTTAGGCCAATTGATGGTTCCGTATCCAAAATTATTGTGATTATAGCCACCGGACCAATTAGCCGCGGTTTGCCGCAACGCTCCTTTGATATCGAACCACGTCCACGTCGGATGTTGGTGATACAGTGCTGCCAGGAATCCGGCCAATGCGGCACTGGTAAAAGAATCCTCTGAAATCGAAAACCCTGAAGTGGATAGGCACGATACCGCACAAGAGGATGCTTCAATGGCAAACTCGATTCCCCAACCGGTTCCGCCATTGGTGGACTCGCGCGAGCTGGCACCCGAGAGCACAAGGGGCGGGGGCGTGCCGTTAGGCTGTGTGCCGTTTGATTTGATCGCAAGCGGCTGTGCAACGATGGCCCCCAATCCTACCAGCGTTGCGTACTGTTGCTCATCCACACCGATGCTGTAACCGGTGTAGCTCACGTTCATCGCGATATACGGCTGATGGTTGACCGTCAAGTTGGTCGCAACTGATTTGAACGTGCCAGATGGATTGTTGGAGTCGGCGACCAAAGAGGCAACAGTGCTATCGGTGGGTGAATAATCGACAAAAATCGACACATCCACTACACCCGCCCCGAGGGTTGCGACGATGGCAGGCGATATCTGTTGTCCCGCGTGCGTGGTCGCATTCAGCACGTTGGGGGCGGCTAAGAGCGCTCCCGGTGTGAAAAACAAAAGAAGTGCGACAAGTGTTTTCATTCTTGCTTAGTTCAAAATGCAATAGCTTGTGTCATTCAGCGTGGTGGATGTGCTGCTGCTTGTTTGCTGTGCCCACTGAATCGCCACGGTACCCGTGCTCGCGTTGTTCATGCCCACGGTCAAAAAGTAACCCGAAGTGGACCCGCTCGTGGTGAGTTGAAATCCCGTCCCGTCCGCATTGCCGAATGCCACCTGATTCGCGCCGTTTGAAACGCCCTGCGCCATGAACTGCGGCGTGATGCCGCTTTGTGTGGGCAACGTGACCGCAACTTTAAATCCGGGCGTTGAGCCCGTGGCACCCACTGTGATAAAAAGGTAGCACTGGAGCGAGTGCGTGCCCGTGGACACGCTTGTGAATTGCAAATCGGGATCATTTGTTGGCGAGGTAGTTGAGGTGCGCGTGGTCGCCGAAGTCTTGACCTTTTGAGTGGCACCACCGCCCGCACTGACCGCGACACCATTGACGTAGAGCGCTTGCGCATTGAGCGTGCCCGAGCCTTGCGCGCCCCCGGTGGCGCTCCCGAGCAGCGTCCCGCTCGCATTGACGGTTATCTGCGCGGCGTTCGCCGCGTCCTTAATGACGGTGGTGCCCGCTGTCCCCGAGCCGCCCGCAGCGCCCGGTTTTAGGGTAATCGTCCCGCCGTTCCCGTTCGCACCCGCACCGCCCGCCCCGCCGTTGATGTTGACCGCACCGCCCGCGGCGGTGGTGGACGCGGTGGCACCCGCGGCGCCTCCGTTGATCGTGACCGCACCGCCCGATGCGGTGGTGGAGGAGGTGCCATTGGCCGCACCGCCCGAGAGCGTGAGCGTGCCGCCCGTGCCGTTGGAGCCCGTCCCGCCCGCACCGCCCGAGAGCGTAGCGGCGCCTCCGGAGGTGTTGGCCGTCGCGCCCAGTGTTGAGCCCGAGCCCGCGAGGACAGAAAGCGAGCCGCCCGCGGAATTGGTCCCGCTGGTACGCGTGCCGTTTCCGGCGCGCATCGTGAGCGCACCGCCCGTGCCGCCCGCATTATCCCCACCGAAGATGTTGACCGCTGCGGTGCCGACCTGATAGAGCGAGCCATTCGCCACCCAGCTTTGCGAGGTGGTATCAACCGTAATCGCCCCGCCCGTCGTGTCAAGCGTGTAGCGGGCGTTCGTGGTTTTGTCGGTGACAGAGATTGCGCAAAGCGACGGGATGACACTCCCGGAGACAAAATAATTCGTCGGTCGCGTCCAGGCGCCCGAGGTGTTCACGATCCAGGGGCCATTTTGGGATGCGGTACTTTGAGCGGTGAGTAAGACCGAATCCCCATTGACGGGAGAAATGATCGATTGGGACGGGAGCGTGATGTTTTGCACGCCCGAGAGGCTTGCGACCGCGGCCACGGAGGAGTAATTGACCGCGACCATGTAGGCGGCAATCACCTGTACCGTGAGTGCATCGCAGTCTTGCGGCGCGCCGGTGGAGCCCGACGCGTTGCACTTCAAGGTGCCATTCGCCATGGATGCGAGCTTGGAATTGCTCACCACGCCCGCGGCGATGGTTTGGCTCACGGCGGTGGAGGTGGGTGGGGGCGCAAGGTCCCCACCGGGCGCGAAATACGGCCACACTTGCGCGAGCGCGATTGAGGGCAAGAGCGCGAGCAAGCGAATGAGGTTTTTCATTTCCAAAAACTCCCACCATCGCCTCGCGATGGGTGGCGGTGAATTCTGTTGCGCGGCGGCGTGCTGCGCTTTCAGATACTCGGCAAAGGCGCGTGCAACCTCGCGCGTCACCTCCGTGCGAATCTGCGCAGCCAAGCTTTCAGGGTGATATACCCGGTGCACGGTCACGCGTGCGGTAGCGTTATCGCTCATACGATGAGCCAATTCGCAATCGTGGAATCATAAATGAGAAGCACGCTGACTCCGGTTGCGATAGCCAAGTCAAACGCATACAAAAATTGATTCGCCGCCATGGACGCGCCGTTGCTCTTGCTAAGGGTAAGCGTGTTGCCTGCGTCCGCATTCGTGATGATGAGCAGCTGTCCGTCCTGGCCCGCGAGCAAGCCCGTCCAGGTCGCATCGCCCGAGGGCAGCGTGACAACGAGTCGCCCGGTGGTGGTGCCAAAGCCCGCTGGCGTGACATCGTTGCTTTGGCCTGCGGGGGACGCGTAGGCGACGCGCCCGGTGAGGACGCCCCCGCCCCCGCTCGCGTTCGCCATTTTGAGCTTGCCGGATACATTGGTCAGCACCTGCCCGTTCGTGCCGATGGGGATCGGCGGCTGTGGCGGAACAAACTGCGGCGGTGTGAAAAAGCCGCTCATGTCGGCGACAGCTGCACAATGGCGGTGTTTTGGATATTGATCCCGCCCGTGGACACGGTGAAATCAACCGGGTCCGTGGTCAACGGAATCTGCCACACCGCAATCATTTGACCGTTGCCAAAAGGGTTGGTCGAGACGGTTTGGTTCAACTGCGCGGGATCGTTGGACGTGGTTGATATGGAGTTGGGATTGTCCGCCTGACTCAATACCACGAACAAATTATTGATCGATCCGCCCTCAACCCAATCGAACGGACCGGGGATGTTGTTCAAGATACCTGAAACGGTTTGGTTGGGTGCCGCGTAAGCGACGAAAGAATTGAAGTTGATCGTGCCCGCGGGTTGGGCAAAGTCCAGAACGTCGTTGGCGGGTGGGAAGTTGTGCAGATCGAAAATCATCATCCCGTAGCCGCCCGTGGGCGAGTTCACACCGCCCGCGTTCGCCTGCCCGCCGAAGGTCACGGAGCCCGTATCGAGAACGCCCGCTTGCTGCTCGGCGACCACGACTAAAAAGGAGTGTGGGAGTCCCTGTGCGCCGAATGCGGTGGGGTCGTGATTGCCCGCCGCGCTGTTGAGTGTCCACCCCGCATTCCAGTTGGTGAGCGCAACGACGGTGGGTGTGATGGGCGGATTCGTGCCACCGTTGCCGCTTGTCGCGCCCGTGGGGTTGCCAAAGGTTTTAGAGCCGTAGCCAAAAAACCCTTTGACGGCCATCCCCGCGGGACTAAAGGCTTTCATTTTGCGCCGTCCTTAATCAGCGCGCCCGGTGCCGCGGCGCAGCCGCCCGCTTAGGCCCCTTCGACCGCGCAGCCTTGCACCACGACCGAGCCTCCGGTGTTGGTCTCGGGCCCGACCGTGATGAAAATCGCATCCGAGGGACAGGACACATCCAAAACGAGTCCGACCCCTGGCGGCAGTCCGACGCTCAAGCCCACCGTTGCGATCTGTCCGAAACCGATATAGAAGGTCGGCGCCACATCGCCCGCAGTGGTCGCGGTCGAACCGTTTTGAATGACGAGCAGTTTGCGATTGATGTTTTTGGTGAGCAGCGCAATCGTGCTATCGGTGTTGGAGGTGATGGGGACGGTGTTGGTTTGCTTGAGCGTGCGCGTTGAAACTATCGCGTCAATGATCGCCTGTGCATCAGGGTCCAGTGCAGCACTTGGCGGGAGCGATTTTTGATTGAGCGGGTTTCGAGTGTTGGGGTCCGACCATTGAGTAGACCACGGCTCATCAATCGGAAATTCACCCTGGCCCGCGAAGTGGTGCGCGAGTCGGTTGCGGCGCAGGAACGGATTACCCATCTGACGAGCCCCTTGTGCGTGTCATCGCGAAGCGGGCACGTCCGTGTGCCCTTCGTCCCCCGAAGCGAGAGCGCGCGTCAACTCTGGAGGTTAAACGAGCCCGAGGGCAGGCGCATCCCGTGGAACATGAGATAGATGTGTGCGTAGTCCACAGACGCCTCATAACTCGTCCACGTGAAGTTGATGACGGAATTCGCGCGGAACAACCGTGGCTTGGGCAGCCGATAGGGGAAGTTGCCCGTGCCCGCAATCGCGGAGATGGGCACCGGCCCGTTCATCAGGTTTTTCGTAGCGCCGGTGTCCTGAATGACGAGTGTGACATTCGGGACGGGGATTGTGCCACTCGTGACCGCGGCGCCCGCGATATCGGGGAAGTAGGTGGTGGCGATCCACAGAAAGTCCGTTCCCGCATCGACGTTGATCGATGACGAAGAACTCGTTGCGTGCGTGAGCGGTGCAACGACGGTTTGATAAAAGAAAAAGTCCGCGCCGTCGATAGTCGGATCGAGGATATCCGGAAAATCCTGCTGCACCATCATTCCGGGCGGGATGCCCGACGCTCCCGCGTTCTGCGGGGCAGCGGGAGCTGCGTTACCAAGAAATCTCATGTTCGTGACCCCTTGCGATTAAGGAAAAGGGCGACAGCGTTGGTAAACACTGCCGCCCTTTGTTGCGTGGCTTTGAGTCCTACGTGGCGCTTGGACCTGCCCCCAAGTGCCGACCGCAGGTCACTGGGCGTTGCGGATCAGGTAGCCGCGCATACGGGCGTACAGGCGCGCGGTTGCGACGAGAGTGACCGCCGCGGGCCACTGTACAGCAACCTGGAATGCCTGCGTCGCCTCGATGTAGATCGGCGTGATTTCGTACGGATCGCCGACCCATGACGCGTACACGCTGTCGAACACGGACTGTGTACCCGCGGTGGACGAGCCGCCCGCAGCCGCAGCGACGAAAAGGCGCGCCGAGGGCGGGAAGTTCAAGAGCGGTCCATCCTGCAAGTAGACCCGGTTGGAGCCCACCTGCTCGGTCACGACACCGGACTTGCCAGCGTTGTAGACATCGTTCGCGAACGCATTCACGGTCGCGCCCGCGCCGAGGGTCTGCTCAATCACATCGCCCGGCAGCATCAGAAACTCCAGTCCCGTCTGGAAATAGTCGTTGCCCTTGGGCAGCTGTCCTGCGACCTGCAGGTTGGTATCCGCGAGCGTCTTGGTGCCGGTCGCGCCGGGCGCCGTGGTCGTACCCTGGCCCACGGGTGAGGTGTAGTACTGGAGCAGCGTCTGTCCGCCGGTGGTCCAGTTGTTGGCGTCATAGAGCGGCCACCACACCACATCCTGCGTAGACAGGTTGTTTTTGTGTGCCATCAGCTCATCTTGCGTGAGGATGGGACGGCCCAAGCCCACCGATGCGAGCGCGATTCCGAGTGCGGGGTGCATGAGGTTGTGCACCATCGCGACGACGGCGAGGATAGCGAGCGAACACATCACAGCGTCCGTGATGGTGAAGCGTCGGAAGTAATTGCGAATCATGTGAAAAGACTCCCCGAAAAAAGTTAACGAAAGCGTTGGATCGATGGCACCAAGTGCCGCGGCGCAGCCGCTAGCGCGCCATTGCGAGCGAGCCCGCCTGTGCGCCGACGTTGCGACGCATGTAGGCACCCACGCCCGCGAAGCGCGGACGCATATATGCACCCGTGGGCATGCGGCGCATGTAAGCCCCCATCCGACCACCCGAGAGCAGCGTGCCGGGTGACACACCCTGGTAGCCGAGTCCGCCAGCGGCGGAGTAGTCCTTGAAATCCGCAAGGCCGGACAGACCCTTGACGGAGTTCCCAAGACCGCTCGACTGCGCAAAGCCGCGGATGACGGTGTAGGCGGACACGGTGAGTGCACCGATGGCAGCCATTTCACCGTTGCGCTTGCCCGCGACCGCGCCCACTCCGGCGCCGATCAAAAGCGAGCCGCCCACACGAGCGATGATGTTGCCGACGCCCGATGCGAAGAACGCGGGCAGCGGGAGATAGGCAAGGAGAACGTCCAGCCCCACCGCGCCCACGCCCCCGACCGTTGCGGGGACCAGATCGTTCGTAATCGAACGCACTGAAGGAAGCGCGAAAGGATTGTGACGGCGAGAGTGATGCCGACGACGGAACGGATTGCCGTGACGGCGGCGATGCTTGCGACGACGTGCCATAGGGTTCACCGTGATAATGGCGGGTAACATGAGAGACCCGTTGCGTTGCGGTCCTCTCACGTGTCCCGGTCACGTGTGAAGCCAATTAGGCGAATGGCGCGGTGTGCGCGCGGGGCGGGAGCCCAAATCAATTCAGGTGCGAACTTAAACGAAAGCGTGTGTTATGTCAACCGGCTGCGCGGGGGCAATTTTACCGTCCGTGGTTGCGCGGAATGATCTGCCGACCGTTGGAGTCCAAGTCCACAATCCCGCGCTCCGTGAAGCGATAGCGCCCGCCCGCAATCAAAAGCTCGCACTTGCCGGGGCCCGCGAGGAGCACAGGCCGTGAGCCCGGTGCGAAGTGATGCTGTGCGAGGAGCACGCGTCCGTCGCGCGTGGTGTCGTAATCGATGCGCGAAATGTGTCCGACGATGACAGCGGACTCGGGGATCAGGACGTTGTAGGCACCCTCGCGCGTCAACCACCGCTCCCCGAAGCGCACGCCCGCGGTGGTGTACCGGCCGGGCGTGCGTCCGTGAAACTCGCGATACAGCTCGCGCGTGGACTTCACCGGTCGCACCGGGGCACTATCTGCGAACGCATCGGCGCATCAGCGGGTTTTTCACCCGCTCACCCGCCAATCGTTTGATGCGCGCGATGGCACCCGTGCGCGTCTGGGTGTACTGGCGGCGGTCCCACCCTTTGGGATCGCGTGAATCCCAAATGGTGTATACCCCGTGATGGTCCAGGCGCACGGAGATTTGATGACGAATCGCGATATCGCGCACCGTTTTTGGAATCATGTTTGGATTGCCTTCGCGCGTGCTCTTGCAACACTTGCAAACGTGCCACCCGAAGGCTTTTGTAACAAAACCGGCGCGTTCGCTTTCGTCATTGTCGGCATACGCTTTTGCATCCGCTATGGTCTCAAAGCTTTCGCTCAAAACCGTGCGCTTACTTGTGCTCACTTTCGCAACCGGACACGCTGCGGTGTGGCAGCCCCACCGCATCGCATCCGACAGCACAAGCTTGTATGCCATCCCCGCGCTTGATTTAGCGCCGATATCCCGAGAGCGGCACGGCTGCAAGCGCAGCGTTCATCTGCTGCTGAGTCAGCGGGGTCGTGTTGGTGAGCGCGGGGTCGGATGAGACCGTGGGTACCACGACGGTCGGGTGACTCGACTGCCACCACTTATAAAGGAGATAGCCCGCACCACCGATCAAAAGCAGTTTGCCGATTTTCATGTCAGTTCCAGTCGGAGGTATCCACTCCGAAGTCAGTTTGCAGATTCAAAGGACTCGCCCCCGCAGATGCTGCCACGGAGGTGTTGGGTGTGACGGGCCAATTACCCGCCGAATTTCGCGCGCCGATATCGTAGAGCTGCCCGCCAAAAAGGAGCTTGGCGGACCCATCGGCGTAAGAGACCACCTGACCCTGCGCACTCCCCGAGCCTTGGGTGAGTTGCGCGAGCGTGATGATAGATCCGTCCGGGAATTGAAAGCCGCCCGCGGGCAGCACGCTCGGGGACTGTCCTTGCACGAACGCGGTGGGATTTGCGACATAGTTGTACGCGTTCGTCGCCGCCTCGCCCACCGCTTGAGCGCCCGCTTTCAAACCGGTGAAGGCTTTGTAAGCCAAGTAGCCGCCCACCCCAATCGCGGCGAGCAGAATGAGCGTATCGCCCTTCACGGCACGGCTCCCGCGTTGCTCGCGGTACACCCGGTCAAGGTAGGCTCCGGCGCGCGATGCCACAACTTTAACTCTTCTTGCTGCCCTTGCTCGCGAGGATTGCAAAGAGAACCACCCCGCCGACGAGCAAGAGCGGCGTCATCGTTTCGGATGACAGCCCGAAATTGACGGTGGGCCCGGTGAGCCCGAGTTGCGCGGGCGTGTAGGGCAGCGGGGGCAGCCCCTGCTGTGCGCGCTGCAAATTCGTTTGCAGGATCTGATTCGCCGCGTTCACCTGATTGACGGTCAGATACGCTTGACCCGCAGCGCTCACGGCACTCGTCAGCACGGGCGCAATCTGCGACACCCACGAAGAGGACGCAGGCGCGTTCGTCGCGACCTGACTCGCGGTGGGCGTGGTGGCATTCGCATACGCTTCCGCCGCAGCAATGTCGGCATCGGAGGAGTCCGAAAGCGAATCATCCCCCAACGTGGCGAGTGCGCCGATCCCGCGAAACATCTGACGGGTTGAGCCGAGCCCCGAGAGCTTCGGATTGCTCGCCGCGCGCTGAATGAGCGCAACCGAGACGGATGCGGGCAGTGCCGCTTCCGCCCATTTCAAAAACCCCTGCATCCCGCGCGATGCACCTACGTGGTCAATGATCTGCTGAGCGCTCACGCTCGCGACGGGTTTGGATGCTGAAGCGGCGTACATGAAACTAGTCTCCCAATGCAAGGACGAGAATAACCCCGCCCGCGAGTAAAAGCCACGTTGGAATACCGAAAAGCGTGCTACCGCTGGAGGTGAGTTGACTCGAAAGGTTGTACGGCTGTCCCGTTGTCGGATCAATCGCAATCGCACCGTTGGGCCCTTGCAGCACGGGCACCGGGACCCCGTTGGGTCCCATCGCATACGTGATGGGCGCGGGACTCAAGCCTTGTTGAGCCCGTGCCACCTGTGTAGCGAGCGCGGCCTGTTGAGCCTTCACGTTGAAAAAAGAGGTTGCCACCCCCGCAAGCGTTGAGAGTCCTTGCGGGGATGTGAGAAAAGATCCGACATTCAAAACCGAATTCGCAAGCGAAGTGCCCACCGCCGCGAGCACATTTCCCGTGCTGGCGGGCGTCGCGGGCGCGCTTTGAGTGGGTTGCGAGACCGACACGGGTGCCGTGCGCGCATCCGTCACGATGGGAGCGGGCGAGCCCACATCGTTGGGATTAAAGAGCACATCCTGCAAGCTCGGATCGTAATTGATCGCCGCTTCAATGTCGGATTGGGACTGTCCAAAAAGAGCATCCCCCACGCTCGCATCCGATGAATCGGTTGGAATATCGAACTGCGAATAATCGATGCCCGCGCTGTAGTCCGTCGTGTCCGCGGGAGCGAACGATGACAGCTCATCCTCCGCGATATCCCCTAAACGCGTACCGGGTCCGTAGGTGGCGACGGGTGCGCGCTTGGCGAGTTGTGCGAAGGTGCGCGGGTGATTCAAAGCAATCCACGCGGCCAACTCGGTTGCAGCGTACTTATTCATGATTTTTTGCCGCGCTTGCTCATGACGAGCGCGCCCACCGCAGCGGCGCCCAAGATCAGGACCAACGGGTTAGATAAGAGTGAGGACGCGGCATCATTGGCAGCGCCCGCAACCAACTCAGAGGTGGGCGTGGGTCCTTCAACCATCGTGCTCGGATCCTGATAGACGGGCAGGCTCGCAGGTGCAAGCGGACCTTCATCATACGTCGTGCTCGTGAGCGCGGGCGGTGGGTAAATGCTCGCGGGCACGCTCGCCACAGGCGCGGCGGGTGCACTTAGCGGCGTCGCGGGCGACAGCTGTGTCCAGGTCGAGCCCGACCATCCCCACGTAGAGCCGTCCGCGTGAAGTGCGACGATGGAATTATTGATGAGCGCGAGTTGGGATGCGACACCGCCATTGGTGTTGGTCCCATTCAAAAGCGTCAACGAATTGCCCACCCCATCGGTTTGCGTGGAAAGCGTCCACGTCCCTTGCGCGGTGACGATAGAGGGCGCGGGCGGGATGACGGTCCCGTTGACGGAGAGCGTCGGCGCAGGCGCGGGCGGCTGGGTCTGTGCGGGAACGGTAGGCTTCGGCGGCGCGGACGTAGTGCCCGCGGCAGGCGTGCCCGCGGCAGGCCCGCTTGTTTGCTGCCAGATGGTTCCGGTCCACTGATAGGTGTAACCGGAAGCATTGAGCGCGTTCAAGTTCCCGTTCGCATCGATCAGCAATTTGATTGCGGCGCCGCTTTGAATGTTCTGACCATTCAAGAGCACGGGATAATCACCCGATGAGTTGGGAGTCGCGCCAAAGCTCCACGTCCCTTGCGCGGTGACAAGCGTCCCGCCCGAGGGCGCGGTGAGCGTCGCACCCGCAGGGGATTTCTGCGGAGCATTCGTGACCTGCGGGACCAACGCACCCGCAGGCGTAACGGGCGGCGCCGGTTGCACCGGGGCACTGGGCGCACTGCTCGGCGCTATCGTGGTGGTCGAAGTTGAGCCCGCAGGAATAGACGGTGGCTGCGGCGCGTACGTCACACTCGGCAGCTGATAGATGGTAATCGTCACCTGACCCTGCGGGGGCGGCGGAACGGGGTTGTTCGCCAACGCCTGTGCGACCTGCGCGTTGTTTTGCGTGATGAGCTGTCCGTAGTACAGATTCAAATTGGGATTGGCCTGCGCCTCATACGCATCCACACAATCGATCACCCACTGTGCGACGAGTGAGGGATTTTCCGATGCGGACGCGCGAAACCAATCCACGCACTTGCTGCATTCGGGCGGTCCTTCCCAACCCGGTTTGATAAATTGATTCCAAACATCCACCGGGTTGTAGACCCCAGCGGCGTTTGCCGCCTTGATGTAGGTCGGAATCGCTTTCGCGCCGGTGCCGGAAAAAACAGCATCAAACCATGCGGAATTTCCGCACGTGCCCCACGTGTTGGATGAGCAGCCTTTGGGGCCGGGCCCATTCTGCGGCCACAGACCCAATTCCATAAGTCCATAGCCGATGTACTTAAGCTCGGTCACACCGTAGTTGCGACCGGGCAGGCGCCCCGCAACCTGCATGTACGCGTACGCCAATTTGATTTGGTTCTGCACCGCATTCAAAAGCGCAGCGTAATTGGCGTGACCAAAAAGCTTGGAGGTGAGAAGTCCGACGACGGCGCCCACCACGGCGCCCACTGCGGTCCCGATACCGGGAATGACCGAGCCGTACGCGGCGCCCGCCGCAGCGCCCGCCTCGGTCCCCGCTGCGGTGCCCGCAACTTTTGACACCACCTGCCCGGTGGCGGCCGAAGCGCCCAAAAAACCGAAACCATGAAACGCGCGCTGGCGAGCGATGAACGCCCCGACGCTCGCGGTGCGACAGCTCCCGCTTGAGTGCAGGCGCTTGTCGTGGCAGTTGCAACCCAGTGTCACGTTGTCGATTCCTTCTTTATAGTGCGGTGCGCAGCACTTATATGTGCGCAGGCATCAGCACTTGCACACCGGGCGGGCACCATCCCGGACCTTTGCCCGCGACGATGGTCTCAAGGCACAACCACTTTCCGCCCCACAGTCGCGAATAGGGCGCGCCCGCATACTGCACTTGCGCGAGCACGTGAGAGTAGGGCGGCGGGTTTTGATCGTTCCAATCCTGCCACTGTGCGATGACGTTGCTCTCACTCGACTCATCCTCATCGCCCGCCCACCCTGGACCGCTCCCACCGACCGCGACGTAGCGCGTGGTGAATCCCAAAGTCTCAAGGAGCGTCGCGACGAGTATTGACTTGTCATCGCAATCGCCCGTGCCGATGGAAAGCGTTTGCGGCGGTGTTTGAAGCAACTCGGTATCGCGCGGATCGGGAACGTAGATGATGTTGTCGCGCACCCAGTTTTGAATGCACGTGATGGTTTGGATTTTCTGCGCGCGAACGTCTTTGATACCGCAGCCGGTGATGATTTGGCGCGCCACCGTGAGCGTGCCCGCATCGGACTTGTACTTGCGGGCAATCGCCACCATCATCCGCAAGGTTGAACGCACCGCGTCCAACCCGTTATCGGTGGTGGGCAATGAGCCTAGAATGGACGGCGGTGCAGCGCCCGAGTAGTAATCCAAAGACCCGACCCCCAATGCGACCGGCTGCGCCGGGGCACTTTAGGGTGCCTTCCGTTCGCGCGCCATTGGGGTCGGGATTATATGTTAAATGAGGTCCCGCATCAAGCGAACCGCCACGCGCCAGAATGACGGACGGCGCGCGGGATAGACCGTAATGACGTTATTGAGCGCTCTTCTATAGATGCGTTCTTGCTCAAAACGAACGTGCCGGTAGAAATCCCGCGCGAGTCGCAAAGCCACACCCGCAAACGTGCCTACTATGAAAGGCACTGCGAAGTGCCGACCGCCGAAATAGATGACGACGGCGAGCGCGCACAGCCAGATAATCCAAAAAATCTTGTTCATTGCGTCACTTCTTAACAAGTGCTCCGGCGCAGTGCGGTTACTGCGCACTCGTCACGCCGCGTTGATAGTGATAACCCTTACGTCCAATGTGCGTGAGCTGCGTTCGTCGCTCCACGCGCGGGATGACACCCGCGAGCATTGCGAGGGTGAAAAATCCGTGGTCCTCGCCTTTCCAACCCGAAACAGGCATGGATTGCGCCAGCTGTCCGCCCGAGGGGTAGAAATCGCTGAGCAGCATTCCCTTGTGCATCGTTTGCCACACGCGCGGCGTGCCCCCTTCGTTTTCCGCCGCGAGCGCTTCAAGGGTTGCGCGGACTTGGCTTTTTCCTTCAAAGTCCGGCGCTACATCGTCCAGCAATTCGATTGCGCGTAACGTTTCCGCGTGACGCTCGGTAGGCGGATGCTTCAGCTCCGCAATCTTTTCAAACACGGATCGATGCGTGCGGGTGAAGCCCATTCCCATTTGCACGGGCTCGCACGAATCGTTCTTGTACGGATATTCAGCGTAGACCAACATATCCGCCGCGCCGACTGCGCGTAACCACTGCCCGTTCTTGTCGCGCCCTTCAATGAGCGGGATGAGCGTGCGGGTGGGTTGCGGAAGATTGTCCGCTTTGTGCTCGTCATTCGCAGGCTCCAACAAAAAATCCATATCCTGCGGATGAAAGTGAATATCTGAGTCCACCGTGACGAGCCATTCCCACTGCTTATTTTGCAGGAAATTCGCCGCGATGATGTTTCGCACAAGTCCCACGTGGGAATTTTCCGCTGGCATCGTGAGCGCATGGTAACGGTTCTTTGTCAGGACCAACGCCCCGCAGGTCTCGGACATGATGCGTCCGTCCCCGCAAGGGACCGCAACCAAAATGGTGTTGGGATCGATGATGCTCATTTTATTCCTTTCTTAATAGGTGCAGCGCTCGCAAGGGTCTACCCCCTTTCGAGTAATCGCGAACTCCCGCCGATGCAACAGGTGCGGCTGATTGTAAATGTCGAGTAGCTTCATCGTGCGCACATCCCCCACCGCATACTCACCTTTGCCGTCCATACAGCACAACGCCGCCCGCCCTGTAGCCATGATGTTAAGCTCAAACCAACGCCCGCAGGGTCCGGCGGGGATCTGCGCACGCATCGGGTCCACGTATCCCAACCAACCGTCACGCTTGATGAGAACGGGCTCAAAGAGCGGCCAGCGTGCGGTGACTCCTTTTATAAAGGCTTCATCGCGCGCTTGATGCGCCTCCGACCCTTCACTCGCCTGCGCCACGCGCGAGACCACCACGATGTGCGGGAATTCGCGCTTGAACTTTCTCTCGTGTAGCGCGTCCAGGCGCTTCGCGGTCGGCTCGTATTTGAGTTGCATCAGCTGCGCGTACTCCCCAGGGTCGGTGGAGTTGAGCGAGACCCAAAGCGTATCAATGCGCTCCTCCGGCAGCGCCTGTATCCAATCGAGTTGTTTCGCGACTAACGTCGAGCCGTTCGTAAAGAGCCGCAGCATCGCCGCGGGACAGAATTCCACGATGCGCCTGCACAGCCCCGCCATGCGCGTATCCAATAGCGGTTCGTTCACCTTGAAGGGAGAGACGAAAAACGGGACCTGCCAGCTTGCCATCTGATCGATCAAATCAAAAAGGAGCGCGTCATCCATTTTCGTCCCGATCCGCTCAAGGGTCGGATAGGGGCAGAACGTGCACGCGGCATTGCAAAGCGCCAGGGTCTCAATAGAAATTTCCTGCGGCTGGCGCAGGTAGGCGGCACGAAGTTGTGCGATGCTCATGACAATACCAAACGCGTTTGGTGGATGCGCGTCCCCCACTGCGGACGTTCGGAGTAGCGCGCTAGACCGAATCGATACCGCAGCCATCGCCAGTTCACAACTTGATCCTTGAGGGTTTAATCGCTTTGAGCACGAAGGTGTGAGTGTCCTTGGTCTCAAGCGAAAACACGCGGTGAAAGTCCGCCTTGTAAACACTGCGATAGTCGGACATGGAATTCTTGAGCCCGTCACACTGGCGCGCGTATTCGGTTTGATCCAAAAACGTGAGCGCCATGGGCGGAATAGATCGGCAATGTCCCGGATCGCCCCACAGTCCCTCGCTGTAGCGACTCGGAACCGTCGCGCACAAGAGCCCACCGGGTTTTAAGATGCGCCAGATTTCGGAGAAATCGGCGAAATAGGCTTGGTAGTCGCCGAGCCCGCCCAAATGCTCCAGCACTTCGTAAGCGTGCACTTCATCAAACACGCTGTCCTTGAATTGCACGTAGCCGCCGAGTGAATCTTTTGGAACCGGCTCCATCAGATCCCCGACACTGGTAAACGTTTTAGTCCGCCATGCACTTCTCCAAGGATGAAACCATCGGATATCCGCAATCACATCAGGACCACAACTCTCATCCATGTCCAACGTCGTGAGGTTGCACCACTCATCCTTACCGTTGACCACCTTGATTGGCGAGTCGGGCACCATTTCTTTTGTCGGGATGCGCTTCTCACGCGAGCGCCCGCACCCAATCAGCAATTCACGATATTCACTCATCGTTTTCTTCTTGATATCCGGGCATCGTTTCATCTGTTATCAAATGCACTGTGATGTGTCCCTTATCATTTTCTAGTGAAAGTGACGTTTCAAGACACGCGATTTTATAAACACGTCCGTTAATCACGTAACGAACGGTTGCGTACGGAAGTCTGTCGATACACTCCCGTAACTGTGTATCTAATCTCATTGTGTTCTCCCGCCACCGCGCGCCAGTCGCAGCCTCTTCGTTGGCGCACGTGATAAATCGCACACACTCATCATGCAAGCGCGCTACTTTTTCCCCGATGGTGCGTGCCTTGTCCTCGAAATCCGGCGCGTTGATATCGATGTTTCTGGGCGTCAAACATTCCAACACCCGAAGGCACTCCAAAAAACCGACGACAAAGACTTTTTGCATTTCGTGCACCTGCGCATCAGGCGCGCCCTGACGCTGCAAACTTTGCGCGAACGGCTGCCACAACTCCTCAACCGTCACAATGCGTGCCTCACGATAATGTCCCGCAAGAGCCAACCCGCAATAAAGCGCGCCGGGGAGCGCTGCGCATCTTATTTCCCGTCGAGCGAGGGAGGCTTTATTTCAACTGGCGCGGTCGGCTGCGCCGGGGCACTAGGGGATTGCGCTGGCGCTGCGGGAGGAGCCGCGCCCGCGCGAGCCTCCGCCTGCAATCGCGCGCACTCTTCTAATATGTACTTGCGACACTGGGTAAACCAGCGCTCGAAATTCGCAACGCGCGCATCAAAAGACTTGAGCGCCTGAAACCAATTGGGATCTTGCAACAGACCCAAAAGCGCGTAGGGATCTTGATTTTCTGGAAAATCGTCCACGAAAATTTTGGCGTACAGCGCCGGATCTTTTTTCGCCGCAGCTTTCACCAACATCGCTTCAAGCTGCTTTTGCATCCACGGCAACATCGCGAGCATTTTAAGGTTCATATCAGGGTCCCCCGTGTCAAAGCGCACGTTTCCCGGTGCGACGACTGCGCCGGATGAGTCCGCAGTAGCAGCAGACCCGTTGTCCGAGCCCATCAACGAAGGTGCCGATAACGCGGCAGGCGCGGTGCTGCGCACAGCACTGGGTGCCTCCGCTGTCTGCTGTCTCGCTGCGGCTGCTGCCGCTGCGCTTTGCACCGCGCCCTCTATGACCTTGCCGACCGAGGGACCCGCGGCCACCACGATCTCTTTTAGTACGTCCATCCATCCCGTGACCCCTTCACCCCCGCCCTTATTGCCCCCAAAAGCCTCCACCAACTTCATCGCCCGATCAATCACGTCGGGCCCCTGGCGCTGCTCGGGCATGAGCGCTTTGAGCGCCGCCAACTGCTGCATCGGATCGGGCGGCTTTAAAGCCGTGATGAGCGCAGCGGTCGTGTCCTGACGGGGCGCGAAAATGCTCGTCACCAACGCGCTCCCAATCGGCGCCAGAATCGTCGCGAGAGCCAACAGCCGTTTTTCGGAGCGCTCCTCTTGCTCGCGTTTTTCCGCACGCTCGCGCTCGCGTCGCTCATCCTCTTCGCGCCGCCGAGCTTGCTCGCGCGCTTCCTGTGCCGCCATGAATTCCGACAGTGAAAAAGGTGTACCACCTCCCGCCACGTCACTACTCCCCGCCACGGCGCGCCGCTCCCCATCGTGTGCAATCACAATGGTTCGCTGAGCAGCATACTTGCCGTTTGAAAATGAGCCTTTAATGCGATAGGTCCCACCGCCGAATTTATCGAGTAGTCGCTGCTGCGTCAGTTGCGCAGTGGACCACTCGGCGAGATATCCCAAGCGCTGCGGGTCATCCGAATCCACCCGGTAAATCCGCCAGCGAATCGGGTCGCCAGTCTGTAGAGCGCGCAGCCCGTCTAAAACGTCCAGCTCTTCAATGTCGCGCTCTTGCGCCGCTTCGTGATCCAGCGCTTCACCGGGGGAAATTCGCGACTCTCCCACCGACACTCGGTCATGAAAGTCTTGCGAATCATCAAGTTCCGCCATTCCTTCCGCAATTTCTTCGGCAGTTCGTGAGGGAGGCTTTGGCATTAGATACTCGCGGTTTTTGCTACGGTAATCGAATGGCGTTCGTTAAGGATTTTATGGCTCTTTTTGAACTTTATCCACCGAAGTTTTGTCCGCGCCAGCCCCATTGGGAGCCGAATTTCGGGGAGTGAACATGTGACACCAATCATCCTTGACCCACACTGGGCGCTCCCACACGCCCCCGATAATCTTCCCCGCCTTGTCCGAGACCACTCGGAATCCGCACACCCCGGAGCGGCAGCGAATTCCGGTGAACACCGACCCCGGAACGGGTATCACCTCGCCCATTGCGCAGTTTTCACACCGCACGTCGGGGCCCGGACGCCCAATGTCGTGCGTGCTCACGGTGAGGCACCAAATGCGATTTCATTCGCAAGGTCCACCGTGCAATCGCTGCACAGTCGGATGACTTCAGGCTTGTCGAGTGAAGAAGCAGCGGAGAAAAAAGCGACGGTGCGTTGATTGTCGCGAAGACACGAACGACAGCGCATCCCGTTTTCTAACAGCATGTGCGAATTCAAAATCAGATCCATAATCATCGATGCGACTCCCCCGAAAAAGTGCCCCGCAGTGAAGCGGGGCACAAAGAGCGCGTCTTTTTGAGGGTAACGGGAAACCGACGCGCTAATTACTTCTTGGTGTGCTTCGGCGCCGCCGCTGCGCCCGACTCCTCGACCGTGGGGTCCTCGATCTCCTCGATCTTGAATTTGTTGTAGTCCTTGCCCGACTCCTTGTCGAGCTTCGTGACCGAGAAACACAGCCCCACGTATCCGTCATTCGGATAGCTTTCCTGCAACGTGGACTTGAGGACCGTGTTGCACACGATCTGCGACGGCTCGCCCGTCGTCAGATCAATCACGTCCATGATCGTTGCGGGCTCCTTCTTCTTCTCATCATCAGTGGGGCGCCCGCGCGTCGCCTTGATCTCTTTGCCGACGTACATCGCAGCTTCCACCTTGATGTACCGCGCCTTGTTCGGCTCCAACTTGAGCACGGGACGGGTCAAAAGCTTCTTGCGCTTGGGAACAAAGCCCGCAGCCGATGCGGTTGCATTCATTTAAAGGACTCCCCGCGGCGTTGTTGGCCGCATGATCGATTTACAGATTTGACCGGTTTCGCCTCGAAACTGAAGTTTCGAGTAAGCGCCGAAGAATCTACACCCACTTTTTACATTGTTCAAGCATCGGCGAGCGTCTTTTCCAGTGGCGCATCGCTCATATCCTTGTAGGTCGCGCGGATCTCGCGCTTGACAAAGGTGGGGGCATCTGCCGCACCTTGTCTCACCTTGCGCGTGACCGAGTAGGTGGGCACTTCCGGCTCATACGTGACCGTGCAACCGGTTGCGATTTCGGCGATGCGCTCCGGGGCGTCCTCACGCGACTGGAAGTTGACCCCCTTGCAGGCGATTTTCCAAGTCGGGTTTTTTTCTTCCGTGGGGTCGTAATCAATCGGCATACCCGCCTTATGAAAGGCATAGAGCTTTTTTCCGGCAATGGCGTATTGGTCAAAACTCCCTTCATCCTTGAACGCTCCCAACGCACTCCCGAAGTTGAGTCGCGAAGTGTCACGCGCTGCAATCGAATCCGTATCACAATAGATGACACCCCCGCACGCGTGCATCGCCTTGAAGAGATATGCACGCACAAAACCCGTAATACTGGCCGAGGTTGCGACGTTGTAATATTTCCACCGGTTTTGCGTAACATCCTCCAGGTCCTCCGCACTCGGCGCACGCGACATTAAAAACCGATCCCCCCAAGGCTTCTCGACCTGCCACCCTTTTAGGGTCCAGGCTTCAAGCGAATCGGTGGAGGCAATCACATACTCGGAATAGTTCTCGCAATTGGCGGCGAACTTCCCATAGAGCCCGTTCATGAAATACTTGCCGAAGGTCCGACCCGCTACGTCCCCACGCTTGCGCGCCTCTTCGCGCAGGGCAAAAAAGTGTTCAATGTAACGCTTGAAATCGATGCGGACCGGAAAGACGTGAACGTCGCGGATGGTGATATTCTTGACCGCATCCAATTCCAATGCGGTTCGCAATTCCCACCCGGTAATTCGATATCGTCGCATGCGCGTGATTCCGCGCGCGTCGTCATCCGGAAAGTACAGCTCATGCGTATCGGGATCGCGCCAGGGGAAACACCCGTGCGCGGTGCAGTCCAACTCAATCAGCGCGGTGTTAAACTCCTCTTCGTCGGCGGGCAAATGATCCTCACGGACCGCGGTCGGTGAGAACGGATGTGCGCGTAGCATTGCATACGGATAAGCCGAGTTAATGTCAGCCACGCTAAAGGCGCAATCCCGGACCCCGGATTCGAAACACTGGACGCGCCCACCATAATAAAATTGCCGGTATCGCTCAAACTGAGATTTACTTTGCCGCGGAGCTTTAGTTTCATACATTCTCTCCCAATATTTCATGGACGCGCCCGCTTGGGTGAGACTCTTGCCGTACTCATCCCAATAGCGGCGAATCACGTCCCACAGTCGCACACAGTCCTGACGGAGATACTTGGAAATTTCCGCTTTGTTGTTAGGATCGTTGCGGGCTTCAGGCTCGAAAATCGAGTAATCTATTTCTAGTTTTCCTCCCGTCGCGTCATTGAAGTCCTTGAGCCGCGTGTTAGGGAATATATTAAGAGAGTCCCGAAATTCGCACGCTCCGATTCGGAACTTCGCAAGACGGCCGTTAATAATAGTAATGGGCTCATCACTATTAATATACTCACGAAGATAATGGTAATCAAACTTCCCGCCGTTATGAGCGTAAACAGTACGACGGTTTCTCGAAAGAAAATCGACCATTGGCGCTGCCGAATCGAATTCCAGATATTCGTCAGAATCTCCCTCATAAAACCCCCACAGAAAAGGCTCCGGCACACGCCCATATTTAAATGGGTCCGTTTCGCAGTCGATTACGCTGAACGTGGCCCGGCTGCGCCGGGACGGGCAGTGCATCGCGGGCAGGGGATTGCTTTAAACCGCCACCCCGTCCGCCTCCCGTACACTCTCACCCTCACCACTAGACTCCCCTTGCACCTTGTGCAACCCGATAGCGCGAAGGGTGTTATAAATGACACGACGGAAGTCCTCAATAGACCCGTACAGACGCACGTTGCGACGGCGGGAATTCTCCGCAGCGTCCACCGCCTGCATATGCTTGGGATTGCAGCACGCATTGCGCGCACACAAATGGTCCAAATGCTTGCCGTAGGGAATCTCTTGTTCACCGAATAGACAGAATGCAATACGGTGGACCCACTGACCGCGGGGCTTGTTACCCATTATTTTGACCGTGAGCCTACCATATCCTTTTTTGTTCTTGTGCAATTTCCAAATCAGGCACGGCCCGAATTCACTCCCCAACCACTCCGGCGCCGCTGTCACTTCACAGTTGGAGAGAATGCGATCCCCGAGATTGCGATATTTACGGTTCACTTTTTGCCCCGTGGTGTGCGACGTTTGGACTTCACGCGAGCACGCTCCACCTTGCGGAACTTTTTCACTCGCGCGGTTTGTTTTGACGGCTGCGGCGAACTTGAGCGGCTTTACTCTTCTCTTTTATCCGCTCTTGAGCTTTCCGAAATCGCCGCTGCTCACCCTTCATCGCTTGATCGCGTGTCCCAATGAACACCACCGCGATGATGGTCTCAACGAAATCTTGCGCGTACTCGTGAAAGTACCGCGTCAACTCCCGCAGTAACCGCCCCTTCTCAAAGGGCGGCGACAATGCACCACGCTCCGGTGTGAATAAACGGTAGTACGCCCCGTCCTGTAAATCCCGAAGCATCCGACGAGCCGCGTCCTCAAACTCCGCAAATGACACCGGCTGCACACCATGGTTGTAATCGCGGAAATACCAAAAGCGCTCGGCAACGAACTGCCCTGGCTTGATGTAATCTCGCCGCTCAAGCGCGGTCCCATCAGATGACAACGCTACATCCTGCCGTCGCGGAACATCCCTCACCTGGACGATGTACCGCCGCACCCCATCGCGTAATTCTTGGGTCTCGCGCTTCAGCAGCTGCCGAAACTGAATGCGCCGCTTCGTGTTCTTATAACGCTTCGGGCTCACCTCAACGTGCGGTCTCGCAAGCCGCGAACGCAAATCCTCGGCCGTGCGCCGCACGCGCTCCACCTTCGCACGCGACCAAAAGGGAATCTCGCGAAGGTCGAAACCCTGCCCCGCTTCAAAGGTTGAAAAGTACCGGCGCAACTGCTTCGTCGCGCTCGCCAAATACTCAAGCTCAGCCCCGCGAGGGCCGGGCTTTAAGTTCGTGAACCACGATTGCGGACGGACAGAAACGACACGCGTGCGACGGCGCGAGCCCATGCTGGGAGACCCCGTAAATCGACTTTATTAGAAAGGCACCAAACCCAAACGGAGCCACCAAGTGCGCACCCGCAGGGCAAGCAAGTAGCGCGTAGCGTGGACCTGACCGGGAGGCTATGTCAAGATCTTGACAGGGGCGCCCCTTGCCCTTCCCAACGCAACCCTGCTAGACGCCGCAGGGTCGCGCACTCCACCGGGACAGCTGACCACTGCCGCGGGGTGAGGGGCGCTCCACCTTCAACCGGTCATTGAGGGAACCAAACATGAGCATCGCCCCCGTCGGTCGCCGCGAAATGCTGGTACTTGCCACTATCTTGAGTGGCAAAAACTACGCGTACGCCTCCGAGACCCTTCAATATTTGAAAGACGCTACAACCGATAAACTCCCCCACCTAGAAACCCTGATGGATGAGACACCGTGAGAACGCACATCGCGGGCGTCGCAATCGATGATTGGAAACTGCCCGTATTCAAAAAACATTTGGATGCGGCGGGCTACCGTTACGAAGAGCCCGTCAAACTCGCCGCGGGCTCGCTGCTTCTAAGAGTCCGCTACAAGTGGGTCCATCAGCTGCAACCCATCATTGAAGCAGC
>Ga0335069_10002631_pt1 | contig 27506 bp, 23 predicted proteins | sample Lox_Sample_11_FD_206714 | JGI IMG/M metagenome (GOLD analysis project Ga0335069, IMG submission 206714) | Soil microbial communities from Loxahatchee National Wildlife Refuge, Florida, United States - Lox_Sample_1.1 | ecosystem: Environmental > Terrestrial > Soil > Wetlands | place: USA...
CCGAGCCGGCGCCGACGCGCGAGTTCTCGCCGATGGTGATGTTGCCGAGCAGGTTGGCGTTGTTGCCGATGAAAACGTTGTCGCAGACGGTGGGGTGGCGTTTGCCGTGCCCTTTGCCGGTGCCGCCCAGCGTCACGCCCTGGTAAAGAGTGACGTCGCTGGCCACGATGGCGGTCTCGCCAATCACGACACCGGCGCCGTGATCGATGAACAGCCGCCGGCCGATCAGCGCGCCCGGATGAATTTCGATGCCGGTAAGGAACCGGCTGATCTGCGACAGAAACCGCGCCGGCAGGCGCAGCTTTGCTCTCCACAGGGCGTGGGCGACGCGGTGGATCCACACCGCCCACAGCCCAGGGTAGCAAAACAGCACTTCGGGCAGGGAGCGCGCCGCCGGGTCGCGCTCCTTCACCGATCGGATATCTTCGCGGATGCGGTCAAACATGGTTTCGTCCGGTCCGGCCGGCTACACCAGCACGGGTTCAGGCGTCAGCGCAGCCACTTCCTGGCGCAGGTGGTCGAACAGGATCGACGTCAGGTAGCGCTCGCCGAAGTCAGGCAGCACGGCGACGATCAGTTTGCCGTCATTCTCGGGCCGCGCGGCAACTTTGAGCGCTGCCGCTACCGCCGCGCCGGAGCTGATCCCACCGAAGATGCCCTCCTCGAGCGGCAGGCGCCTGGCGGCGGCGATGGACTCCTCGTTGGTCACCTGGACGACCTCGTCGATCAGGCTCGTATCGAGAACCGAGGGAACAAATCCGGCGCCGATTCCCTGAATCTTGTGCGGGCCGGGCTTGCCGCCGCTCAGCACTGGGCTGTCGGTCGGCTCCACGGCAATCGCCTTGAACTCCGGCTTCCTCGGCTTGATGTACCGCGAGACGCCCGTGATCGTGCCGCCCGTGCCGACACCGGAGATCAGGATGTCCACCTTGCCGTCTGTGTCTTCCCATATCTCAGGGCCGGTCGTCGCCAGGTGGATTGCCGGGTTGGCCGGGTTGTCGAACTGCTGCAGGATATGGCCGTTCGGCGTCTTGGCCAGAATCTCGTTGGCCTTGGCGATGGCGCCCTTCATCCCGTTCGGACCCGGCGTCAGCACAATCTCCGCACCGAGCGCGCGCAGCACCACGCGCCGTTCCTGGCTCATGGTCTCCGGCATCGTGAGGATCAGCTTGTAGCCCTTGGCCGCCGCCACAAACGCCAGCGCAATGCCGGTGTTGCCGCTCGTCGGCTCAATCAGCACCGTCTCTCCCGGAGAAATCTCGCCTGCCTTTTCAGCGGCGTCGATCATCGCAAATCCGATGCGGTCTTTCACGCTGGCCAGCGGGTTGCGGCTTTCCAGCTTGGCCACGATGGTGCCGGGCAGGCCGGCCGAAATGCGGTTCAGCCGCACCAGCGGGGTCTTTCCAATCAGTTCGGTGACATCTGCGGCAATGCGCGACATGGCTCTTCTCCTCGTTCCGGTATGCGGCTCCGGATGCCAATTCTCTCAGGGGACATTTCGGTGGCGGGTCGAGTCCGCCGCGGCGGGCGGAGTCTTGAACAGGCGCATGGACGCGCGAGGGCATCGAGGCAGCCACCAGGACGGTGCTAGCGACATCGATGCATACACATAGCCTATCCCTGCCGCGCCGGTCTGTGCAAGCACCGCGCTCCGCAACTGTCGCGGCCCTCCGTGCAACCCCGAGACTTCCCAAGCACTTTTTGTCGGCTCCATCCTCGACACTGGACCGCGGCTCCAGGTAGTCTCACGTTTTCCACGGCGATCCTTGACAGCGCACATCGCTCGACGCAGCGGCCGCAGATCTTTCTCCCGCTCGCGGCCGGGCCGGTTCTCAACGGCGAGCGAAGCATGACCGCGGCCGGCCGTCACGGATGGTGGTTGACCGAGACGGTCGAGAACCGGCAGCGGGTTTTTGCTGTTGACAGACAAACTCTACATATATAGACTTGTGCGCGAATGACGATTCGACTTTCGCCGCAAACGCTGCTGGTCATCGAGGCGCTGCTCTCCCAACCGCGCCAGTGGCAGTATGGCTATGACGTCAGCCGGACCACCGGGCTCAAATCCGGCACTCTCTATCCCATCCTCATGCGGATGGCCGACCGCAAGCTGCTCGAGACGCGCTGGGAGGCCGCCGAGCAGGGCAAGCCGCCGCGGCACATGTATCGCTTCACCCAGGAGGGTCTCCGGTTCGCACGAGCCAACGCGCCCGCGCCAGCCGGAGGATCGCAGCGGGTGGCTTTGAGTCTGGAGCACGCCTGATGGGCGCGCCGCGGAGGCTGGCGTATGCATTGCTTCGCCTCGTCCTGCGTCTCGCGCCCGAGCCGAGCCGCGAATGGGCCAGCGCGATGCTGCACGAACTCGGCTTCATCCCCGGAGAGTGGGCGGCGCTCTTCTGGGCTTTGGGCAGCGCGGCTGCCGTGTTTCGTCATGCCGGCCGCAACTGGCGCCGCTGGATTCCGCAATGGAGAAGCAACAAGGAGGGGCATGTGAATTCAAAGAGCAAGAAAGCGATCGGAATTGCCTCCGGTGCGCTCGCCGCGCTGGCTCTCGCGGGCAGCGCATTTGCATTGCTGCGCATCGTCGACCTGCTGTTCCCCGGCCTGGGAATTGCGCGTACCGAATGGACGCACTGGTTCGGCGCGATCGTCATCCCCGAGGCCGTCTTCCTTGCCGCCGGAATCCTGCTCTGGAGGAAGAGAGGTCCGGTCGCCGCGGGAATCCTGCTGACAGCGGTGGCCATCGGCCTGCATTTCGCGATTCACGTTGCGTCGCACCGCTTTTGAATGCGCAGGACAAGCGTCGGCGCTGATTGGGGGATACGATGGTCGTTGAATCCGGCACGGGCGTCTATTCAATCGTTCCGTGGCTTACCGTCCGCCGCAGCGCGGAAGCGGTCGAGTTCTACAAGCAGGCGTTCGGCGCCGTCGAGGTCTATCGCTTCGATGGCGATGCCAACTCCGTGGTGGCCCGGCTCTCGGTGAATGGCGCCGAATTCTGGGTAGGCGATGAGTCGCCGCAACACTTCAACTTCAGCCCCGAGGCGCTCGGCGGCTCATCGTTGCGCGTGATCTTTACCGTCCCGGATCCGGACGCCATGTTCCATCGCGCCCTCGCTGCCGGAGCCCGCGAAGTGTATCCGGTGGGCGAGGAACACGGATGGCGGATGGGCCGTGTCGCCGATCCCTACGGCCACCATTGGGAGATCGGCCGCCCCATCCCGTAGCCGCTCCTACTTCCATGCCCCGAGCAGGCGGCGCACCAGCACCAGCTGGCCAAGATGGTACGCATTGTGATCGGCAGTCAGCAGGGCCTCGCGCAGAATGGTCTGGCCGTCGCCGTGCGGGATGCGGGCGAAGAGATCGCTCTTCTCATCCGACACGAGGTCACACATCGCCTTCAGGTCGGCATGAAAGGCGCGAATGCTCTTCTCCCATGCATCCTTCTCAGGCGGCTCGGGCTGGGCCGGCCAGTAGCCCTCGGGCCAATCCGGCGATTTGTGTTTCGGGTTGCGCGAAAATTCGAGAATATCCCACTGCGCAATCCGTAAATGCTCCAGCAGTTGCCATGGCGAGTGTTCGGCGCCCTGCGGTACCTTGCCGTGCATTTCCGCGGGCAGGTCCTTCACTACGTCGTCGAAAACCACGTGCGCTTCGCCGCCCGTGAGCAACTTCACCAGATGTTCCCGCAACGATTTGTCTGCTTGCACAATGGCCATCCTCCCGCGCCGGTTTCTGGGCTGCAGTCTTGAGATGCAGGTGCCGCAATTCGAGCTTCACTCGTTTTCGAAAAGCCGGCAAGTCTGCAATTGCGCACGAGGTGCAAGGGGGATACTATGATTCTCTCTGCCGCCAGGGCCATGTCCGCCACGACGGAGGTTCCCCCATGGCAACTCCCCCAGGTCCTCGCTCGCCGCGTTCCGCTTTCCTTCTCAGCGCCGCCATTCTGGCCATGATCGCCGCGCCCGCCGCGCTGACTCTCCACACCGTGCGGGTTGCGCCGGCCATCGACAGTTCGATCGCCGGCCCCTCGCCCCACGGCTACACGATCAGCCTGCTGCTCTTTATTATTCCCATTCTGGTGATCGCACTGTGGTTCGTGCCAAGGGAAGGCGTGAAAATCTCCAGGAAGTCGTTTCTCCTGTCGGTGGCGTTGCTTTTCCCCCTCGGCGCGCTGCTCGACTTCTTCTTTGCCGCGAAGTTCTTCCGCTTTCCCTACCATGGCGCCACCTGGGGCATTCAAGCGCCGGCCCTCGGCGCCGCCGTGCCGGCCGAGGAATATGTCTTCTACCTGACCGGGTTCGTTCTCACCCTGCTGCTCTATATCTGGTTGGATGAATACTGGCTGGCTGCCTACGGTGTTCCATCCACCCACTGGGTGCGCACCTCCTTCCAACGGATCGTGCGCTTTCATCCGGCGTCTCTCATCTGGGCTCTCGGGCTGATCGCGGCTGCGGTGGCCTACAAGGGGCTGGTCGCCAGGGAGTCCGGGTTTCCCGGCTACTTTACTTTTCTCGTCGCCGCTGCGCTCGTCCCTTCGATGGCTCTCTTTCCTTCCGCTTTACCCGTGATCAATTGGCGCGCTTTCAGCCTTACGATGTTCATCATGCTGCTGATCAGCCTGCTCTGGGAGGTGACTCTGGCTCTGCCCTATGGTTGGTGGGCCTTCCAGGATGCGCAGATGGTGGGGATCCGCGTCACAGCCTGGAGCCGCCTGCCGATCGAAGAAGTCTTTGTGTGGATCGCCGTGACCTATGCAACAGTCATCGTCTATGAGAACGTGCGGCGATGGCAGTCCTCCGGCAAGTCCATGCGGCGCGCCCTCTTTGGATGACTGCGAGGCCGCCGCGAACGATCGTGCTGTCTTCAGGCCGATATGCGCACCGGCGCCCGGGAGCCGCGCCATCGGCCGGAGGAATCCGGATCGGAAGTGGATCGAGGGCCACGCGCTTGCTTTCCAGGAGATTCCCATTGCAATTCGCTGCCGGGGCTCTTACGCTCAAACCCGTGCGATGGGTGAAGGCGGCCTGCAAGCACATTGGGGAGATTCGATGAGGTTCCTGCACCGTATCTTTGCGATTCTCGGCGAAAGGTCCCGCCGCCGGCATTGGGGGCGTCTGATCGCGGTCTCAATCTCCGCGGCCCTGGGAATGCCGCTCTTTTCCGTCGTGCCGGTGCAGGCTGGGCAAAAGACCGCGAAGCATCTGCTGATCTACACGATCGATGTTGAAGGCGGGCAGGCGACCCTGCTGGTTGCGCCGTCCGGCGTCTCCATGCTCGTCGACACCGGCTGGCCCGACAACAACGGCCGCGATGCAAAGCGGATTGAAGACGCGATGAAGGATGCGGGCATCGCGAAGATCGATCATTTGCTCATCACGCACTTTCACGATGACCACGTCGGCGGCGTGACCAATCTCGTGGAGCGCGTCAAGGTCGGCGAGTTCATCGATCACGGCGAGAACCGCGAAGACTCCGCCGACACGCGCAACAACTACGCCGCGTATCTCAAGGCGGCCCAGGGCCATCCCCGGCGCATCGTGCATCCGGGGGACACGATCGGCATCCCCGGGATTGACACCATCGTGTTGACCGCGGATGGCGACAGCGTCGCCTCCGTTCCGGGCATCGAGCCCATGCCGAATCCCAACTGCGCCAGCGAGCCGAAGTGGGATCTCGATGCGACGGAGAACCCCCGTTCTGTGGGGATCCTCGTCACCTACGGCAAGTTCAAGTTCCTCGATCTTGGCGACCTTACGAAGCCCAAGGAAGTCGGCCTCGTCTGCCCCAACAATCCCATCGGGCGGGTCGATCTGTATCTGGTCACGCATCATGGATGGGACCAGTCGAATACACGCGCGATCGTGGACGCGATCCATCCGCGAGTCGCCATCATGAACAACGGCGCGCACAAGGGTGGCAGCCCCGGCCCGTGGCAGACGGTCCATGACAGTCCGGGCCTTGAAGATCTTTGGATGATTCACACGGCCGAAGACTCCGATGCGGCTCACAACAGTCCCGAAGCCCGCATCGCCAACCCCAGGGGCGATGGCGACGGCGCGTACTTCAAAGTGGTCGCATCTGCCGACGGCAGCTTTTCGGTGACCAACTCGCGGACCGGGCAGACCAGGGAATACGCCCGGAAATAGAGTGGGATGCCGGCAACTCGACGCGTGGGCGGCTGCTCCGCTTCTGAAACGCTTCGGAAAAGCGCGCATCCGAAGTCTCCTCTGCTGGTTCGATGCCTCCGGTTTTGCGCCTTTCGAATAGGTGACCCCGGCAAGTCTAGAATGGCTCTTGCAGCCGGATTGCCGGGTGCATGGGTTCCGGATTAGGAGACGGACATGCCGATTTCACGCAGAGACTTCTGCTCCGCAATCTCCGCCGCGGGCGCCATGGGAGCGTTGAGCATGCCGAACGCAATTCGTGCAGCCGCCGCAAACTGCCCGTTCCGGCTCTCGGTCATCAACGATGAGATCTCGCAGGACCTGGACCATGCCTGCTCGGTGGCCGCGCGCGACTTCGGCCTCGCGTGGATTGAGTTGCGCGGCTGGTGGAACAAGAACATCACCGAACTCGATGCCGCGGATATCGAGCGGTCATTGTCGATTGTCAGGAAATACAACCTGCGCGTAACCGATATTGCCAGCCCGCTGTTCAAAACCGACTGGCCCGGCGCGCCGCTCTCGAAGGAGAGCCCGCGCCGCGATCAATTCCACGCGGACTTCGATTTCAAGCAGCAGGACGCGCTGCTCGAGCACTGCGTCGGGCTGGCCAGGACTTTCGGAACCGATCGCATCCGCTGCTTCGATTTCTGGCGGCTCGGCGATCAAAAGCCCTATCGCGAGGCCATCAACGACAAACTGCGTAAGGCGGCGCAGATTGCGGCGAAGAGCGGAATGATCCTGCTGCTCGAAAACGAGATGAGCTGCAACACCGCCACCGGAGAGGAAGCGGCGGCGACGCTCTCCGCAGTGACCGAGCCGAACTTCATGCTCAACTGGGACCCCGGCAACGCGGCCACGTTGCCTGCCAACACTCCATACCCCGATGGATACGACCGGCTGCCCCGGAACCGCATCGGCCACTGCCACGCAAAAGATGTGAAGCGCGAAGCCGGCGGGAAATGGGAGTGGGCGCCGGTGGGCGGCGGCGTTGTGGACTGGGTCGGCCAGTTCCGTGCTTTTGTGCGCGACGGCTACCACAACGCTGTCAGCCTTGAGACCCATTGGCGCGGTGGAGGCACCCCGGAACAGTCTTCCCGGGTGAGTATGGCGGGCCTCAAGGAAGCGCTCGCCAAATCCGCAGCCAGGTGCTGACGCGATTTGTCGTCTGAGCATCCTCGCCACCGCCGCGAAGCCGGCAAACTGCGCCCGTGTGCAAGCCGATGCGGCCGCCCTTCGGATGAGCTGGAAAAGCGGCCGCAATTGGCGTACCTCACTTTGGACGGAACGTAGCCGTCGCAACGGCGCTCTTCGAGTATCCGGTTGCTATCGCGATCGCCTTGATGGTCTCCTGTTTTGTCACCTTGATTCCCGCCGAGGTGTACTTGGTCGAGGTGAGGCCCGGCGCCGTTCCGTTCGTGGTGTAAAAGATCGCAAGCCCGGCCGTCACCTTGTCGCTGATCTTGACCGTGATCGGCATCTTGTACGCTCCAGAAACCGGCAGAAACGTCGGCGCGGGCGCTGGAGGCTTGATCACGTAGGCAGCCGATGCGGCCAGGCTGTTGACGTGTCCGGCCGCAATGGCGATCGCCTTGACGGTGGTCGTCTTCGTGATGTGGATCGCCGCTGTGTACAGGGTCGAGGCTGCCGTGGGTGCGGTGCCGTTAGTCGTATAGTGAATCGCCGCACCCGCGGTGGCATCGCTCAGTTGAACGGTCTGTGACGATGTGTAGGTTCCTGCAGCCAGGGAGAACTTCGGCGTCGCGGTACGGGTTTCGATCTTCTCCGAAAGAGCCGCGCTGCTTGCGGAAAATGCCGTGCTGCCCGCGTACGTTGCGGTCACCGCGTGCGTTCCCGCCGCGAGCGTCGATGTCGAGTACGAGGCCTTGCCCGCGGTCAGCGCAACCGTCGCTTTCAGCGCGCCGTCGATCGAAAACTTCACATTCCCGGTCGGCAGCGCCGCGCCCGATTGGGCCTTCACCGTCGCGGTAAAGGTCACCGCCGCCGCCGCGATCTGCGGATTCGCGCTCGAGGTCAGCGCGGTCGTCGTCGGCGTCGTCGCCGCCCCAACGCCCACGTTCACCTTGGCCACGAACGCGTTCGTGCCGCCCCCGAGTGTACCGTTGTTCGCGCTCTGAAAGGCCCCTTGCGATAACGGAAAATCGTCGGAGAACGACTCGCCCGTCAGAAATACATTGCCCGCGCCGTCGATCGTCATGCCCTTCTCGATGTCGGAGCCGGTCCCGCCAAGGTAGGTCGAAAACAACAACCCGTTGCCCGCCGCGTTCAGGTACGCGATAAACGCATTCCCCTCGTTGTGCACCCATGCGCGATTCGTCTTCTGCAGCGCATTGACCGTCACCGGAAAATCGTCGGAATACGTCGTTCCCGCGATGTAGGCGTTGCCGTTCGCATCCAGCCCGATCCCGGTCGCGTAATCGCCGACATTCTCGTGCAGTCCGGTCCCGCCAAGGTAGGTCGAGTAGATCAGTCCGCTGCCCGCGGCATTCACCTTCGTGATGAACGCGTTTGTCGATGCACTGTTGGCGCCGTTGTTGTGCGTCTGAAGCGAATTCGTCGTGACCGGGAAGTCGTCGGAAAAGGTCTGGCCCACCACGTAGGCGTTGCCCGAGTGGTCCACTGTGATCCCGTTCGCCCGGTCTCCATACCCTGCTATGCCGGTTCCGCCCAGCAGCGTCGAATACACGAGCCCTGTGCCGCTCGCATTGAACTTTGCCGCAAACGCGTTGTATCCGCCCTTCGCATGGCCCTTGTTGGCCTTCTGGAACGCGCTCGCCGTCACTGGAAAGTCGTTCGAATAGGTGTCGCCGGCCACGTACGCATTTCCCGAAGCGTCCACGGCCACCGCCAAAGCCTCGTCGCCCACGAGCGACACTCCCGAGCCGCCCAGGTAGGTCGAATACACCAGCCCCTTGCCATCCCAGCTCAGCTTGGTCAGAAAGGCATTTGAGCCGGGAATGTCCGCACTCTTGGCATGGTTCGCCGTCTGGTAGGCGCCCTTCGTGACGGGAAAGTCCGTCGAAAAAGCCTCGCCCGCTACATAGGCGTTCAGGTTCGCGTCCACCACAATCGCGTTCGCCTCGTCGCCGTTCAACTGATTGGATCCGCTCCCGCCCAGAAATGTCGAATAGACCAGCCCGTCTCCCGCCGGCGTGAGCTTCGAGACGAACGGAGCGCCGACCTGCGGCGAAGGATTCGTGGTCATGAATGCGCCCACCGTGGCCGGGTAGTCGGAGGAGAACGTAGCGCCGGTGACGTAGGCGCAATTGTTCACATCAACGGCGATGGCGCGCGCGTGATCGCCGTAGGTGCCGCCGATATAAGTGGACCAGAGGAGGGCCGTCCCCGCGGCGTTGAACTTGGACACGAAGACGTGGCTCGAGCCGGGGTCTGGAGTATAGCCCAGGGTCAGGGCTTCCGTGAACGGAAAATCCGGCGATTCGGCCTCGCCTGTCACGTAGGCATTGCCATTCTTGTCGACTGCAATGCCATATCCCAGATCGCCCGGAAAACCCGATCCGCCGATGTACGTTCCGTAGGCCAGCGTCGGATCGATTACCAGACGCCGCGCGTGATCATACCTGCCCAGCCGGAATCCGATCGTCTTTGCGTCCAGCAATTCGAACCGCCCGCTGACGGTCCTTCTCCTGCCGTCGATCTCCTGGTACACAACCGGCTTGCGGAATTCGATCCGCGCGTCTCCGGCGCCGATGGAGAGGCTCCCGTCCTCCGTGATCCGCAGCGCGTCGCTGCCATTGAAGTGCAGGCGGATCTGCCCCGGGTCGGCGCCAGCATTCACATCGAAGTCGTACTCGAGCTGTCCCTGGCTCCCGTAAAACACCAGGTCGATCCCGCGATAGATCTTCAAGTACCGCACCGCGCCGTAGGTGGGCACATTCCTCCGCCACTTGACCGGGTCGCTGCCGATAAAGTAGTTTGCCGTTCCCGCGAGCCGGCGCTCACCGCCCAGCTTCGCCTCCGCGTTGCCGCCGGAGATCTCCATCTCGATCGTCGCTGCCTGGGCCTTGGCCGGCCTCAGCCTGAGTTCCGCGCCGCTTCGCGTCAGCCGTATCGAGTAACCCCGTCCGCGCGCCGTGAATCCCGCATCGCCGGCCGCCCCTGGCTCGAAGCTCAGCGGTAGCTTGCCGAACTCCGCCGCCACGCGGGCAACGCCCGCCGGATCCGTCTTGACGGATGGCGATTCGGCAAATCCGGCCGGCGCAACGCCAGTCATCAGAATCAAGACCGGCGGAAACATCCGCAGCAGAAGACACCTGATATTCGCAGTCATGTTGACCTCCAGGAAGCCGGTTTGTGGATATGGGGATCGCGCCCGATGACGTCTGTAAAAACCGATCTATTGAAAGGAACGCGAAATATCCGTCCGCTGGCTCACTTGGACATTTTTTGAGGGAAGTATGGGAAACAGTGTAGGCCAACTCGTGCCCGATGCGGAATACAAATCTATCCCCTGGGCCTTGGCCGGCGTCGCAATGGTCGCTCGCCGGCCCGCTTCGCACCGGCCGGTTCGGATTGGGTCAGGCAGTTGCGCCGGTTCGCCACCGCAGCACCGGCTTGCGCGCGGCTGCGACTTCGTCGAGCCGTGAGACTCGCGTCGAGTGGGGCGCGGTCTTGACGAGCTCGGGGCTCTCCTCGACTTCGCGCGCGATCGAACGCATCGCGTCGATGAACAAATTCAGCTCCTCGAGCGACTCGCTCTCCGTCGGCTCGATCATCAGCGCGCCATGCACGATGAGCGGGAAGCTGACCGTGTACGGGTGAAAACCGTAGTCGATCAGGCGCTTGGCGATGTCGCCGGTCTTCACGCCCTTGGCCGCCTGCCTCTTGTCGCTGAAGACGACCTCGTGCATCGATGGCGTTTTGTAAGGCAGCTCGTACAGGTCCTCGAGCTTCTTGCGGATGTAGTTCGCGTTCAGCACCGCGTCCTCGGTGGTCTGGCGCAGTCCGTCCGGCCCGTTGGCCAGGATGTAGGCCAGCGCGCGGATGAACATGCCCGTGTTGCCGTAGAAGGCACGCACCCGCCCCACCGACTGCGGCCGATTGTAATCCCAGCGCAGCTCCGCTGTCCCTCGTCCCTCAGTCCCTAGTCCCTCAGTCCCTGGTCCCTCGGTCCCTGGTCCCTCGGTCCCTAGTCCCTTCGTCCCTGGTCCCTCAGTCCCTAGTCCCTTCGTTGCTGATCTCTTTACCAGGACAGGCGTGGGAAGAAACGGCTCCAGGAACGCCCTGCAGGCAACCGGGCCGGAGCCCGGGCCGCCGCCTCCATGCGGAGTTGAAAAAGTCTTGTGCAGGTTCAGATGCATTACGTCCACACCGAAGTCGCCCGGCCTCACCTTGCCCACCAGCGCGTTCATATTGGCGCCGTCCATGTAGAGCAGCGAACCCTTGGCGTGCAGGATGTCGGCAATCTTGTGGATCTGGTTCTCGAACACGCCGATGGTCGACGGATTGGTCAGCATCAGCGCGGCAGTCTCCTCATCCACCTGGCGCGCGAGCGCTTCAAGGTCGATGCCGCCTTCGGCGTTCGACTTCAGATTCTCCACGGTGTACCCGCAGATGGCGGCGGTAGCGGGATTCGTCCCGTGCGCCGAGTCGGGAATCAGGATCTTCTTGCGCGGGTTGCCGCGCGACTCATGCCACGCGCGCGCCAGCAGGATGCCCGTGAACTCGCCATGCGCGCCGGCCGCCGGCTGCAGCGTGATGGCATCCATGCCCGTGATCTCCAGCAGGCACCTCTGCAGCAGGTCGATCACCTCCAGGATGCCCTGCGCCAGCGCATCCGGCCGGTAGGGATGCGCTTCCGCCAGGCCTTCGATCCGCGAGACAAATTCGTTCACCCTCGGGTTGTACTTCATCGTGCACGAGCCCAGCGGGTACATGCCCAGGTCGATGGCGTAGTTCCACGTCGAAAGCCGCGTGAAGTGGCGGATGATCTCGATCTCGCTCAGTTCGGGCAGCCCAGCCCGGCTTTCTCGATGGGCTTCGCCCAGCAATGCCTTCGCATCCACCGCCGGCACATCCAGCGGCGGCATTTTGTAGGCGCGCTTGCCCGGCGCGGACTTCTCGAAGACGAGCGCCTCGTTCTGCGTCGGATGCGGACGCACCTTGCCCAATGTGCGCGCGCCCGTGGCGCGGGTGCTGGAATTCTCACTGCCTGTTGCCATCGAATCCTCGTAGCCGTTCTGTTTTGTAACCGGGCACGACATCATTCGTGCCGCAACAAGTGCCCCATCGCTTGCTCTGTAACAGGGCTCGACTTCAGTCGTGCCGAAACTGCCGCCACATCCCTTGCTTTGTAAACAGGGCACGACTTCAGTCGTGCCGCGAATGCCGCCACCTAATCTTCGGGCTTTAGCCCCTGCAATCCGTCCTTGTCTCGAATGCGACTTGTTGTTCCATTCGCACGTTGATGCCGCTCAATCGCCGCATCACCCTCGCTTGCTTTGCAACAGTGCCGCAACCCCGCCACATCACTTGCTCTGTAACAGGGCACGACTTCAGTCGTGCCGCAAACGCCACCAACGAATCTTTGGGGCTTCAGCCCCTGCAATCCGTCCTTGTCTCGAATGCGGCTTCTTGTTCCATTCGCACGTTGATGCCGCTCAATCGCCGCATCACCCTCCCTTGCTCTGTAACAGTGCCGCAAACGCCGCCACCTAGTCTTCGGGCTTTAGCCCCTGCAATGCTCCGCCCGGGCTCGCCTTCACCTTCGCCAAATACCCGAAGCAAAATGGATACTTGTCCGCCGAATCGACAAGACCCGCTTTCACCGGGTTCATTGCAATGTACTCGCAATGCCTTGCAAAACTCTCCTTGCCAAGCACCCGCACTTCCGAAAACCCGCGCTGCCAGACCTCGCCCTTGTGTCCGAACTCATGTGCCAGCCGGTAGGAAAATCGGCCTTTCACCAACTGCATGGCCTTCTCAATCGTCATTTCCGCATCGACGGTCAACAACAAATGTACGTGATCCGGCATGATCACAAAATCGTGCAGCTTGAACCTCTTCTCCGCAACCAGCGATCGCAGCACATCGATGAGGAGCCCGGCATTTCGTTCCGATTGGAGAAGCCCTCTGCCCATGCTCGTCTTCGAAGTCACGAAAAACGTGCGCGCCGGCTGCAGGATCGCATCCGGTTCAGCATTGCGGCCGGGTCTCGCCATGGCAGGGGCTGAAAGCCCACTCCTATTCAAATCCCATTCGGCACGACTGAAGCCGTGCCCTGTTACACAGCCGCCCCTACGCCTCCACCAGCCCCGCGGCCAGCACCTTCGCCGCTGCGTCGATCTGTTCGCGAGTCACAACCTCCGTCGCGCACCACAGCGTCGCGTTGCCCAGCTCCGGATACCACCGGCTCAAATCGAGGCCGCCTACAATCTTTTCGTCCAGCAGCCGCTTTGCCCACACCGAGGGCGCTTCGCCGGTCTGCAACACAAATTCGTGAAACCGCGGCGCGCCTTGGAACAGCAGCTTGACGCCTGGCTGCAACGCCAGCGTTTCGGCCGCGTAGGCAGCCTTGGCCAGGTTGTGCTCGGCCAGTTCGCGAATGCCCTCCTTGCCATACACAGTGAGAAAGACCGTCGCCATCAGCGCCACCAGCGCCTGGTTGGTGCAAATGTTCGAGGTCGCCTTTTCGCGCCGGATATGTTGCTCGCGAGTCGATAGCGTCAGCACAAACCCGCGGTTTCCCGCGCCATCCACCGTCTGGCCCACGAGCCGCCCCGGCATCTGCCGCAGGAATTGCTCCTTTGCCGCAATCACGCCGCAATACGGTCCGCCATAGCTGAGCGCCACGCCGAACGATTGCGCCTCCATGCTCACGATGTCCGCCTCGACCGGCGGCCGAACCACGCCCAGCGATACCGCCTCCGTGATCGAGACCACCAGCAGCGCACCCTTCGCGTGTGCGATCGCCGCAATCGCCGGAATGTCTTCGATCGCGCCAAAGAAGTTCGGGCTCTGCACAAGGACTGCCGCCGTCTCCTCGGTGACCGCGGCTTCGAGCGCGTCCAGATTCAAGCGCCCCGTCCCCGCGTCGTAGCCAACCTCCTCCACGGGCAGGTCGCGATGCTCCAGATACGTGGCCAGCACCTCGCGATACTCGGGATGCACCGTCCGCGCCGTCACCGCTTTGTACCGTCCGGTCACCCGCATCGCCATCAGCACCGCCTCGGCCGCGCCGGTCGAGCCGTCATACATGCTGGCGTTGGCCACGTCCATGCCGGTCAGCTCGGCGATCATGGTCTGGAACTCGAAGATCGCCTGCAGCGTGCCTTGCGTGATCTCGGCCTGGTAGGGCGTGTAGCTGGTGAGGAACTCGCCCCGCTGCACGAGCGAATCGATGATGACCGGGCGGTAATGCCGGTACGCGCCGGCCCCGAGAAAGCTGGCGTAGCCGGTTGCGTTCTTTTCCGCGGCCGCGCGGAAGTAGGCGATGATCTCGCTCTCGGCCTGCTGCCGCGGCACGTCGAGATCGCGCGTAAGCCGGTACTCGGCGGGAATGATGGCGAATAGATCGTCGATCGACGACGCGCCGATCTCGGCCAGCATCTGGTCGCGTTCGGCGGGAGATTTGGGTAAATAGCGCATTCTAGGTGCGATCCTTTTTCGGAAGGGACTAGTGACTAGGAACCAGGGACTTTGACCGCAGGGTCTTCATCATGGCTCCAAGCATGCGGCCGACCTCCCCGCACAGTTCGTCCGTCGCGGCGAGGCCTTGCTTCGAACCAAAGCCCAGAGCTCTTGAAATCACGAGTTGTGTCTCTACTTCGGAATTGGAGCCGCGGGCATGGCCGAGAAATTGCATGTACTCTCCCTTCGACGATCGGCCGTATCCTTCCGCAATATTGCTTGCCACCGATACTGAGGCGCGCCGAAGTTGATTGGTGAGGCCGAATCGTTCAGTGTCTGGAAACGCTGACGTCAGCTTATAAATCGCTAGCGCAAGCTGAACAGAGCGCTGCCATACCACGAGATCACGAAACGACTCTCCCATGTTTTCACCTCGTTCAGACTCCCGGTCCCTAGTCCCTAGTCCCTACGTCCCTAGTCCCTCGTCCCTACGTCCCCGTCTCCTCCGACACAAACGCTTCGTACGCCGCCGCATCGAGCAGGGGGTCGAGTTCCCCGGGATTGGAGAGCTCCACCTTGATAATCCACGTGCCATGAGCGTTCTCGTTGATCTTGTCGGGCGAGGTCTTCAGCTCTTCGTTGACCGCGGTCACGGTCCCCGAGACCGGAGAGTAGAGATCGCTGACGGCCTTCACGCTCTCCACCGATCCGAACGTGGCGTGAGCGGTGACCGGGTCGCCCACCTTGGGCGCATCGACGTAGACGATGTCCCCCAGCGAGTTCTGCGCATAGTCGGTGATGCCGATGGTGCCGATGGAGCCCTCGACGGAGATCCACTCGTGCTCTTTCGTATAGCGGTAGGTCGTTGGATAGGGCATGCAGATCCTTTCCTGGGCGAGGAATTGAGCAATTCGACATTCCAGTGTAAGGTGTGCGGGCGCGATGAGGGAAACCGGCCCATTGCGCAATCGAACATGTACATTCTGCGGGGCATCGAATCGCAGAATTCCTCCCGCGGTCCTCTGCGAAACCCGCACCGGGAAGGGCTATGGCAGGCTCTGCAGGGCAGGGTACGGATTGAGCGGCACGAACGCGACAACCTCAAGCATCCCCGCCTGGAAAAGCGGGAGCGTGGCGATCGCCGCGCGCACATCCTCTGCGCTTTCCGCTTCCCACACGATGGCCGCGCCCGGCAGGTCGCCGCGCAGCCAGATTTGCTGAAGCGTTCCGGCAGCGTGGAGTTCGCGGACGTGCTGGCCTTCGCGGGCTAGCAATTCGGGAGTAAACGCCTCCGGCGGAAACGCGTCGACGCGGCGGCGGGACAGCGTAAGAAATTGCATGAGGAGATTGTAGACGGCGTCGTTACCGGCCGCTGACCACTGATCACTGATCGCTCTTCACTGCGCAAAGAACTTGCCCCGCCCGCCGTTTACCCACGGATCGTAGTGTGCGGCGAAATTGGCCCGCGTCTTCACCGAAGGGTGGCTGTAGAGCCAGAACTCGATGAACGGGCTGGGGTCGGGGTCTTCGAGCCAGGCCTCGCCCAGCGCATTGAAACCGGCAACGGCAGTCTTCTGCGGATCGGGCACCAGGCCGTGGATCGCCTCCTGGCCGTACACGTCGGCTTCGTGCTCAAAATGCCGGCTGAAGGTGTTGCCGGCCGGTTCGAGTACAAAATTCGCCGCCATAAAGACCAAGATGAGGATCACGAATCCCGCGCGGCTCGCCAGCGGATGATCCTGCTGCGCGGGCAGCCAGCGCGCGCCGACGCGCCGCGCCAGCCAGCCGCCGAGTGCCGCGCACGCCCAGAAGACGAAGAACAGGAAAACGGCGATTCCGCAGAACATCTTTGGGATGTGCCTCAGCACATAGTGGCCGCTTTCATGGCCGAAAACGAACATCACCTCGTCGTCCGGGACCCGCCCCGCCGTGGTGTCCCAAACCACGATGCGCTTGGTGGCGCCAAGGCCGCTCACGTAGGCGTTCAGGCCGTTGGTCTTCTCGCTGGCCTTCATCAGGAACATCCGCTCCGGGGGAATGTTGGTCCCCGTCCGCGCCGCCACTTTCTCGAGCTTCACCACGAGGTCGCCATGGTTCTTGCTCAGCGGCTCGAACTTGTCGAAGAAGGGCTCGATTAGCGGGGAAACAAAGAGAATGAGCGCCATGATCGGAAGCGACGCCAGCCATGCCACCAGCCAATAGCGCCGCGGCGCCACGCGCACGATCCAGTTGAAGAGCAACAGGATCAGCGAGACGATAGGCAGCGTCAGCGCCAGCGACTTGCCCTGGTCGACCAGCCAGCTTCCCCAGCCCTGCACGCTGATGCCATAGCTCCGGCTCACGATGTGGTTGACGATATCGAGCGGCAGGCTCGCCACGGTCAGCCCGATCAGCAAGACCGCAAAGAACAACAGTCCCTGCAGCCACCGGCGCCTGAGCACCCGCTCGACCCATGCCTGCAGGCCGGCCGCGGCGCGCGTGGCCAGCACAAGCCACAGCACCGCCAGCCCCCACAGCGAGCCGACGATGTCCATGATGTTGCGGATGCGGCTGATGGCGATCGCCTTGGCCAGCTTGTCGGGCGGGAGCTTGTACACAGACTGGCTCGCCGTCTGCGCCGGTTGCGGCGCTGCCTGCGCAGGGACCGATCCCGGCTCCGCCGCCTGTGCCAGGGCCAACGCCGGGGCCGCGAACATTGCGCAGCCAAGCAGCATTGCGCTGCAAAATAAAGTCAGCCTGCGTGCCGCTGCGGTCATCGTTTGTTTCCTCTGGGGTGACGCGATCTGAGACAATCGAAGTTGCTCAACATCCTCACACAGTTGTCTGCCTTTATGCCATCCATCTTTTCCTGCGCCGGCTGGCGCGCTGCTTTCAAAGGCCGCGCCTGTCCAATTGCCCTGGCAGCCCTTTGCATCGCAGCCGCTCCGATCTCACTCCGCGCGCAGCAACCCGGGTCGGTCTTGCTCGATGCCATGACCAGCGAGCTGAGTCGTGCATTCACAACGCTGGGCAGGCCCGCTCCGGCAGACGGCGACAAGCAGTTGCCGCCGTACTTCATGAGCTACTCGGTTGCCGATGCGGCCGCGGTAGCCATCCGTGCGCAGTATGGTGCCCTCGCCGACAGTTCGCAGGTTCGCGAGCGAGTGGCGGATGTGCAGATTCGCCTGGGCGAGCCGAAGCTCGACAATACGCACGGCAATCACCGCAGCTCCGGCGTGCACAGCTTTCAGCTTCCCCTGGACGACGACCCCGTGGCCATCAAGCGCGCGCTCTGGCAGGGAACCAACTCCGGTTATGGCGCGGCCCTCGACAACTATCTCAGGGTCAAGACCGAGGCGCAGGTCCGCGCCAAAGAAGAGGACACTTCGCCTGACTTCAGCCAGGAGCCACCGCAGGTTTCCGTGGGCATGCCGGCGCCGCCGGTGCTGGTCGATCGCCCGGCCTGGGAACAGCGGCTGCGCGATCTGTCGAAGATCTTTCGCGAGTATCCCGAAATCTACCAGAATTTCGTCATGCTGACGGCGCAGAATGAGACCGACTATTTCGTTTCTTCTGAAGGCTCGCGGATCGTGGCGCCGCACCGGCAGGCAAGACTCATCGTCGTCGCAGTCACGCGCGCCGACGACGGCATGGATCTGTTTCGTGCGCGCACCTTCGAAGCGGAGACCGTCGCCGGCCTTCCGGCGCAGTCCGAGATGGAAGCCGCAATACGCGAACTGGGCCAGAGCCTCGAGGCGCTGCGCAAGGCGCCGGTCACGCAACCGTTCGATGGCCCGGCCATTCTCTCCGGCCGCGCCGCCGCGGTGTTCTTCCACGAAGTGCTCGGTCACCGGCTCGAAGGCCAGCGCCAGCGCGGCGACGAAGAAGGCCAGACCTTCACGAAAGAGCTGAACAAGGAAGTGCTGCCTGGTTTTCTCTCCGTCGCAGACGATCCAACGGTCACCACGTTCGGCAACACCTGGCTCAGCGGCAGCTACGGCTATGACGACGAGGGCCAGAAGGCGCGGCGCGTGGACCTGATCCAGGACGGCGTGCTGAAGACGTTCCTGATGTCCCGGCTGCCCATCGCGAGCTTCAGCAATTCCAATGGCCACGGACGAGGGCAGACAGGGCGCGTGCCGACCGGGCGCCAGGGCAACCTCATCGTGACCTCCACGAAGCAAGTCGCCGAGAGCGATCTGCGCAGGCAGTTGATCGAAGAAGCCAAGAAACAGGGCAAGCCTTACGGGCTTTACTTCGAAGACATCTCATCCGGATTCGCGGTCACCCAGCGTAACTCGCCGCAGGCGTTCTCGGTGGTTCCGCTGGTGGTGTGGCGCGTCTATGTGGATGGGCGGCCGGACGAACTGGTGCGCGGGGTCAGCATCGTGGGAACGCCGCTGGCGGCGATGAAGCGCATCCTGGTGACGGGCGACAAGAGCGAGGTCTTCAACGGCGAGTGCGGAGCCGAATCGGGCACGATTCCTGTCAGCGCGGTGGCGCCCGCCATGCTGCTGAGCGAGCTTGAAACGCAGCGCGTGGAGCAGGGAACTGCGCGGCCGCCGATCCTGCCGATTCCCGGCGCCCCCGAAAAGAAGGAGACGCCAAGGTGAGATCGATCCGCGGATTCGCCATGCTCCTCGCCGTCGCCCTCGCCGCCGCGCCAGCGCCTCTCGTGCACGCCGCCGGGCCAACCCGCGCCGATGCTGAGAAGGACCCCGTCCTGAAGTCCATGCTCGAAGAGCTCGATCGCAGCCGGTCGCAACTGCGGCTCGAAGGATTCGAGAAGCCGTTCTTCATCGAATATCGCATCGATGAGTTGGAGGGATTTCGCGCGCGCGGCGAATTCGGCGCATCGCTGGGCTCGGCGCGGTTTCATCGCCGCGTGGCACGCGTGACCGTCCGCGTGGGCGACTACAAGACCGACAGCTCGGGCCGCGGAGACAGCGTGGCCGAGCTCGAAGTGCTGGACAACGATCCCATTGCGCTTCGCTCGGCGCTGTGGGCCGCGACCGACCAGGCTTACAAAGGCGCGCTCGCTTCGTATGCCCAGAAGCAGGCCGCTCTCAAGCAGGTGCAGACACCCCCGCAGGCCGACGACTTCTCGCATGAAAAGCCGGTCATCGTGCTCGAGGACCTGAAGACGCTTAAGATCGATTCTGAGGCGTGGGACCGCATGGTGGCCAAGGCCAGCGGCCTGTTCCTCACCGATCCCTCGTTAGGCGACGGCCGGCAGGGCGTCGAGTACTCCAATGCTTCGGTCAGCGGCCTGGCGGCGACCTATTACCTGGCCAACAGCGAAGGCACGATCACCCGGACCTCGCAGGTTCGCTTCGACCAGAATTTCAGCGTCGGCGGGCAGGCCGCGGATGGCATGCACCTCGACCGCAGCTATTACATCGCCGGCAACTCTCTGGCGGACATGGACGGGCCCGACGCCTTCAATCGCCATGCGATCGACTGCATCAAAGGCCTTGCCGAGCTTCGCGCCGCGCCGCTGGTCGAAGAAGAGTATCACGGTCCGGTATTGATGGACGCCGATGCCGCGGCGGGCACGCTGAAGGATCTGCTGGCCCGTTCCTTCGCGGCAAATCGTCCGCAACTCGGCACTGAGGCGCGCACCACTGGACCCTTCGCCTCCAGCTTTCACGCACGCGTCCTGCCCGAGTTTATCGACGTGCTCGACGATCCGGGCCTGCGAGAGATGAACGGCAAGGGACTGGTAGGCGCCTACACGGTGGACCAGGAGGGCGTGCCGGCGCAGGCGGTCGCGCTGGTCGATAGCGGCAAGCTCGACAGCTATCTGGTTGGCCGGCAGCCGGTAAAGGATTTGCCGCAATCGAACGGCCACGCCCGCGCGGGCATGGGCGGCGTCGCGCAGCCCGCCATAGGCGTTCTCAAGATCTCGGCGAAAGAGGGCCTGAGCCCCGACGTCTTGAACAGAAAACTTCTCGAAATGGCCAAGGATCGAGGTCTCTCGAGTGTTTATGTCGTCGAGGCGATGGCCGGCGGTATGAATCCCCGCCTGCTCTACAAGGTCGCGGCGGACGGCAAGCGCACGCTGGTGCGCGGCGCGCAGCTCCAGGACCTTGACCTCCGCGCGTTGCGATCCGGGATTGTCGCCGCGGGCAACGACCTGTTCGCGAACAATCAGCTCGGCGGCGTATCGGAGACAGTGCTGGCTCCGGCCCTGCTGTTCGACGACATCACCGTCAAGCGCGCCAACGAGAAGAACGAAAAGCTGCCGTTCTACCCGCCACCGGAATAAATCGTTGAATGCCGAGCAGCGCAGACACGCGTGCTCACGATTTCTTCTTCCAGCCGCCGACGATGGCACCCATCGCAACGATGGAGATCAGCCAGAAGCCCGCGTTGATGCCGAGCAGGCTCCAGGGGCGGACTTCGAAGACGTACTCTGTGCAAAAGACGGTGAGCATAAAGCCAAGCCAGAGCAGGGCGCCTACCTTCATTCCGCGCCTGGCGGATTGCCCGCCGGTGAGCTGGATGATGCAGTCGAGGCCAATGGCCATCAGGACCGCAGCGGCCAGCGCTGTCGCCAATTGAAGGCCGAAGTTCGGGCTGTTCGCATGAAGCCATTCCATCGTTCGGCCAATTCCCGCTGTCCAGGCGTTGAGAAAGACGGAGTACCAGATTGCTTCAAGGACAAAGCTGGCGATGCCGGCGACAAGAATCGCCAGGTAGTTGTGGCGAATGCGCGGCTCTACCGGTGCGAGGACGTTCGTTGCCATGGCTGCCTCCGGGGACTCATTTTCGAGGGGGAGTCACAAGAGTAAAGAACGCCGATCGGCGAACGCAACCGACATTGTGATGAAGTGGTTTTGGCATCGTGTAAATATGAATCGATCGCAGAGCCAGGTAGTGGGAGCGTCGATTCAGTCGAGCCGCGTAAGAAACGCATCCCCCTCGCTCGGGCGGAGCCGGCGCGCGATCAGTTCGGCTTGCGTCCGGTCGTCGCCCTCCGGGCGAATGCGCACCCAGTAGCTGTCTTCGCCGGGGAACTCGATCACATTCGCGCCCGGGTATCTCTTCACTAAATCGTCTTTCAGCTTCAGCGCCTCGTGCTCGCTGTGGAATGCACCGATCTGCACGCACCAGCGGCCCCCGAAGTCGATCGGTTTGGGCGCGAGGTAGACATCGATGCGCACCCGGACCAGCCCCGCCCGGTACACTCCGGTAGCCTTCGCCGATGCAATCGAAAGATCGAGAATCCTTCCGTCGACAAACGGGCCGCGGTCGGTGATGCGCATCGGCGCCGATTGTCCGGTCGTCAGGTTCGTCACCACGATCAGCGTACCCATGGGCAGCGTGCGGTGCGCGGCGGTCAGCGCGTAGTCCCTGAAAACCTCGCCGTTGGCGGCTTTGCGGCCTTTATACGGCGCCGTGTACCAGGTTGCATAGCCTGTCTCGCTGGTAATGGGGCTGTTCGCCGCCACGAACTCTCGATCCTCGTCGCTCACGCCGCCGGTAGGAACCGGAGTGGGTGGAATGCGCGCAGGTCGCGTTCCCTCCGGCGAAGCCGTCGTCGCATCAGCCGGTCGCGGGGCTCGTTCGGGTGGCGGCGCCGTGCTTGGCGGCGGCATGCGCTTCGCCGTCACGCGATGATGCCCGCAGCCCGATGCCGCTAGGACAATGAGGGCGAGCGAGGCAATGATCGCCGCACGGTACCTCGGCCCTCGCGGAGCCGGCGTCATCAAGATCGGGGGCCTTTCTGGTCGAGTTTGTCGGCCAGGCTGCGCAAGCTGTCGGAAATCGACCGCAGCGCCGTGATCGACTCGGTGCGAACCTGCGGAACGATGGCGTCGTTCACGTAGGCGACTGCATGCTTCAGCTCCATTTCGATTAGCTCCACAGCTTCTTCGATGCGCCGGCCGACGCCGCCGGCCCCGGGCGGAGGATAGGTACCCATATAAAATTGAACCTCTACGGTCATTCCCGGATTCGGTTCGCCCAGGCATGACCCAACTCCAGTCTGCTGGCAGCTACACTCGGAGTCAACGTTTTCACGGTCGGACGTGCCCCAAAGATCAATATCCGACCCGCACCAAAGTCACTGAATTCGCAAGTCCTTAGTCTGCGAAGTGACCTTTTTCCGGAATACTGCGTCAGACATCCGTAAGAGGTCGGTCAGAGGCATTCTCGACGGCAGTTTCGTCGGGTCCGCACGGAGCTGGCCCGCCCGGATGGATAGTAGCGGCGAGGTGCGCGGCGGTTGCCCTACCAGAGAGCCATCGATGGCGCGAAACGGCGTTCGGCAAGCCCGCCTGCCATGAAGTCTGCTCTTAGGTGTCTCCTCCTGGTTGCGATGGCCGCCATTCTCCCGGCGAACCCGCGCTGCCAGGCTCAGGGCACGCCGCCTGCCGTGCAACAGCCGCTGCCCGAAGCGCCACAGCCCAGCATCCCCAACCCGATTGGCAGGAATTCTCCCGATCCGTGCCCGGTGAAAAGCGACCAGCGCTCCGCCAGCAATGCCACATCGGCTGGCAACCAGGCAGCGGCTGGCCAGTCGTTGCAACCCGGGCCGCAGGCCGCCGCGCAGCCGGCATCTCCCGATTGCCCGCCTCACCAGAACTGGTACGTCCGCTTCACCAACGGGCCCCAGGTCAAGCCGCTTACGCCGCGCGAAAAAGGCTGGCTCGCGCTGCGCAACTCCGTCGACCCCTTCAACGCGATCACGATTCTCGCCGACGCAGGCATCGCCATCGGTTCCGACTCCCACTCGGCCTACGGACCCGGCATGCCGGGATTCGCACGCAACGTCGGCGTCAGCTACACCCAGGACATCACCAACGAGTTCTTCAATACATTCTTGATTTCGTCTCTTGTCCACCAGGACCCGCACTATCACCGCATGCCCGGCGCATCCATTCCGAAGCGCCTCGGCCACGCCGTGCTGCAGGTTGTCTGGACACAGGGCGACAACGGCAGGCCCATGCCCAACTACGGCAACCTGTTCAGCGCACCCATCGACGATGAGCTCAGCAACCTCTACGTCCCCGGCCGGCGCACCAACCTGCCCTCCGCCGCGCAACGCGTCGCCATCGGCCTGGCCACCGCGCCCATTGACAACTTCGTCTCCGAATTCCTGCCAGACTTGGCCCGGCACATCCACATTCAGGTCGTCGTCATCCAGCGCATCATTGACCAGGTGGCAAAGACGGGCGCCTCCGAGTAAGCAGGCGCCTCTCTGCGGACTGTGGCAGATTACCCCGCTATGGCGTGATCGTGAGCGTTCCCGCTTTGAAGGTGAACCTGTAGTTCTTGGCTGTGAGGTTTCCAGACCCCACGGTGATTGAATACAGGCCGGGTCTGGAAGTGGAAGTCGCGTTGGTCGTCAGCTTTGGCTGCCCAGTGACAGAACCCTGCGTTTCGCCATTCGCGAACCCGCTCATCGTGTACTTGAGTGCGGGGATGAGCGAGCCTTGCTTCATCGTGAGGTCTTTTGCAGCGACGGTGAGCGTGGCCTTCGTCACCGTCAGCGTGCCGGGCACGAATCGGAACTTGTAGTTCGCTGCGGAGAGTGTTCCGTTTGTCACCGGGATGGGGTACACGCCGGCGGGCGATTTGAGATTGGCGGTCGTCGAGATTGCCGGCGCGCCTTTGACAACGCCTGCCTGAGAATCCGACCGCACAAAGCCGGTGATCGAGTAGGTAAAGGGAGGATGGGGCTTGCCGTAGGTCTTCGCCAGATTTCGCGCAGTCACGGTAAGCGTTGCCTTCTGGACTTCAATTCCTTGCGTCACTTCGGGCGCAGCCTGATATGAGCTGCTTCCCGTCTGATTGGCTGCCACGGTTACTTTGCCTGCGCCAGTCACGGTGAGCAGCGATCCGTTCACGTGCGCAGGACCCGAGAGAACGCTGAATGTGACTGCCAGCCCGGAAGTAGCTCGCGCTGAAAGCTCGATTGCCTTGACCCCGTAGGTTACCGAAGCGGGCATTGCCACAAAGTGGATGGACTGCGATTGTTGGATCGCATAGACTCGTTCGGCGACTGCACTGTTGGCCAGGCCGTTCACCGACGCGATCGCTTTTAACACGGTCGTCTTCGCGATGGGGATGGGAGCCGTGTACAGCGCCGATGACTGCGTTGGAGTCGAACCGTCGACGGTGTAATGGATCGCGGCATCGCGCATTCCGTCGCCAATCCGCACCGTGATCGCTTTGTGATAGGAACCGGAAGGCATGCTGAAGGCCGGCAAAGACGCAACAGTTGGGGCAGAGATCTGGTACCTCCATGTGTCGTTCAGGTGCCCCGACTTTCCCATCCCTCCGAACAACAGCAGGTTTCCACTGCCATCGCCGGCAAGATTTGCCAATTCGCGGCTCGGCGGAGCGTTTTCTGCATCTGCCTGATCCAAATCGCCGTAAAACCCCTCGCTGTTTCCCTTGCTGCTCCCGCTCGACCACGTCCACGTATTCGTGCCCGGGCTGAACTCCCAAAGGTCGTTGAGATATCCGAGGCCATCGTTGACGTCGTAGCCTTCGCCGCCCATCAGCCAGAAGTTCCCGGCGCTGTCGGTCCAACTCGACGCGTATTTGCGGCCGCCGGGAATGTTGTCCGGCGCCGGCGTGCCCAAGCTCCCGTAGACTCCCGGCTGTCCTCCGTGGACGTTGATTTCGTTGCTTCCGCCCATCCATGTCCACTCATTCGTCGATGGGACGAACACCCACATGTCGTCGAGGTCATTGCCTCCGTTGGCGACCAACCCTTCACCGCCGAAGAGCCACAGGTTGCCACCGGCATCGGTCCAGGCCGTGCTGAACCACCGGGCTCCGGGAACATTTGCAGGAGCCGGAGTTCCCTTCGCGCCATAGATCCCGGATGCGCCGTTACAGGCCACGCCTTCAGGACATGGAGCCTCGGCGCTGCCGCTCATCCACGCCCATTGTTGGGTCGACGGATTGTACTTCCAAAGATCGTTGAGGTAGGTCGAAACTCCGATTTCGACGAAGTTCTCGCCGCCGAACAGCCAGAGATTGCCATCCGCGTCGGTCCAACCCACCGCACCCATGCGGCCGCCGGGTACGCTGGCGTCCGACGCCATCCCCTCGCTCCCATACACGCCCTGCACGCCGCAATAGCCGCCAATCGTCCAAATGCAGGTGAGCTCGTTGCTGCCCCCCATCCATGTCCAAAGGTTCGTCGATGGCTTGTACTCCCAAAGGTCGTTGAGAAAGCCATTGTTCCCTTGCGAGTCGTATCCGTCTCCGCCAAACAGCCACAGATTCCCGCTGGCGTCGGTCCAGGTCGTCCCGCCGGTGCGGCTGCCCGGATAATTCACGGGCGCTGCGATGCCCAGCTCCCCATATTCGCCCGCGAAGGCGCTGCAACCCCCTGTCCCGCATGGCAATGAATTGCCACCGCCCATCCACGCCCATTCATTCGTCGCAGGAAAGAACTCCCAGAGATCGTTCAGTTCGCCCTCGATGCCATTGGCATCGTAGCCGTCCCCGCCAAAGACCCAGAAGTTGCCACTCTTGTCTGTCCAGCCGGCCGCGTATCGGCGGCTGCCAGGCATGCTGGTGGCCGAGGGAGAGCCCAGCACACCGTAAACCCCGGGGCGGTTTCCCGTATCGGTTCCGTTGACCCACGTCCATTCATTCGCTTGCGCAGCTGCACGCATACCACCGGACAGCAACAGGGTTGCCGCTATGAGAGCAATCGCCCCGGTAGATGCGGTAAGGGAATTGTGGATCGGGCGAGTCATGTTCTGCTGCGGGTTGATTCTTGGCCGGCAAGCCATCACAATCCATCCTTTTGAATGCTCAAGACACATCGAGCCATGCCCAGGGAAGAACAGATCGCAGGGATAAATCCGCCGGAAAGTGTAGCAGGTCTTTCGTGAAACCGATGTGACGGCTTGGTGACTTGCGGTCCAGTTGGCGCAAACAAAACAGGAGTTCCCGTCCGCCATCTTCTCTCTTTCGTGCGGACCCAGGCTCTCCGGTTCGGCCGTCCGGCGGCTCCTTGCCACGCCATTCGCTGCCAACCCGTTCCACCCCTCTATTTACCGTTCACCGCTGGGTTTTTCCGTTCGCTGCGGATCCGTGGCACACCCCGATCTCGCCAAGTGCATTTGGATTGCACTCCTGCACCCCCCGGTTTGGTGTGCCTGCACCTCGAATGGAGCTAACTCCGCCGCTCTGCAGGTTCTACGGCGCGCTAGCCGATTTCGCCTTCTTGCCGGTGATTGTGTACGTGGCGGTCGTCACCGCGCTGTTCGAGCGCGTCGCACTGGCCGCGATCGCCTTCAAGGTTGTGGTCTTCGAGATCGTCAGCGCCGCCGTGTACTTCTTTGACGCCGTGGTCGGCCCGGTTCCATCCGTGGTGTAGTAAATGCCTGTTCCCGCCGTGGCATCGGTGATCTTGACCGTTTGCGCCGCGGAATATGTGCCCGTACCCACGCTGAACTTCGGCGCTGCCGCCGCCGGCAGCCCGATCTTGTACGTCGCCGTCGCAACGGTGCTATTGGCGTGGCCCGTCGCCGTTGCCATGGCCTTGAGGGTCGTTACGTTCGCCGTAACGGCAATCGTGCCCGCATATTTGTTCGACTTCGTGGTGGGAGCGGTTCCGTCCAGAGTGTAGTAGATCGCCGCTCCCGCAGTGGCATCGGTGATCGTCACCTTCTGCGCCTTGCTGTAGTTGCCCGCAATCGGCGTGAACACCGGCGTCGCCGTCCGAATCGTGTAGGTCGCCGTGGCCACCGCGCTGTTCGCATATCCGCTCGCCACCGC
>Ga0335069_10002632_pt1 | contig 27504 bp, 28 predicted proteins | sample Lox_Sample_11_FD_206714 | JGI IMG/M metagenome (GOLD analysis project Ga0335069, IMG submission 206714) | Soil microbial communities from Loxahatchee National Wildlife Refuge, Florida, United States - Lox_Sample_1.1 | ecosystem: Environmental > Terrestrial > Soil > Wetlands | place: USA...
CGGCCTATTGTTGGTTCCACTTTTCTTGGCGGCTCACGTCCTGCTCTGGAAACGCACAATCGGCATAGCCTGGGCTTCCCTGCCCCAGCACTTCGCTAACTACTTCACGCTGCTGGTCATCGTGACTGGACTGGGACTGTTCGTCGGCCGAGTGATGGATCGCGGCGCGCGCAAAATCAGCCGGGCGCAGGACCTCGGCTGGCCGCCCTTGCTTGTCGTTCCCTTTGTCACCGGTTACATCTGTTCAAATCTCGCAATCGGCGCGAAGACATACGACGCGATGATGCTGCTCCATGTGTACTCGGCCGACCTGATCATGGTGCTGATTCCATTCACCAAGATCGCGCACTGCGTGCTCGCGCCCTTGTCGCAGATCGTCACCGCTGTGGCGTGGAAGTTTCCCGCGGGCGCCGGCGATCGCGTTGCTGCCACGCTGGGCTATGCCGACCGGCCGGTCTGGCTGAAAGATGCGAGGCTCGCGCCGCCTGCGTCCGCCGATGAGGTGATTGCGAAATGAAAACCGCAATCCTCACCGACACGACGAAATGCATCGGCTGCCAGGAATGCGTGAAGGCGTGCAAACAGCAGAACCATCTACCCGGCGACCTGCCACGCCGCTGGATGTTGAGCGATGGCTTGTCGGCGCGAAATTGGACCTCAATCGTCGACGGCCCGAACCGCAGCTTCGTCCGCAAGCAGTGCCGGCATTGCCTGGAGCCGGCGTGCGCCTCGGCGTGTCCGGTGGGCGCGCTGCACAAAACCGCCATCGGCGCGGTGGTGTACGACAACACAAAGTGCATGGGCTGCCGCTACTGCATGATGGCCTGCCCCTACGGCATCCCACGCTACGACTGGGCCTACGCCGTGCCCTACATTCGCAAATGCATCCTCTGCTACGACCGGCTGCTTGCCGGACGCCAGCCAGCCTGCACGGAAGCGTGTCCCACGAAGGCGACGATCTTCGGCGACCGAGATGACCTGCTCGCCGAAGCGCATCGCCGCATCCGCGAAAAACCTGAGCTGTATATCAACCATGTTTGGGGCGAAAACGAAGTAGGCGGCAGCTCGGTGCTCTACATCTCTAACGTCGATCTGTCATTCCTGGCCGGCGGCGAATCGCTCGGCGCAACGCCTCTTCCATCCACAACCGCGAAGGCCATGGATGCCGTGCCATTTGCCTTCTGCTCGGTGATGGGGCTGATGGCGGGCATCACCTGGATCGTGGACCGCCGCATGAACAAGAAAGAGGACGAGCCGGATGAGTAGAGTGCGCCACGCGAAATTCGTCCTCTGGGCGCTGCTGGGGCTCGCGGCGTCGGTCGCGGTCGCGCGCTTCCTGCTCGGCCTCGGCGTCAGCACCCATCTCTCCGACGCGAATCCCTGGGGCCTCTGGGTCGGCTTCGACGTGATGGCCGGAGTCGCACTCGCCGCCGGCGGCTTCATCGTGACCGCCACGGTCTACATCTTCCGGCTGGAGCGCTTTCACGACGTCGTGCGTTCGGCCGTGCTCACCGCCTTCCTCGGCTATATCGCGGTCGCCATATCGCTGCTGTTCGACCTCGGCCTGCCCTGGAACATCTGGCACATGACCGTGTTCTGGAACCCGCATTCGCCGCTGTTCGAGGTCGGCTGGTGCGTGATGCTGTACCTGACGGTGCTGGCGCTGGAGTTTTTTCCGGTGCCCGCCGAAGACTTTCCGAGACTGGCCGGCGTGCGGTCCAGACTGTTGAAGTTTCGCCTGCCGTTGGTGATCCTCGGCATCGGCCTCTCGACTTTGCACCAGTCGTCGCTGGGCTCGCTGTTCCTGATCATGCCGTACCGGCTGCATCCGCTGTGGTACTCGCCCATCCTGCCAATCCTGTTCCTGATCTCTGCCATCGCGCTCGGACTGGCGATGATCATCTTCGAGAGCCACGTTACCGCGTACCTGTATCGCCGCAAGCCGGAACGCGAAGTGCTGGCCTCGCTGGGCCGCGCGTGCGCGTGGGTGTTGCTGCTGTACGTCGCGATACGTTTCGGAGACCTGCTCGTTAGGCATCGGCTCGGCGCGGTCGGCGGCCCCGGCTGGCGCACGGCGCTGTTCTGGATCGAGCTCGCGCTGATGGCCTTAATCCCCATCGTGCTGCTCTCGATCGCCCGCGTGCGCAACAGCCGCGCGGGACAGTGGATCGCGGCATCGCTGGTGGTCTTCGGCGTTGTCCTGAATCGCATCGACGTCGGTGGCGTCGCCCATCTGCGACCTGACGGCACGTTCTATCTGCCGTCGTGGACAGAGATCGCGATCAGTGTGGGCATCGTCTCGGCTGCGATTCTGGCGTTCCTGTTCATGATCGAGCGCTTCAAAGTCTGGGAGCAGCGTCCGGCAGACACCGAACAGGACCCGACCAAGCTGCCGGAATTCGATCCGGTCGGCAACACCTGGCTAGGCGTCCCGGATGTCGCGGCGCGCACGGTGTATTCCATGGCGTTCATCGTGGCCGCGGCGTTCGGATTCGGCTTCCTGCATGTGCGCGCGGCCGAGTATCGCGGCGTCGAGCCGTCGCCCGTCCACCGCGCTCGCGGCGGCGACATCCTGTGGATCGACGGCAACCTCGACGGCATGGGCGTCGCCTTCCATCATGCCGAGCACGAGAAACGCGAAGGCGGCAAGCAATCCTGCATCAAGTGCCATCACATGAACTACCCGCACGACGAAGGCACGGCGTGCGCGCGTTGTCACTCCGATGAGTATCTACCCAGCGACGCCTTCCGGCATGACTGGCACGCGTCGCCCCCGGGAGCGCACATCGCCTGCTACCAGTGTCACGCGCAGGGGCAGATGCGCACGGCGGCCAGCGCGGTCAGCTGCGACAAGTGCCACAAGAACATGGTCGCGAACGGCTCTTCGATCAAAATAAAAACGTATCAAGCCGTCTCGTACACCGAGGCGATGCACCGGCTATGCATCGGCTGTCACATTCAGAAGGCGAAAGAGAAGAACAAGCCGGAGATGACGCGCTGCGCCTGGTGCCACAAGGACAATCCCGAGATCCTCAACGCGCGCGACCTGATGCTGAGCCGCTATGGGCTGAACCGCGCCAGCGTGGTGCTGCCTCCGGAAAACTTGGCTGCCGGGGACGGAAGGTAGATCACCACAGAGACACAGAGTTTTTGTCTTGAGAGAGTCTTGAGATTCCTGCCTTGAGATTTTTCTCTGTGTCTCTGTGTCTCTGTGTCTCTGTGGTGAACGCTTTTTGCTAGCGCGCCACCTGACCAGCGAATTTGCTCGCCGCTTGCAGCAGGCCTTGCGCCCATTCCGGCGTAGCCAGCGCATGCAGGTGAGTGTAGCTCGCCCAGACGTTCTTCGCGACCGCAGCGTCGCGGCCGTGAAAGCATCCCGTACCGCGACGGACCTTGCATGCCGTCACAGCCCAGTCCGATTGCGGCGCGATTTGCGAGTAATGGAACTCGTGTCCGCGCAGTGTCGTCCCTGCGGGAAAGAACGGGTTCTCCGTATCTACGAGCAATTCGATGTAGCCATGTCCCTGGGCGGTGTCGAAGACTTCGGCCTCGAAGGGAAAGACACCGGCCATCTCGTAGCGCGCAGATTTCCAGATCAGCGTCCGCGCCAGCAGGATAAGCCCGCCGCACTCGGCGTAGATCGGCAAGCCGGCTTCAGCGGCAGCGCGGATGGAGCCCAGCATCGAGCGGTTGGCCGCCAGCGCGTGGGCATGGGTCTCGGGGAATCCGCCGCCGATGTACAGCGCACTTAGATCTTCCGGCAGACGTTCATCATGGAGCGGCGAAATCGCCAGCAGCTGCGCCCCTGCATGCGCAAGCTGTTCGAGATTCTCCGGATAGTAGAAGCTGAAGGCGGAGTCCTTCAGATATCCGATCTTCAATCCCCGCGCATCCGGCAAACGGGGCGACTGCTCTTCTGCGACTTCGAGCGGCGGCGCGCTGCGAGCGATTGCGCAAATGCCATCGAGATCGATGTGGCTGCCCACCACCTCCAGCAGGTCGCGTTCCAGATCGTCCAGAGCAGCGTATTCCTCCGGCGGGACTAATCCGAGGTGCCGCTCCGGCAGCGGCTTGCCCAACGCGGCCTTCGGGATGGCGCCGAGCACTGGGACCGAGCAGGTCGCAGTGATTGCTTCGCGCAGGATGCGCTCGTGCCGGCTGCCGTTTATGTTGTTGAGGATCACGCCGCCGATGGCGACCGCCGGATCGAGCGTCTGGCATCCCAAAACGAGCGCTGCGGCAGTGCGCGTCATCTTGGTGGCGTCCACCACCAGCAACACCGGCGCCCGAAGATGTTTGCTGAGCGCCGCCGTCGAATGTGTTCCGACAGCATCGAAGCCGTCGAAGAGCCCGCGCGCGCCCTCGATCACGTTGATTCCTTCGTCCACACCGTTGCGAACGAACGAGGCAACGACCTTCTCCGGGCCCATGAGGTAGGTGTCGAGGTTGCGCGCGATCTGCCCCGACCCCCAGCGCAGCCACGCGGCGTCAATGTAATCGGGGCCTTTCTTGAACGCACGCACATTGACGGTGGCGCGCCGCAGGCTGAGCAGCAGCCCCAGCGAAAGCAGTGTCTTCCCCGAGCCGCCGGACAGGCCGGCAATGACCAGGCGCGGCAATGTGCGGGCCAGGTTCATGGCCCGTTACTGCGCTTCTTTCGGAGGCAGCTGGATGAACGAGCCGCCCAGATAGCTGTAGATGCAGCGGCCCGAATCGATCAGGATACGAATCGCCTTTTTGCAATCGTCCTTGCTGCACGCGCCTTCGCCATGCTTGGCAATCATGGCTTTGCTAAGGTCAGTGGGCTTCAGGTTTTTCTTGCCCGCGCATTCGGAGATGAGCTGAAACATCTCCTCCGCTAAAGTTTCGATGGAAACTGCAGTCGCTTCCGTCATACGCACACCTCTTCTTCCTGCTTCGACTTTCTCTCGGACTCGGCAACCAGTTGTTGCAACCTCTCGCGAAGGTTCACCACTTCGCCGACGACGAGCGTCGCTGGCGGCTCGACCTCCTGCGTCCTTGCCCGGGCCGCAATGTTCTCCAGCGTGCCGGTGACGACGTGCTGGCCGTCCCAATACGCCATCTGAATGAGCGCCGCAGGCGTTGCCGGCGCCCGCCCGGCGGCGGTCAGGTTCTTCGCGATGGTTTCAATGTTGTGGACACACATGAGAAAGACCAGGGTGTCGATCCTGGCCAGCGCGTGCCAATCGATGCGGTCACCGTTGCCAAAGGCGCTATGGCCGGTAACGATGGCGACCGACGATGAGGCCTCGCGATGTGTCACCGCGATGTTGGCGCTGAGCGGCGCCGACAGACACGCCGACACGCCGGGCACGACCTCGAATGGCACCCCATGCTCGGCGAGGTATTCGGCCTCCTCGCCGCCGCGGCCGAACAGGAACGGATCGCCGCCCTTCAAGCGGATCACGGTCTTGCCCTGGCGCGCCTTCTCCACCAGCAACGCGTGAATCTCGTCCTGGCGGCAGTGGTGGCCGGGAGGCTTGCCCATGTAAATCTTCTCGGAGGAAGATTTGGCCAGAGCAAGCACTCCCTGCTGGATCAGGCGGTCATAGACGATGACGTCTCCGATGCTGATGCGCTGCACCGCGCGGATGGTCAACAGGTCCGGATCGCCCGGTCCGGCGCCCACCAGATAGACTTTGCCCACCTTTGACATCGCTGCCTCGCTTTACTTGAACAAGTGGCTCAGCAGCACCAGCACCACGCACAGCACGACTCCGGTGGCAAAGGTGTACCAGATAAGCTGCTTCTCGACGGGAAGCAGCGGCTCATATTCGGTTTCCATCTTGCGGATTTCTTCGCCAATAACTGGTTCCGGCATAGGTCATCCTTTCACGATGGGTGGCAGCATGCCGCCGAAGAACAGGAACGAAATCAGCAGGCCGACCCAGATGATGTAGCCAAACAGACAAAGCACATAGACCGCGGCCAGCTTAGCGATGCCTTCCTGCCACAGTCTGCGGAAATTGGACATGACGCCGATGGTGAAAAACGTCAGGACAAAAAAGATGCCGCGGAAGATGTTGCCTTCTCCCATGGCCGCCTTCACCTTGGGCATCAACGAAGGCAGCAGCACTCCCAGAGCCATGACGCCCAGGAAGGTGACAACGTAACCCAGCACGAATTTCGGGAAGCGTGTCCAGATCTCCTTCGCGCGGACCTTTTCGCCCCTGCGATTTTCGATTTTGGCCGCCCATACCCAGGCCAGTACGAATGCCCACACGCCGATCATGATGTCGATGAAGACCTTCACCGTCGTCGCCGCGCCCATGATCCAGCCGGGCTGGAAGTTGATACCGCCGGCTGCTGCCTTGGCGCGAATCAGCGACTCGGTAATGGCGCCGCTGGCCACGGCCGCCCCGTCAGTCTTCACCGCCAGGCCCATCCAGGCTCCGGCAACCATTGGACTGCCGGCGAGCCAGTGCTGCGCCGCGAAGGGCAGGATGAGCAATTCGACCACCGCGAAGATCACAACCAGCGACGAAACCATCACCGGCACTACCGGACGCGAACGGATCGCTCCGCCGGTGGCGATGGCCGCCGACACCCCGCAGATCGAGATGCCCGAAGCGAGCGGCGCCGCCCACTCACGGCTGAAGCCGAAGTATCGCCGCGCCACGAAGTACACGATCGGCCAGAAGATCAGGTACGCGCAGACGATGGCGCACAGTCCTTCAAAGATCATGGCCGACGCCAGCTTGCGCTGATCGAGCGCGGTCACGCCGAGAAAGCCGCCCAGGATAACGATTGCTGTCTTTATATAGAGTTCGGGGCGGACTGCCTCTTTCAGCCAGGTTGCGAGGCCGGGCATGAAGTTGCCGACGATGAGCCCGAGCAACAACGCGATGATGAAGCCCGATTCGTTAGTCAGGTTCAGCGACCAGGGCAGATGCAGCGCGGCGCGCTTATCCGGCGTGGCGGCGATATAAGCCCAGCTGCCGAGGAACCAGCAGAAGTAGCTGAGGGCAAAGATGACGGTGAAGCCCTGCACGAAGCGCTTGACGCTTGCGCCAATGGCCTTCGCGCCTATCGTCAGGACCACCAGCATTGCAAGATAAGTCAAAAGTAGTGAGATCAAGGCCGGCAAATGGGCATAGTTCTTGGAGGCGGGCGCCAGCGCCTGGCCGGGGCTCGTCCAGATTTTCGTGGTGACTGCCCAGCCGAGCATGTCTGCGCCGGCCAGCAGACCCAGAGAGAGAACGAACACCAGCATGCCGATCCATACCGACAGCCAGTCTTCGCTCAGGCGCGGTTTCGGAGGAGCGGCAGGCGGAGGAGGAGAAGTCTTCCGCTCCAGTACCGGTGGTTCTACGAGTGTTGCCATTGTCGTGCTCCATGGTTCGCTCCCGCGCGGACGGAGAGCGTGATTTTGTACAGCACAGTGATCAGGAAGGCCCCGAGGGCCCAGATGCCGAACACCACCTCCCATTCCGGCAGGGTCGGCGCGTAGCGAGTGATGGCTCCCATCGGGTCAGGCGTGAAACCGCCGACCATCAGGAGCATTCCTTTGTCGAGCCATAGCGAGGCGAAGGCGCAGGCGCACGCTATGGAAAGCAGGCGATAACTTGTGCGCCATGCGGGGACGAGCAGCAGTGCCAGCGAAGCCAGCGCGAGCGCGGCGGACAGCCACATCCAAAACGAGTACTGAGCGCTGCCATTCAGCCCGGTGAATAAATATTCCAGGTGCTCCATGTGCTGTGGAATGCGGCTGTAGAAGGTAGTGAAGACCTCGACCAGCACGAAGAACACGTTGATCAGCAGGCAGTAGGTGACGAACAGTGCCAGTTTGCGGATGGCCTCTTCTCCTGGATCGAAGAGCTTGATCCGGCGCAGCAACAAAAGCAGAAGAATCAGCAACGCCGGGCCGGAGGTAAACGCGGAGATGAGGAAGCGCGGCGCCAGCAGCGGCGTCATCCAGAAGGGCCGTCCCGCAAGTCCGCTGAACAGGAACGCCGTCACGGTATGGATGCCGACCGCCCACGGCAGCGACAGCAGCACCACCGGCCGGATCCAGCGTGGCGGCGGTACTTCCTCGCGCTCGGCCGATACCAGCGTCACCGTGATGATGGCGTTCAGCAGGACGTACGTACTCAGCACGAACAGGTCCCAGAAGATGAGCGAGTTGGGATGCGGGTAGAGGATGACGTTGAGCACCCGCATCGGCTGGCCCATGCTGACGAAGATGAAAAGCATCGCCATAACCACAGAGACCATGCCGAGAATCTCGCCTAAGACTGTGACCTTGGCGAAAGCCTTCCAGTCGTGCAGGTAATACGGCAAGACCACAACCAGTGCCGACGCACCCAGTCCGACACAGAAGACGAACTGCGCGATGTAGAGCCCCCAGGGCACGTCGCGGCTCAGGCCGGTGACCGCGAGTCCGACTGCGCGCTCGTGCACCCAGGCAATGAAGCCGATGACGATGACCGCAGATAAGCAGCCCAGCCACGTCCAGTACCGGCGGCTGCCATCGAGCGCTTTTTCGAACATGAACATCAGTCAGTTCCCAGTTTCGAGTTTCCAGTTTCGAGTTTCGAGAAGTGATCTCACGAATCGCCTTGTATCAGGGCACGGCTTCAGCCGTGCCGCAAAATACCCGATAAGGGCTTGGGCTTTAGCCCCTGAAACCCGATCCACCCGGCGCGCTGTACCCGGTCAGACCAAATAAAAGACGTTCGGTCCTGTTCCCAGCTCCGGCTTGCGGCGAATGCTGTAGCGCGCGCGCAAGAGCCGCCGCACGTCCGAATCCGCATCGGCGAGATCGCCAAACGTCATCGCCTTCTCGCGGCACGCCCCGACACACGCCGGCTGCTTGCCTACGGCCAGCAGGTCGGCGCAGAAATTGCACTTCTCCACCACGCCGCTTTCGCGCGTGGGGAAATCGGGATTGATCTGCTTGATGTACGGGCGCGGATCGGTGAAGTTGAAGCTGCGCGCACCATACGGACACGCGACCATGCAGTACTTGCAGCCGATGCAACGGTGCCAGTCCATCATCACGATGCCGTCTTCCACGCGCTTCCACGTCGCTCCCGTCGGACACACTCGGGTGCATTGCGGCTCGGCGCAGTGATTGCACGCAACCAGAATCGGATGGGCGGTGTAGTTCTGGCGCGTGTAATCATCCTGTTGCGAGGGGAATACCGCCTCGAACTTCTCCGTCCAGATCCACTTCACCTCGTGCGCGGGATCGGGAATCTGAGGGACGTTGTGCCGCTGGTTGCAGGCGGCGATGCAGTCCTTGCACCCGTCGTCCTGGCGGCACTTTTGCAGATCGATCACCATACCCCAGCGCTTGCGAGTCGACTCGGCCGACGGCTCCGCAGCGCCGACCCCACCCATCAGCTTGCTTCCCGCCACGCCCGCAAGGCCGATGCCGGAGAGGAGCAGAAAATCTTTGCGCGTGATTTTCATGGCGCGATCCTCCGTCCCGTCAAAAGGGGGGTTGGCCGACGGTCCGGCGCTTCAGCCACCACCTGCGGCGCATTGTTGTGACAGCTCCAGCAGTACGGAGTCGAGACGCCCGAGTAGTTGTGGCAGCGGTCGCAGAACTCGGCCTTGTTGCCGTGGCACTGCTCCAGGCAAGTCTTCGTCAGGCTCTTGTCGTACACTTTGCCGTTGAACGCATGGAACTGGCGCTGATCGTCGCGCACCACCTGCTCGCGCCAGTCGATGAGCAACTGCATGTGCGAGGAGCGCATGTAGGCAATCGGCGCGACACATTGCTTCTGGGCCACCGGAAGCTTGATCGCAGGCGCGGTTGGCGGCGTTCTGTTAGCGAGACCATGCCAGACTGGAAACGCGAACAAGGCGACGAAGAGCAGCAGACCAGCGACGATCACAGGACGGTCACGCATGGACCGCCTCCGGTTCTTCGACTGCGAGCGGCTCGCCGCGCAGATCGGTGGTGCGCTCCTTCGCGCCGGTCATCACCAGCGCATTGCCAAGCAGTTCATGCACGCCGGCGACCTCAACGTCGCCGACCCAGTAATCCATCAGCGCCGGCAGCGTGGCCTTGTCGATCGCGCAGATGCAAGCCAGCAGGTTGACGCTGTGCTGCTGCTTGACGTACTTCACCGCGTTGGCGCGCGGGAAGCCGCCGCGCAGGCGCATCTCCAGGTTCTCGTCGGTGCCCAACCCGGAGCCGCTACCGCAGCAGAACGTTTGCTCGCGGATGGTGTTCTCCGGCATCTCGTAGAAGTGATTACAGGCGCTGCGCAGGATGTAGCGCGGCTCCTCCAGCAGCCCCATGCCGCGCGCGGGATTGCAAGAGTCGTGATAGGTGACGCGCCATTTATCGTTGCGGCTGGGATCGAGCTTCAGCTTGCCGGCGTGGATCAGGTCGGCGGTGAACTCGCAGATGTGCACCATCTTCGTCGAGCCCGCATTCTCGAAAACCGTGCCGGTGATCGGCGATACCGGCGCTTCCAGAAAATCCGCCGGCCCGTTCATCGTGGACATGTACTGGTGCAGGACGCGCCACATGTGGCCGCACTCGCCGCCCAGGATCCACTTCACCCCCAGCCGCTTCGCCTCTTCGTAGATCTTGGCGTTGAGCCGCTTCATCATCTCGTGCGAGGTGAACAGCCCGAAGTTGCCGCCCTCGGACGCAAACGCGCTGACGGTGTAGTCCAGGCCGATCTCGTGAAACAGCATCAGGTAGCCGAGCAGCGTGTAGTAATGCGGGGTTCCGAAGTAATCGGCGGAGGGCATGACGAAGAGAATCTCCGCGCCCTTGCGGTTGATCGGCATTTCGATCTTGAGGCCGGTGATCTCACTGGCCTCATCCGCAGCAAAGTCGATGCTGTCCTTGAAGGCGTGCGGCTGGATGCCAAGGTGGTTGCCGGTGCGGAAGCAGTTAGCCACCGGCTCCAGCACCCAGTTGATGTTGCAGCCGAGGAGCGTCAGCAACTCGCGCCCGATCATCGTGATCTCGGCGGTGTCGATCCCGTACGGGCAGAACACCGAGCAGCGCCGGCACTCGGTGCACTGATAGAAGTAATAGAACCACTCCTTGACGACGTCTTCCGTTAGCTCGCGGCCGCCTGCCAGGCCGCGGAAGAGGCGGCCGGTCAGCGTGAAGTAGCGGCGATAGACGGAGCGCATGAGCTCGGCGCGCAGCACCGGCATGTTCTTGGGGTCGCTGGAGCCGATGAAGAAGTGGCATTTGTCGGCGCAGGCGCCGCAGCGCACGCAGATGTCCATGAACAGCCGGAACGAGCGGTATTTCTCCAGCCGCTCCTTCATGCCGTCGAGCAGAATGCGCTTCCAGTCCGGCGGCAGCTTCCAGTCGGCATCGAAGGGCTGCCACTCGCGCGCGTTGGGCAGGCCGAGATAGTTCAGGTTCTTCGCCGCGGCGCTGTAGCAGAAGACACCCTTGCGGAAGTCGACGTGCGGGTCACGCCAGTCGCCCTTCGGAGGTGCGGGTTCAATCTGCAGCAGCGGTTCCGGCATTTACTGTCTTCCTGCTTTCAAAACCAATTCACCACGGAGACACCCTTCGACTTCGCTCAGCGCAGGCTCCAGACACGGAGTTTCTTTGATCATTGAACCTCAGTGCCCTCCGTGCCTCCGTGTGAATAAGCTCTGGTTCGGCGTCGAGCGGCAGGCCCGCGGCGACGATCTTGTCGTGGAACTCCTCTTCCCACTCCGCGTAGCTGTGCGTCTTGACCGGGTAGTTCCAAGCGTTGACATAGCGAACGGCGCGATTGTTGTTCGCGAGGTTGCGCGTCGAGCTCAGGAACATTCCGCCCATATGCATCAGCTTGCTGAACGGGAAGTACGCGGCCAGCGCGGCGACCAGCAGCAGGTGTACGAGCACGACGGGACCCAGCGCAGCCGTCGCCGTGGGATGAAAAGTTGCCAGCCCAATCGCGAATTGCTTCACGCCGGTGATGTCGGCGCGCAACACGTACCGCATCAGCACGCCGGTTATGGCAATGCCGAGCAGTAGAAACAGCGCGAAGTAATCTGTGAACAGCGACACGTAGCGCACCAGCGGATCGCGCAGCCGGCGCACCAGCAGATACACCAGCGCGGCGATCAGGATGACGTCGGTCGCGTACAGATCGGGAGTCGTGATCTGAAAGAAGCCGTCAATGCTTTGCAGCCTGAGCACGAATGCGGGCACCGGCTCAACCAGCAGGCGCAGATGGCGCAGCAGGACGATCAGCAGCGCCCAGTGGAACGCCATCGAGCCGAGCCACAGATACTTGTTCTCACCGACGACAAGCCGGCCGTCGTACAGCCGCGCGCGATTGTTGCGAAACAGCGAGCGAAAGGTCAGCACCTCCAGCCCCATGCGCCCGACGGTCTCCCAGAAAGTGAAGGGATTGTCGAGACGATTTCGCCGAATCCATGGGAGAGACTTTTCCTGTCCGCAGGTGGTGGGAATGCGAAACGGCACCGGTGTCCACGCCCAGCGCAGCACGCGATAGCAGACGCCGCAAAGAAAGATCGCCAGCGCTGCGTATGGAACGGCTAACCCGAGGAGCGCACGTCCTGCTTCCACGCGGCCCGCCAGCGCTCCCACGAGCACCAGCAGCACGACCGCCGAACATGAAGCGAGGACGTTCATCGACTCACCTCAACCCGTGGCCCTCCGCAGACCCGCCGCCCGGCGGCCTTCCTTCACGCGGATTTCCGCCACCTGCTCGCGGCAGTGCATGTATTTCTCGAACGCCAGCAGCGCCAGAGCATCGATGCGCTGATTCAGCGACAACAGGTCTTCGCCGGGAGCAAACCGGCGGAGAATCGGCTTCAGCAGAAAAACGAAGCCGACGGCATCGCTGGGCGCGAGGTCCTGCACCGCGCGTAGCCGGACAATGTCGTCCAGCGCGCGTGCGATATCAGCCGGTTCCATAGCACCGTAGAGCTGCTCCAGCAGAACGGCCAGGCTCCGGCGCACGGTCTCACCCACGGGATTGCGGAACGGGTCCTTCTCGCCGGCGATGAAGGCGACCGTGGCGCTGGGATACGACGCCAGCGTCTCCGCAATCCACTGCTCCAGGATGGCTTCGCGCGCTTTCATACTCGCCTACACGCAGCCGGTCGGCTTGGGCAGACCGGCCAGCTTGCATGCGCCTTTGGCCGGGCCCGACGGAAACAGGTTGTAGATTTCCTTCAGCGGATGCCCCGTCTCCTTGCACAGCTTGCGGATCATAGGCGCAATGCCGAACTGCACGTAGTAATTGCGGATGTAGTTGATGACCTTCCAATGCGCGTCGGTGAGTTGCGCGACCGCTTCCGTCTCGGCAAAGTCCCGGGCCACATCCTCGTTCCAGCGCTCTGGCTCCTGCAGAAAACCGTCCTCATCGACCTCGTAGCTTCTTCCATGGGTTTCAAACGTCGGCACAGTTTCACCTCGTGATCAGATCATTTCCAGATAGCCGCAAGGACACGCGTCGGCGCACTTCTTGCAGCCGTTACACAGTTCAAGTTTCACTTTGTAGTGCTCGCCCTTGGGTAGGCGGACAAAGCAGTTATTGCTGCAATACATCCAGCAGGTTTCGCAGTCCATGCACATGCCGCAGGACATGCACCGCTTGGCCTCTTCGACGACATCGGCTTCGGTCAGTCCGAGCTCGACTTCGGTATCGGCGGCGCGCTCGGCGACGGCAACGTGCCCACGCTCGTGGCGCGGTGCAGGCTTGTACCAATCGCGAAGAACGCGTTCCTTCGCGACGAGCGGCGGCACGGTGGGCTTCTCCAGCGGCACGCCGCGGAAGCGCGCGTCGATGGCCTCAGCAGCGAAGCGGCCCTGCGCGATGGCAATCGTGACCAGCCCGAGCGCGGTGTCGTCACCTCCGGCGTAAATTCCATCCGCCGAAGTCGCGCCGAAGTCGCCGGTCTTGATCCAGTCCTTGCCGGAGTGCAGATCGTCGAAGCCGACGAAGTCGGGCTCCTGGCTGACGGCGGCGATAATCGCGGTGGCCGGCAGCTCAAATTCGGTACCCGGCTGTGGAACCGGCCGCGGGCGTCCCGAGGAATCGGGCTCACCCAGTTGCATGCGGATCGCGCGAAGTCCGACGGCACGGCCGTTTTCCATCAGCACCTCGACCGGAGCGGCGAGGAACTGGATGTCGATTCCCTCCTCGATGGCGCCTTCGATCTCCGAAGCCGCGGCCGGCATCTCAGCGCGCGTGCGGCGATAGAGCAGCGTCACCTCCGCACCAAGTCGCTTGCTCACGCGCGCCGCATCGATGGCGGTGTCGCCTCCTCCGATGACGATGACCTTGTTGCCGATCTCGACCTTCTCGCCACGATTAGCCAGGTTCAGAAATTCCGTGCCGCCGAAGACGTTGGGCGCGTCCTCGCCGGGAATGTTGAGCCGGATGCTCTTCTGCGCGCCGATACCGACGAACACCGCCTGATACTGCTGGCGCAGCTCGGCCATGGTCAGGTCGCGGCCGACCATGCAGTCGCACTTCAGCTCGACCCCGAGCTCGAGGATGCGCGCGATCTCGGCATCGAGCACCTCGCGCGGCAACCTATATTTAGGTATTCCGTAACGCAGCATGCCTCCGGGCTGCGGGAAGGCCTCGAATACCGTCACCGAATACCCGCGCCGCGCCAGCTGATAGGCGCACGACAGCCCCGCCGGCCCCGCGCCGACCACCGCTACTTTCTGCGGCTGCTTCTGCTCGCTCACTTTGGCAAGCTTCAGGTTCTTCGCGATTCCGAAGTCGCCGATGAAGCGCTCCACTGCATTAATGGCCGCCGCGCCGTCTTTCTCGCGACGATTGCAGGAGTCCTCGCAGGGATGCGGACAGACTCGCCCACAAACTGCCGGGAAGGGATTCCGCTCGGCAAGCAGCCGCCAGACCAGCTCAAACGCCTGCTCATTCGTGCGCCCATAGGCTTCGGCTTGCGCGATGGTCGTCAGCAGCTCGCGAATGTCGTTGCCGTTGGGACAATGCCCGGCACAAGGCGGCGTCTTGCCAACATAGCGCGGACGCAGCGGGCTGATCTCCGCGCCGCCCACCGCCGCCTTGATCACCGGTTTCTTGACTTCCTTGAACAGACCCACGCGTTACTCCTTGCCCTCAGTAGCGCACGTGCGCCGAGCGGGCAAACGTCAATCCCGCGTGCTTGAAGTCGTCAATGTGATAGCGGGTGAACTCGAAGCCGGTGAGCTGGAAGAAGCGCGGCCAGCCGATGCGCTCGATCCATTCGCCGACGCGTTCCCACTTGCGAGCGTTCGCCGCGTACACCTCGACGATCTTCGTCACCGCCTCGACCACCTCGGGCCAGCGCGGCGGGTTATTGGGCAGGAACGGAATCGCCAGCTTGGAGAACTTCGGCGCGCTGCGCGCGTTGCTGACTTTGCCGCCCACCCAGATCGATAGGCCATCGTTCTCGGGATCGGCCAGCGGCATCGCCGGGCAGACCGTATAGCAGTTGCCGCAGAACATGCATTGCTCCTCGATCACCTCGACCGAGTTCTTGCCGTCGACCGTCTGCGGGCGAATCGCGCCCGTCGGGCAAGCCGAGATCAGCGTCGGCACCTCGCACACCCGCGGCAGGATGTCGTGCTTGATCTTCGGCGGCGTGCGATGGATGCCGAGGATGGCAATGTCAGAGCAATGCACCGCGCCGCACATGTTCAGGCAGCAGGCGAGAGCGATGCGCAGCTTCGCGGGCAGGTTCTCGTGAGTGAAGCGGTCGCACAGCGCGTCCATCACCGCCTTCACGATGCCCGAGGCGTCGGTCGCTGCCGAATGGCAATGCACCCATCCCTGGGTGTGCACGATGTTGCTGATGGAGTTGTTGGTGCCTCCGACGGGGAAGCCGGCCGCCGCCAGCTCCTGAATCAGCGGCTCGACGTTCGCCTTTTCGGTGAGCAGGAACTCGATGTTGTTGCGGCTGGTGAAGCGCACGTAGCCGCCGCAGTACTTGTCCGCCAGGTCGGCGAAGAAGCGCAGCGTCTGGATGCTGGTCAGCCGCGGTGTACCCGCGCGAACCGTGTAGAGCCGATCGCCCGAGACCGCGACATGGCAGAGCACGCCGGGTGCGAGGTTCTCGTGATACTTCCACTGCCCGTAGTTCTTCTTAACGATGGGAGGCAGAAACTTGTCGTAACGCGGCGGGCCGATATCGGTCAGTCTGGGTTGGGCAACGGTGGTCGCGCTCATTTCGCACCTCCTGCTGTGGCGAGTTGGAAGTAGATATAAGGATTGTCGCGGGGCGCGGAGACCATCTCCGGTACGGGCTCCAGTCCAATGCCGTCGAGGAAAGCCGGCATGCCCACGCGCTGGATCAGTTCGCCCACGCGCTCGCGGCTCTTGCCGTATTCATCCCAGAACTCCCAGATGCGGCTGAGCAGCTCTTTAATGGTTTCTTCCAGCTCGTCGACGGGCACGAACGGAATCAGTACAGAGGAGAGCAGCGCACCCTGAATGATCGGCGCCTTCGAGCCGATGAGGATCACCGCCCCGCGCTCTTTGCCGGGTGCCAGCGCCTTGGGCAGCACGTTGATGCAGTGCATGCAGTGCACGCACTCGCGATTCTCGATGGCCAGCTTCTTGCCGTCCCACGCCATGCACTTCGTCGGGCAGAGGTCGCAGACTTCCTTCTGAATGTCGACCCCATCCGCGGCGTACTTGGCCAGCTCGGCCTCGTCCACCTGAATGTCGTCCTTCCATGTCCCGATGATCGACAGATCGGCGCGCGCGGCGGACGCGACGCAATCGTTCGGACAGCCCGCGCACTTGATCTTGAACTTGTACGGGAAGGCGGGCCGGTGCAGCTCGTCCTGGTACTGCATGGTCAGGTCATAGCAGACCTTCATGGTGTCGTAGCAGGACCACTCACAGCGCGCCTCGCCCACGCAGCAGGACGGCGTGCGCATATCGCTGCCGGAGCCGCCAAGATCGAAGCCGGCTTGCGCCAGTTCCTGGAACGTTCCTTCCAACTGGTCCGTGGTCGTGCCCAGCAGGATGAGGTCGCCGGTCGAGCCGTGCACATTGGTCAGGCCGGAACCGTGCTTCTCCCAGATGTCGCAAATCTTGCGCAGCGCCTCGCTGGTGTAGAACCAGCCGGCGGGATGATTCACCCGCAGCGTGTGGAAGTGCGCGACCTTGGGGAACTGCTCCGGCACGTCGCTGTAGCGGCCGATGACGCCGCCCCCGTAGCCCAGCACGCCGACCAGGCCGCCGTGCTTCCAGTGGCCCTTCTTCTCTTCATACGAAAGCTCCAACTGACCCAGCAGGTCTTTGGGAGCGTCGCTGGTCTCGCACGCTGACTTGATTTCCTTGACGAAGCTAGGCCACGGGCCTTTTTCGAGCTCGTCCAGCAGTGGTGTCTTAGGATTGCCATTGCCCTCAGCCATAAACAGAATCTCCTTGTGGCTAGAACGGGTGGAATTGCCTGCGCCTGCGGCAGGTCTGGGGCTCGAACGTTCGGCAACTGCCGCGGCTCATCGGAAACTTCGCCGTCGCAAACTCCCTCGGCTAACCCAAGTTTCGTCGCGCATGGGCAAAGCTACCGTGACCACCATCACGGAATCGCGTGAGAGTTGGACACGAGGGCTGGTTATTAACATTTAAGGAACTTCGCAACTGTTGCCGGCGCTGTTTGGGGTGACGGCGGCATCGCTGTGGTCAGCCGCCCGGCAATACGCAGATAACACGTCAGACTTCGTGACGCCGCGGATTTGGGCTGCACGGCATTTGCGTTGTCCAGCTTTGCGCTTTTAGAGTGGGCGTGAGAACCAGAGTGCCGCGCCTGGCACCGGAGTTGAAGGCATGTCGCTGTTCCCCATGTTTCTCAAGCTCGAAGGCCGGAAATGCGTGATCGTTGGCGCGGGCAAGATTGCCTCCGCCAAGGCCGCCGGACTGCTGCGCTGCGGCGCGCGACTCACCGTGATCGGCCCGCAAGCGACAACCTGGGTGCGCAAGCAGGCCGCCGCAGGAAAGCTCATCTGGCGCGCGCGGGAGTTCCGGCGTGGCGACGTTTCCGGCGCCCTCCTCGCCGTGGCGGCTACCAATTCGACGGCCACCAACGAAGCAGTCTTCCGCGCCTGCCAGGGCAGTCATGTACTTTGCAACGTGATCGACGACCCGGCCCGCTGTGATTTTTTCTATCCCTCGATCGTCCGCCGAGGTCCGCTACAGATCGCCATCTCAACTGCGGGAGCCAGCCCCTCCCTCGCCCGCCGCCTGCGCCAGGAACTGGAGCAGCAATTCGGCCCGGAATACGCCGCCTGGCTGCAGCACGTCGGCCAGCTGCGCCGGCAAGTGCTGCAGCAGGAATTAAGCCCCGGCAAGCGCAAGCAACGGATACAGCAAATCTCCAGTCCGCAGGCGCTTCAGGAATTCCTCGCCGGCCGCAAGCCCATGAAGGGTTGACCCTCGGCAAACGCATCCCCAGGCTCCCGCGTCAGCAAGCACCACAGACGCCGTTCCTGAGCATTGCACCTAAGCACGTCCTCCAGTGAGGCCCATCACGGTATCTTCCGGGCGGCTGTGATATCCCAGCAGCATCATGAGTTGTGCGTCCGTCGACGGCGATTCGTCCGCCGCAGGCGCAAGGAGGTTCACGTGGCAATCATTACCGTATCCCGCGGCTCCTTCAGCGGCGGCAAGATGCTGGCTGAAGCTGTGGCGCGTAAGCTGGGCTATCGCTGCATCGATCGCGACCAGATTATTCAGAAAGCGGCAGCATGGGGTGTGTCGCAGGACGACTTGCGCACCGCGATCGAAAAGCCCCCAAGTTTCTTTGGGCAGTCTGCGCAAACGAAATACGTCTACCTCGCCTTCATACAGGCGGCGCTAACGGAGGAGGTGCGAAGTGGCAAAGGGGTGTACCACGGCTTGGGAGGTCATTTGCTGCTGCGCAAAGGACCCCACGTCCTGCGTACTCGCATCATCGCTCCTATGGAGTTTCGCATCGCGCAGGTGCAGAACCGCTGCCAATATACTCGCAAGGAAGCGATTGAGTACATCGAGAAGGTGGACCGGGACCGGCGCAGGTGGACCAAATTTCTCTATGAGGTGGATTGGACAGACGCCTCCCTTTACGACCTTGTGCTTAATCTGGAGCAGATGAGTTGGCAGGAGGCCTGCGATGTCGTGTGTGCCGCCTCGCAGCTAAAGTGTTTTGAGTTCACCGCTGCGTCCCAAAAAGCTATTGACGATCTCGCCCTCGCCAGCCACGTCAAGGCGAGCCTGGCGATGCACCCGGCCACAGCTAGCTTACAGTTTGAAGTCGAAGCGGACGGCGGCTCCGTGGCCGTCAGGGGCGACATCGTCAGTCCTGACCAGGCCAGGCAAGTCGTGCAGATTGCCCGCGCCGTGCCCGGCGTTGCCGCTCTCAAACTTGGTGAACTGCAATTGGTGGCGCACATTTGAGATCTCCTTCGGTCGCGCGTGGCTGGTCGGATCCTACGTCGATCCTTCCGGTGACCGGGATTTGCCGTCCCCTTTTGCCGCGGCTTGCTCCGTAATCCAGCGCAGCGGAAGAGCTGGGTCCATTTTGAATTAATGCATAGCGAATAAAAAGCGAATACTTGCTGTATAATTCGCGGCGTGAGCAGCGAGCGCGCCTCCTCGGTCCGACAACGCTACGCAGGCAAGATCTGCTGTGAATGCAAGGCGCCGTTACCTCCTCCCCATCGTCGAGGCGAACATATGTGCCAGCGTTGCGCAGGAGTGCCAACGAAGCGTGTATTCATGACGTTTCGAGTGGTGCAAGCCTGGCACTGCGAGTTCTGGGAAGAGGATAAGAAGAACCGCCTTCCCCGGACGGTCATCCTGCGCAGCGATGCGAAGGTGTTCGAACTTGCTAAACGGGGCGGTTACACGTTGGATATTGCCGGGCGCCAAGCGATCGAAACGGCATTGCGCAAGAAGCAAGGGGGGTTGTGGCTCGAGCTAAATCCGGAGCAATATAAAAAGCTGCAATGAGGACAATCTGCAGTTAGGTGCCGTCAACGCTTCCTTCTGCCGACACCGGACAGCCACAGCGCTGCGTTCCCGAGCCTCGGTTACAGGCAGAGTTCTTACGCCCGCACAGAGTGAGCAATGCCGAAACTATCTTCGGTTTGCAAGCTCAATTTGTATGCCGCCGAATTATTCGCTGTTTAAAGCATGGTGGAGGCGGCGGGAGTTGGAACTTCCATACTTACTGAAAACGAACAACTTATTGAGAAATTAATGCTGCCAAAACCGCAGGAATCGCTGCTTTGGGCGAATTGGTGTACGTGGCGTGTACGTGGGACGGCTGATTACTTGTGCAAATGCGGATTTATCAAACAAGCTAGCTTTCAGCTCCGTCCGCTTTCGTTTTCCGGAATGCTTCGAGGAGTCGCCGACCGACCACTCCGCCCGTGCCAGCCAGGAGAAGCGCGATCACGGAGTGAACCAAGTGTCCATTCATCACGCCATTCACGAAGACGAAGACCCAGAGCAACGTCCACAACGCCGCGATTATCGATGTTATAAGGGAGACTGCGAGCAGCAAACGCCGCTTAGCGCCGTTGTAGCCATGCTGTGGCCAAAGCTGTTCGCTTCGACGGAACCAGATTCCTGCGACCGTGCAAAGTACGGCTGACGAAGCGACGCCCAACATCGCTGCGGCAGTGTTTAGAACCGTTGTGCCCCTGAACGAAACTAGCAACAGTAGAAGAATCGGGAGATTTATTGCTACGGCTTTGGGTAAAGCGTTGCCAAAGCTAGGCCCGCGGAGGAAGCCAGCTGTGAACATGGCGACTGGACTCACAATGATCCACGGCGCAAAGAAACTGAAGCCTCCAAGCGCGAGAGCGGCCACGATGATGGCAAACACGGACGCCACTCCCATTCCAATGTCGGCTAGGACGGGTCCCCAAAAGTATCGCTCTGGTTCGATAAGAGGGAACAGTTCCATTACTCCCTACTACGCCTGGGGACAGCGCCCCTTGCAACTTTCCATGATTATGGTTTGCTTAAGGTATGGCAAGGGAAATCAAATTCAGGGCGTGGGGACACCCTGACGTGTATGACACGGAACCCAGGCGAATGCTGACATGGGAAGAAGTCCGACCGATCTCGATGTTAGCCCTCGGACGCTTCGATCAATTCGAGTGGATGCAGTTCACCGGGATTAAGGATAAGAACGGTGTTGAGATCTACGAAGGGGATATAGGACGCATCAACTTGTTGGACATCGGCTACGTGAACTGCGTTTGTAATTGGAACCTAGCAGGTTTTCGCTGGAAGAAAATTAACGAGATGCAAGGAATCTCTGCCAATCCATCGACGAGCTGGAGTCTCTGCGTCGATTCATTCGAAGTGATTGGCAATATCTACGAACACCCCGACCTCCTCAACTAGTGGAGGTCGATTTTTTCCGCCGCCTCCACTAAAAGCGAACAACAATCGAAATCTAACCACCTTCGCATGTACGTTCCATGTACACAGACACACTTCAAGCGTATGTAAGATAAACAAAATAAATAAGTTAGGTACGATGGAGGCGGCGGGAGTTGAACCCGCGTCCGAAAATGCTGTCAGTAAAGAGCCTACATACTTAGTCACGTTCCTGCGCCGGTTGCCCGGCACTCTCGCCAGCCGCGCTCAGAACGGACAAGAAACGCGGCCAGCCAGCCTGAAAATCTCACCCTGAACTCCCAGACGTAGAGTTTAAGGCCAGCTCACTGTGCGACGCCCTTTCTCAGCCCATGAGCAAAGCCGAGGAGAGCGGCAACTTAATTAATTAAGCTGCGTATGCCATTTGTGGTGTGGCAATTGTGTTTTTGCACGCGATTTCGGATGCATGCACTCCGGTATGCCTCTTTACCGCAATCACTTCCGTCGAAGCCGTGACGCCCCCGTGGGTGATGCGAAACGATCAACTTAACTGTAGCAGCAAGGCTCAGGAAGTCAATCGCCATTGATTTGATGTCTGATGTCCGCCCCAGGACTCTGCACGGTATTAAGGTGCTGGTTCGGCGGGAACAACGCGGCTGGTAGCAACGAACTTCTGGTAGTCGTGAAAAGTGGTGGCGTTGTTCACGCATCCGGCTTGCGCTCCCAAGCGCCCTATCATGCAGACAGTCGATTCGGATTTCGCCGGTAGCAGGAAGGTACCGACGTCGCTCACTTTGGTCATGGAAAAGTCGGCGCTGAGCTTCATGGAAGTGATTCCAGTTTGCCACGCGTCCACGATCGCCTCAAGCTCCTCGCGCTTGATGCGGCCGGTTTGCTTCTCCAGCCATAGATGGCCGCGGAACTCGGGGTTGAGGGTCTCGCCTCTCGGGTCGTGGATGGTCCAGAAAGTGTTTTTGCTTTTCGGCAAATGGAAGTCGAACACAGCAACCGGTTCCCCTAACAACGTAGCGTCTTTCACGAAGGTGAATTCGATTGCGCCCGGGACTTCGAACAGATTGATCAGCATTGGTCCAAACTCACCATTGGTGAAGAAGTGCAGATCGGCATAAACGGGGCCCTTTGGGGGCACCGGTTTGCCATTGATCGCAACCTCAGAATGCTGCTCAACTCCCTTGCGGTAGGTGACCTGAGCGGTTATCACTACGGTGGAGCGCGGTCCACGTGAGGTGGTGGTTTGCCGCGCAATGAAGTCGGGCAATTTGGTGCGGTATGTCAGGGCAAACCCACACAGCTTCGATATCGGATCTAACTTCGGATCGTTGGCAGCAAATACGCCACAGTTGATTATCTGGGGTTCAGCTATGGTTTGTGCAGGCATGGTATCGCCGCCCGGCGCCGCGCTGTCCTGCGCCACGCACGCTGCTGACATTACGATCGCTAATACGAAAAGCAGTCGCATACTTCCCGAAATTATGATTTTCCTGCCGTGCCATATTCGGGCGCAAGGCGGCGGATGTCAATTCGCAAACTGGATTACGAGCGGATTTTCCCGATTCGGTGGCTCATCGCTGCATCCCGGCGCTGTCTGAGACATCCAAACCTTTTGCTTGCCTGATAGTCTGATATTTTGAGGCGTTCATGGCCACTGCGCCTGAAGCTGTCGCACCAGTCACCTTGGGTTGTTGTTGTCGGGAGACGATTGCGTGATTCCCGAATGCATCTCGTTTGCTTCAATTCCACATACGACGCACATCTTCCGCGACTTCCTTTCTTACTCACCCGAGGTCCGGAACTTCTTTCCGACTCAGCCGGACGTGCAGCACATTGCCGCCTTCGCCAAATCGGTCTCGCGCGATCGCGAGCGTGAGGCGAAAGTAGCCGAAGTTTTGGAGCGGCAGAATCGCGCCTGGGGAGCTTCAGACGCGACATTGCGCAATATTCAGCGGCTTCGAGACGGCGCCTTCGTTGTCGTTACCGGGCAGCAAGTGGGGTTATTCGGAGGGCCGTTGTTGTCGCTGTTCAAGGCAGCGTCGGTACTCGCCCTGGCGAAGCAGGTTGAAGCGCTTGGGGCGGAGTGCGTGCCCGTGTTCTGGTTGGCCAGCGAGGACCACGATCTGGCCGAGGTGAACCAGGCGCTGTTTCTTACGAATGATTTTCAACTCGCACCCTTCAGTGCGCCAACCAGCGGGACCGAGGGGGCGCCGGTCGCGACGCTTCGGTTTGCCGAGGGAACGAATGCCATTGTGGCGCGAGTAGCGGAGTTGCTCGGCGACTCTCCGGCCGCTGATTACCTGCGCGAGAGTTATGCCGAAGCTGAGACGATCTCCAACGGGTATGCCCGGCTCTTCACCCGCATTTTTCGCGATCAGGGCCTCGTGCTTCTCGACCCGGCCGATGCCGAACTTCACCGCGTTGCCGCGCCTTTGTTGGTGCAGGCGGTGAGCCGTGCAGCAGAACTCGACGACGCGGTGCTTGCGCGCAATCGTGAGCTGACGGCCGCCGGTTATCACGAGCAGGTCAAGGTCACTCGAGAATCGACTCCGCTGTTCGTGCTGGTGGACGGCGCACGAGTGCCCGTCCATCGCGGCAACGGTGGTTTCAAGATTGGCCGCGAGACGATCTCAGAAGATGAACTGCGGCACCGTGTCGAAGCCGAGCCCGAGAAGTTCAACGCGAATGTCCTGCTTCGGCCCGTGCTTCAAGACTACTGGTTGCCGACGCTGGCCTACATCGGCGGGCCCGCGGAGATCGCGTATTTCGCTCAGGCTGCCGTGGTCTACGAAAAGCTGCTGGGCCGGGTGACGCCAATCACTTCGCGCATGAGTGCGACTCTGGTTGAGCCGCGCATTGAGCGGCTGCTGACCAAATACCAGGTTGAGCTGCCGGAGCTGTTTCACGGCGAGTGCCAGCTTCGCGACTGCATCGCGGCGCGCTCGCTTCCTGCCGATCTGAAAGAGAGTTTCGAACAGGCGCGAGGGCGGGTCGAAGAATCCATGCAGCAGGTCAAATCTTCTCTGCAGAAGCTTGATCCGACGCTGGTTGAGGCCGCTGCCCGCGCCACCAGTAAGATGCAGTACCAGATCGGCCGGCTGGAGAAACGCGCCGCGCAAGCCGAACTGCGACGGACCGATATTTTGACGCGCCATGCGGCACAAATCGAGAACTCCATCTATCCTCGAAAAACGCTTCAGGAGCGCGAGATCAGCGGCCTGTATTTCTACGCGAAGTACGGACCGCCGTTGATCGATCGGCTGATTGAACTGGCGCAGACGCGTTGTCCCGAGCACAAGGTACTGACGCTCGAGGTCTGAAGCGGCCATTGGTTATCGACGCCGCCTATCAGTGGCAACGACAGCCCCGTCCGCATTCTCGGAAAAACACTCGCGTGTGACTTGTCTCACGGGCATGTGTTTAGCCTTACCGCTCAGGACAGAAGGCTGCCGGCTATCTGTTATATTTGCCATTTCACCGCAAGCAAGTTCAGCATAAGGAGCGGCTGCCATGGCAAGCGTCAACAAAGTCATTCTCATCGGCAATCTCGGCAAAGATCCTGAAGTGAAGTACACCCCCAGCGGCATGGCGGTTGCCCGCTTCACCATCGCCACGAATGAACGCGTCAAGGACAAAGACGGCAACTGGGGCGACCGCGTCGAGTGGCACAACATTGTGCTGTTCGACCGCAAGGCGGAGGTCGCGGGTGAGTACTTGAAAAAAGGTCGCAGCGTCTACATCGAGGGCAGCATCCGCACCAACTCCTGGGACGACAAGGAAACCGGACAGAAGAAGTACCGCACCGAGATTATCGGGAACCAGATGGTGCTGCTGGGCGGACAACGAGAGGGCGAAGGTGGAGGAGGAGGCTACAGCGGCGGACGCTCGTCCGGCGCATCGCGCTCCAGCGGCGGCTTCGAGCAGCCTGCTCCCGAGCACGAACCTGCACCAGCTGCAAGCAGCAGCGGCCCGGAGATTACGGACGAAGACATCCCGTTCTAGCGTTAATTCTGACTTTTCGGCTGCCCGGATCCTGCCGACGATAGCGACTTGATGTACGTCACCAGTTGCCAGCGCTCGCTGTCACTCAGCTTGCCAAATCCGGGCATGCCATGCATCCCGGTACCATGGGTGATGACCCAGTCCAGCTCGCCGGGCGTCAACTGCTGCGCCTGCTGGCTGCGCAGCGACGGGTGATGTCCCTTGCCTTCGGCGTCTTCGCCGTGACACTTAGCGCACTTCTGGGCATAAATCTGCGCCCCCGCGGCGGCCGCGCTAGTGTCGTTCGCCAGCGGGTTCGCGGCGGAGCGTTCAGCCTCTGGCACCTTCTTCTCCCAATCGCTGGCGGAGAGCGAAAGGCAGAGACTCAATGCCATGAGCAAGCCTGCACAACGTCGTAGCGTCATAGGACATTCCCAGGTCCCGGCCGACTCTCCAAACTACAGCATCTGCGTTCCCCACAAATCGTGCAGATGCAGGACGCCTTGCAATCGTCCTTCCTCATCCACCACAGGCAGCGACGTGATCTTCTTCTGCTCCATGATGTCTAGGGCGGCGATGGCGAAAATGTCGGGCGCGACGACCTGCGGCGAGCGTGTCATACACTCCGCGGCGGTGCGGTCGAGCACGTGCTTGCCGTGGCGCTCCAGCAGACGCCGCAAATCGCCGTCGCTGATCAGCCCGACCAGCCTTTCCCCTTCCACCACCGTAGTCATTCCCAAGCCCTTGCGCGACATTTCGTAGATGACTTCGCTCATCGTGGTGGCGGGCGTAACGCGAGGAACAGCGATGCCGCTGTGCATCAGCGAGGAAACGCGTGCGAAGCGCTTGCCAAGCTTGCCGCCGGGGTGAAGATTGGCGAAGTCCTCTTCCTGAAATCCACGGCGTTCAGAAAGCGCGACGGCCAGAGCGTCGCCAAGCGCGAGCATCGTGGTCGTAGAAGCCGTCGGCGCCAAGCCGAGCGAGCAAGCTTCATGGGCGACTGAGCAGTCGAGCGCGATGTCGGCCGCCTGCGCCAGAGTTGAAGGCGTCGGGACCGGCCTCTCCGTCGGGGAAGATGGCGACAAGCCGGCACTGCCGTGCAGCTCGTCGCAGGTCATCGTAATCAGCGGAATGCCGAGCCGCTTCACTGTCGCCAGCAGTTGCAGGATCTCGCCGGTCTCGCCGCTGGCCGACAGCGCGATGACCACATCTCCGCGCACTACCATGCCGAGGTCGCCATGCATCGCCTCCGCCGGATGCAGGAAGAGCGCCGGACTGCCCGTCGAGGTCAAGGTGGCGGCGATCTTGCGGGCGATGAGTCCACTCTTGCCCATGCCGGTTACCACGATGCGTCCGGCGCAACTGTAGAGCAGCTCGACCGCGCGCTCAAACGGCGCCGCCATGGGGCCGGCCAGACGGTCAGCCAATGCTCGCAATGCTTCCGCCTCGATGCGAACCACGTTTTCCCCAGTATTCTTCATCAGGATCTGCCGGGCAGAAGGCGCGTCGCTCATTGCGCAGCCGCCTTGGGCAGCAGCCCGTGCGAATCGAAGACCAGTGTCTGCTCACTGTTGGGACCGCCGGTGAGAGGCACGTTCTTGCCGTCAAATGCGATATCGACTGCGCCGGCATTGCCGGTAAAAAAAACAACCTGGCTGCTGGCGTGAATGGTCCGGACGTCGGGCGGCTTGATGATGCCGCGAACAACATAATTGCCGTCGACCTTGATTGACACCCAGGCGCGGTCCTTGGGGCGAACAGTAATTTCGAACGGCGCTCCGGACGCAGCCGCCGACGCGACAGTTTGATCACCCGAGTGCGACGCTTCAACCGGATGAGCATTTAATACCGGCGCGCTGGATGTGTTCGGCGTTGGCATGGCAGCGGAGGACGATCTTCCCTGCCCTTCCGCCTGCGTCTGCGTGGGCGGCTGGCTCTTCTCGGCAACCCTTCCGCCCGTCGCCGGGGCAGCGGTTGTTGCCGCTACAGGCGCCTCACTGGATGCCGGCTGCGACGGCGGCTGGCTGCGCTCGCGCAACCGCTGCTGATACATCTTCCAACCGCTGACGCCGCCGACGGCAACGACAAGGAGAATGAGAACAGGAACGAACGGAAACCCCGAACGCTGCGGCCGCCGGTCGGAATGAATGGAAGCGTGCTGCTGAGCAATCACTCTCGTATCCGGCGGAGGTTCCTTGGCGGC
>Ga0335069_10002633_pt1 | contig 27499 bp, 23 predicted proteins | sample Lox_Sample_11_FD_206714 | JGI IMG/M metagenome (GOLD analysis project Ga0335069, IMG submission 206714) | Soil microbial communities from Loxahatchee National Wildlife Refuge, Florida, United States - Lox_Sample_1.1 | ecosystem: Environmental > Terrestrial > Soil > Wetlands | place: USA...
AGCGTAGAAAGATGCGACGCCGAGGTCTGCCGCGCGGTGAACAGGTCGTATCCCAGCAGCACGAAACAGGCCAGCAGCAGGGCCGCCGTACTGGCCGCCATCATCATCACCCTCAGCTTGCGGCGCACCGAGAAGTCTTGGAATCGCATGAGTGTTCCTCAGCCGCCATTTACAATGGTCGCCAGCGAAAGCAGCCGCGAACTGATCTGCAGGTGAGCCCGTTCCGCGGCGTGTGGGTTTACTTCGAAGCGGATGCGCCCGTCGGCGATCAGCAGGTTGACGATCCCGCCGCGCTGGTCGAAACCATCGGCTTCACCCACCGTCAAAACGCTGGCGTTACGCGTCTTGTCCAGCAACGATGCCAGGTTCTTCCCTTGCGACGATCCGATATACAACACCTGGCAACCGGTGAAATCGCCATCCGCTGGCAGCCGCCTGATCACCAGTTGTTTGCCGTTTACTGTCTTCCCGGCTGCCAGCTTCTGCAGGGCTTCACTGGTTTCATCCGCGCCGATGGTTCCGATAATGAGTTGTCCCGAACCGCTGGCCGCGGGCCACTCCACGAAGTTCACCAGCTTCATGACGAAGGCTGCCTTGGCTTCGTGCTCTTCGATCTGCGCGCCGGCCTGGATGTTGCACAACACCACGATCGCCAGCACGCCGAGTGCTGTAAGCAAATATCGCTTCAGCATCGCGGGAACGCTGCTCGTGGTTTGCCGGTACATCTTGCTCTCTCGCATGGCGTCCCCCTCAATTCCCTTCCTGTGAATGTTGGTCTGAACCCGCCTTCGCCACGCCCGACTTCGAGTTCTCGCCCTTCGAAGTCCAGGTCAGCTTGAAGCGGAAGGTTCGACGGTCATCCGGCAACAGCGATGACGACGGCACCGTGTGCGTCTGCTCCGCGTACTGGGCCAGTGGATCGCTCATCGAGTGTCCCACCAGGTTGTAGGCGCTCGCCGACATCGAGAAGCCGTATTTCAGTGGCCGCGTTGAAAGCGTCGCATTCACCATGGCCGGCGTGGATGAATAGCCGCTCGTCGAGTTCGCCGCCAGGCACTGGCTCATGTACTGCGCCTCCAGTCCCGCGGTCATGAATTTGTGGAACAGCGGCACGTCGAGGTTCATCGCTCCCAGGTGGCGCGGCGAGTACATCAAGCTCTGACCGCTGGCCTCATCGTGCGCGTCCTGCAGGCTGTAGCTCATGCGGCCTTCCATGCCGTGCGGCAGCATGCCGTGCAGTTCGAACTCCATGCCCTTCGCGGTTCCGGAACTGTTCGTCAACGCGTTCTGGCTCACGCCATTCACCACAACGGTGTCAGTTTTTATGTAGCGGCCAATGCGGTTGTAGAAGCCGCGCGTCTCCAGCGTCATGCGCTTGGTTAACTGCTGCTGCCAGACTGCTTCGAACGAGCGAATCGTCTCCGGCTTCAGTTCCGGCGCCGCCAGGTTCAACATGCCCGCGCTGTATAGCTCAGAAAAGCTCGGGGGCCGGAACGCCGTCCCCGCCATCAGCTTAAGCGTGGTGGTCTTCCGCGGCGTGAAGATCAGCGCCACTCGTGGATTCGTTGTGTTGCCGAAGACGTTGTACCAGTCGGTGCGAACGCCTGCGTTCAACATTACGTTCTTCGCTAACTGGAATTCGCCTTGCCCGTACACGCCCCACAAGTGCGATCCCTGGTCGTAATTGACGAACGGAATCGTAGACATCGTCGGGCTTGTCGGAGGTTGGTACCACAGCAGGTTCGATTGCGACTGGCGGAAGTTGTCCCGGTACTCCGTTCCGATAATGATGCGGTCCTTCGCCCCGAAGTGCCTGGTCAATTTCAACTCGCCGCCGGCCCAGCTACCCATGCCGTTGTCGTAATCCATGGCGTTGCCGTGGCACAGCGCATCGTTGCATGAGTGAATCTGCTCGTACTTTCCGTGGTACGACGTGGTGTCGTAGTAACCGCGAGCCGTCAGCTCCATTTTGTGACCCAGCGCGTGTTCGTATTGCAGATCGGCATAGGCGCGGAAGTTGGTCGCATGCGTGTCGGCCTGGTGGCAACTGCCGCACCACTGCGGTGACGACGGGACCTTCTCCTGCAGGCTCGAAATCGCGGTTTGGAGCGTAAACCCGTGCGACGATACCAGCCCGAACAACCGCCTCTCCTGCGACCGGTTGTCGGATGTGCCGATCGGGTCCTGCACCGTTCCCAGCTTCCCGGGAGCTTCGCTCGCGCCGTAGGTCGCCGAAAGCAACGCCTTCGTCTGCTTCTGCTCCATGCCCCAGCTCACGGTTTGCTTCAGTGTGCTCAGGCTGCCCAACTCGGTAGAGAGTGTCGCGCCCTTCATCGTGCTGGCCGTGCGCGTCACCACGTTTACCACGCCGAAGAACGCGTCGGCGCCGTATAGCGATGAACTTGGACCGCGCACAATCTCAATCCGGTCAATCAGGTCGACGTCAACCGGGAATTCCGCATCCAGTGGCGCCGATCCGCTGATGTTGTCGTTGATGGTGTGACCGTTCACCAGCAGCAGGATTCGTCCACCCGACTCGTCCGAGGGCGCAAACCCGCGAACGCCGAGCGTCCGGTACGTTCCATGATTGCGCACGTAGAAACCCGACACGGTGCGCAGCACGTCATACAAATCGCGGTAGCCGTGCTTGGCGATGTCGTCGCGCGTAACGACGGTAATCGACGAGGGTGCCTCCGCCGTCGTCTGTTCGTGCTTCGACGCGCTGAAGACCTTCACGTTCAACAGGTCTTCCAGGCTTAGATCGGCCGCTGAGGAGTTTTGTTGCGCGAAGAGTGGCAATGCCGCGGGAAAGACGAACAGGCCTGTGAGGATTAGTATTACGTGCCGCAACCACAGAGCACGCACTCGTGAGAAAGGCATGACGTGCCGCCTTCTCCAGTGCTCGAGCCCGAACCTGACTAACCTCTGACCACCGATGAGAAATTAGAAATGCCAGAATTGATTAAAGAGTTCCGAGCCCGATTCTGGCGGTAAAAGTAACGACCGGCACCATCATTGGCCCGCAGGTAATCGCACGGCAAATTACCTGCGTAACGATGAACAAGGTTTGCCAACACGATCGGCAACAGTCGCTGCACTGTGCTACCCTCCACGTTACACGGAAAACCCGCTTCTACTCCCTCGTTTCAACCAGCAAGCTCCCAGGACGCACCTGCGTGTAACGTCGGCGTTTCTTTGGTCCTCCGACTTGTGAGTTCCCATTTTGGGAATTTGTGACGCCTTGAACCATTCTTAAACCACGAAGAACACGAAAGTGCACCCAGGATTTCTCAGAGAGACAATCTCAAAAACCTCGGTGGTCCTTTGTATCCTTCGCGATTAATCTCGCCTTCGCACCGCTACAGGTTCTGTTTCCAGAAGTCCAGCATCGCGTTGTGCAGGTGAATCCTCGCTGGCACATCCGCGAAGCCATGTTTGCGCATGGGATAAATCATCGCGCGATATGGCTTGCCCTTCGCGATCAATTCATTGATGAATGCCTGCTCGTTCTGCGGATGCACGTTGTCGTCGTACGTCCCCCAGATCAGCAGCAGGTTGCCGTGCAGGTCACCAGCACGCTTCACCAGCGAAGTGTCGTCGTAGACTTTCGCGTTCGTCTGCGGCAGCTTCACCAGCGCCTCGGCCCACTTCGAGTCGTAGTAGTGCCAGTCCGTGACCGGTGCCCCGCTGATGCCGGCCTTGATCTCCTGCGAGCGTGTCATCACGTTGAGCGTGTTCGTGCCGCCGCCGCTCCAGCCGTAAATCCCAAACCGGTCGGGATCCACCCACGGCTGCTTCTTCAGCCAGCGAATACCATCGACCAGGTCCTTGGTCTCGGAAGCCGCAGGATTTTCGAACAGCGTGTTCTCCAGCTTCTTGCTGATCGCCGTCGCCGCGCGGTTGTCGATCACCGCCACCGCGAAGCCGTTCGCCGCCAGCACGTTGTTCCACATTGTGTCACGCTGCCACGAGTTGCTGACGCTGGGCGCCGAAGGCCCGCCATAGATATAAAGGATGACCGGGTACTTTTTGCTGGCGTCAAAGTTCGCCGGCTTCAGGATCTGTGCCGGCATCGCGAAGCCATCCGCAGCCGGAATCGTCATCAGTTCCGGGAACACCGTGCCTGCGGGCAACATCTCGGGCCGCGGCGCCGCGAGCGTCGAAACCAGCTTGCCGTCGGAAGTGTGCAGCGTTACTCCTGGCAGCGTGCGGATGTTCGAGAAGGTATCGAAATAATAGCGCGTATCCGGCGACATCGAGATGCTGTGGCGTCCTGCGCCCTCGTCCAGGCGCGCCATTCCGCTGCCGTCGGAGTGAATCCGGTACAGGTGCCGCTCGATGGATGACTCTTTCAGCGCCGTGAAATAGATCCAGTCGTTCTTCTCGTCAATCCCGGTCACCGCCTGGTGCACCCAGAACACGCGGCCTCCCGCGGCGGCCAGTGCCCAATCGCCCTTGGTGACCTGGTTCACCAGCGTGCCGTCCATCTTGTAACGATAGAGGTGCATGTAGCCGTCGCGCTCGCTCGCCCACAGGAAGTGTTGGTGATCGGCGAGAAAATAGAAATCGTCGTTCACGTTCACCCACGCCGGGTCAGTCTCGGTGAGTACGCGCTTCGCCTCGCCGGTCTTGCGATCGGCGAAATACAAGGCTTCTTCTGTTTGCGGACGGTTCAACGTCTCCACGCTCAGCCGATCGGCATCGGGCAGCCACTTCACGCGCAACAACCACTCATACGGCTTGTCATGGATCGAGACCCACTTCGTCTTCGGCGCGCCGCCGATCTCCACCACGCCCACTCGCACCTTGGGATTTTTCTCGCCCGCCTTCGGGTACACCTGCTTGATGATCTTCGGATCCTGCGGCTCATACGAAACGAAAGTGCTGACCGGCACGTCAGTTACGTCCGTCTGCAGGTATGCGATGGCATGCGAGTCCGGCGCCCACCAGTAGCCGATATCGGCGCGCCCCATGATCTCTTCCCAGTACACCCACGTAACTGTCCCGTTAAGCAGGTTCTCGGAGCCGTCACTGGTCAGCCGCTGTTCCTTGCCTGCCGCGATGTCGTACACGTAAAGATCGTTGTTGCGAACGAACGAAAGCAGCTTCCCATCGGGCGAAAACTGGACGTCCTTCTCCTCATCCGGAGTGTTGGTCGCGCGCGTGAACTTCGCCGTCGAAAGGTCGAGCAGGAAGACGTCGCCTTTGATCAGGTAAATCGCGCGCTGTCCTGCGCCATCGAATGCCTCCGGCCAGTCGAGCCCGTCCTTCATGTCATCGATCCCCAGTTGCGATAGCGAAGCCAGCGCATCCGCCGTCTTCAGCATCGGCGCCGTCTGGCCTGTGGTTGGGTTCAGCTTCTCGAAATTGCGCTGCGCCTTGGGAAGCCGCGCGTTGAAGACGATTGCCGAACCGTCGTCGAGCCACGCAAACTCAGGCACAGTAGCTACCCGCGACCCTTCTCTTCCGAATACCCATTCGTTGGTGAGTGAAGGTTGTTCGGCCACGGCGGCCAAGGCGAGAGCAACGAGCAGGAACAGAAAAACAACACGAGTGCGCAACATCATCGGCCCTCCAGCACAATGAAGACCAGACATTCTAATGCAGCGGAAGGCTTTCAGCGGAACCACAGCGACCAGACCACATCCACAAGTGTGTGGGTTAACGACGACGCAAACAAGTGCCGTCGCGTCCGCCACGCACGCCCGTAGAAAACGCCGGCGATCGCCGCCAGGATCACGTAGCGCCAGTTGAACGTAGCTCCCTTGTGAAAGTGCGACAACCCGAAAAGACACGCCGCCACCAGCAGCGCCTTCGTCCTCCCGAGTTGCGGTTCCAGCAGGTTCTGCAGAATCCCGCGGAAGAAGAGCTCTTCGGGAACCGCAGTCAGCAGAAACGTCACCAGCAGAGCGCCGATGATTTGGTCGACCGGCGGGTGTCGCGGAACGAACTGGATGAAATGCGTCGCAAAGCCGAGCCCCAGCGCAATTGGTAGAAAGAAGATCCACTCGCGAACGCCGCTCTTGAGATCATCAACAACCGGCACGAACGAAAAACCCACCCCCGGCAATCGCCGCACGATCAAGTAAAGATAGACCGCCACATCCGCCAGGTAGAGCTTGGGCATGCTCCCCAGGCCGCTGTATGGCCACGCTCGAGAGAAAAGCCTAAGCTCAAGCACCAGCGCGATCGTCAGCATGACCACGCAATCTTGCCACGCGAATCTCGAAGCCTTGCGTCCCCCCTCCTCGGCTTCTGTTGCCGAAGGTGGGATTGTTGCTAACGCCGCCCCCAGTGCCACCGGTAGCAACGCCAACCCCGCGAAGTAAATCCAGTGAAACTCTCCACGAGGAACCGCAAACACCGCGTACGGGACGGCGAGTGTCGCCGGAAGAAGAATCCGCAAGGGTGCCCCATTCAACCTTCTGTTGGTTGAGTGGGGCATTTTGCTCAAGCTGGAATCGCCGGTTCCCCAAGCGTTCAGCGCTCGATCGAGTTCCTCTGCCGCTCCCCATCCGGAAAACCACAGCACCGCCAGCAGCAGGCCAAAGCAGGCAAACGCCGGGCCCACATGTCCGCCGAGATTCACTACGATCCCGCTGCGATTCACCTCAGCCCAGAACCCACCCAGCAAAACCACAAAGATGAGGCTGGCAATAAAGATGCGCCGATGGCTCACGCCGACCCCCTAACTACTCTTTGTAGGGCTGATTCGGGTCGTAATCCTTGCCGTACTTATTCTTGTGCGGCACGTTTTCCGGCAGCACCTCGGGAATTTGCACCGTACCTCCTTCGTGCTGTTGCGGAATGGAAATCTCTCGCGCCACTTTGTTGAGTTCGTCGGTCGAAGACCGCTCGTACCAGTAGTTCAACCGGTAGCGTCCCGGCGGAACGTTGCGGATCGCGATCTCGCCCTTGGCCCCCGAAACCGCGTAATACGGCGTGTTCAACACCACGACCAGTCCGCTCATCTCCGGATGAATGTTGCAGAAGATGAACGACACTCCCGGTCGGTCGAACAGCACCGAGCGCGACGAACCGGCTTCGTATAGTCCCAGATCGAACCGCTTACCGTTGTAGATGGAGAAGACATTGTGGAAGAACGGGTCCAGGTTGGGAAACTCAACCTGCGTGCCCGAAGTGACCACCAGCAGGTGCGGACTGAAGCGCTTGTCTTTTTGCAGCAGGCGCACGTTTTTCAGCGGCGCGACTTCCACTTTGGCGTCCAGCGGCGTCAGCCACACAACCACGTTGGCGCTCGACGTCGCTCTTTTTCCCGACTGCCGCTCCACCTGCACCGTGGCGTGAAAGTCCTCCGCGACAGCGCGAGGGATTACCGCCGCCACCAGTACCGCCAGCATTAGGATGCGCGTGATCGAACTTATCAAATTAGAACGAAACTCCTACCGCCAGGTTCACGTGGTCCGCGCTCGATTTCGACTGCAGTGAATACGTACGGAGGTGACGATACTCCAGAGCGAACAGCAGGTTACCCTTGGGCCGGTAAATCGAGTTCGCAAAAATAGCCTGGTTGCGTGCCAGGGGGGAAAAATAGGTGCCCATCGGATTGGTGAAGTAATGCAGGTCCGAAGCCAGGGGGTTGTCCGTCCCGGCTGCTACATTGAACTCCAGTTTCGGAATGGGCATGAGCTTTAACTGCGACCACCCGCCGATGTCGTTCATGCCGATGATCTCCGTGCTGGCCAGCGACGGATCTCCACTCGCCAATATACTATTCCAGATTCCTCCGCCCAAACCACCCAGCGCCTGCCCACGGAACGCTTCACCCGACAACGCGAGGTACTTCCCCAGCGGCAGGTTGTAGTCTGCGGTTACCGCCCATGCGTCCACATTTCGGTCAAAGGAATATGCCTGGCGCCCATAGTATCCGCCCACTCCGAACGTCGCATCGCGTCCTGCCAGCTTGCTGTTCAAGGCGCCATGCCAGCCCAGGGCCGGAATTCGCGAAGATTCCCCCGGCGTCGGCGTGCGTTCGAAGTAATCCGGCGGCTCCTGCTCGGTCAGTGAATCCAGGATGCCGAACTGCGCCGTGAAGTTCGACTTGTCAGACACATCCCACCGGTGCTCAATTCGCACCTGGGGAGTCCAAACCCAGAGGTTCCCTGCCCACGCCAGCGCCGGCTCACCCAGGGTCGCGTATGAGGTCGGATTTTGCGGCGCGAAGAAAAGTCCATCTTGCCCAATGACCAGCTTGGTGTGCGACCAGTTCAGGTACGCGTTTGCCAGGCGCAGGCGCACCAATCCATAAGTTGAGCCGTAGTTTGCGTCAGGAAAGCCCCCGAAGAAGTCCGCCAGAACGCTGGCCCCGGTCGCGGCGCCAAACACCCGTGGCCCCACCATCTCCAATCCGATCTGCGACTGTCGTAAAGTCGCGCCCATGTCGCCGCCTGGAGTGTTCGGAACGTGCGGATAAGCCAGGTTGGGCAGGTCGGTGATATCGACGTTGCCGTCATTGACGTAAGCATTCATCAGCACCAGGCCCGATAGCTTGACCTTGTATCGTGAGGCGGTCTCCACCTTTGTCTGCGACAGTTCCTCTACGCGCGCCGCCAGCACCTGCTGATCTTCGCCCGGCGTTGATTCCGGTTTGCTCTCCTTGACCGCATTTTCGAGCGTCGGGAATGCTTCGCCTCCCGCCGGCGCCTGTTTTGACGTCCCCGGCCCCTTCAGCAACGCCTTCATCTGTTCCATTTCCGCGCGCAATTCCTGTATCTGCTGTTGCGCGGTGGTCAACTGGCCCTGTGTTGCAGTCAGTTCCGACCGTAGCTGGTCAACCTGCGAGCTGATGAGCTCGCTTTTATCGCCACCCTGGGGCGAAGCGTTTGCCGCTATGACCAACGTCAACAGGCACAAAACGGAAAGGCAAAGACGCGGATGCATCCGGTTATGCTGCACAACTCACCTGCCGTGGAGAAGAGATTCGGGTTGTCTGAACTATATCCTGATTGCTTCCATGACTGGAATTCCGGCTGGAGTTGGCACCTATTTGTGTAACAACCATCCCAGCCGGGGCGACGTTCGCGTCTCCTTCGCCGTCCATGACTGCGGGTTGAGCCATCACCTCCACCGCCCAGGTACGCAACATCGAATCGCTGTTGGCGAAGAGCCCTGAAACCACTCACCTCACCCCGCCCTGGTACGCAAGTTGCTCCATCCGCCTATAATCTCCACCCGGGGTGGGAGGACAAACTTTGTTTAACCATAATCTTCGCAACCTTATTACTGGCCTCGCTCTCGCGCTGGTCGCAACCTCACTGACCGCACAAACCGATCAACACTTCGACGGCAAATCCTGGTGGGATTACGTCAAGGTTCTCGCCGACGACAACATGGAAGGCCGCGATACCGGCAGTCCCGGTCTCGCGCGCGCCCAGGCTTACGTCATCGAGCAGTTGAAGAAAGATGGCATTCAGCCCGCCGGTGAAAAGGGCTTCTACCAGCCCATCAAGTTCGTTAGCCGCCGCATGGACGAAAGCCAGTCGAGCCTCGCGCTCTCCAGCAACGGTAAGGAGACGCCGCTCGTTCTCGGCGATGACGCCATCCTCAGCACCCGCATTGACGCCGCGCCCAAAGTTGACGCGCCGCTGGTTTTTGCCGGCTACGGCCTGCGCATCCCCGAAATGCACATTGATGACCTCGCCGGCCTCGACGTGAAAGGCAAGGTCCTTGTCATCTTTTCCGGTTCGCCTGCGGAATTATCGGCAGCGCTTTCAGCTCACTACCAGTCCACCCTGCAGCGCGCGAAGCTGCTGAAAGAGACCGGCGCGCTCGGCTACATCGTCATTCCCAATCCCGCCTCGATGGACATCCCTTGGGAGCGCATCAAGCTCTCGCGCCTGCATCCCAGCATGGGCTATGCAGACAAGTCCATCGACGAAAGCGGCCCCGCGCAGATCAGCGTAGTGTTCAACCCGGCATCCGCGCCAAAATTGTTTGAAGGCACCGGCCATACCTTCGACGAGATCGCGGCGTTGGGCAAAGACCGCAAGCCGCTGCCGCACTTCCCACTGAATCTTGAAGTCCACGCCAAGCAGACGCTCATCAAGCAGAACGTTGAATCGTCGAACCTGATCGGCAAAATCGTTGGCTCTGACCCGAAGCTGAAGAACGAGTACGTCGTCATGTCGGCGCATCTCGACCACCTCGGCATCGGCGAGCCCATCAACGGCGACAAGATCTACAACGGCGCCATGGACAACGGATCCGGCTCCGCCCTGCTGCTCGACATGGCGGCAGCAATCCCGAAGCTCAAGCCCAAGCGCTCGGTGCTGTTGATCTGGGTCACCGGTGAAGAGAAAGGCCTGCTCGGCTCACACTACTTCGCTGCGCACCCAACGGTGCCGATGAAATCCATGGTCGCCGACATCAACACCGATATGTTTCTGCCCATCTACCCGATGAAAATTTTGACCGTCTACGGCCTCGCCGAATCCGATCTCGGCGACGACGTCACCGCGGCAGCAAAGAAAGAGGGCGTCACCGTCCAGCCCGATCCCGAGCCGCTGCGCAACCTCTTTATTCGCAGCGACCAGTACAGCTTCATCAAAGACGGCATACCCGCCATCGCCATGAAGGTCGGCTTCGAAAAAGGTTCGCCGGAAGAGAAGCTCAACCAGCAGTGGCTGCACGACCGCTACCACGCGCCTTCCGACGACCTGAGTCAGCCCGTTGATCTCCAGGCTGCCGGCAAGTACGAAGACATCATCCGCGACCTCACCCTCGAAGTCGCCAACGATGCCAAGCGTCCGGAATGGAAGCCCGACAGCTTCTTCCGCCGCTTCGCCGACCAACAAGGAAAATGATTTAGTGTGGGACCGGGCTTCCAAGCCCGGTCGACAAGCGAAGCTCCGCAGTTGTAGCGCAGACGCCCCCGTCCGCGAACTTCTGGGTGCCCCATTCAACCTTCCTTTGGTTGAGTGGGGCTTTTCATTGATCTCCGTTATCTCTTGCTCGCCGCCGGTTCTGCTCTGCCTTATCATTCCCTCCCTTCCAGGAGGAGAACGCAATGAGGGTGATCGGATTGATCGTTATCGTTTCTTGTCTGGTGGGCCCAACTTTGGCCCTGGGACAGAACCCCGATTCTTCATCGTCGAGCGAGCAGCAGATCAAGGCTTTGGAAGAAGAACGCAACCAGGCAATTCTGAAGGGGGACGCCGCTGCCCTGGATAGAATGACCTCGGACGACTACACATTCATTACCTTGCGTGGCGAACTTCGCACCAAGGCCGAAATTGTCAAAGGCTTTCAGTCGGGCTCGTTCAAGTACGATTCGCGCACCATCTCCGATCTGAAGGTACGAATCTTCGGCGACACCGCCATCGTCACCGGACGCTCCTCCCAGAAAGGAAAAGAGAACGGTAAGGACTACAGCGGTGACTACCGCTTCACGCGGGTTTATGTAAAACAGAACGGTCGCTGGATAACCGTCGCGCTGCAAACAACCCTGATTCAACCATGACGCGCCTCTGGGTGCCTCATTCAACCTTCTTTCGGTTGAGTGGGGCCTTTGATCCTGCGAGACTCTGCAAAATGTGGGACCGGGCTTCCAAGCCCGGTTGGCGGAGCGCAGCTCCGCAGTTGTAGCGCGGACGCCCTCGTCCGCGAACCTCCGGTGCCCCATGCAACTCGCTTTTCACTTCCACCTTCAACCTTCATCCTTCGTACTTCTATAATCTCCCTTCATCTCTGAGGAGACATTCATGTCCGATCTCTCGGGCCACGTGGCCCTCGTTACCGGAGCCTCTCAAGGCATCGGCCGGGCCATCGCCCTCGAACTCGCGAAACGCGGAGCGGCCGTCGCTCTCTGCGCCCGCAACGAAGAAAAACTTAACGCCGTGCGCGACGAAATCACCTCCGCCGGCGGCAAAGCTTCAGCCTTCAGGCTCGATGTCACCAACGATGACGAAATCAAGTCCGTCATCAAGGCCGCCATCGAGCAGCTCGGCAAGGTCGACATCCTCGTCAACAACGCCGGCATAACGAAAGACAATCTCGTCCTCCGCATGAAACGCGCCGACTGGGACGCCGTCGTCAACACCAACCTCTCGAGCGCTTACGTTGCCATCCAGGCCGTGCTCTCCTCGATGATGAAGCAGCGCTGGGGACGCATCATCAACATCACCAGCATCAACGGCCAGATCGGCCAGACAGGGCAGGCGAACTACTCCGCTTCCAAAGCCGGACTCATCGGGCTCACGATGTCCGTCGCCCGCGAGGTCGCCTCGCGCAACATTACCGTGAACGCCGTTTCTCCCGGCTACATCGAAACCGCGATGACGCAGGAACTCACGCCCGAACTGCGCGAGCAAATGCTGAAGGTAGTCCCGCTCGGCCGCGTCGGCCAGGATAGAGACATTGCCAACGCCGTCTGCTTCCTCGCCTCGGACGACGCCTCCTACATTACCGGACACGTGCTGAACGTGAACGGCGGAATATTGATGGGATAGCTCGATTGTTTCTTGTTGATTGGTTATTGTTTATTGGAATGAATTCCGAAAGCTGTTCTCTCTGCTTCTCTGTGCACTCTGTGTTAAACAGAAGGAGCCTCTAGTCACATATAAACTTGCAGGTTCAAGCGATCTTCAATAGACAATCACCAATAACCAATAAACAATTTCTTTCTCATGCCTGATCGCATCCTCTTCTTCGTCTTCGGCGCCGCTCTAGCGATTACGGTGCGCGCAATTGTGGACCGTTCGCGTCACCGTCGTCATCAAACTCATTCAGCGATTGCGCCTTCGCTTAATGAAGTATCCGAGGAGAAGTCCATGGCCTCCGCTCTCCCCCTTCCGCCGCCCGAGCCAGAAAAGAAGATCACCATCCTCCCCGTCACCACCGAAACCGAAATCAAGACCACCCGCGAGCTCTTCGTAGAATATGGACAATCTCTCGGCTTCAGCCTCTGCTTCCAGAGCTTCGATCAGGAATACGCCTCGCTTCCCGGCAAGTACGCGCCGCCCCGCGGACGCCTCCTGCTCGCCGAAGTCGATGGACGTCCCGCCGGATGCGTCGCCCTCCGCCCGCTCGAAACCGGAGTCTGCGAGATGAAGCGCCTCTACGTCCGCCCCGAGTTTCGCGGACTCCACCTCGGCCGCCACCTCGCCGAAGTCATCATCAACGAGGCCAAGCTCATCGGTTACCAGCTCATGCGGCTCGACACGGTTGCAGACAAGATGCAGTCCGCTGTGGCACTCTATCGCACGCTCGGTTTCCGCGAGATCGCGCCCTACACCGTCAATCCCGAGTCCAGCGTGCTCTTCATGGAACTCGAACTCGTCCCCACACCTCAGCTCAGCCTCTACGGAGACGCCGAATGACACTACGCCGCATCGCTCTGATCCTGATTGTCCTGGCCCTTACACTTTCCGCCTTCGCCGCCGACGGCAAACAGGTTTCCTACAAGAGCGGCGACGAAACCGTGAGCGCCATCCTCTATGAGCCCATCGGCGGCGGCCCGTTTCCGGCCGTCGTCGTCATTCACGAGTGGTGGGGACTCAACGACTGGGTGAAGGACCAGGCGCAGAAGCTTTCACAACACGGCTATGTAACGCTGGCGATTGATCTCTACCGCGGCAAGGTCGCCACCACCCCCGACGAGGCCCACGAGCTCATGCGCGGAGTTCCCAACGATCGCGCCACTCGCGACCTGCTCGCCGCCACCGCCTATCTGCGTTCGCTCAAAAATGTGAAGCCCGACAAGGTCGGCTCCGTCGGCTGGTGCATGGGCGGAGGCTACTCGCTCGACCTCGCCGTCAACGATCCCAAGCTCGCCGCTGCCGTCATCAACTACGGCCACCTCGCCACCGAGCCCGACACGCTGAAGAAGATCAACGCGCCCATTCTCGGCCTCTTCGGCGGGCAGGACAAAGGCATTCCCGTCGAGAGCGTCAACACCTTCGCCGAACAGCTCAAGAAACTCGGCAAAAAGGTGGATGTTCATGTATATCCCGACGCAGGACACGCATTCGAGAACCCGAACAACAAGACCGGATATCGCGCCGACGACGCTCTGGATGCGGCGAAACGCACTGTCAGCTTCTTCGCGGAGACATTAAAGTAACTGTTACCGCGCGAAGTGACTCTCTATTACCGGACTTTCTTCTCGGGTAATTGCTCTAGGTAAATTGGTAAAAAAACTTGTTGCAACGGGGTTGTACTCTGATTACTATTCAGCCTCCCCTGAATCTTCATCTATTGTCCGTTTAGACAACACATGAACATCGGCGAACGAATTCGCAATTTCCGGTTGCAAAAGGCACTCTCGCAGGGGGACATCGAAAAACGCACCGGCCTTCTGCGCTGCTATCTTTCCCGCGTCGAAAACGGACACACCATTCCTTCGCTCGACACCCTCGCCAAGATCGCCAGCGCCATGGACGTGCCGCTCGCCCAATTCTTCGCCGACGGCATCCCCGAAAACGGCACCAAGAACCTGCCCCACCTCACCGACGACCAGGTCCGCTTCCTGAACCAGATCCGCCGCTACTCCTCCGGCCTTAACGATAGCGATAGAAAACTGGTGCTGCAGATGGTGAAGAAAATGGCCGCCAGCACCGCGAAGTAGTTTTTGTATCGCTTGTGTGGCGCGGACACTCCTTTCCGCGGCCTTTGACTCTGCTTTTGACTTTGATCCTTGGGGTGGAGCAGCGCTTCAGCGTCCGTTCGCGCCTTTTGTCATTCCGAGCCTGAAGAGGAATCCCCCGTCTCTCGCGACTTCCCGGTCCGGAGCGCAGCGGAGGACGTACGCTTTTCAGCCCATGGTTCGAAGAACCATGGGTTAGGGATCTAGTGGATATTCACCCAAGGCGGAGCGCAGCTCCGCTAGCGCGTCGTCTTCATTCTCATTGATCCAGAATGTTGATCAACCACCGCGCCCAGCCGCGAAGCGCCGCTCCACGAACGCTGGTCACTCATAGTCTAAAATGTCGAAACTAGCGGAAGACCGATCATGGACTACCGGCAAGCCTACGCAACCGCGCTTTCCGAACTTGGCAACCCTGAAATATCGATTGGATACTCAGGCATCGAGTTCTGCCCGCCGGACAAAATCCGCGACTACCAAGCCGGATACTCCGTAACTCCGAATGGGAAGAACCTCGTGGACGACATCAAGCCCGGTTCATGGCGATCGACCTGGATCGTGATTGCGCGAGACACCCTGATCGGTGATCCTATCTTCGTCGACACCGGGTCCGCCAACTTTCCTGTTATGACTGCCGTGCATGGTGAAGGTGATTGGGAACCAAGAACGATTGCCTCTTCCCTTGAGAGTTTCTTCGCTTGCCTGTCCGAGGTGAGGCAACTGGCTTCCGGACGCGAGACTCCTGTCGCCTTGGAATCGAACCCAATTTCTCTTGTAGACAGAAAACAGTTCCTGGCGAGAATCAGCGAACTAAATCGATCAGAGATCCACGCCGAATTCTGGGACACATTGATCGGCTCCGAAGAACCTCTAGTATGAAAATCGATGGTGGATGGATGATGGCCCACCAGGTTCGGTCCTTCTTTTGGACCTAACCTGGGATTCCAATACGGCCGATATCAGGGCTTCCCCATCACCAGATCCTCAGATCACCAGGTTCGCTTGTGGCCCTCCCCTTGCTACGCTCCCATTTCGGGAATTTTTTCTCATCAATCTCGCCCCGAATTTTCCGATTTTCCTTCCTATCCCCGCCACAGTAGCGCATAGTCGAAGTATCGGCTGAGGACGTCGGAGGTTTTTGTCTATCCATCTTCTCTAACGATGCCGTTACGAAACGACGCCTCGGTCATGCTTGAAACTCAGGCAGCGGGGCTCCGGCCCTGTCATCCGATCTTTGACAATTTGAGTGACAACACCCAGGGCCTGAACCGGACTCACTTGAACTTTAATGGCGTAAGTTGCTGATTCCCGGAATTTAACCCGCAACCTGTTGATTCCAGGAATTTTGCGGACGGACCACCACGTAAGTTGTTGATTCCAGAGATCCGGGTAGGGGGGAGGGGTTCACAAAACCGGCCATCCTTTAAGTCCTTTATTTTCATCGATGAACCGGATACCTGCCCCGTAAGTTCTTTGTTTTCTAGGATCACACGCCAGGGGTGTGGGGGGGATCCCCAGGGTCGCTGGCCCCGGTTCAAGAAATCGCCGCCATCTTGGATCTTCAGATAACCAGATATCCAGATGCATCACCAGCGGACTGTTAGTCCGCGAGAGATCTGCTTTTCGCTAGCGCCCGCCAAACAGCGTATCCCTCGCTTCGCTTGTGATGACAGCCGAGGCAGGCGGCTCCCCTGCCCCCTTGCGACCAATCGCCTCGCCAAGCATCAAACCAGTGCTGTAAAATAAAGTTCGGAACCGTACCTCATCGTCACAGGCTGCCGAAGGTGGTTGGCGTTCCCGATCAACAGAAAAGGAATACGTGTCTATGAAGGCAGCCATTCACCCCGATTATCACGAGGTCAAAGTCCACTGCGCTTGTGGCAACCAGTTCGCCACGCGCTCCACGCATCGCGGCGACATCAACGTTGAAATCTGCTCCAATTGTCACCCGTTCTTTACCGGTAAGCAGAAGTTGATGGACACCGCCGGCCGCATCGAGCGCTTCCGCCGCAAGTACGAAAAGGCCGGAACCGCGAAGAAGTAACTCTCGAAATCCACAAAGCCTCTGCCTGCGGGCAGGGGCTTTTGCTTTCTGCGCGAAACAACAGATTTGTATCAGGGCACGAGTTTACTCGTGCCATCCAGACATTCTTTTTTGTCATCACCAGGGCCTTCAGGCCCGAGGGATCTGCTTTTGTATCCGGCTACCAACAAACCTTCACCCCAAATTCCTTCTTGAGTTCTTCCCGGCGGACCTCTCGCTTGATCCTAATCGTATCCGTATCGAGGACGTAACCACGACAAAAGTCGATCGCCGAGCCATATTCCTTTCCGCGCGGCATTCCGTCAGCGTAAACCGAGACAAGGAGGTCCGTATCGTTCAACCAGCCTTTCCCTGTCGTGTAGTCATGCATGATTTCGCCTGATCTGAACTCCGAATGCCAACGTGCCTGTACAAGATTGAGTGCGCGTTTGACGTCCTTCATCGTCGGATCCACACGGATAAGCCTGAACTCCGAATAGTTCGACCCTTGATCGTCGTTGAAAATTGCAACCTTGCTGTCGGGGCGCCAGAACACCTCTCCCGACCTTACCAACTCTCCCAGGGCCAGCCGTTTCTTCCCACGTATCGCATAGAGTTTTGCGGCTTCATCACCGTTCTTGTCGGGCGCTTTCGACGTCCAGCATCTGATCACTACTTTGCCGTCGGGTGAGCGCACGTCCTTCCTCACGAGGCGGTGCAGTTCCGTCGATTGCTTACTTAGCATCGACTGCGCAGGAGAAACCGCCGCAAATACAACTGTTGCAATCAACAGGAGGACGTGGAAAATCGCCCTTCTTTTTTCTTTCAGGCGAGATGATGTCATTTTGTCGCCATCTTTACCACGACGGCGGCAGAAAAGATGTGATCCACTCCGGTTCTCTAATCTCACTCGTCTTTACTTCAGCGCCTCCGCCGCCGGACGGAACCATGTGCTGAAGAACTCCGCGAACGACGGGAACTGCGACGTCAGCACCGCCATCATCGGCACGCCGCCGACCGTCAGTACTTTGCCCAGCACCCGCATGTAGCTCACGCCTTCAGTTTCCTTCTCGTCTTTGTCCTTACCGCCGGTTTGCTGCGTTTCCAGCCGCCGCAGTATCGGATCGCCATCCATTTGCGTGAACAGGAACCCCAGAACGCCCAGCAGTCCGAAGAACAGCATGGTCAGCAGCATGCTCAACGACTGCCGTCCCTGGAACGGGTACATGGCTATGCAGATCACCACGCACGCGAAGCCGAAGACCTGGAATATCACCATCGTCCGTATCTGCAACAGCGCGTACTGGATCAGCGCCAGGAAGCGGTATGTCAGGTAGGCGCCGCTTGGCGCGGTCGCTATCGGGCTCTCTGCATCCTGCTCCAGCAGCGGTACGGTGGAAGGGAGCGCGAGGTTGAGTGACGTGCGGACCTTCTCCACCTCCTCTTCGCACACGCTGCAATCGCCATCTTCAATCCGTTGCAATATCCGGATCGACTCATCCAGTTGTTTGTCGGTCTCGCCGGTGTATTGCGAAACGATGGCAGTTCCTTCCAGTTGGCTGTCCGGTAGCCCCACCACCTTCTTTTTAACCAGCACCACCTCCGGGCAGACGACTGCTTTCAGCTCCTTCAAGGTCCGGCGCTGAATTGCCAGCGACTGGTGGCCGAGCCCGATCCGCCAGATGCGCATCGAAGAAATCTCCTTCGGCAAGCGCCCGAAGTTTTCGCGGATCGGCGTTGCATCCAGGAATTCCAGTATTTTTCTGAAGCTGCGCCACACCGCCCACATCTGCTGGTACGACACCGAGAGCAGCAGCGCCAGCATACCCACCCCGAGGAACATCGACCAGTCGCGCAACCCGCTCCCGTCAATTCCCCGCAGCGCCACGTTAAGCCGCAACAACACGCACGCTGTAACCGTGACCAGGAGCGGATACTTGTGCAGTTTCATCTTCTTTGCGAAGTCCACCTCCTCGTGGAAGCGGTCATGCAGGTCTTCAAACTGATCGAGGCTTTCATTCTTCTGGTCATTCTTGTCTTCGGGTTCGCGGAACTTCAGCAGAACTTGTCGCGATTCCATCATCGTAATGCGCTGCAGCTGGCTGTAGCCCCACAGCGTGTACGCCAGCAGGATGCTCGCGATCATCGCCAGCGGCGACAGTCCGTTTGTCAGGTTGATGCTGCGCAGCGCCACCACCGGATCCGTATGCCACGTCTGCGCGCCCAGCACGCGCCACCAGACGATTCCCGTCAGCAGCACATAAAAGATGGAGATCGGCAGGTTCGACCAGAAGTACTTTGGCCACGATTTTGTACTCGCGTCGCGCTTCTTCCGGCCCCGATACTCGCGGCACACGCGGAACGCCAGGCGAACACTGATCAGCACGCAGGCGGCAAACACGAACCCATGCAGCAGAAGATTCAGGCTTTGTAACGTCTTGAACGCTCCCCAAAACTCGCCGAAATGGGCGATCGCATCACGCAGGCTGTTGATGCCCAGGTGACTCGCGATCAGCAGTCCCGAACTGACCGACGCCGTGATCACCATCCACTCCATTAGCAGTAACTGGTTGCTGATCCCAAGCAGGATCGTCAGCTTCTCCAGCCGGTGTGGCGATTCCTTGCGTACTACCAGCAGCGGCGGAAGCAGTCCCGTGGCCGCATCCGGTTCGTCGGTGAACGAATTTCGCAGGCACCAGTAAATGTAATAGCCTGCGACCGCCAGCAGCAGCGTACTCAGCGTCGTCCACGTCCATGGGACCTGCGGCACGCCGACCCGCAGACGCGCGATTCCCGCGCGTGGTTTGCATCCTCGGTTCTTCAGGTCGCTATCCTGGTCGTAACCCAGTTTCGCGACCTCAAAGCCGCTCTTGCCCACGAAGGTGATGAACGCACAAGCATTGGCTTTGTAGGGCTTTAGCGGCCGCATCGCCGGATCGCTCAGCAATGACAGCACGCTCAGGTATGCGCCCGCCTGCGGCGTGCTGTTCAACTCCACATTGATGCGACGTTCCTGTTCCGGGGCGGCGGCCCTTACGCTCACTTCACTTGTGTTCGTCAGGGGCAGCGCCGTCACGCCCATCGTACCGCGCAGATCCACGTACCGCGGACGCCCCAGCGTAAAGACATCGGCATCCAGCGTTGCCAGCCGAACGTCAGGAAGCGCGCGGTGGAAGTAGTCGAACAAATACACGCGATCCAGCGGATTCGAGACCGCCAGGATCACCACCTGCGTCTGGTGAGCGCGCAAGGTACGGACCAGCGACTGCAGTTCGCGGTCCAGCGCCGCCGCGCTTTGCTCGCGTGCGTAGGCCGGAGGGCTGTCCTGGTCTCCCACTGTGCGTTCGCGTAACGACAGCGGTACACCCAGCGACGGCACGCCCGATTGGTCGCCCGGCACGGGCGCCATGTCTGCGGCATTACGGATTGCCGACAGGTCGCGCGGAAATTGCAGCGTCAGCAGCCCCTCTTGGCTCGCCTCGGTTCCGCTGCTCGGAGAAACGTCAGCCGTGCTTGTCGTCTCGGAACTCTCCGCCTGTGAAGCATCGTTTTCGGTTGCGCCCTCGCCTTCCTCATTCGCGGCGCGGTCCGTTCGCGCCACGTTGCTTCCGAACGCGCTCTCGTCTTCTACCAACACCGCCAGGTCAGAGCTTTTGTAACCGTAGGTAGCCAGGGTGTCGCGCAACAATTTCAGCGACTGTTGGTAAGTCGCCTCGAACGTGACCAGGTCGTGCTGCACCCCCGCCTGCAGCAACTGTGATGAGAATCCCTGCAGCATGTTGTCGCTGCTCGCCGAAGGGCTGTATACACGATAAGTAGCCGTCCTGGCCTCGGGTTGCGCCATGAGCACATCGGCCATCGCCGGCAGCGATGCCGAGAACTGCGGCCCAGCAATGTTCACCTCCCTGTCATTCTTTGCACGCAACTGGCCGGCGTACAGCAGGGCATTGTTGAATTGCCGCCGATTGAGGCCTCCGGTCGGGGTTTCCCCGACGATGAAGATCAGCAGCCGTTCGTCGCTGGCTTTCGGCGGTTGCCCCTGCGGCGCGCCGTCTTTCGGAAGTTCGGCGCTCTTGCGGAAGACCAGGACGCCTGGCTGCTGCAGTCGCAAACGCATCTGGTCGTCTTCCACGCCGTGATTCGAATCTTCCGAGCCGCCCGCCGTAGTCCACGGGAACCAGTAGCGCTGGAAGTTGTAGCCCATCACGGAGGCTGCCCGCTGGTAGGCCGTGATCGAGCGGTCGAAGTCGAGTTGCAGATGCGAAGCCAGCGGATCGGGCGCGCTTGCGACGATTACTGCAACTTTGTCGTTAGCGCTCTTGCAGGTTTCCAGGTGCGGATCCGACGGGAACGTCAGCACCGAAAACTTCTGGTCGCCCTGCTTGTCGTGGCTGGTGAACTCCGTGGCGCCAGGCTTGGCTTGTGGCGGATCGGCAGCCATTTGCACCGGTCCGACGGCGGAATCGTTCGCCACCCAGTAATCCTGGCAGACGGCCGCCCACGGTCCGCTGTCGTCCAGGCCCGCCGTGCCGCGCGTCTTTGGCTTGGGTGCTGTCGTCGTCGCCGCCCCGCGGTTCGCCACCGGGGCTGACGGCTTGGTGCTGGGCACCGCAAACAACAACGCCAGGATGGCGGCGCCGCTCAGCCCGCCGATCAGCGTCTTACTTGAGTTTTCCATTGGAGCACCCCCGACTCCCACCACAGAACCGGAAGAGCGCTTGATGCGCAGGAGGTTACTACCCTTCGCTCCCGCCGAAAAGAATTTTCAGTCCTTGTTCCGATTTCGGAACAGGGGTGATGATGTTGTGCGACCAATCTCCGTTTGTGCTTTTTGGGACCGGGCCGCTGGCGGGAGCGGGCGCCTTCGCCCGGTCAGGCGGAGCGAAGCTCCGCGTGCCCTCCGTAGCCGAGGGTGGTTTTGGAGGGTATTCGGGACCATGAGTTCTTCGCTCACTATATTTGCTTTTATCAATTAAAAAATTGCTAAAGCCTTAAAGCGCTGCTCCTTAGGCTTTAGCGGCTTCCCGTCAGATTCGAAGCGACCCAAACCGGACTGCAGCACTCCACAAACCGAGCCGAGCTACAATAGACACGCAATGCGCAAGTACTGGGAAAATCCGACGGCGACCGAAGTTGCGGATCCGAAAGCCCGCGTCCCGGAATCATTCCAGATCGGTCCAGTCCGCATTGCTCCAGCAACCGTTCTCGCCCCCATGGCCGGTGTCACCGACACGGTCTTTCGCCGCTTCATTCGCAATGTGAACCTGAAACCCGCCGACGATCGCCAGCTCACCGGGCGCGAGTCGGGTTGCGGGTTGATCATGACCGAATTCACCTCGGCGGACGGCATTTTGCGTGGAAAGGACAAAAAAGCTAAGCGCTACCTGCACTTTTACGAAGACGAGCACCCCATTTCGGCGCAGCTTTTCGGCTCCAATCCCGAGGTTTTGGCCTCCGCTGCGGCACAAATCGAGCAATTGGGCTTCGACATCGTTGACCTGAACCTCGGTTGCCCGGCGAAAAAAGTCGTGAAATGCAATGGCGGCAGTGGTCTTTTGCGCGATTTGCCGCAAATTGGCAAGATTTTCGACTCCGTTCGCTCCGCCGTCACCATTCCGTTCACCGTCAAATTTCGCGCCGGCTGGAGCGAAAACGAGATAGTTTGTGTCGAATTGGCCAAGATGGCGGAGAAATGCGGCCTGCAGGCGGTCGCGCTGCACGCCCGCACCCGCGAACAGGGTTACAGCGGAAACGCCAACTGGAACTGGATCGGCGCAATCAAAGACGCTGTCAAAATTCCCGTCATCGGCAACGGCGACATCCGCACTCCCTTGGACGCCGCCAACATGGTCGCCCAAACCGGCTGCGACGCCGTCATGATCGGCCGCAGTGCGGCTTCGAATCCATGGATCTTCAGGCAGATCGCGCAATACACCGAAACCGGCCGTTACGACGAGCCGACCGAAGCCGACCGGTGCGACATGATTCGCACCTATTTCGAGATGCTGGTCGAGGAAGGCTTCCCCGACGCGATCGGCAAAATGAAGCAGTTCGTCACCTGGTTCACCCACGGAGTCCGCAATGGCAGCCAGCTCCGCGCCGCCGTGTACACGGCGAAAACCGCCGATGCCGTGCTGAGTAATGTGAACGAATTCTTTGCTGCGATTTTGGGAAAGACCGAAGAAGTGGCGAGCGTTTCGTGAAGGTCGCGACCTTCAACATCAATAACATCAACAAGCGCCTGGAGAACCTGCTCAGCTGGCTCGCAAAAGCCGAGCCGGACGTCGTTTGCCTGCAGGAGCTAAAGGCCGAGCAGGGAAGCTTCCCTGCCAAAGCATTGCGCGAAGTCGGATATGAAGCGGTCTGGGCGGGCGAGCGCTCGTGGAACGGCGTCGCGATCCTGGCGCGAAACCAGCAGCCGGTATTAACGCGCTCGGCCCTGCCCGGCGACGAGAACGACCGGCAAGCGCGCTACATCGAAGCGGCAGTCAACGGCATGTTGATCACATCGATTTACGCTCCGAATGGAAATCCAATCCCTGGTCCGAAATTCAAGTACAAGCTGGCGTGGTTGGAGCGGCTGTTCGCGCATGCAGCCAACCTGATGGCCGCGGGGATCCCGGTAATCCTGGCGGGAGACTACAACGTGGTGCCGACGCCGCAAGATATTTACCCGACGCGGTCGCTGGACAAAAACGCTCTCATCCAACCGGAAAGCCGGCAGGCATTTGCTCGCCTGCTGGCGCAAGGCTGGACCGACGCCCTGCGGAGACTGCAGCCTGTCGGGCCGCTGTGGACCTTCTGGGACTACGAACACGAGCGCTGGGAAAAAGACAAAGGCATGCGCCTCGATCACCTGTTGCTATCGCCAGCGTTAGCGCCGCGACTCGCGGAGGGCGGCGTGGACCGCTGGACGCGTGGCGAAGGGAACGCCAGCGATCACGCGCCCGCCTGGATCAAGCTGGACGCGTAGCCGCAAAACCGTCGGATCGGCCCGCGCGATCTAACAGTTGAGTGACTGAATACTGTCAACTGTCTGCCGGACTACTGCGTTTCAGCGCATTAGCAATAAGATCAGCAGAACGATGAGCACGATCGTCAGACCACCGCTCGGGTAGTAGCCCCAGCCGCGGCTGTAGGGCCAGGCCGGGAAGGCGCCGATCATCATCAGCAAAACGATAACAAGCAGGATCAGAAGCAAAGCATCACCTCGCACAAAGACGTCAGCAACTCCGATGGCAATTCATTGGCTGGTGCTGCCTCAAAGTCAAAGCTGATTTGTTGCATGAGGTTCAAACACCGCAGCGCAATTGAACATCCAACGATGCATGGGGAATGGCTGGGCGAACTTCTGCGCCGGTTTCGGCAAGCTCGCCGCACGTGCTGCTGCCGTTGTGGGCTCGGCGTGGGCGTTTGTCTTCGCGGTTGCGCTAGTGGTGGTTTGGGCACTGCTGGGGCCGCGTTACGACTACTCCGATACATGGCAGCTGGTGATTAATACCGGTACAACCATCGTCACATTCCTGATGGTGTTCCTCATCCAGAACACGCAGAACCGCGACGCGCGCGCCCTGCACCTGAAGCTCGATGAGTTGATTCGCAGTGTTCATGCCGCGCATAACGACATGATCAACATCGAGAAGCTTTCCGATGAGGAACTGGCGGAGTTGGCCAAGAAATACGAAGCGATCCGCGAGGAGCACGAGTCGAGGAAGCTGGAGAAGACAGCGTAGGTTGTGCCCTGTTTCTCCGTGTCCTATGTGTTAGTTGCAATTGGTAGATGTAACGTACAGGTTCGCCGGGCTATAAAACTCGTCCCTCCGCGTTCACCGGCAAATAGAGAAAGACCTCTAGACCGGACAACGAACCCAGTGGCCGGGAACTTTTTCGACCAGTTCCGGTTTGCGTTGGACGCATTCGGCGATGCGGATATCGCAACGCGGTTCAAACGAGCACCCGGGCGGCAAGCTGGCGGCCACAGGCACGGTTCCTTCGATCGCCGGTAACGGCTTCGTTCGATCGGTCTTAAGCGTCGGCACGGAGTTCAGCAGTCCGCGCGTGTAAGGATGCAGCGGCTGACGAAAGATCGCCTGTGATGGGGCGCTCTCGACAATTTCTGCCGCGTACATGACGCAAACGCGATCGGCGACGCGCGAGACGACGGCGAGGTCGTGCGAAATAAACAGCATCGCCAGCCCGAAGCGCTTCCGCAATTCGGCGAGCAAGTCGAGGATTTGCGCCTGCACCGTCACGTCGAGCGCGGTAGTGGGTTCGTCGGCGATCAGCAGCTTCGGTCGATTGACGATCGCCATCGCAATCATGACGCGCTGGCGCTGGCCTCCGGAAAGCTGGTGCGGATAGTCGCGCGCGCGGCGTTCTGGATCGGGGATTGCGACGGTGCGCAGCGCTTCGATTGCCTGCTTCCATGCTTCCGATTTCGGCACTCGATGGTGGGCGAGGACGGCTTCAGCGACCTGGTCACCGACGCGCATCACCGGGTTGAGCGCCGTCATTGGCTCCTGGAAGATCATGGCGATGTCGCGCCCGCGAAGCAGGCGGACCTGGTCGTCGAACAGGGACGTTAGTTCCTGTCCCGCGTAAACGATGCTGCCACGCACCTGTGCCTGCGGCGGCAGGAGTCGCATGATCGCCAGCGAGGTCACTGATTTTCCGGAACCCGATTCGCCGACCAACCCGAGCACTTCGCCGGTCGCGATCGAAAAGCTGACATCGCGGACAGCGTCAACATTGGTGACAGAGTCGCCATGGCGAATGGGAAACGAGATGGTCAAGCGCTGGATGTCGAGGAGCTGTGCCACAGCGTTATCGTAGCAGCCCCCCTACACCCAGCCTTGGCTGCGAAAGTGTTGCAGGCCGAGTTCGAGCGCGGCTTTCATGTCCGCCAGCAGGACGTCGTCGAGCGAAGTGATGTGAAAGCAGCTCTTTCCCTTCAGCGTCTTCAGCAGACGTGGAGAAATCGTCGGGCGGAGCGCAAGAGGCACGCTGAAGTAAAAGCCTATGTACCCTTTCTGCTCGATGACGCTGGCGAAGTAGTGCTCGGTCCGCTTGCGGCCGTCGATCAGGACTTCTTTCTTCGAGACCAAGTCATAATGCCGCTTGCTGCCCACCTTGCCGCCCGGCCCAACCGTAAACGGCGGAGAGAAATGACGGAGCAAAGACTCGACCTGGTCGTAGATCTCGCCCTGGGAAGACGTTGCGGCGGCTGCTTTGGCAGGCATGGCCGCCGCATCCTATCGCGATCGGGGTGAAATTGCTATTGGCCCAGAATCACCGGCAAACCGTTCTTCGAGCTGCCGATGATCACGACCTTCGAGTTGGTGCTGTTGGCCAGTTTCTCAGTGGCTTCGATGCCTTTCCACTCCAGCAGTTGCGGCGAGATTCCCTGCGCCACAATCTGCTGGAAGTCGCGCACGCCGGCGGCCTCGATGCGCTTGCGGTCGGCTTCCTGCTTCTCCTTCTGCAGGCGGAACGACATCGCCAGCGACTCCTGCTCGGCCTGCTGCTTGGCCTCGATCGACATTTTGACGCTAGCCGGCAGCTGGATGTCGCGCAGCAGAATGGACTCGACGATAAAGCCGCGCCATTCCAACTGGCTCTTGAGTTGTTCCGTGATCTGCTTGGCGACAAGCTCGCGCTCACCCGTGTAGAGCGCGTTGGCCGAATGCGAAGCAGTGGCCTCGCGAATAGCCGAGCGCAAGTTGGGTTCAATCACGACAGCCTCGTATCTCGGCCCGAGGCGGCGGTAAACATCGGCGGCTTTCTCCGGATCGAGGTGATAGAGCAGCGAGGTATCCATGCTGATGATGAGGCCCTCGCTGGAAGGCACGCTGGCGCTCTCCTTGATCTCCTGCGTGCGGATGGAAAGCGTGTTGTTCGATTTCAGCGGATTCACCAGGTGAATGCCCTCGGGCAAAACGTCGCCGGTGACTTTGCCGAAGAGAGTGAGAACTCCGACGTGCCCGGTGGGGACGCTGGCAACTGCCATAAACAAGAGGATGACGAGAAGAATGAAAGCGAGAATATAAAGCCCAAAGCGCGAACCGCCGCGAATATCAATATCAACGATCTTGCCGTGACCAGTACCGAAGTCGGCCATAAGTGCCTCCTGAAAAGCAAAACGGTGCTAACGCGAAAGTGTAGTGCAGGCGCTGTGAATAGATCAGGAATTTCGTGGGACAGGTACCGGAAAGAGAACCGGAATGGGAACGCTCACGGGAAGGGGATTCCCTGACTAGCAGGAAGACGGCTCTGCCTCATGACGCGTCGAACGTTAGTTTCAGATTGTTTGATATCTCGGATTTTGACGATGATTAGGCTGCCTTCCGGACGGACGGCAAAAACTCGTCGACAGTCAAAACTTCATGACCGAAGGTCGGATAGAAATCTCGATTGCGGCCCGGTGCGCTTCATCGGTGAACTCAGCGACTGCATCTTTGAGAAATGTCATACGCGGTTTCTGTTCGAGCCAGTTGCCGGAGGTCATGGTGGACCTGAACGTCGGCAGTGTCTGCACCGACGCCTTGCCCTAATCAGCCTTCCTTAGCGAGGAGTCGCTCGAAAGCCTGCGATCGGCTAAAGTTTTCTTTTTTCCATTCGATATAAGCCGCCATGGCTGTGGTTTTTCGTCAGATTTACACATGGGCGCTTAACGGCCCCGGCACCGAAATGTGGCTTGTCACATCAGCGTTAAGCAGCATTTTCGCGGTTTTCTGCAGTTTGCGCGGGTTTTCGGAGATGCGGTTGCACCGTTTTGCGGCAGGCGGCTGTGGACGAGCTGCACGTGATTGAAAACACGGCACTTATTTTCCTTCAGTTTTTCTTGACTCCCGCTGCCACAGGCGTATGTTCACACT
>Ga0335069_10002634_pt1 | contig 27486 bp, 25 predicted proteins | sample Lox_Sample_11_FD_206714 | JGI IMG/M metagenome (GOLD analysis project Ga0335069, IMG submission 206714) | Soil microbial communities from Loxahatchee National Wildlife Refuge, Florida, United States - Lox_Sample_1.1 | ecosystem: Environmental > Terrestrial > Soil > Wetlands | place: USA...
CTTCGGTCACGTAGCGCACGAGCTCAGACGCGCGCTCGCGCTCCTGGCTCTCCGTGCGATAGGCGACGCGCCGACGGAGATCGGCGAGCAGCCCGCCTCCGTCGAACCAGGCGGCGGCCGCAGCTACAGCATCAGCACGCTGCACCGCATTCCTACCGGGCCCGCACAGCCTGCGATGGTGCGCCGTGTGAGCCCAAGGGCGCCCGGGTCGCGTGTAGCCAGGAGGCCCGCGCGGCGGACCGTCCGCGTTTCCTCCCCACTACTTGGGCTGGGGAACGATGCGCAGATAGGGCTTCGGCGCCTTCCACCCGCCGGGGAACTTGGTCTTCGCCTCGTCGTTGCTCACCGACGGAACGATGATCACGTCTTCGCCCTGCTTCCAGTTCACCGGTGTGGCGACCTTGTGCTTCGCGGTCAGCTGGATCGAGTCGAGCACGCGGAGCACTTCGTCGAAGTTGCGCCCGGTGCTCATCGGATACGTGAGGATCAGCTTGACCTTCTTGTCCGGCCCGATCACGAACACAGAGCGGATCGTCGCATTGTCGGCCGCGGTGCGCGGTGCGGCGCCGCTCGCGTTCGGATGGATCATGTCGTAGAGCTTCGCGACGCCGAGATCGGGATCGCCGATCATCGGGTAGTTGACTTTCGTTCCCTGCGTCTCCTCGATGTCGCCAACCCAGCGCTTGTGGTCGGCGACGGGATCGATCGACAGTCCGATGATCTTCGTGTTGCGCTTGTCGAACTCGGGCTTCAGCTTCGCCATGTACCCGAGCTCGGTCGTGCACACCGGCGTGAAGTCCTTCGGATGCGAGAACAGGATCGCCCAGGAATCGCCGATCCAGTCGTGGAACTTGATCTTCCCTTCGGTCGTGTCCGCAGTGAAGTCCGGAGCTTCGTCACCTATGCGTACTGGCATTGTCGCCCTCGTTGTCCAGGGTTGTGGGACCGAGCAGTATAAACCTGCGCGGCGAGCCGGGACCACTCCGCGTGACTCGAAGCGTCCGTTGCCGCCTCGCTGTCGTGGCCCAGCGCCATCCGGGAAGCGCTGCTGTTCCTACGCGGGATGCGCCCCAGCGAGCGCCTTGCCCGGCTTCCCGCTTTGGCGTAACGTAACTGTGACGCTAGGGGTCCTGTTCCGAATTTCTCGGACGGGTGAGATCAGACCCTTGGTACCTGTGCGGATAATGCCGGCGCAGGGAAGCGTAGCCCGCCTCTGACGCTCCCCCGCACCGCCCGATCGCCGAGGAGTTTCGATGAACGCCAACGACCGGTTCTATGCGCGCGACGCGCACGTGGACAGCGCGGCAGTCGCGCCGCTACCCAGCTCGCGCAAGATCTACGTCGGCGGCTCGCGCGCCGACCTGCGCGTGCCGATGCGCGAGATCGCGCAATCGGAGACGCCGGCCTCCTTCGGCGCCGAGAAGAATCCGCCGATCGTCGTCTACGACACGTCCGGCCCCTACACCGACCCCGAGGCGCGGATCGACATTCGCCGCGGGCTGCCGGCGCTTCGCGCGCCGTGGATCGCCGAGCGCCACGACACGGTCGAGCTGGAAGCGCTCACTTCGGCCTACGGCCGTGCGCGCCTCGCCGATCCGGAGCTCGCCGGGATGCGCTTCGAGCTGCATCGCAAGGCGCGGAAAGCGAAGGCCGGTGCGAACGTCACGCAGATGCACTACGCTCGCCGCGGCATCGTGACGCCGGAGATGGAATTCATCGCGATCCGCGAGAACGGACGGCGCGAGGAGATGCTGCGCTCGCTGCCCGCGCTCGTGACGCGCCAGCATCCGGGACGGAGCTTCGGCGCGGCCATTCCCGCGTCGATCACGCCGGAATTCGTGCGTGACGAGGTCGCCCGCGGCCGCGCGATCATCCCGAACAACATCAACCACCCGGAAACCGAGCCGATGATCATCGGCCGGAACTTCCTCGTGAAGATCAACGCCAACATCGGCAACTCCGCGGTGTCCTCGTCGATCCACGAAGAAGTCGAGAAGATGACGTGGGCCACGCGCTGGGGCGCGGACACGGTAATGGATCTCTCGACCGGAAAGAACATCCACGAAACGCGCGAGTGGATCATCCGCAATTCACCGGTGCCGATCGGCACGGTGCCCATCTACCAGGCGCTGGAGAAAGTCGACGGCAAGGCCGAAGAGCTCACGTGGGAGGTCTATCGCGACACGCTGGTCGAGCAGGCCGAGCAGGGCGTCGACTATTTCACGATCCACGCCGGCGTGCTGCTCCGCTACATCCCGATGACTGCGAAGCGGATGACGGGCATCGTGTCGCGCGGCGGCTCGATCATGGCGAAGTGGTGCCTCGCGCACCACAAGGAGAGCTTCCTCTACACGCGCTTCGAGGAGATCTGCGAGATCATGAAGGCGTACGACGTCGCGTTCTCGCTCGGCGACGGGCTGCGTCCGGGCTCGGCGTACGACGCGAACGACGAAGCGCAGATGGCCGAGCTCGCAACGCTGGGCGAGCTCACGCAGATCGCATGGAAGCACGACGTCCAGGTGATGATCGAAGGACCGGGCCACGTGCCGATGCACCTGATCAAGCACAACATGGACGAGCAGCTTCGACTCTGCGGTGAAGCGCCGTTCTACACGCTCGGGCCGCTCACCACCGACATCGCCCCCGGCTACGATCACATCACATCCGCGATCGGCGCAGCGATGATCGGCTGGTACGGCACGGCGATGCTCTGCTACGTGACCCCGAAGGAGCACCTCGGATTGCCGAACAAGGTCGACGTCAAGGACGGCATCATGGCGTACAAGATCGCCGCGCACGCCGCCGATCTCGGCAAGGGCCATCCGGGCGCGCAGATACGCGACAACGCGATCAGCAAGGCGCGTTTCGAGTTCCGCTGGGACGACCAGTTCAACCTCGGCCTCGATCCCGACAAAGCGCGCGAGTTCCACGACGAGACGCTGCCGCAGTCGGGCGCGAAGCTCGCGCACTTCTGCTCGATGTGCGGCCCGCACTTCTGCTCAATGAAGATCACGCAGGACGTCCGGGAGTTCGCCGCGACACAGGGGATAGCCGAGAACGACGCGATCGCGAAGGGGATGGAAGCGAAATCCGCGGAATTCATCGAGAGCGGCGCCGAGGTCTATCGTCGCGCCTGACCTGATCGCGCAAGCACGGTTCCCAAGCACGGTTCCTCGACCCCGCGCGTCCGGAACTGCCAAGAATCGACACGCGCTTGTAGGCTACCGGCACGATACTTCGCGCGAGCCCGCTGGATTTTGACCCGGCTCCGCGCGAGGCTATGCGTGCGTCATACCTGGCGCGGATTTTGCCTTGTCTCCCTCGACACCGGGCTCGCCCCGCACGAACGAGGAATCGAGACATGAGAATCAGCAATTTGGTCGGTTTGGCGATGGCTCTGACGCTGGGCGCCGGCTACGCGCCGAGCGTCGTCGCCCAGGCGGGTGCGGAAGGTCACCCGGGAGCCGTGAACGTTGGCAAATCCGCTCTCCCCGATATGCTCCTCTGGTCGTTCGGGGACTGCGACAACCAGTTCCCGTACTTCAACTCGGACGAACACAAGGAATGCGTCCGCGTGGTGCGCTCCGAGGAAGCACGCGACGCCCGCGCGTATCGCGTCTGCGAGACCAGCAATGTCCGCGACCGCGAGGAGGTCGCGCGCTGCAAGGCCACCTACAAGGCGAACAAGGATCGCTCCGCGCAATCGGGCTACGTGCCGGAAAAAGCCGGGCAGCATCAGGCGGCGCCGACGCCCGAGGAGCTCCAGAGGGTGCACGCGATCGCGTCGGCAGCCGTCGAAAACGACAAAGCCGCAGCCCGTGAAAGGGCCCTGGCGACCCAGCCGGCTGCCGCGTCGAACGAGGGCGGCCCACGCGAGATCGTGCCTGAGCCCGAGGACGAGGATGGTCCGTCGGCCCTCGTCGTCGCGCTGTCGATCGTCGCGGTCGTGGGCGGCACGCTCGCCTTCATCCAGCGGCGCAAGCAAGCAGACGTACTCTCCGCCCGCTAGCGGTTCCTGCCGAAGGCGCGAGGCCGGACCGCCCGCGCCCTTTCCGTCATCCTCATCCGTTCGCGCCGCGGGCCGCCGGCGCGATCGGCGCGCCCATCGCCGGTGCCGCGGCGGCCCTCTCGATCCGCCCCTTGCCCCCGCGTGCGCTATGCTGACGCGCCGACGCTTGGCGCCGGAGAGCCCCGGAGACGAGAGAACATGAACCCTGCCGACCCGACGTCCGGATTGATCGCGCACGCGATCCAACTCTCGATCGCCCCTGTCTTCCTGCTGACCGGCATCAGCGGGCTGCTGGGCGTCATGGCCAATCGCCTTGCGCGCGTCATCGATCGCGCTCGAACGTTCGAGAAGACCTGGCGTGCGCTCGATGCGCGCGCGAAGGCCGCCGCCAGGACGGAGCTGAACACGCTCGAGCGGCGGCGGCGGGCGATCAGCTGGTCGATCAACTTCTGCACGGTGGCGGCGCTGCTGATCTGCCTCGTGATCGTCGCGCTATTCGTCGAGGAGTTCTTCAGCAAGAACCTGCGGCTGCTCGCCGGGACGCTGTTCGTGCTGGCGATGATCGCGGTGATCTGCGGGTTGTCGTCCTTCCTCCGCGAGGTCTACCTCGCGACGCACACGACGAGCGTCGATCCCGAACGCTTCGAGGCTCCCGAAAAGTAGACAGGCGCACGCGCCGCCGGGCGACGCGTGCGGGCCGATCGCGACACTAGGCCGACGTGCCGAGCCGCAGGCCCATTCGGCGCCGGCCCCACTGCCCTTCGAACCGCGCGAATCGCCCCGGGATCTCCGCATCGCAGTGCCGGCAGCGACCTTCCGCCGAGAGCTCATAGTGCAGGATCTCGTGCCAGTCGCGTTCGACGAGCGCACGGCCGCACCCCGGACAGGACGTCGTTCCGCCGCCGCGATCGTGGACGTTGCCCGTGTAGACGTAGCGGATCCCCGCCTTCATCGCGATCTCGCGTGCGCGCGTGAGCGTCGCCGGGGGCGTGCGCGGCAGGTCCGTCATCCTGTAGTCGGGGTGGAACGCCGTGAAGTGCAGCGGAACGTCGACGCCGAGCTCGCGGACGATCCACTCGCTCATCGCCGCGATCTCCGCGCCCGAATCGTTCTTGCCGGGGATCAATAGCGTCGTGATCTCGAACCAGACATCCGTCTCGCGCTTCAGATAGACGAGCGTGTCGAGCACGGGCTGCAGCCGCGCGCCGCAGAGCTTCACGTAGAACTCGTCGGTGAAGCCTTTCAGGTCGACGTTGGCGGCATCCATCTTCGCGTAGAACTCGCGGCGCGCGTCGACGCCGATGTACCCCGCCGTCACGGCCACCGTCTTGATCCCGCGTGCATGGCACGCGTCGGCGGCGTCCATCGCGTACTCGGCGAAGATCACCGGGTCGTTGTACGTGAAGGCAACGCTCCGGCATCCCGAGCGCACGGCCGCCGCCGCGATCGCTTCGGGCGTAGCCGAGTCCATCAGCGTGTCCATCTCGCGCGACTTGGAGATGTCCCAGTTCTGGCAGAACTTGCACGCGAGGTTGCAGCCTGCGGTGCCGAACGAAAGCACGGAGGACCCGGGATAGAAGTGGTTGAGCGGCTTCTTCTCGATCGGGTCGACGCAGAACCCCGACGAGCGGCCGTAGGTCGTCAAAACGATCGCGTCACCCTCGCGCTTGCGCACGAAGCAGGCGCCGCGCTGGCCGTCGTGCAGCCGACAGTCGCGCGGGCAGAGATCGCATTGGATGCGCCCGTCGTCGAGGCGATGCCACCAACGGCCGGGATAGTCGCTCATCGGTCGCCCGCGCTCGGGAATTCCCGCTCCGTCCACTTGGTCGCAGCGTAGCGAAAGACGTTCATCCGCGGGCCCCAGAATCCCTGTGGCCAGCCGGCCTTGCGCTTCAGTGCGACGATGAAATCCTGCGGGTCGGGAATCGAGTCCCAGACCTGCGGCAGGTACGTCGCGCGTCTGCCGCCTTGCTCGAGAATCAGGCCGTCGACCCCCGGGCGCAGCCGACGGGCCAGATCCTGCTCGTCGGCGACGAAAAGCTGCTCGGGCCTCGAGAGCAGCGACACTTCGATCGAGGTCACCGCGAGCTCGCGCGCGGCGAGCGGCGGAAAGCGAGGATCGCGAAACGCTGCCGCAACGGCGTTCTCGCGCACGTCGACCCGCAGCGGCCGTAGCGGCTCTAACGAGCCGATGCAGCCGCGCAACTCGCCGCGAGCGCGCAGCGTCACGAAAGTCGCCGCGAGCTGCCCGAGCGCCGGAGCGTCCGTCTCCTCCGCGCAGGGCAGCTCGAGCCGCGCCGCGATCGCCGAGCGAGCGATCGCGAGCAGTGCGCGCCCGAGATCGCGATCGTCGGGCGACACCGCCGCAGGCATTGCGGAACCGGCACCGATCATGCGTGCGAGCCGAACGCAAACGACGCGTAGCCGACTACACGCGACTTGTCGCCGGCAGTGTCCCCCGAATTGCGCAGATCGAGCAGCTCCGGACGCAGTCGGTGGCGGCGCGCCGCGACGATGAGGCCGTTGATCGGCGTCGCGCCGCAGGCCTGCTCGTGGTCGAGGTTCGGCGAGAGCGCGAGGATCGCGTCGGCGGTTGCGCGGTCGATCGCGCGCGCGTCGGCATAGCGGTGGTAATGCGAGAGATCCGAGCTCACGACGATCAGCGTCTCGGCGCCGCCCCACAGCAATTCCATGACTTCGGCAACCTCGGCGGCAGTCGCGTCGCCTACCGCGAACGGCACGATTCGAAAGTCCTGGAGCAGGCGCTGCAGGAAGGGAAGCTGCACTTCGAGCGAGTGCTCGTTCGCGTGCGGCGCGTCGTCGCGCACGACCTGGCGCAGCGCAAGTGCGCTGGCTACGGCGTCGTCATCGAGCGCGACTTCGCCGAACGGCGTCGCGAACGCGCGCGCCGAAGGCAGCGCGAGGCCGCGAACCCGCGCACGGTGCGCCGGCCCGAACAGCACGACACGGTGAATCGTCTTGCGTGCGGGGGCGAGGCGCTCGTAGCCATAGCCCGCGATCGGACCCGAGTAGACGTACCCCGCGTGCGGAACGATGATTGCCTTCGGCACGACGGCAGTCGGGCGATCGGGCCTGGCCGCGGCGGCGAGATGCGCGCGCACGTCCGCCGCGAGCGTGTCCGGCGACCGAGGATAGAAGAGCCCCGCGACAGCGGCGCCTCGGACGGAAGACTTGGGGTTTCGGTTTTCCACCCTGCTCTATATGGGGTTCGGCCATCCTCGATCAAGACACTACGCCGGGCGAAACCGAATTCCAACCCCGGGCACAGCGCCGCCGAGGAAACCTTGCCCCCGCACCAGGGCGAGCGGAATCCGGAGGCGTCAGTCGCCGTTCGCGGGCAACCGCACGAGGTAGCCGCCCGATTTCTCGTCGCGCTCGAGCTCGAGGCTCCCGCTGCGCTCGGCCTCCTCGAGCATTCCGTTGAACGAGCGAAAGCCGTAGTACGACTCGTTGAAGCCCGGCTTGCGGCGCTTGAGCGCCTGCTTGACCATCGATCCCCAGACCTTCTCCTCGTCGCCGCGCTCGGAGACGAGCGCCTCGACGGTCCCGACGATCAGCTCGAGCGCCTCGTGGCGGCGCTCGTCGTCCGCCTTGCCGGACGGCGCCGCGTGCGCCTCGGCCTTTACCGCGGCCTTCGGCGGCCCCGCGGGCGCTCGCGCGGTGCCCTTCCGCACCGCCGCCTTGCGCTTTTCGCGGACGAGGTCGTCGTAGTAGATGAACTCGTCGCAGTTCGCGATCAGCAGGTCGGACGTCGAGTTCTTGACGCCGACGCCGATCACCGTCTTGTCGTTCTCGCGCAGCTTCGAGACCAGCGGCGAGAAGTCCGAATCGCCGGAGATGATGACGAACGTGTCGACGTGCGCCTTCGTGTAGCAGAGGTCGAGCGCATCGACCACCATCCGGATGTCGGCGGAGTTCTTCCCCGACTGGCGCACGTGCGGGATCTCGATCATCTCGAACGAAGCCTCGTGCATCGGGGCCTTGAACGACTTGTAGCGCTCCCAGTCGCAGTACGCCTTCTTGACGACGATGCTGCCCTTCAGCAGCAGCCGCTCGAGCACCTTGCCGATGTCGAACTTGTCGTACTTCGCGTCCTGGACGCCGAGCGCGACGTTCTCGAAATCGCAGAACAGCGCCATGTTGGTGACTTCGGGTGATCGGGCCATCGTCGGTCCCGGGCTGGCGCCCGGCTGTCGGGGATTGAGGAGGGGGCGGCTTTCGGCGCCCGGATAGCGCAACGATAGCAGCAATGCCAAACTTGCGCTTTTGCGAGGCGCGAGACGCCGACCCGGACACCGACGATGACCCTGCCCGATCTCTCGCTGGTCGAATCGCGCGTTCTCGGCGTGCTCGTCGAGAAGCAGCACACGGTACCCGATACCTATCCGCTCACGCTGCTCGCGCTGACGGCGGGCTGCAATCAGAAGACGAGCCGCGAACCGGTTCTGAACGCGACCGAGGCCGAAGTGCAGGCGGCGATCGATCGCCTCAAGACTTTTACGCTCGTCGTGGAGTCGAGCGGCGGCCGCGTGATGCGCTACGCGCAGAACGTCGGCCGCGTGCTCGGGATTCCCGCGCAGGCGGTGGCGCTCCTCGCCGTGTTGATGCTGCGGGGTCCGCAGACCGTGGGCGAGCTGCGGATCAACTGCGATCGGCTGCATCGGTTCGCCGACACTTCTGCGGTCGAGGCGTTCCTGCACGAGCTCGCCGCACGATCGGAAGGCCCGCTCGTCGTTCTGCTTCCGCGACAACCCGGCGAGCGCGAGGCGCGCTGGGCGCATCTGCTGTCAGGCGCACCTCCGGCGAGCGCGTCTGCGCATCGCGGCGCGGACGAGCCCGCGAACGACGCGCCAAGCGTCTCGAGCATCGCTGCGCTCGAAGGTCGAGTGTCGGATCTCGCAAACGAGGTCGATGCGCTCAAGGCGACCGTGGCGAAGCTCGCGGCGGCGCTCGGCCAATCGGTACGCTAGCCGCGCGCGCGGACTCCCGGCTGTCGCAACTTGGCGTTACACTAGGCGCCCTTGCGCGAAGCCGCGCCACCGAAGACGGCGCAGCGCCCACATCGTATCCGGAGGAGATTCCATGCGCCCTACGTTGTCGTTCGTCGCCCTCGCCATCGCGTTCGCTGCGGGCACCTCTCTAGCGCAAATCCCCGCCGGGTACCCCGCCGACTACAAGGCGATCGTCGACGGCGCGAAGAAGGAAGGCAAGGTCGTCGTCTATTCGACGACCGACGCGAAGCTCGTCACGCCGCTCATCAAGGATTTCGAAGCGGCGTTCCCCGGCGTCAAGGTCGAGTACACCGACCTCAATTCGACCGAGGTCTACAACCGGTTCATCAGCGAGAACGCGGCGAACGCGACGTCCGCCGACGCCGTGTGGAGCTCGTCGATGGACCTGCAGATGAAGCTCGCCGCCGACGGGCTCGCCGCCGTCTACAAGTCGCCCGAAGCGGCGGCACTTCCCGAATGGGCGCACTACAAGGACACGGTCTACGCGACGACGTTCGAGCCCATCGCGATCGTCTACAACAAGCGCCTCGTCCCCGCCGAAGACGTTCCGAAGACGCACGCCGACTTCACGAAGCTCCTGAACACCAAGGCCGACAAGTATCAGAAGAAGGTCACGACCTATGATGCCGAGAAGTCGGGTGTGGGCTTCATGCTCGTCAACCAGGACGCGAAGCTGAATCCCGCGTTCTGGGATCTCGTCAAGGCGATGGGCGCGCGCGGCGCCAACATGCAGAGCTCGACCGGTACGATGATGGAACGCGTGTCCTCGGGCGAGAACCTGATCGGCTACAACATCCTCGGCTCCTACGCTCTGACGCGCGCGAAAAAGGATCCTTCGATCGGGATCGTCTTCACGTCCGACTACACGCTGGTGCTCTCGCGTCTCGCGTTCGTCGCGAAGAACGCGAAGAACCCGAACGCCGGCCGGCTGTGGGTCGACTACCTGCTGTCGAAGCGCGGTCAGACGATCACTTCGGAGCAGGCCGAGCTCTTCTCGGTGCGCACCGACATGACCGGCAAAGACTCGGGCACCGCGTTCGCCAAGGAGCTCGGCGCCGCGGTGAAGCCTATCGCGGTCAACGCCGATCTCCTCCAGGGGCTCGATCAGCAGAAGCGCCTCGAGTTCCTGAAGCAATGGCAGGCAGCCCTCGGGCGCAAGTGAGCGAGGGTTCCGCGGACTGAAACGGCGCGGCGGCAGCGCTCGCGGCCCGACTCCGCTGCGACCGATGACGGCCCGAGCTTCGAGCCTTCCGCGCACCGCGGTTGTCGCGGTGACGGCGCTCGTCGTGCTGACGCCGGTGCTGCTTATCTTCTGGCAGAGCTTCCTCTCCGCGCCGTTCTTCAACCCGCAGCGGCACTTAGGCCTCGACGCGTACAAGTTCATCTTCGACGATCCCGATTTCTGGACGGCGGCGCTGAACTCGGTCGTCATCGCCGCAGGGATGGTGCTGATCGCGCTCCCGCTCGGCGCGGCGCTCGCATTCCTGCTCACGCGCACGGACCTTCCGTGGCAGCGCGGGATCGAGGTGCTCGTTCTCATCCCGGTGTTCGTCTCGCCGATGGTGCTCGCGTTCGGATACGTGGTGTCGATGGGTCCGGTCGGCTTCTACTCGCTCTGGGCGAAGGATCTCGTCGGCGACGTTCCCTGGAATGTCTATTCGCTCGCGAGCATCGCGGTGATCGCGGGGCTCACTCACGTGCCGCACGTCTATCTCTATTCGTCGGCGGCGTTGAAGAGCCTCGGCTCGGACGTCGAGGAGGCGGCGCGGGTGGTCGGCGCGAATCCGTTGCGCGTCGCGCTGAACGTGAGCCTGCCGATGACGATGCCCGCGCTTCTCTACGCCGCCGTGCTAGTGTTCTTCCTCGGCTTCGAGATCTTCGGCTTGCCCCTCGTGCTCGGCGACCCGGAAGGTCACCTCGTTCTCGCGACCTACCTCTACAAGCTCACCAACAAGTTGGGGACGCCGTCGTACCACCTGATGGCGGCGGTGGCCGTGTGCATCGTCGCCATCACGTTCCCGCTCGTGCTGCTGCAGCGGTGGCTGCTCAAGACCGCCGGCAAGTTCGTTTCCGTCAAGGGCAAGGCCACGCGCCAGAAGGTGCTGCCGCTCGGCGTGTGGAGGTGGGTCGCGCTCGCGATCGTCGCGCTCTGGCTCGCGTTCACGATCGTGGTGCCGATCTCGGGCATCGCGCTGCGCGCGTTCGTCGAGCAATGGGGCGAGGGGATCCAGCTCGGCGAGGTGCTCACGCTCGCGAACTTCCAACAGGTGTTCGACCAATCGGACCAGGTACGCGCGATCATCAACACGTTCCTGATCGGCACGATCGGAGGCGCGCTCGCCGTCGGGTGCTACATGCTGATCGGTCTCGCCGGGCACCGGCAGCGAGGCGGAGTGGCCAGGATTCTCGACTATCTCGTGCTCATCCCGCGTGCGATCCCGGGACTCCTTGCCGGTCTCGCCTTCCTCTGGATCTTCCTTTTCGTCCCGGGTTTGAAGGAGCTGCGCAACACGATCTTCTCGGTCTGGCTCGCGTACACGGTCGTATGGCTCGCGTACGGACTGCGGCTCATCTCGGGCGCGCTGCTGCAGATCGGCCCCGAGCTCGAGGAGTCGGCGCGCTCGGTCGGGGCCACGCCCGGACGGGTGCTCAAGGACGTGACGATACCGCTGATCCGATTCGGGCTGCTCGCGAGCTGGCTGCTCGTGTTCATGATCTTCGAGCGCGAGTACTCGACGGGCGTTTATCTGCTCGGCCAGGGCACCGAAGTGATCGGATCGATGCTCGTTTCGCTGTGGAGCGCCGGCGCGATCGACCAGGTGGCCGCGCTGTCGCTCATCAACATCGGTCTCGTCGCCATCGGCCTCGCCGTGGCCCTGCGATTCGGAGTACGTCTCCATGAATAAGAACGTGGCCCCGCGGTCCGCGAACAAGCTCGTCGTCGAGGATCTGCACCTTTCGTACGGCGACAACGCGATCCTGAAGGGCGTCTCGATGACGCTCAACCCGGGCGAGGTCGTCGCGCTGCTCGGTGCGTCGGGCAGCGGCAAGACGACGATCCTGCGCTCGGTCGCGGGGCTCGAGCAGCCGAGTCGCGGCAGGATCTCGATCGGTGGCTCGGTGCTCTTCGACGGCGCCGCCGGCATCGACCTCCCCGTCGAAAAACGCAATCTCGGCCTCGTGTTCCAATCGTATGCGCTGTGGCCGCATCGAACGGTCTTCGAGAACGTCGCCTACGGATTGCGGTTGCGGGGAACCGCGCCGAGCGAAATCGAGCGGCGCGTGAACGAGGCGCTCGGCAATCTCGGCCTCGGCGCGCTCGCGCAGCGCCTGCCACACCAGCTCTCGGGCGGGCAGCAGCAGCGCGTCGCGATCGCGCGCGCGCTCGTCTACAACCCGCCGGTCGTGCTGATGGACGAGCCGCTGTCGAACCTCGACGCGAAGCTTCGCGAGGAGGCCCGCGCGTGGCTGCGCGAGCTGATCGTCCGGCTCGGTCTCTCGGCGCTCGTGGTCACGCATGACCAGACGGAAGCGATGGCGATGTCGGACAAGATCCTGTTGCTGAACTTCGGCCAGATCGAGCAGCAAGGCACGCCAGACGAGATGTACAACCAGCCGCAGACACGCTTCAGCGCGGAGTTCATGGGCAGCAACAATCACCTGCCGGGAACGATCGCCGAAGTCGCGGATGGGCGGGCACGGCTCGCGGGCGAGGGCTTCAGCCTCTGGGGCGCGCGCCGCGGCGGGCTCAAGGTCGGCGACAGGGCGACGGGAGTCATCCGCCTCGAACGTACTAAGATGGCGGCTGCGCCGGGCGACAACCGTGTCGCGGCCGAGCTCGTCACTGCGATGTTCATGGGCGACCGCCGCGAGCACCTGTTCAGGATCGGATCGATGCGGCTGCGCTGTTACGGCGATGCGAGCGATTCCGCCCGCTGGCTCGAGCTTCCCGCCGACGATCTGTGGCTGTTCCCGGGCACTCAATAGGAGACGTTGCGATGGACGTTCAGAACTGGATCGATACCGCGAAGCCGCTGGTCATCGCGTTCGCACTCAAGGTCGCGGGCGCGATCGCCGCGTACATCGTCGGGCGGATGCTGATCGGATTCGCGACGACGCTCGCCACGAAGGCGCTCGAGCGGCAGAAGGTCGAGCCGACGGTGATCCGCTACATCGGCTCGGTCATCACCGTCGCGCTCAACATCATTCTCGTCGTCGCGATCCTCGGCTATTTCGGTGTCGAGACGACTTCCTTCGCCGCGCTGGTCGCGGGCCTCGGTATCGCCGTGGGTGCAGCGTGGGGTGGCCTCCTGTCGAACTTCGCCGCCGGCGCGTTCATCCTCGTGCTGCGGCCGTTCAAGGTCGGCGACTACGTCGTTGCGGGCGATGTCGAGGGAACCGTGCGGATGATCGGACTATTCAGCACCGCGATCGACGCGCCCGACAACGCCCACACGCTCGTCGGCAACGCGAAGATCATGGGCGGAACCATCAAGAACTACAGCGCCAACGCGTACCGCCGCGTGGAATTGACCGCGCAGCTCGATCACAGCGTCGAGCCCGCGGACGCGGTTCGACGCCTCAAGGAAGCGCTGCCGAAGATTGCCAACGTGCTCGACGAGCCGAAGCCCGATGTCGAAATCCTGACGTTCAACGAGCGCGGCCCGGTCCTGGCGGTTCGCCCGTACTGCGACACCGCGCATTTCTGGCAGGTCTATTTCGACGGCAACCGGATAATCCGCGAGACATTCGGCGCCGCGGGGTACCCGGTCCCCGAGGCGCATCACAACGTGCGCCGCCCGTAAGGCACCGCGCGAAGCCGACCCCTGAGGAGTCAGCACATGGGCACGCTCGATGGAATCCTGGGAAGTCTGATGGGTGGCGCGGTTGGCGGCGCCGGCGCGCAACAGAGTCCGCTGATGCAGATCGCTTTGCGGATCCTGCAGCAGAACGGCGGGGTCGAGGGCGTGCTCGACAAGTTTCGTCAGGGCGGCTACGCCGATCAGGCGTCGTCCTGGCTCAGCACCGGGCAGAATCTCCCGATCTCCGGAGCCGCGCTGCAGGAAGTGCTGGGCTCCGGCACGATCGGGCAGATCGCGCAGCAGCTCGGGCTCTCGCATGGTGAGGCCGCGGGCGGCCTCGCGCAGATGCTGCCGCAGGTGATCGACAAGCTGACTCCGTCCGGAACGATTCCCGACAACCACGACGACCTGGTCCAGCAGGCACTCGCGATGCTCACCAGATCGAAGCCTGCTTAGGCGCACGGGGCGAGCGCGGCGCCCGCCTTTTCGATGCGCGCCGCAGCTCCGCGGAGTGCCCGCTGCTTGCAAGGGAGGCGTCAGGAGGCTGCGCTACAATTCGCAGGCCGGGTGAGAGACTCACCCGGCCCTGTTTGCGTCCGACACCGCCCCTCTTGGATCAGCCCACCCTCTTCACCGCGCTCGTCCTGGGCATCGTCGAAGGCCTGACCGAGTTCCTCCCCGTCTCGTCGACCGGCCACCTGATCGTCACCGGGTCTTTGCTCGGCTACACGGGCGAGCAGGCGAAGACGTTCGAGATCGTGATCCAGGCGGGCGCGATCCTCGCCGTCTGCTGGGAATTCCGCGCGAAGATCCTCAGCGTGCTCCGGGGGATCTTCACCGATAGTGCTGCGCAGCGTTTCGCGGCGAATCTCGTGATCGCGTTCGTTCCGGCGGCGGTGCTCGGGCTCGTGTTCAGCAAGGTGATCAAGGCGCATCTGTTCGCGCCGGTTCCGGTCGCGTGCGCGTTCATCGTCGGCGCCTTCGTCATCATCTGGGCCGAGCGGCGGCAACGCTCGCGCCCGGAGACGGTGCGCATCGCGTCGATCGACGACATGCGCTGGAGCGACGCACTGAAGGTCGGATGCGCGCAGGCGCTCGCGCTGATCCCGGGCACGTCGCGATCCGGCGCGACGATCATCGGCGGCATGCTGTTCGGCATGTCGCGCGTGGCTGCGACCGAATTCTCGTTCTTCCTCGCGATCCCGACGCTGTTCGCGGCGACGATCTATTCGGCATGGAAAGACGCCTCGCTGATCGGCTCGCAGGCTTTTCCCGCGTTCGGCCTGGGCTTCGTCGCGGCATTCGTCTCCGGGTTCGCCTGCGTCCGCTGGCTGATTCGCTACGTCGCCCATCACGACTTCATTCCGTTCGCCTGGTACCGGATCGCGTTCGGTGCCCTGATCCTCGTCACCGCTTACGCCGGCCTCGTGCAGTGGGATTGAGCGGGCGCAACGCGGCCTGGATCGGCCCCGTGTGCTCGGTCTTCGGCGTTCTCGGGTTCTCCTTCAAGGCGATCCTGATCAAGCTCGCCTACGCCTGGCATCCGGTCGATGCGGTGACGCTCCTCGCGCTGCGGATGCTGTTCGCCGCCCCGTTCTTCGTCGCGATGGCGTGGTGGGCGGGAAGGCAACCCGCGGCGCGTCCGATCTCCCCGCGCGACTGGCGCACGCTCGTCTGGCTCGGCTTCATCGGCTACTACCTGTCGAGCCTCCTCGATTTCGTCGGACTCATGTACATCACCGCGGCGCTCGAGCGTCTCGTGCTGTATCTCTACCCGACGATCGTGCTGCTGCTCTCGGTCGCGCTGCACCGGCGGCGCGTCGTTCCCCGGGAAGTCGTCGCGCTCGCCGTCTCCTACGCCGGCATCGCGCTCGTGTTCGCGCACGATCTGCATCTCGGCGGCGACGCGCACGCGTTGTGGACCGGCGGCGCGCTGGTGTTCACAAGCGCGATCACCTATGCGCTGTACCTGATCGGCGCCGGCAATCTGATCGCGCGCCTCGGCAGCATGCGTTTCATCGCGTGGGCGATGCTCGCCTCGAGCGTGTTCGTGTTCGCGCAATTCGCGCTGACGCGCAGTGTCGAGGCGCTCGCGGTGCCGCCGTCGATCTACGCTCTGTCGCTCGCGATGGCGGTGTTCTCGACGGTGGTGCCCACGTGGCTGATCGCCGAAGCGGTGCGCAGGCTCGGCGCGAACACGTCGTCGCTGATCGGCTCGCTCGGACCGGTGTTCACGATCGGCCTCGGTGCGATGATCCTCGCCGAACCCGTCACCTGGATCCAGCTTGCCGGCGCGGCGCTGGTGCTCGCCGGCGTGACACTCGTCACGCTCAAGCCCGCCCGCCCCAGCGATCGCGAGACCGAGACCGCAGCCGAAACGGGATCCTAGCGAGCGGCGGGTCCGGAGCGAAGCGACGCGTCGCCGGCGGTCAGTCGAACTTCCTCAGGTCCTCGATCACCTTGCCGTCGTTCGGCAATTCGCCGGGCGCGTGGAAGGCGACCGCGCCGCGGAGCTTCGTCACATCGCGGATCGACGCGACGATCGCTTCGGCGTTCGACGAGCGATTCGCGGCGACCTCCACATGCAGCGTCATCCGGTCGCCGCCGTCGGCAGTGTCGACGACGAGCCGCGCCCGGCCGAGCTCGGGATGGCGCGCGACGATGGCGGCGACCTGTGCCGGGTGCACGAACAGGCCCTTCACTTTGCTCGTCTGGTCGGCGCGCCCCATCCACCCCTTGATGCGGAGGTTCGTGCGGCCGCAGGGGCTCGCGCCCGGGAGCACCGCCGAGAGGTCGCCGGTGCCGAAGCGGATCAGCGGGTAATCGGTGTTCGTGAGCGCGGTCACAACCACTTCGCCGACCTCGCCGGTAGCGACCGGATCGCCGGTGCCGGGCCGTACGATTTCGACGAGCACGCCCTCGTCGACGACGAGCCCCGAGCGCGCTTCGGTCTCGTACGCGATGTTGCCGAGATCCGCCGACCCGTAGACCTGGTAGCCGGAGATTCCGCGCGCGGAGAGCGCATCGCGCACGCTCGCGGGAAACGGCTCCGCCGAAACGAGCGCTTTCGTGAGGCTCGAGATCTTCACCCCCATCTCGTCGGCCTTCTCGACGATGATCCGCAGAAAGGAGGGGGTGCCGACGTACCCCGCAGGTCGGAGATCGGCGATCGCCTGCACCTGTTGCTCCGTCTGCCCCGTGCCACCCGGGAACACCGTGCAGCCGAGAGCGAACGCGCCCGTCTCGAACATGGAGCCTGCGGGGCTGAAGTGGTAGGCGAAGCAGTTGTGGACGAGATCGCCCTCGCGGAATCCCGCCGCATAGAGCGCGCGCGCCATCCTCCAGTAGTCGGCGCCGCGTCCCTCGGGCTCGTAGATCGGCCCCGGCGAGGCGAAGACGCGCGCGGGGCCCGCACTCCCCTCGCCCCAGCGCGACGCCGCGAATCCGCCGAACGGCCGCTCTCCCTTCTGAATCTCGAGGAGCTCGGATTTCCGCGTGACGGGAATCTGCGCGAGCGCCGCGCGCGAAGTCACCGCCGCGGGATCGACGGCGGCGAGGATGCGCGCGAACGCCGGAGCCTTCGCTTTGGCGTGCGCGACCTGGCGCGCGAGCCGGCCCAGCTGCTCGCGCTCGCGCGCTTCCGGATCGCGCGTTTCCAGCGCGTCGAAGTGCCGGCCGGTGTTCATTGCGTTCGCGCCGCTCGCACCACGGACTCTGGGCAGGTCATCGCCGCGCTGCGCCGCTTCAGGCGAGCCACCGCTTCCGGCGGTGATAGTGCTTGACGTCGCGGAAGCTCTTGCGCCCCGCGGTCGACAGTCCGAGGTAGAACTCCTTGACGTCGGCGTTCGACGCGAGCTCGCCCGCCTCGCCGTCCATCACGACGCGGCCGTTCTCGAGGATGTAGCCGTAGTCGGCGTAGCGGAGCGCGATCGTCGTGTTCTGCTCGGCGAGCAGGAACGACACGCGCTCCTTGCGATTCAAATCGCGAACGATCTCGAAGATTTCCTCGACGATCTGCGGCGCGAGCCCCATCGACGGCTCGTCGAGCAGGATCATCGACGGCTGCGCCATCAGCGCGCGGCCCACGGCCGTCATCTGCTGCTCGCCGCCGGAGGTGTATCCGGCCTGGCTCTGCCGGCGCAGCTTGAGTCGCGGGAAGTAGTGGTAGACCTTCTCGAGCGCCGCCGCGACTTCGGCGCGCGAACCCTTGCGGGTGAACGCGCCGGTGAGCAGATTCTCCTCGACCGTCAGGTGCGAGAAGCAGTGGCGGCCTTCCATCACCTGGCAGACGCCCATCCGGACGAGATCGTTGGTCGTCAGGCGGTCAACGCGCTTGCCTTCGAACTCGATCGTGCCCTTCGTCACGTCGCCGCGCTCGGCGCGCAGCAGGTTGGAGATCGCCTTGAGCGTCGTGCTCTTGCCCGCGCCGTTCGCGCCGAGGAGCGCCACGATCCTCCCCCGCGGGACCTCGAGCGATACGCCCTTCAGCACGAGGATCACGTGGTCGTAGATGACCTCGATGTTGTTGACCGACAGATACCGCGATGCCGCGGCGTCGGCAGGCGTGGGAGCAACGGATGAGCTCGACATGGCGATCGGCTCGAGCGGCTCAGGCAGGCAAGAAGGGAAAGCTGCGGGCTAGCGCGGGCCGCGCCCGTGCAGGCGCACCCGGCGGGTGAGCCTCAGCCTTCCTTCGCGCAGTCGCGCGGCGTGATCTTCTTCTCCGCTGCGTATTTTGAGGCTGCTTCCTCGACCATCTTGCGTACCAGCTCGCGATCGCCAGCCATGAACGGCGACGCCTGCTTGAAGCCGGACCCGGTCCATTCCTGGAATTTCACCATGCCGGAACCTTCGTGGTCGGCGCAGCTCGTCTTGATCGGCGGGAAGAGCCCCGGCGCGCCGAGCTCCTTGATGCGGGCCTCGGTGAGATTGAGATGTTCGAGGCCCCAACGAAGCTGCTCGGGCGTCATGACCTTGCCCTTGCCGAAATTGGCCTGTGCGACGCGCAGTGCCTCGACGAGGATCATCCCGTAGACGACGCCGCGCGTGTACATGACGTTGCCGAGGCGCGTCGGATCCTCGAGGTTGCCCTTGCCCGCTCCGTAGACCTTCGTCTTGATGTCCTGCATCACCGGGAAATTGACACCCGAAGCCGAGAACGCCGCGCTGACGTATCCCTTCGACGCATCGCCGGCCGGCACCACATCCTCTTCCGAGCCGGCCCACCAGACGCCCAGGAGCTTTTCGCGCGGGTAACCGGTCTTCGCCGCTGTCTTGAGCGCGACGGTGCTCATCACCCCATAGGTCCACATGATCACGTAGTCCGGCTTCGCCTGCCGGATCTGCAGCCACTGCGATTCCTGCGTCTGGCCGGGGACCGGCACGGGAAGCTTCAGCACTTCGTAGCCGTATTTGGCGGCGAGCGCGTCGAGTACCGGAATGGGCTCCTTTCCGAATGCGGACTCGTGATACAGGAACGCGATCTTCTTGCCCTTGAGCTTGTCGACACCGCCGGACTTCTGGCCGAGGTACGCGATCATCGCCGCCATCTGGTCCCAGTACGTGGTGCCCAGCGGGAACACCCAGTCGTAGACGCGCCCGTCGGCGGAGCTCGCCAGCCCGTAGCCGAAGGTCGTCATCGGAATCTTGTCCTGAGCGACGCGCTCGAACAGGCCGTAGGCGATGCCGGTCGCCAGCGGCTCGACCGTCGTCGCGCCACCGAACTTCTTCTTGAGGCGCTCGTAGCATTCGACGCCCTTCGACGGGTTGTACTCCGTCTCGCACTCCTCCCACTTGAGCTTCACGCCGTTGATTCCGCCGTTGATGTTCACGAGCGTGAAGTAGTCGATCGCGCCACCGTAGTACCCGGAGCCGCCCGCGGCGGACGGCCCGACCCGGTAGGACAGGATCGGGATGAACTGCTCGTTCTGCGCGAATGCTGCGGTAACCCCGGCGAACAGCGCGATGCCCAGTAGGGCCGACTTGAATGCCTTCATGTTCCTCCTCCTGACTCGGCGGGCGCCTGGACGGGCGCGACCGCGACTCCGCGCCCGACCCACGGCAACCGGGAAAGGATAATACCCTGCCGGGACGCCGCCATGACAGAGATCAATGCGGGAACGGCCAGAGCCGGAGCTTCTCCTTCGCGATCTGCCAGAGGCGCGCGAGGCCGTGAGGCTCGACGATCAGGAAGAAGATGATCAATCCCCCGAACACCATAAGCTCCAGATTGGAGATCGTGCTCTCCGCGATGCCCAGATTGAGGCTCGCATCGAGAAAGCGCACCGTCACGGAGAGCAGCACGGGCACCAGCGTGATGAACGCGCTCCCGAGGAACGATCCGAGCACGGTGCCGACGCCGCCGACGATCACCATGAACAGGATCCGGAACGACAGATCCAGGCTGTACGCCTCGGGCTCGACGGTGCCGAGGTACGCATACGCGTAGAGCGCACCCGCCACTCCGCAATAGAACGAGCTCACGGCAAAGGCGAGGAGCTTCGCGCGCATCAGCCGGATGCCGATCACCTCGGCCGCGACGTCCATGTCGCGCACCGCCATCCACGAGCGGCCCACGTTGCCGCGCGCCATGTTCTTCGCGGCGAGCGCCATGATCGAGGCGATGGAGAGCACGAGCAGGTATTTGGCGGCAGGCGCGTCGAAGCGGTATCCGAGGATCACGATCTGCTGCGCGGTGATCACGCCCGAGCTCGAGTAGTTGGTGATCCAGCCGACCTTGGTCAGCACCCAGAGGATGAAGAACTGCGCGGCGAGCGTGGCCACCGCGAGATAAAAGCCGCGGATGCGCAGGCTCGGGAGACCAAACAGGATCCCGACGAGCGCAGCCATCACCCCGCCGCCGACGAAAGCGAGGAGGATCGGCATCCCTGGAACACGAAGCATGAAGTTGTACGACGCGAACGCGCCCACCGCCATGAACGCCGCGGTTCCCAGCGATACCTGCCCGGCGTATCCGGTGAGGATGTTGAGACCGAGGGCCGCGAGGGACAGGATCAGGAACGGAATCAGGATCGCCGAGAACAAATACGGAGTCGCGGTGAGCGGCACCACGACGAACACGAACGCGAGGATCACGGCGATGCCGACGCGATCCTGCCGGATCGGGAAGATCGCCGAGTCCGCGGCGTACGACGCTTTGAATTGACCGGCTTCGCGGTAAATCATGTCAGTGGCGACTCAGATCCGCCGGATGATCTTTTCGCCGAACAGCCCCTCGGGCCGCACGAGCAGGAAGACGAGCGCGAGGACGTACGGGAACCAGCCCTCGATGCCGCCGCCCACGAACGGCCCGATGTACACCTCGGCCAGTTTTTCGGAAGCCCCGATGATGAGCCCGCCGACGATCGCCCCGGGCACCGACTCGAAGCCGCCGAGGATCAGCACCGGCAGCGCCTTGAGCGCGACGAACGTCAGCGCGTACTGGACTCCGTTGCGCGCGCCCCAGAGGAGCCCCGCGACCAGCGCGACGGCGCCGGCCACACCCCAGACGATCGTCCAGATCTGCCGCAGCGGAATGCCGACGGCGAGCGCCGCCTGGTGATCGTCGGCGACCGCGCGCAGCGCCCGACCGACCCGCGTGCGGTTGAAGAAGATCGCGAGCACGGCGACCAGCAGGGCAGCGACACCGGCTGCGGCGAGGTCGAACTTCGAGATGTTCATCCCCGTCTTGTCCGAGATCCATTGAATCGGCTCGTCCTGCAGCCCAAGATCGAGGCCGCGGACGTTCGCCCCCCACATCATCTGCGCGAGGCCTTCGATGAAGAACGCGAGCCCGATCGTCGCCATGAACAGCGTGATCTGCGGCTGGTTGACGAGCGGGCGCAGCATCAGGCGCTCGATGACGAAGGCGAGCAGCACCATTACGGCGAGGGTGGCCGGCAGTGCGAGCCAGAACGGAAGCTTCAGCTCCCCCAATCCGACGAACGTGAGCGCCGCGAAGAACACGAGCGCACCCTGCGCGAAGTTGAACACGCCAGAGGCTTTGTAGATCAGCACGAAGCCGAGCGCGACCAGCGAGTACATGATCCCGCTCAGCAGCCCGCCGATCAGCACTTCGAAGAAGAATGACATGCTGCTCGTGGTCCCCTGTTCGCGCGTTGGCTCGCCCTCGTCCCCGCTTCAGCGCGCGACGCCGAGATAGGCGTCGATCACCGCACGATCCGCGCGGACCTCATCGGGCGTGCCGTCGCCGATCTTCTTGCCGTAGTCGAGCACGACGACCCGGTCCGAGATGTCCATCACGACGCCCATGTCGTGCTCGATCAGCACGATCGTCGTCCCGTACTGCTCGTTGACGTCGAGGATGAAGCGGCACATATCCTGTTTCTCCTCGACGTTCATCCCGGCCATCGGCTCGTCCAGTAGCAGCAGCGTCGGCTCGGCGGCGAGCGCCCGCGCGAGCTCGACGCGTTTCTGCAGACCGTACGGAAGGCGCCCGACCGGCGTCTTCCGGATGTGCTGGATCTCGAGGAAATCGATGATCGCCTCGACCTTCTCGCGCTGCTCGTACTCCTCGCGCCGCGCGCGCCCGATCCACAGCGCCTGCTCGAGGAAGCTCGCTTTCATCTTCAGGTTGCGGCCGGTCATCACGTTGTCGAGCACGGACATGCTCTTGAACAGTGCGATGTTCTGAAACGTCCGGGCGATGCCGTGAGACGCCGCGTCGTGGGTGTTCATGTCGCGCCGGACGCGGCCGCGGAAGCTGATCGTCCCTCGCTGCGGCCGGTAGACGCCGTTGATGACGTTCAGCATCGAGCTCTTGCCGGCGCCGTTGGGGCCGATGATCGCGCGCACCTCGTGCTCGCGGACGTCGAAGCTGATGTCGGTGAGGGCCTTGACCCCACCGAAGGAAAGCGAGATTCCCTCGAGCGCGAGAATCGGGTCGCCGATTTGCCGTGCGCCGGTCGCCATGAATCCGCTCAGGTGGCAGCGGCGACGGCGGCGCGATCGTACGTCTTCGCGTCCGCGATCCGCAGGTCGGCGGCGACCATGCCGCTGCGCCCGTCCTCGAACTTGACCAGCGTCTCGATGTGCTGGACGGTCCTGCCGCCGTAGAGCGCGTCGACGAGCACCGCGTACTTCTGGGCGACGAATCCGCGCCGGACTTTCCGCGTGCGCGTGAGCTCGTCGTCGTCGGGGTCGAGTTCCTTGTGCAGGACGAGAAAGCGGTGCACCTGCGACGCGGCGAGGCTCGCGTCCGCCGCGAGCTCCGCGTTGACGGTCTCGACGCATTCGCGGACCAGCTCGTAGACCTCGGGCTTTTGCGCGAGATCGGTGTAGCCCGAATAGGCGATCCCGCGGCGCTCGGCCCAGTTGCCGACCGAGCCCATGTCGATGTTGATGAACGCGCACACGCGATCGCGCTTGTCGCCGAAAGCCACCGCCTCCTTGATGTGCGGAAAGAACTTGAGCTTGTTCTCGATGTAGTTCGGCGCGAACATCGCGCCGCCGGAGAGCCTTCCGACGTCCTTCGCTCGGTCGATGATTTTCAGGTGACCATCGGCGTCGATGACTCCCGCGTCACCGGTGTGCAGATAGCCCTCGGGATCGATCGTCTCCGCGGTCGCATCGGGGCGCTTGTAGTACTCCTTCATCAGCATCGGGCCGCGAACCATCACCTCGCCGTTGCCGGTCAGCCTGATCTCGACGCCGGGCGCCGCGATGCCGACGGTGTCGAACCGCACGCCGCCGTCGGGCTGCAGGCAGACGTACGCGCAGGTCTCGGTCGAGCCGTAGAGCTGCTTCAGGTTGATGCCGATCGAGCGGTAGAAGCGGAAGAGATCCGGACCGATCGCTGCGCCTGCCGTGTACGCAACGCGGATCCGGCTCATCCCCAGCACGTTGCGCAACGGCCCGTAGATCAGGACGCTGCCAAGACCGTAGAGCAGTCGATCGACGGCCGGTACGCCGGGCTTGCCGTCCATGATCTCGGCGCCGCAGCGCTTCGCCACCGTCATGAACCTGCGGAACAGCCACTGCTTGAGCGCCGAAGCGTCGTCCATCCTGATCATCACCTGCGTCAGCAGGTTCTCGAAGATGCGCGGCGGCGCGAAATAGAACGTCGGGCCGATCTCGCGCATGTCGGTCATCACCGTGTCGCTCGACTCGGGGCAGTTGATCGTGAAGCCCGCGTACATCGCCTGCGCGTACGAGAAGAGGTGATCGCCGACCCACGCCATCGGCAGGTACGAGAGAATCCGGTCGGCGGCAGTCAGACGGTCGAACTCGCAGCCGCCGCGCCCTGCTTCGATGAACGCGCGATGCGCCTGGCACACGCCCTTCGGCTTGCCGGTCGTGCCCGACGTGTAGAGCATCACCGAGACGTCCTCGGCGCGGCCTTTCGCGACCTCCGCCTCGAAGAATCCCGGGTGCGCGCGGTCGAACTCGCGGCCGATCTCCTGCAGCCGCTCGAAGCTCGTCACGCCTTCGTAGTTGCGCAGCCCGCGCGGGTCGTCGTAGTAGACATGAGCGAGGCTCGCGACCGACGGCATCGCCTCGAGAACCTTGTCGACCTGCTCCTGGTCCTCGACGATCGCGTACGCGATCTCCGCGTCGTTCAGAACGAACACGAATTCGGCGGCCGGCGCATCCTGGTACATCGGCACCGGGATGCCGCCGAGCGTCTGCGCCGCGGCCATCGACCAGTAGAGCCGCGGCCGGTTGTCGCCGATGATCGCGAGGCGCATCCCGCGCTCGAAGCCTTGCGCCGCGAGGCCGCAGGCGAGAGCGCGGACCTCTTCCGCGACCTGCCGCCAAGTCCACGTCTGCCAGATGCCGAGGTCCTTTTCGCGATACGCGGGATGATCGCCCCGCACCTCGGCGTGATGCAGCAGCAGGCGCGGGAACGTGTCGAGCGCGGGCGAAGCGTGCGGGTCTGACGGCAAGGCGGGCCCCCTCCCTCGCGGACGGTCTCTATGGACCAATCCGGCCCGCAGATTCTATAGAAACGTCACGTGCGCGGATACGGAGGCCGCGGGCTCGATACGCTTGCGCGAGGGGAGCGGGGTCGCGTAGCGGGCGCATGCCTCATCATAAGCCCGCACGCGACTCCGTTCCCCTCGCGTCACGGTCGCGGCGCTCACACGGCGGTGTGCTGGACGCCCGCTCGACAAGCGAGCGGGTGCCAGGCGCGCCGCCGTGCGATCAGGCGTACGTGAAGAACCCGCGCCCCGTCTTCCGCCCGAGGTGGCCCGCGGCGACCTTCTCCTTCAGCAGCAGCGCAGGGCGGTACTTGGGGTCGTTGAAGTCGCGGTAGAAGACTTCCATCACGGCGAGCATCACGTCGAGGCCGATCAGGTCGGCGAGCGCGAGCGGCCCGATCTGGTGGCCGCATCCGAGCTTCATCGCCTCGTCGATGTCCGCGGCCGACGCGAGGCCTTCCTGCAGCGCGAACACGGCTTCGTTGATCATCGGGCAGAGGATCCGGTTGACGACGAAGCCGGGGCTGTTCTTCGCGACGATCGCCGTCTTGCCGAGCGCCTTCACGAGCGCCTGCGCCGTCGCTACCGTCGCGTCGTCGGTCGCGAGGCCGCGCGTCAATTCGACGAGCGCCATCACCGGCACCGGGTTGAAGAAATGCATGCCGATGAACTTCGCCGGCCGGCTCGTCGCCGCCGCGAGCGCGGTGATCGATATCGACGACGTGTTCGACGCGATGATCACGCCGGAGCGCGCGCGACCGTCCGCTTCCCTCAGGATGCGCTGCTTCACCTCCTCGTTCTCGGTGGCGGCCTCGATGATGAGATCGCAGCGCTCGAGCGCGCCGTAGTCGGTCGTGCCGTCGATGCGCTTCAGTGCGGCGTCCTTGTCGGCCTGCGCGATCTTCTCCTTCCTGGCGAGGCGATCGAGACTTGCGTTGATCGCGGAGAGCCCGCGCCGAAGCGCGGCGTCGGCGATGTCGACCATGACGACCTGAAGGCCCGCCGTCGCGCAGGCCTGCGCGATGCCGTTGCCCATCGTCCCGGCGCCGATCACGCCGACCTTCTCGATCTCGCTCATTGGCGGTTTCCTAGTCGTTGGGGCCGGGCGCCGACGTCGTCCGCCCGCGTCCGCGCGGGCGGCGTAGCCGGGTCGTTCGTGCGGCGCGCGCCGGGCGCCGAGGCGGCTCCTCGCGCAGTCCGGCGAGAAACATGTCGATCATCCGGGGCGCCGCGCGCTCGAGATCGTAGGCGTCGGGTCGCAGCACCCATTCGTGCATCACGCCGACCATGTACGCGTTCATACAGCGCGCCGCGAGCCACGTGTCGGTGTCGCGCGGAAGCTGGTGGCGGGCGACCGCCTGTTTGAGCAGCCGCTCGACATTGACGAGACAGCCGTCGCAGGCCGTGTTCTGGCGCTCGGCCACCGACGCCATTCCCGCGGCGAACTCGCATTTGTGGAAGATCACGTCGAACACCGCCTGCGTCTGCGGATCGGCGGCGAGTCTCGTCAGGCACTCGATCGCCAGAGTGCGCAGCGTATCCAGCGGATCCTGCTGGCGCGTCTCGCCCGCGACGGCGAGCATCGATTCCATGGGCAGCTGCACACGCTGGCAGAGCGCAGTGAAGAGGTCGGCCTTGTCTTTGAAATGCCAATAGACGGCACCGCGCGTGACGCCCGCAGCGACCGCCACTTCCTCAAGCGAGGTGTGCGCGACGCCGCGCTCGCGGAAGGCGCGCAACGCTGCGTCGAGCAGGGCGTCGCGCGTGGCTGCGGCTTCGACTTTCGTGCGTCTCACCATGCTCGGCGGGTGACGGACGGCAATCTTGTAGACCTTACACGCATCGCTCGCTGAAACAATCGACACATTTCCCTTCGGCCCGCGGGGTTGCAAACATACAAGAATGTATGTAAGGTGCCCGCCACTTGTCAAGCCCCGCGCGGTCCGGCTCCGAGCGGATCGGCGCAGCCCCTGGAGTAATGTCCATGACGATTGCCTCCCCCGTCACAAGCCGCTGTGCCCCTGCGATCGCCGGATTCGCCGTCGCCGTGCTCCTCACCGCGTGCGGGCAGTCGCAGCACGGTGGATTCCACGGGTTTCCGCCGGCCCAGGTGACCACGCTCGTGGTGCAGCCGAGGACGCTTCCGGTCGGCTACGAATACGTCGGCCAGACCGTCGGCTCGAAGGAAGTCGAAGTGCGCGCGCGGGTCGGCGGCATTCTGGAGAAGCGCCTCTACACCGAAGGGGGCTGGGTGAAGGCGGGACAACCGATGTTCCTGATCGACCCGAAGCCGCTCGAGGCGCAGGCCGCCGCCGCCGACGCGGAAGTGGCGCGCGCGCGGGCGCAGGTGACGCAGGCGGAGCGCGAGCTCGCGCGGCTCAAACCGCTCGCCGAGCGCCGCGCCGTGGGGCAGAAGGAAGCCGACGACGCGCAATCGAACCTCGATCTCGCGCGAGCGGCGGAGAAGGCCGCCCAGGCGCGCCTCGACGAAGTGAAGCTCAACCTCGGCTACACGCGCGTCAATGCGCCGCTCACCGGATTGTCGAGCCGTGCGATCAAGTCCGAGGGAAGCCTCGTCGCTGCGAACGAAACGCTGTTGACGCTAATCTGGCAGGTGGACCCGATCTGGGTCGCGTTCACGATCTCCGAGAACGAGCGGCTCGCGCTCGACAAGGCGGTGGCGGCCGGCAAGCTCGTGCTGC
>Ga0335069_10002635_pt1 | contig 27479 bp, 19 predicted proteins | sample Lox_Sample_11_FD_206714 | JGI IMG/M metagenome (GOLD analysis project Ga0335069, IMG submission 206714) | Soil microbial communities from Loxahatchee National Wildlife Refuge, Florida, United States - Lox_Sample_1.1 | ecosystem: Environmental > Terrestrial > Soil > Wetlands | place: USA...
GCCGCCGAAATCGTTCTGCCGCAGTGCGGGCCTCGCCAGAGCGTTGGCGTTAGCGAACCAATCGTTGGCATCCAGCTTGTCGTTGCGGAAGTATTCGAACGCAGTCCCGTGAAACGTGTTGGTGCCGAATTTGGTGACCACCGATATCTGGGCGCCCGGAGTACGCCCATATTCCGGCGCGAACGTGGAGGTTTGAATGCGGAACTCTTCAAGCGCATCCAGCGAGACAAGGTTACTGGTGCCTCCAAACGCGCTGGTTGCCGGCAACTGGCCTGCCCCGCTCTGGCGCAAAAGACTGCCGCCCCCAGCGGCGCTTCCCAGGTTGGCGCTCACTCCATCCACCAGGAAGTAATTGGCATCCGGCCGCTGGCCATTCACGCTGAATTGGCCCTGGTCGAAATTGTTGGAAGGCACCAGCACCACTCCCGGCGTCAGATCGATGAGTGAGCTGAAACTTCGCCCGTTCAAGGGCAAGTTTTCTACGAACCGGTTGCCGATGACAGTGCTCACCGATGCATCTGAGGTGTTGAGCGGCGGCGCGTTCCCCTCCACCGTCATGCTTTCCGCCGTGCTGCCGATCGTAAGCGCGAAATCCAGCCGTGCCCGTTGGTCCACTTCTAGGACGACGCCATTCTGGTGGAGGGTCTGAAAGCCGTTAGCCTCTACGCTGATGTTGTGGCGGCCGGGTAGGAGGGCTGGTACGCTATATTCCCCTTGCGCGTTGGAGGAGACGACGCGGGTTGCGCCGGTCTCGGGATTTTCCACAGTCACCTTTGCTCCGGGCACTGCGAGGCCGGAGGGATCGGCGATCAGACCGGAGATCTCGGCGTTCTGGGCGAGCAGGGGAATTCCCAGCCGCAGATAAACGCATATGAACGCAGATAAGACCCACTTGGAAGTCATGCGGGTGGATCAAGTATACCCTTGTCAAACGTGGAGGGAACACCCTCGAAAGGGGGACAATCTTTCACCCGATGGGGTTCGCAGGAAGAATGCCGCGAGGCTGGTTTGGGTGCAAACTATATGGGTACGGGATAATTGTGCCTGCGATGGAGAGAGGGGTTCGAAATCGACGAGCCGTGATCGGAACACAGGCTCAAGCCTGTGCCACCATCATGCTGCTGGCGTGCAGCCCTTGCGCTTTCGCCCTAAACCCATCTCTCGACATCAATCAATACGCACACACGGCGTGGACGGCCCGCGACGGCATCTTCAAAGGCATCATCAACGCAATTGCGCAGACGCCCGACGGGTATCTCTGGCTCGGCACTGAATTTGGCCTGCTTCGCTTCGATGGCGTTCGGAGCGTCCCATGGCGGGCACCAGCGGGAGAGCCTCTTCCGAGCAGCGATATTCGAAGCCTGCTTGCGGCGCGCGATGGGCGCATTTGGATTGGCACACGTGGAGGGCTTGCAAGCTGGAAGGACGGTAGGCTAACTCACTACCCGGAACTCGCTGGACAGGATGTAATTGCTCTCCTTGAGGATCGTGACGGAAGTGTCTGGGCCGGCGGATCGGCCGCGCCAACTGGGAGACTCTGCGTGATTCATGGTGGCAGAGCCCACTGCTACGGAGCGGACGGGAGTTTCGGACGTTCAGTTGGACACTTGTTTGAGGATGGCGGAGGTAATCTGTGGGCGGGAACGCAGGCCGGGGTATGGCGATGGAAGCCCGGTCCACCGAAGCTCTATCCGATGGCAGAAATGCCGAGAGACCTGAGCGAAGGTGACAACGGCGCACTCCTGGTCGCCACACAGACTGGAATCAGACGACTTGTTGGCGGGAGCGTCGAGGCCTATACGCTTCCGGGCGCCGGGCGGGAGCTTAATTCCTTTCATCTGCTCCGAGACCGCAAAGGCAGTCTGTGGATAGGAACCAACGACCGAGGGCTCTTACATTCGCACCAGGGAAGGACGGATATCTTTGGGCGGTCCGAAGGTCTCTCCAGCGATCTTGTACTAGGGTTCTTTGAGGATCATGAGGGCAATATCTGGGTTGCAACCCGGGACGGTCTAGATCGTTTTCGCGACTTCAGCATCTCCACGATTTCTGTCAAGCAAGGTATGTCTGATGATAGGGTTCAGTCCGTCCTGGCGGCCAAGGATGGAAGCGTCTGGTTTGGAACTCCCGACGGCTTGAATCGATGGATAGACGGGCGAATCACGACTTACCGCAAGCGAAATAGTGGATTGCCGGATGATGCCGTGGAGTCCCTCTTTCAGGACGATCGCGGGCGTATGTGGGTCTCCACGAGTCGCGGGATTGCCTCCTTCGAGGATGGCCGGTTTATACCTGTGGACGGCGTGCGCGGCCGATACGTGTATTCGATCGCCGGCGACAGCGCCGGGAATCTCTGGGTCGGCCACCAGGATGAAGGTCTTTTTCGTTTCGTTGAGGGGAGCCTAGTCGAACAGATCCCCTGGGACAAGCTCGGAAGGCAGAGCCCGGCTCTTGTTCTGCTCGGTGATTCCGTGCAGGGTGGTCTGTGGCTTGGATTTCGTAATGGCGGCGTGACATATTTCAAAGACGGTCAGGTCCGCGCTTCCTATGCAGGCATCAATGGGTTGGCTGATGGCTTTGTCAGCGGCCTTCAACTTGATCCCGACGGCACGCTCTGGGCCGCGACCCAGGGCGGACTCAGCCGTGTGAAAAATGGCCGGGTTGCCACACTTACCAGCAGGAATGGATTGCCCTGCGATACGGTTCATTGGGCGGTGGAAGACGACGATCACTCCTTCTGGCTGTACATGGCGTGCGGGCTGGTGCGCATCGCGCGACCCGAGTTGGACGCGTGGGCGTCCGATCCTAAGCGAACCGTCAAAGCAACCGTTTTCGATGAGTCAGATGGAGTCAGGAGCCATTCCGTCCCTGCCGGTTACAGCCCGCGTGTCGCAAAGTCCGCTGACGGAAAATTGTGGTTCCTGCCCTTCGACGGCGTCAGCGTCCTCGATCCGCGTCACATTCCCTTTAACAAACTCCCACCGCCTGTACACGTCGAGGAAGTGAAGGTGGACGGCAAGGATTGGGATGCATCCCAAGGGTGGCGCCTGCCCGCACTCACCCGTGATCTGGAGATCCACTATACGGCTCTCAGCTTCGTTGCACCGGAGAAAAACCGTTTCAAATACAAGCTCGAGGGCCGCGATTCCGATTGGAAGGACGCCGGCAATGAACGGAAGGCGTCCTATACGGATCTTCCTCCGCGCAACTACCGCTTCCGCGTCATGGCTTCGAATAACAACGGGGTGTGGAACGAGGCCGGCGACTCGCTCGATTTTTCCATCGCCCCGGCGTATTACCAGACCACCTGGTTCCGCGTTTCGCTGGCGGGCGCTTTTTTCGTTTTGTTGTGGGGGCTGTACCAGTATCGGCTGTATCAGGTGGCGCGGGAGTTCAATGCGAACCTGGAAGGGCGTGTCGATGAGCGGCTGCGCGTCGCCCGCGACCTGCACGATACCCTGTTACAGAGCTTTCACGGGCTGCTGCCGCGCTTTCAAGCGGCCTACAACCTGCTCCCGAAGCGCACCGAGGATGCCAAGCAAGTTTTGGAAACCGCGATCGATGACGCGGCTCGCGCCATCACGGAGGCACGCGACGCGGTTCAGGATATGCGGTCGTCCACCGTTATCGTGAATGACCTGGCGAAGGCGGTTGAGGCGGTGGGTCTAGAACTTGCCGCACACCAAAGAGATGCACATGGGGACGCGCCTTCGTTTTCGCTGGAAGTGGAGGGCTCGCCACAAGACCTGCATCCGATCCTACGGGACGAAATCTACAGGATCTCGAGCGAAGCCTTACGCAACGCATTTCACCACGCGCGGGCGCGGAAGATCGAAGTCGAAATCCGGTATGATGCGCGGCAGCTTCGCGTCCGGGTGCGGGACGATGGGACCGGGATCGACGCCGGCCTGCTCGAGAAACAGGGCCGCCCTGGACACTTCGGCTTGAGGGGCATGCGCGAGCGCGCAACGGGTGTCGGCGGAAGACTGGAGGTTTGGAGCGAATCGGGAGCAGGAACGGAAATTGAGCTGAGCATCCCCGGGTCGATTGCATATGGCCCGCCGTCTGCTCACGGTTTTTGGGGGCGTTTTCGTAAGAAGCCGGAGCCAACTCATGAGCAGCCGTCGTAATCCGGTTCACGGTGGCCAGGACAAGGCTTGGCCGATCGTCCTGCTGGCGTGTTGCCATTGCGCTCTTGCGTTAAACCCGTCTCTCGACATCAGCCAATACGCGCATACGTCGTGGAAGACTCGCGACGGCTTCTTCAAAGGCGCTATTACCTCCATTGCTCAGACGCCCGACGGCTATCTCTGGCTGGGCACGTCCACCGGATTGGTGCGGTTCGACGGAGTCCGGAGCGTTCCGTGGCAGCCGCCGGCAGGTGAAAATCTGCCTGACAACTATGTCAATGATCTTGTCGTCTCGCGCGACGGGCGTGTCTGGATTGCGACACGGCAAGGCTTGGCAAGCTGGAAGGACGCCAAACTGACCCGCTATCCCGAGCTTGCGGGACAGTCTGTTGGACCGCTCCTGGAGGATCGCGAAGGAACGGTATGGGCTAGCGCGTTTGGAACACAGAGTGGAAAGCTCTGCGCGATGCACAGCGGCGGGGCCCATTGCTATGGGGAGGACGGCAGTTTCGGCCCGGGGGTGAACGCCTTATACGAAGACAGCACGGGCAATCTTTGGGCCGGCGGGCTGGCCTACCTGTGGCGATGGAAACCTGGCCCTCCCAAGCTTTTTCGTATGCCAGACCCGGAGCTTTCGATCCACGGTTTGATCGAAGGCGATGACGGAGACATCCTGATCGCGCTGCGCAGCGGAATCAGGCGGCTCGCTAACGGGAGAACCGAGGCGCTTTCAGTTCCAGTGAAGCAGGTAGACCCCAGAATTTTTCTCCGGGATCGAAATGGCGGTTTGTGGATCGGAACGGACGCGGGCCTCTTGCATGTGCACCAACGAAGAACGGATGTTTTTGCTCAATCGGATGGTCTCTCCGGCAACATGGTTGCCCGTCTCTTTGAGGACCGCGAGGGCAATATTTGGGTCGGCACTTGGGATGGCGGACTCGATCGGTTTCGCGATCTCGCCGTGACCACGGTTACCGTACGGCAAGGTTTGTCTAGCGATCCCGTTTCCATCCTCGCCGCCAGGGATGGAAGCGTTTGGCTTAGCACTCTTGAGGGCTTGAATCGATGGAAGGACGGTCAAGTTACGATTTACCGCAAGGGAAGCAGCGGACTGCCTGACAACTACGTGGAATCCGCCATTCAGGACGAGCGCGGGCGAATTTGGGTATTTACGCTTCGCGGGGATGCCTACTTTGAAAAGGGCCGGTTTGTTCGCGTAAGCGGCGTGCCAAGCCGCTACATTCGTTCGATCGCTGGGGACGCTGGCGGCAATCTCTGGGTCAGTCACGATCAAGCCCTGTTCCATTTGCTGGAGGGGAACGTGGTGGAACGTATCCCGTGGAGCCTTCTGGGACGGAAGGACTGGGCATTTTCTTTGCTCCCCGATCGCGCACGGAGTGGTCTTTGGCTGGGATTCTTTCAGGGAGGCCTGGCATTCTTCAAGGACGGACAGGTCCGTGAATTTTATGCAGCAGCTAATGGGTTAGGCGAGGGTATGGTCGGCGGGCTTCAGCTGGATCGAAACGGTACGCTTTGGGCCGCTACCTACGGTGGTCTGAGCCGCCTGAAGGATGGTCGAATCACCACGCTTAGCAGCGGAAACGGATTGCCCTGCAATACCGTTCATTGGGTGATGGAAGACGATGACCATGCGTTCTGGCTCTCAACGGCCTGCGGCCTCGTGCGCATTGCCCGGGCCGAGTTGGAATCGTGGGAGAACGATCCGAAACAATCCGTCAGGGTCAGAATCTTCGACAGTTTGGACGGGTTCATGAGCGTCCCGATCGCGGGGCGGGTTGCGAAGTCCGTGGATGGACGATTATGGTTCTCAACGATCGGCGGGGTTAGCGTGATCGATCCGCATCACCTTCCTTCCAATAAAATCCCGCCGCCGGTACACATCGAGCAAATCACCGCCGACCGCAAAACATATGCGGCCTCGTCGAAATTGCACCTGCCTCCGCTGACTCGCGATCTGGAGATCGACTATACCGCGCTCAGCCTGAATGCGCCGGAGAAGAACCGTTTTCGCGTTAAGCTGGAGGGCCACGATCGTGATTGGCAGGACGTAGGCAATCGCAGGCAAGCGTTCTATACCGATCTTCCACCACGCAACTACCGCTTCCGCGCCATGGCGTCGAACAACAGCGGCGTGTGGAACGAGGCTGGCGACTCCTTAGAATTTTCCGTCGCCCCGGCTTATTATCAGACCGCCTGGTTCCGCGCGTCGTGCGTAGCCGCATTCCTCGCATTGCTCTGGGGTCTGCACCGACTCCGCCTGCATCAGATGACGCGGGAATTCAACGCGCACCTGGAAGGCCGTGTCGATGAGCGGCTGCGCGTCGCCCGCGAGTTGCACGACACGCTTTTGCAGAGCTTCCACGGACTGCTGCTGACCTTTCAAGGGGCCCGCAACCTGTTGCCGGCCCGTGTGGCGGAGGCCAGCCAAGTATTGGATGCCGCCCTCGATGGCGCCGCTCAATCCATCACCGAAGCACGAGACGCGGTTCAGGATCTGCGGTCGTCCACCGAGATCACTAACGATTTGGCAAAAGCCATTGGAACATTAGGTGAGGAATTGGCCGCCCATCATGGAGCTGCGAATGGGGACGCAACTGCATTTTCGCTACAAGTGGAGGGTGAATCAAAAGACCTGCATCCGATCCTGCGGGACGAAATCTCCCGGATTGCGGGGGAAGCGTTGCGCAACGCGTTTCGCCACGCGAGGGCGCGGCGGGTCGAAGCCGAAATACGCTATGATGCACGACAGCTTCGGGTCCGGGTGCGGGACGATGGGACCGGCATCGCTGCGAGCGCGCTGGGGCAGGAAGAGCGCTCAGGACATTTCGGCTTGAGGGGCATGCGTGAGCGCGCGAATCATATCGGCGGGCTACTGGAGGTCTGGAGCGAGCAGGGCGCTGGTACGGAGGTCCAGTTGACTGTCCCAGGATCAATCGCTTACGGGGCGCACGCCCGCCGGGGTTTCCGGATTTTTAAGAGCAAGGTGGGGACGAATTCATGAGCAGCGAGCTTTCTCCGATTCGAGTCCTGGCGGTCGATGATCATCAACTGATTCGCGTCGGCATCGCCACGCTCCTTCTTCCCGAATCGGACATGAAATTGGTGGCTGAAGCGTCCAACGGCCGCGAAGCAATTGTCAAATTCCGGGAATGCCGTCCGGACGTCACGCTGATGGACTTGCAGATGCCCGAAATGAACGGCTTTGACGCGATTATGGCCATCCGCAATGAATTCCCCGAAGCGCGAATCGTTGTCCTTACGACCTATGCCGGCGACGTACAGGCGGTGCGCGCGATGAAAGCGGGCGCTCAGGGTTACTTGCTAAAAAATCTTCTGCACAAGGAACTCCTGCAAACCATCCGCTCGGTGCACGCCGGGCACAAGGCCATGGCTCCCGATGTCGCCGCCCAGCTTGCCGAACATACCGGCGACGAAGTATTGACGCCGAAGGAAATCGAAGTGCTCCGACTGATCGCCCAAGGCACTGCGAACAAGGAAATCGCCGCCCGGCTCTCGATCTCGGAGGAGACCGTCAAGAGCCGTGTCAAGAACATCCTTGACAAACTCGGTGCAAACGACCGGACACATGCCGTCAACATCGGGTTGAAGCGCGGAATCATCGAACTGTAATTCGACCTCTTCATCGGACCGATTACGCTTACAAGAGAGTCTCTTTGCAACGCTTGGAGTTGACTGGCGTCCTAATCGTGCTGATGGCCCTAGGCTACTCTGAACAGGCCTGGCCTTGATACAATGACGTTCACCTCCCTGGCAGGGAGCTACCTGTGTCGGAACAGCCGGCTGAAATTCGCTGACACGGTACCTCAATAAGCCGCCGCGGATCAATATGAACCTGACAGGTAGCGACGCGAGTGAATCCGCCATCGGCTCATCATCGGTTCGGTTTCGCCTGGCAGGTCTCAAGTGGTATGGGCTTGCCACGCTTTCCGTTGGCGTCGCGCTCGGGTTGGCACTACTCCTTCAGCAGCTTTTCCATTTCCGGGACGGCGCGATTCCGCTGTTGGCTTTTGCGTGCGCGATCAGTTCCTGGTATGGCGGCGTAGGACCTGCGCTGCTGGCAGTCGTCCTTTCCTCAATGTGGTTCGCCTACTTCTTCGTGCCGCCGATCTACAGCTTCTATGTGCAGGCGGCGGATCTTCCTTATTTCATTACTTTTTTGGGAATCGCCGTGCTTTTGTCAGGCTTCAGCAGGAGTCGCCGGCGCGTTGAGCTGAACCTTCGTCAAGCTCGCGACAACCTCCAAATCGAAGTGGCGGAACGAACGCAAGCTGAACAGAAATTCCGCGAGCTGCTGGAATCGGCGCCTGATGCGGTCGCGGTCGTGAATCGTGAGGGCACAATTGTCTTGGTCAATGCGCAACTGGAGAAGCTGTTTGGCTATCAACGACAAGAGGTTGTGGGGAAGCAAATCGAAGTGTTGGTGCCGGAACGGTTCCGAGGTAAACATCCGGGACACCGCGCGGCTTTTGTGGCCGACCCTCGCACACGGCCAATGGGGTCCGGGCTGGAACTCTACGGCCTGCACAAAGATGGACGGGAGTTTCCGGTCGAGATCAGCCTCAGTCCACTCGAAACCGAGCAGGGCGTGCTGATTTCCGGCACCATTCGCGATATCACGGACCGAAAGCGCGCCCAGGAAAAGATTCGGCAGAGCGAAGAGGAGCTTCGACAGCTTATCGATGTGATTCCGCAGCAAGTCTTTGTTTTTAACTCGGACTGGAGCCCTCTTTTTGCGAACCGGCGAGAACTGGAATACACCGGCCTTACTCCTCAAGAGGCGCAGTCAAAAGACGCAGTTTCCAGAATCTTCCATCCGGAGGATCTGAAGACATTAGAGGTCGCCCGCGAGCGGGCGCGTTTCGACGGTGCCCCTTTTGAGATGGAAGCACGAGTACGGGGAAAAGACGGAGAATATCGCTGGTTCTTGATCCGAGACAATCCGCTATGGGATGAGCAGGGACGGGTCCTGCGGTGGTACGGCACGCGTACTGACATCGAGGACCGGAAACGTACGGAGGAAGAGCATGAAAGATTGCGCCAATTAGAGGCGGATCTCGCGCACACGAACCGTGTCAGCCTCCTCGGAGAGCTGGCCGCCTCCCTGTCCCACGAGCTAAAACAGCCCATCGCCGCTGCGATCACAAATGCCAATACCAGCTTGCGATGGCTGCACCGAGATCCGCCCAATGTGGAACGAGCGCGGGAGGCGACGTTGAGGATCGTGAACGACGGAACCCGTGCCGCGGACATCATTGATCGCTTAAGGTCCTTTTATAGGAAAGGGGCTCCACCCGAACGTGAGTTGGTCGATGTGAACGAAGTCTTGCGAGAGATGCTCGTCCTTCTGCGCAATGAAGCCAACAGGTGCTCAATTTCTATGCGTATGGAGCTTACCGCCGAACTTGCCAAAGCAACTGCAGATCGTGTACAGCTCCAGCAGGTATTGCTGAATCTCATGCTGAACGGAATCGAAGCCATGAAAGATTCGGGCGGAGAGCTTACCGTGAAGTCGCAACTGGGCCAGGATGGTCAAGTGATGATCTCGGTCACTGACACCGGCGTGGGCCTGCCCGCTGAAAACCCAGACCAGATCTTCACTGCATTCTTCAGCACCAAGCCCCAAGGTAGCGGCATGGGGTTGACGATCAGCCGTTCCATTGTCGAGGCACATGGTGGCCGTTTATGGGCAACCGCGAACGCGAAGCGGGGCGCGACGTTTCATTTCACGCTGCCGGCAACGCTTGAGGCGCAAGCGTGATGGCGGCGGACAAGTCTACTGTGTTCGTCATCGACGATGACGCCGGCATGCGCGCCGCCATTGAGGGCCTGCTCGAATCCGTAGGACTGCATTCCGAGTCCTTTGGGAGCGCGAAGGAATTCTTCGAGATGAGGGACGCCGGCGGACCCAGTTGCCTCGTTCTCGATGTGCGGCTTCCCGGCGAGAGCGGCCTGGACTTTCAGCGGAAATTGATCGAAGCGGGGGTCAAAATCCCCATAATTTTCATCACGGCGCATGGTGATATTCCCATGACGGTGAAAGCCATGAAATCGGGGGCTATCGAATTTCTGACCAAGCCGTTCCGGGATCAAGACCTGCTGGATGCGATCCAGCAGGCGCTCGAACGCGATCGCGCACGTCGTCGAGAGCAGAGCGAAATGCTTGATTTGCGCAAGCGCCATGAAACGCTTACTGCGAGGGAGCGCGAAGTGATGCAACTGGTGGTCTCGGGCATGCTCAACAAGCAGATTGCTTTCGAGCTCGCGACCAGCGAAATAAACGTCAAGCTGCATCGCAGTCACATCATGCGAAAAATGCAAGCCGAGTCGCTTGCCGATTTGGTGAGGATGGCGGAAAGGCTAAAGCTCCCCTTCCGGCGGTGACATTGCGACTTAGCTCCGTTACAAACGGCGCGCTTGGCCCGAGACACTATACCAAAGTATAGTGGCCGCCAACCAAAGTATAGCTGGCACACTGTATTTGCTTTCTTTAGATTGGGAGTATGAGTAAAGCGCAGTTCGTCGCAATTGTGGACGACGATGAATCAGTCCGAGGCGCCCTGGCAGGCCTAATGGAGGAAGCGGGGCTCGATGCGCGGGTTTTCGCATCCGCTGAAGATTTTCTGAATTCAGGACTACTGCGCGACACTGGATGTCTAATTGCGGACATCCGCATGCCGGGCATGTCGGGGCTGGAACTGCAGAAGACGCTGAACGCTAGGGCTTGCCGGATACCGACCATTTTCATTACGGCACACGGCGACGCAGAGATGCGTTTGCGGGCGATGAGAGCGGGCGCAGTGGAGTTCCTGGCAAAGCCATTCAACGATGAAGCGTTGCTCGACACCGTTCGGGCAGCGTTGGAGACATGAGATCAGCAGATTGAGGCGAAGGCCGGGAGGCCCGAGTGGCAGCTTTCAGAACTTCCCAATTGGGACCACGGCAGAGCGAGAATCGCCGGTTCGAGCAGATCATCGGGAACAGCCCAGCTTTGCAATCGGTGCTCGAAAACGTCGCACTAGTCGGTCCTACAGATTCCACTGTTTTGATCGTTGGAGAAACGGGTACCGGCAAGGAACTGATCGCGCGTGCGGTTCACAACGTGAGCTCGCGCTGTGGCCGTCCATTCATCAAATTGAATTGCGCCGCTATTCCTTCTGAACTGCTGGAAAGTGAGCTGTTTGGCCATGAGAGAGGCGCTTTCACGGGAGCCATCGCTCAACGGGTCGGGCGTTTCGAGGCGGCCAACGGCGGCTCACTGTTTCTCGATGAAATCGGCGACATTCCGCAGAGGTTGCAGGCGAAGCTGCTGCGAGTGTTGCAAGAACACGAGTTCGAGCGCCTAGGCAGTACTCAAACTCGCCGCGTCGATGTACGTGTGGTCGCGGCGACCAATCAGGACCTTGACGCCCTGGTCGAGGCGAAGCAGTTCCGAATGGATCTCTATTACCGGCTCAACGTTTTCCCGATAGAACTCCCCCCTTTACGCCAGCGCCTGGATGACATTCCGCCGCTGGTAAGGCATTTTGTCGAAAAGTACGGCGCACGTATGTCGAAACAAATTACGGAGATTTCGAAAGACGCGATGGACGCTGTGATGCGCTACTCGTGGCCTGGAAACATTCGCGAGTTGCAGAATTTCATCGAACGCGCGGTGATCCTGACGAAGGGCAACATACTGCAGTTGCCGCCGTTGCCATCCTGCATGCGGACTCGGACCGAGCCCATCACACTAGAGGAAGCGGAGCGAGATCATATCCTCAAAGTCTTGGAGGAGAGTAATTGGGTTGTGGGTGGCAAGAATGGCGCCGCGGCGCGTCTGGGTGTGTCACGGACAACGCTAAACAGCAAGATGCAAAAGCGCGGGCTTTCGCGTGACAAAGCTCAGCGTCGATTCGCGGTGTGACGGGAGGACGGATTCATGAGCAGCGGTCTGTTTCCAATTCGAGTCCTGGCGGTGGACGACCACCAGTTGATTCGCGTAGGCATGGCGACGCTACTTCTTCCAGAATCGGACATGAAATTGGTAGGTGAAGCGACTGACGGCCGCGAAGCAATTGTCAAATTCCGGGAATGCCGTCCAGACGTCACACTGATGGACTTGCAGATGCCGGAGATGAATGGCTTTGAAGCGATTATCGCCATCCGCGATGAATTCCCCGAAGCGCGAATCATTGTCCTTACGACGTACGCTGGCGACGTACAGGCGGTGCGCGCGATGAAAGCGGGCGCTCAGGGTTACTTGCTAAAAAATCTTCTGCACAAGGAACTCCTGCAAACCATCCGCTCGGTACATGCCGGGCACAAGGCCATGGCTCCCGATGTCGCCGCCCAGCTGGCTGAACACAGCGGCGAGGAAGTATTGACGCCGAAGGAAATCGATGTGCTGCGGCTGATCGCCCAAGGCAATGCGAACAAGGAAATCGCCGCGCAGTTCTCAGTCTCGGAAGAGACCGTCAAGAGCCGTGTCAAGAACATCCTTGACAAACTCGGTGCAAACGACCGGACACATGCCGTCAACATCGGGTTGAAGCGCGGAATCATCGAACTGTAATCACTCGAAAGAGTACACATCCAGCCTGTCATTAGGGTTTCCGCTACCTGATCGCGCTGCGTACGCTGGTTAACAGGGAGCGTATAATTGCAGCGTCTATATTGGACTTTTGCCAGAAGCTGGCCCGGCGTTGGCCTGCTGTGTCTCCGGCTTATTTCCGCAATCGCCGCTTTTCACTATGTCTTGGCTTCAGGGCATCCGTGGTTATGGACAGTGATTGAGGGCGCTGCTGGTTTGCTCTTACGCGCAGGTCTCTGGACACCGATAGCCAGTGTGGTTTTGGCTGCTCTTACAGTCTGGTTTCTGTTTGTTGCAAACGGGTACCCTGGGCCCAAATCCTGTTGGCGGCAATGGGTGTTGCACTGGCGATGCTTGGGCCTGGAACCTGGTCGATCGATGCCCGCCTGTTCGGCAGAAAACGCCTGATCGGTAGCTGCAGGCGCCTAACTTATTCCCTCAAAGGAGTGATCCGCTCTCAACTATTCAGTCACTGAGTCGGCCCTAATTTGGGATTGTTGTCTGGCGGGGTCCAGCGCAGAATGAATCAGGTAAGGGACGGAGGAGCGGTTCAGAAAATGAGCGTTTCCTCCGGGAAAGGATAAGCATCATGGCATCAGTTGCTTGTGGTCTTCAGAAGGTGTTCTCTCTTCCTGCGCAAGTGGAACCGAATTTTCCGGAGGCCGCGTCCCGATGGAGCGCATACATTGATCTTGATGAACGACTCAAGGCGCCGCAACCCAACGGAGAAAGCCGGAACGAATTTGAGGGCATTATAGGGGCAAGCCAAACCCTCCGTGAAGTGTTAGATCAAGTACGAACTGTCGCTTCTACGGATTCCACGGTGCTTATCGAAGGAGAAACTGGGACCGGCAAGGAACTCATCGCGCACGCCATTCATATGCAGAGCCAACGCCGGGGCCGCCCGTTCGTGAAGCTGAACTGCGCGGCAATCCCACCGGACCTACTGGAGAGTGAACTCTTCGGGCACGAGAGAGGCGCGTTCACCGGGGCCATAACGCAGAGATTAGGGCGTTTTGAGGTCGCGAACGGTGGCACGCTGTTCCTGGATGAAATCGGCGATATGCCATTGCAGTTGCAGTCGAAACTTCTGCGAGTCTTGCAAGAGCAGGAGTTTGAACGGGTGGGCAGTACGTACACTCGTCACGTGGATGTCCGCATCGTGGCTGCCACGAATCAGGACCTTGCCGGCCTGATCGCGGACAAGCAGTTCCGAATCGACTTGTATTACCGGCTCAATGTGTTTCCCATCGCTCTTCCGCCGCTACGTGAGCGCTTGGACGACATTCCACTGCTGGTCGCGCATTTCGTTCAGAAGTTCGGGGAACGAATGTCAAAACGGATCTCGAGGATTTCGCGACACGTGTTGGACACTCTGATCAATTACCCCTGGCCTGGAAACGTTCGAGAATTGCAGAACCTCATCGAACGCGCAGTAATCCTGACCAAGGGAGACATGCTGCAGATGCCGCCGCTGCCGTCGCGCGTACTCCTTCGGACAGAGGCCGTGACCTTGAAGGACGCGGAGCGGGATCACATCCTGAAGGCACTGGAGGAGAGTAATTGGGTCGTAGGTGGCAAGTCTGGCGCTGCGGCGCGTCTTGGTGTTGCACGGACAACCTTAGTCAGTAAAATGCAGAAGCGCGGGCTTTCGCGTGACTTGGCCCAGAGTCGACTGGCAGTGTGACAATAAGTGTGAATGGTCCGTTGTGAGAGTGGTGTGATTTACAGGTTTTTCGCACCATATGGTACGTTCATGCATCAGGAAAAGCGACATCATTAGATTAGGATAAGGAGAGCACTGTGTTTACCCGCGCGTCGGGTTTGTCAGTCGTCGCTCTTCTGTTCTCTGCCGGCACAGGCTATTCCGGGGATGTCAACGCCAGATTTCCTCCTGTCAGATTGCCTTTGGTTGAAGGTAAAGACATCCGCTTCACCCAGCTACATTCCGAATCCGGTCTGTTAGAGGGCGAAGTCAACCACATTCTGCAAGACGATCAGGGATTCATTTGGTTTGGCACTTCGGACGGCTTGAGGCGTTACGACGGCTACGGCTTTAAAGAGTACCGCCATAGTCCACAAGATCCGAACAGCCTCAGTGGCGCCACGATTTTTGCGCTATTCAAAGATCGGTCCGGGAAGCTCTGGGTTGGTCCGATGCGTTTCTCGACATGTTCGATCCGGTGACCGATAAGTTCACGCATTTCTCAGGACCTGGAACCGCGGGTATCGAAGGTGTGGTCCTGGACATCAGCCAGGATCGTAAGGGGATGTTATGGATAGCCTCATACCACGGATTGTACCGGTTGGATCCCGCCACTCGGCAAACTGCACATTACCAGCACGAACCTAACGATCTCTCCGGCCTGAGCAGTAATTTACTCAAGTCGACGTTCGAAGAGAAGGATGGAACGTTTTGGGTCGCCACAGCGGAAGGCTTAGACTTCTTCGACCGCAGTAGGGGAGAAGTCACGAGACACATTTCGCTTATGGACGGAATGGAACCACTGAGAATGGCTCTTTTCCAGGATCACCTTGGAGTCCTATGGGCCATTTTTTCCTCGAGGAACGGCCTGGCTGTGGTAGATCGAGCAGCGAACAGAGTTACCCAATATTCATTCGATAACCGTTCAGGCCAGAACACTGGAGTAGATGCAATCTATGAAGACCTGGACGGAAACTTGTGGCTGGGCACGGGCAGCAGCGGGCTGCTCAAACTTGATCGCGATCGAAGACAATTCGTTCGCTACCGCAGCAATCCCCACGATCCTGAAAGCCTTGGATCCCACGATCTCAGATCTTGCAAACCCAACCCCAGATCGAGAGCGTCGAGACGATGGAGTTGCTGCACGCCGGGACCGATCAGAACTTGGCGCAGCAAGCCGCGCTGAAAGCGAATAGTCTAGACGTTCCCACCCTTCAGCGCGTATGTGGTCGGACTTTCGACACGATGCAGCAAAACGCGACACCGCGTGGTGCAACCGGCTTTTTCTGGTCTTGCCAACTGCCAGCTTCTGATTAGATGCCGTTCGTCTCAGGTGAAGATTCGTTTGGAATCGCGGTTGCATTGAAAAGGCCACAAAGGGATTCTCAATGTCTAAGAAAAGGTCGCGGATGTGTTGGTTGAGGTTCTTGCGGCATCCGTCTCTTTCATAGATAAAGAGTCTGGGAAACCAGGAGAGAGACATGGCTGACTCGAAAATCGATCCTGTTGCTGCGAAGCCGAGCTTGGCACAACGCTTGAAGAGCTTGCTAGTTCCGGCATTGATTCTGGTTATGGCGGCAGGGATTTTGTTCCTCATCGCGGGTAACTGGAATACGTGGGCGAGCGATCGGGCATCGCAGGAAACAGACGACGCCTACGTGCGCGCCGACCTGACACCGTTGAGCACCAAAGTAGCTGGGTTGGTGGCAACGGTAGCGGTTTCCGATTATCAACCGGTGAAAGCTGGAGACTTGCTGGTCCAGCTGCGCGATGACGATTTTCGAGCCCAGGTGCGGCAGGCTGAAGCCGCTGTAGCTTACGGTGAAGACGCGCTGGTCAACAATCAGAGGCAAAAGGAATTGCAGGATGCGCGAATTCTTCAGGCTGAAGACGGTATTCGCGCGGCCCAGGCGGACATTGCAGCGGCAGAGGCAGGGATTGACGCGGCGAAGTCGGCCATCGCGAACGCTAAGAGCGGAATCGTTGGAAGCCAAGCGGACGTGGAACGCACGACTTTAGAGCGGCGGCGCCAGGAAGCACTCATCGCGACGCAGTCTGCGACACGGCAGAAACTGGAGCAGGTAGTGGCGGACGCGGAGCGCTTTCGCGCGCAACTAGCGAGCCGCGACTCCGACCTTAGCTCGGCGACGGCGCAATTGGCTAGCCGGGAAGCCGACCTTGCTCGAGCGCATGCCCGATTCGAGAGTACCAAGGCCGAACTTGAAGCGCAAAAACGGCAGCGAGCCGTAATGGACTCGCAGGAACTTCTGCTCCGCGCTGATCTCAACGCAAAAAGAGCCTCGCTCGCACTAGCACAGGTCAATCTGGGCTACACACGAATCGTTGCCCCGGAAAGCGGGATTGTGAGTGAACGTAAGGTGCGCCCTGGACAACTGGTTAATCCAGGCACTCAGGTGATTTCGCTCGTTCAAAGGGACGTTTGGGTAGACGCCAATTATAAAGAGACGCAAGTCCGTCATATCCGCGCGGGCGATGCGGCTGAAATCCACGTGGACGCATTTCCGGGGACGATTTTCCGCGGGAAAGTCGATCACGTCTCTCCGGCCAGCGGCTCGCAGTTTGCGCTATTGCCGCCGGACAATGCCACGGGCAATTTTACAAAGATCGTGCAGCGAGTACCGGTCAAGATCGTGCTCGATGCCGGCCAAACAGCGGCCGAGCGATTGCGGCCTGGGTTATCGGTCATCGCAACCGTTCGGACAAATGGCGCTGGCCAGTGAGGAAGATTCTCACGTGACCGCGACAGAGACCAAGGCAGCGCCGCCTCCCTCGCCATCCGGCCAGTTTAAAATCGCTACCAACTCATACGTCGGAATTCTTGGGGTCTTTCTGGGTGCCGGAATCGCTACGCTGAACTCCCGCTTGCTCAGTGTGGGCCTGCCAGACCTGCGTGGCGCCGCTGGCTTTGGTTTCGATGAGGCTTCCTGGATTCCGACTGCTCTCAACATGGCCACAATGTTCAGCGGCGTCTTCGTCTGCTTTTTGAGCGTATTATTCGGTCCGCGAAGGATTCTGATCCCGGCTGCCGCGGTCTTCGGAGTTGCATCTTTGCTGCTGCCCGTAGCGCCGGGTTACTGGGGAAGGTTGGCTTTGGTCGTGGTCGCAGGCCTTGTGTCAGGAACCTTCTACTCTCTAACCATGACTTTCGTGTTGACGGCCCTTCCGAAACGGCTGATCATCTTCGGAATCGCCGCGTATGCGGCGGACATTGTCTTCGTTAGTAACGTTGCGTCCGCGCTCGAAGGCTGGTACATCGAGCATCTGTCGTGGCACTGGATCTTCTGGACTGCCGCGCTAGTGAGTCCATTGATGATGATCTGCGTATATTTCGGAATTCCGCAGCGGCCATTGGCGAACCTGCGGCCGAGCTGGCGTGGATTCGCTTATTTCAGCGTTGGCCTCGCCCTTCTTTACGGCGCTCTGGATCAAGGTGAACGCCTGGATTGGTTGAACTCAGGCGTAATTGTTGCGATGTTCGCAGTCGGATTCTTCCTGCTGGGGGCGGCGCTGGTGAGACGCATCCTGCAGCCGAATCCAACGTTAAACCTTTCCTTTCTCAACCGGCGGAACACGATCATCCTTGCCTTATCGATTTTTGTATTTAAGTTCTCGCACTTGGCCACCATTGTGCTCATTCCGGGTTTCCTGGGCAACGTTCAAAAGTACCGGCCTCTCCAGACTGGCCACGCCCTGGCTTGGGTAGCTGTGCCAATGTTCGTCGTCGTTTGGCTGGTCGCAGTGATGATCATTTACACGAACTCGCGACTGACCCTAACGCTGGGGCTAACATTCGCCGCGGTGGGCTGCTGGATTTGCTCGCACCTCGACACTTCGTGGGCTGGAACCAGCTTCGAGACCGTGGAACTTCTTTTGGCGACCGGATTCGCTGGGACCTACGTGGGCTTAGTAGGCAGTATCGTTTTGGAGGGACTCGAAGGCGGCGCTTTGACCAGCGCCGCCAATGCCGCCACGTTCTCTGGACTCATGCACTTCATCCGCATCTTCGGTGGCCAAGTCGGTGTGGCTGTCATGACCCGTGTCGTTTCGGTACGGGAACAGTTTCATTCCAACTTGCTGGGACTTCATGTGCAAGTTGGCGACTGGCTTACCGACGAACGTTTGCGGTTGCTAAGCGGAGGAGTACTACCAGGTTCGACGGGGCTAGAGGAAGCACAATACCGCGCGGTCGGGATTCTGGGCCAGCAAGTGCGAGCACAGGCCTACACGCTGGCGACAGCCGATGGATTCATCCTGGTCGGGTGGGTGGTGGTCGCTTATTTGATGCTCATGCTGCTTCTGCGGCCCGGCAAAATCAGCTACATGGATTTGAGGAAAATGCAATGAATCGCGCAAATCTGTTTCGATCCCTGGCAATTGCGGGGGTTGCCGTAGCTTTAGTAGTCCCGCAGGATGCGGCTGAAGCGCGGCGCCTCACGCTGACCGACGCCGTCCACCTTGCAATCAGTCAGAATCGCGCGCTGAAGATCGCGCGCCTGAAGGTGATCGAGAACGAGCAGAGAACGGCTGGCGAGCATTCTGGCTATTTCCCGAAAATCACGAATCAGTCAAACGCTCTCCATCTTACGGAACTGCAGAATATCGTAATACCGGCCGGCGCACTCGGGACGGTCGCAGGAACGCTCATCCCGGGGCAAAGCATTGGTGTACAACAGGGCCAGAAAACCTTATTCTCCAGCGGCACACAGATCTCCCAGCCGCTGACACAGTTGATTCGGATCCATGCCGCCAACCGGATTGCGGCTGCCGACGTTGCCATCTCTCGCGACGATCTGAAGAACGCCGAAAACCAAGTCGCGCTTCAAGTGCATACGCTTTACTTTGGCGTCTTGATAGCCCGGTTGCAGAAGCAAGCGGCTGAACAACAGACCGCGGTTGCCGGCGAGAATCTACGCGAAAGCGAAGAAGACGTGCGCAATGGCAGTGCGCTGACCGTGGCATCGATGCAGGGCCGAGCGGGCTTGCTCGAAGGCGAACAGTCGGTACTCACCGCGGACCTTCAGCTCTCCGATTTAACGACGGAACTGAACGACCTATTGGGGCTCCCTCTGGACATTCAATTGGAGTTGGATCCGGCGGTGCCTTCCAGTTTCGATCAGCGCCCGCGCGAGGAGTACGTTCGGACATCCTGGTCAGAGAACCCCGAGATTCGGGCCGCGGAGGAGGCGATCCGCAAGGCACAAGCTGGCGTGACGGCCGCGAAGTCGGCCTACATTCCTGACATTACCGCTTACGCGCGTCAAAGCTATCAGGACGGCGTTCCTTTTCTGGTCCGAAACTTCGGTACGTTCGGTGTCAATCTCACTTGGGACGTGTTTGACTTCGGCAAACGACGCGCGGCCGTGCGCGAGCGGGAGGCGCAATTGGAACAAGCCGAAGAGAATCTGCGACGTCTGAAGGAAGATGTCGCCGTTCGCATCGAGCGGAGTTACAACAAAGTGGAACGGGCCAAACATATGGTCCAAGTCGCAAATCAGGTGGTAAAACTGCGGCAGGAAAGTGAACGGTTGGCACAGAACCAACTTTCCCAGGGAGTGGTTTTGGTCGCGGAACGGCGCCAAGCGACTGCAGCGACGTATAAGGCTCAAGCGGACTATCTTCAGGCGGCCTTGGGATACTTGCTTGCTTGGGCGGAACTCGAGCAAACGGTCGGTCGCACGCCGGGATTCTGAAGCTGCTCAGCGAATGAGCGCCGACAATATAAAAAGATCATCAGTGACGGGAAAGGCAAGATGATGCCGGTCAGTGCTGTCTTGGGGCGAGCCTTGGATGACGTCGTCGCTTGCGTCCGGAGTCTGAAGGACTAAGAGGTGAAGAACGCTTTCGCTGCGGCGCAGCGCGAGAGGTCGGGCTGACGGCAGAACGTCTGACTCCCGAAAGCAAAGCTCCTGGGGCATCGACGCGGAGCAGCAAGCCCGAGGCACTGCCCGGCTGTCGATGCCCTGGATTACCTACCAAGTCACATTGCCATGATTCGGTCAGACAAGTGCCAATCGTCAATCACTAATTCGAGGTATTGCCGAACGCACTGCTAATGCGCCGGCATTTTGTTTCGACGACATCTCTCAACATAGCGGTCTGGCCCCTGAACTGCCCTTGTCAGGGTATGAACCGAATAACAACCTCATCTCCCAAAGTCGTTGGACTCTTGGGACTCTTCGCACTATTTATTCCGCTAAACGCGCCAGCCGAGAATTCGGAAATAATCGCCCCCGCGTCTTCTGCTGGCATAGCTTTCGCCAGATACATCGTTTCTGTCCAAGAACGTGATCCATTCACCGAGTCGGGGCCGGTGGCGGTAGAGATCGAGGCGTCGCTGCCTGGCCTATACAAAGAGACCCGTTTCATCGCAATCCGCGAGACCGGTGAATCAGAGCGCAGCGCATACCGAGTATTGGACATTGAGGGCGACTCGATTGTTGCGCAGGAGGTGATCGCGCGCTATCTTCTAGTGGAAACGCAGCTCGAGGACTTGCCTACATCGTCTGTCGCGATTACTCCAGAGAACTACAAGTTTCAATATAAAGGCGAGATTGGGACTGGAAGCGCTCTAGCGTACGTTTATAGGATCACCCCGAAGAGAAAACGTGATGGGCTCATTCAAGGCCAACTCTGGATCAACTCCGCGACTGGAGCTGCGATTCTGCAGGCGGGGCGGCTTGTCAAGACGCCTTCACCGCTCCCCGGAAAGATCGAGGTTGTGCGCAGCACCCAGCTTCTCGATGGAAATCCTCGAATCCGCAGCACACACGTGACTATCGAAACGCGGGCGGGACGCGGCGAGTTGACGATTACTGAAATCCCTCTGACTGCGCCGGGGGAGGAACACAAACTAAAGTCTCTACCACTCGCGCGGAATTGAAGCTTCGGAAGCGATTGTACCCATCGCGGTCTGTTGGTTAGCAACAGATCTTGCGATGGTTCGGGCCGATTCCGGGGCGCCCTCAGGTTGGGCAGTTTGGATCGGTAGAAAACCGACGGAGATGACTGCCGGCCGTAGTTGGTGATGGGTGCTTAGATCCGCAATATCCTTTGTGTCGAGACTTTCGGTGCCGTCGACATTGAGAAAATACATCACCGAGAGGATGCTGGGGTTGTGCTTGAGCCCCAGCATGTGGCCGAGTTCGTGTACGGCGGTGCCATATATTTCAGCGCTGCTCATTTCTTTCGCAGCTCGCTGATTCACGGCGATCTTCCCCTGAAAATTGGCCATCTCGGTAATCTGCGATCGAGCCACGATCGCGCGATTCAAAATGTCTGGACCGCCATTGATAATCCTTATGCTGCAAGCGCCGAGGCTTTTTTCTTCATGGAAGTTCGCGGCAAGCACCGTATTCCAGAACGTGAGCGCACGCTTGAACCCATCGGCCCAAGGTTCGTTCACATCGATCCTGACGCCGATATCTCCCAGAACAGGGTTGCGCAGATTATCGTACTTGGCGCACGGTTCATCGACACTCGTCCAGTTCGACTGCGGGTTTCCTCGCGCCTGGATGGTAACCTGGCAGGCGCAACCTAGCCATACGGCAATGACGCCGGCGGCCAACGGTTTACTCTTGTTCAATGTCCCGCGAAATATGGGAATCCGTACTCGATGATTGTGGTTTGGACCAGCAGCGTGCATGCAGTTTGATTTCACGGCACGTCAGTATCCAACCCTCGGCGCTACCGATCGCCGTTACTTGTTGCGCTTTCAGAGAACATGTCGCAGCTTTCGGCTCCAGTGCTATCGACAGATTCCAAGTTCTCGTCATGAACGACGCGTCCGGGGCGAAACCAACAAAAACTTGGCAATGTGACTCCTTATCAAGTAGGGAATGTTGGAAAGACTTCATCGGGGGCACGAAATGGACCACGGCTGGATATCGGCAGCGGCCCATCGAGTCGGCGGCTTAGGTCAGCTGCGGTTTTCGCGCGCGGCGGCCGTCACAAGGTTCTCGTCGGACCCGCTTGTGCGGATCGGGCTAGCACTGGGCGGCGGCTTCGCCCGCGGTATCGCTCACGCAGGCGTGCTCAAGGTCCTTGAACGGCACAAGATCCCCATCCACTGCATTACCGGCGTCAGCGCTGGATCCATTGTCGCCGCCGCGTACGCCAGCGGCGCCACCTCCGATGAAATTGGCCGTGCCGGCTGTGCGATGCGCTTCGGCGACGTCGGACGCTGGAACCTCGGCCGCCTTGGGTTGGTTGGTAGCGACCGCATGAACCGCTTCTTGAAGCGTCTCCTCAAGACTTACCGTTTTGAGGAGATGAGTATCCCGTTGGGGGTGCTGGCCACGGACCTGTCTACCGGCAAGCCCGTTCCTTTTTCCGGAAACGGTGAAGTGTTCGAGTCGATTCGCGCCAGTTGCTCTTATCCCGGATTGTTTCAGCCGGTACGCTCCAACGGGCGGCTCATGGTGGATGGCGCGATGAGCATGGAGATACCTGCCGAGTTATGCCGGCAGCTTGGCGCCACGCACGTGATTTCGGTGCGACTGCCCGTGTGCGGTCCCGACTCGCAGCCCGGCAACCTGTTCCAAGTTGTGTACCGTTGCTTCCAGATCTTGCAAAGCAACTCCGAACACGGCTGGCGCAGTGCAACCGACCTTGTCATCGCACCAGATGTCGGCAGGGTCGATTGGAATGGCTTCAACCGTGGCTCTGAATTAATCCAAGCTGGAGAAGCCGCCGCCTTGGCGGCGATTCCCAATATTCAGGAGTGGTTCCATCAGGCCCAACCCGTCGCGTCTGAAGGTGCGCTTCTGCCGGCCGAAATCTAAGGAGAACTTCCCTCATGCGGCCTTGCGCATGATGTTTTGGCGGGTCGTCAAAATACGGCGCCAGCTTTTTCTTTGCGTTGAACACTCTCCACTGTGCCGTGCCGACCGGGATAGCTTGAACAGCGGCGATCTAGTGCCCATTCTTCGATGAAGCGCAGTGACATGACTTCACGCTTTCGTGAATCTAAGAAGCACGTCCAATTCCGCAACTCGAAGGCTGGCGTTCCGCCAGCCCTGTGGGTGGCAGCGGCCAAGCGATCATTGAAGTCTGTAAGGTTCACCGTCTCCACCGCGCTTCTGCTTGTCATAGTGCCGGCAGAGAGCGCTAGTGGGCGGACGTGGTCGCGCGGTTGTCGGGCGGCATCAAACCGATCTTACTGATCACAGAGCCGCCGTATGGAATCGAATTGGATTCGGAGTGGCGTGACCGCGCCGCCACTCGTCTTTCCCAGGCACGACAACGGGTTCGCGCTATTCTTACCAAACGTATACTTAAGTGTGAAGCTTGCTGCCCTTCTCGTGGGTATTTCTTGTGTCTCGATAGCTGCCGAGCCCCCGAAACTCAGCTTCCAACATCTATCCGTCGCTGACGGACTCTCGCATTCCGACGTACGGGCGATCGCGCAGGATCACCAGGGATTCATGTGGTTTGGCACGTGGCTCGGCGGCCTGGACCGCTATGACGGGTACTCCTTCAAGGTCTACAAGCACGACGACCAGGATCCACGAAGCCTCGCCAGTGACTCGGTCCGCACGCTGTACGTGGATCGCGCCGGCGTTCTGTGGATAGCGACAATGGGCCCGGGGCTTGACCGGTACGATCCGGATACGGATTCCTTTATTCATTACCTACATGATTCACGTGATCCCGGCAGTCTGCCGGATAACGTGGTCAAGTCCTTCTATGAAGATGAAACCGGCGCACTTTGGGTGGGTACCCGTTCCGCCCTCAGCCGATTCGACCGCACCCGCAATTCGTTCTTCACCTACAGGTCCCGTGCGAATGATCCCGCCAGCTTCGGTGAGGCGCATGTTCAAGCCATCTGTTTGGATGCCACTACGGGCCTACTTTGGGTAGGCACACAGGACCGCGGCGTGAGAGTGCTGGATCGCTCCACCGGTCACTTTACGCAGTATGTCAACGACCCCAACGATCCTGACAGTTTGAGCGGCAATGACATAGGTGGAATCCTCCAGGATCGGAACGGCATTCTGTGGATTATCACGTCACACGGATTGAATCGGTTCGATCCTAAGACTCACAAATTCATTCGGTACATTTACGATCCCAAAGACCCCAACAGTCTGAGCGACAACAGCTTGACGATGACTTATGAAGACCGTGCTGGACGCTTTTGGGTGCCGACGAACAACGGCCTGAATCTGATGGATCGTGCACGCGGAAGGTTTACTCGCTTTCTCCATGATCCCAACGATTCTTCCAGCTTGAGCAGTAACGCGGCCAACTGGCACGCGCTGTATGAGGATGCCTCGGGTGGTCTTTGGATCGGCTTGCGGTCCACTGGGGTCGACCGGTTGGCAGGCGGGGCGGAGAGATTCACCATATATCGCCACATTCCGCAGGATGTCAACAGCCCCAGCGGTAATGTCATCAGCGTACTTGAGATAGATTCCGCAGGCAAGCTCTGGATCGGAACGGGAGCGGGTCTGGATCGCTTCGATGGTAGGACTTTCACCCACTACCTCAGCGATCCCCATGATCGCAGCCGCCTGAGCGTCGGCCCGCAGCGCTCGATTGTCCAGGATTCTCACGGGGCGATCTGGACAGCAACCTACGGTGGCGGCCTGGACCGATTGGATGGACAGCGTGTGACGCATTTTCGCCATGATCCGGCGAACCCCGACACCCTGGCGATGGACAATATCAACAATCTTGTTCCCGACACGAACGGAGGGCTGTGGATTGGAGTGCACGGAGCAGGGCTCGACTATTTCGACGGCCGCCATTTTATCCATTTCCCAGCGGATCCTGGGAACCCTGCCGGCCTGCCGGATGCGTGGGTGATTCCCTTGCTCCTTGATAGGCACGGCGGACTTTGGATTGGCACCGGCCATTGGGGACTCGTTCGGTTCGATACGCGTACTCGTAGATTTGCAACCTACCTCATGGACCCGAACCAGCCAGGCAGCCAAGCCGCGAACTGGACCGAGGACGTCTACTCCGACGGCACTATGTTTTGGGTCGCTTCGCCCACAGGACTGTTCCGTTTCGATCCGGAGACCGGGAAGTTTACCCGCCGCTACACAGAAAAAGATGGCTTGGCAAACAATTCCGTTGTGGGAGTTCTCGGCGATGCGCAGGGCAAGTTGTGGGTCAGCACGATCAAGGGATTGTCAAGATTCGACCCTAAAACGGAGACGTTCCGCAACTACGACATGTTCGACGGCCTCCCAGGCAATGAGTTCGCTTTCCGTTGCCACGCGAGGGCGCCCGACGGACGGCTGTTCTTTGGCGGAGTCAATGGGCTATGCGCCTTTTATCCCGACAAGCTTGCCGATAACCCAACGCCGCCGCCGGTGGTGCTCACAGAGTTTGAGCTGTTCAACAAACCGGTAAAGATCGGGGGTAAGGATTCGCCGCTCCAGCAGGCGATCCATGTCGCATCCAACCTTGCTCTCCGCTACGATCAATCGGTTTTTGGCTTCCACTTTGCGGCGCTCGAGTTCACCGCCCCACAAAAGAACCGGTACGCCTATAAACTCGATGGGTTCGATCCAGACTGGCAGTACACGGATGCCACGCGGCGGTATGCCGGCTACACTCACCTTGACCATGGCGACTACACGTTTCGAGTCAAGGCCTCCAACAATGATGGGGTCTGGAATGAGCAGGGGGTCGCGCTGCACATCCGGATACTGCCGCCGTGGTGGAGTACGTGGTGGTTCAGAGGACTGGTATTGGCGTTAATCCTGCTATCAATATGGTCTGCGCACCAATTGCGGGTCCGCCAGTTGCGGCGGGAATTCAGCGCGCAAGTGGAGGGCGGGGTCGCTGAACGGCTGCGCGTCGCGCGGGAACTGCACGATACCCTCTTACAGAGCTTCCAGGCGCTACTGCTCCAGTTTCAAGCCGGCTTAAACATGTTCCGGATCCATCCGGCTCAGGCAACGAAAATGCTTGAGGACGCACTGGACCATGCCTCGCAAGCGATCCTTGAAGGCCGGGAGGCGATTCAGGGCATGCGATCCTCCATCTCCAACAACCTGGCCGAAGCTCTCCGGGCGGTCGGGAACGAATTGGCCACCGAGGGTTCCGTGGAGTTCCGGGTCGTGGTCGAAGGACCGTCCAAGGAAGTAGACCCGATTCTGCGCGACGAGGTTTACGGGATTGCGCGCGAGGCTATCCGGAATGCCTTCAGGCATGCCGAGGCCAAGGTCATTGAAACGGAGATCACATACGCCAACAGCCTGCGACTGCGCATCCATGACGACGGCAAGGGCATCGATCCGGAAATCGCCAACAAGGGGCGCTCGGGTCATTACGGCATTCCCGGCATGCGCGAGCGAGCAGAGCGAATCGGGGGGCGGCTGGATGTGCGAAGCAGGCCAGGCGCGGGCACGGAAATCGAATTGAGTATCCCCGGCTCGATCGCGTACGGCGGCTTTCGCGGCTCGATGCCGCTGCAGTTATTCCCGCGAAAACACAAGGCTACGCCTAAAGCGTGAGATGATGTGCATCGGTTTGTGTCGAATCATAATGGAGTGACGCCCAAGCTTTGCTAGCCAGTTTATGCGCCGCTAGCCATTTTATTGCGCCGCTAGCCATTTTATGAAGATAGTTCGATGTCTGGTTCTCATGGTCGTGCCGACTGTCGTCTTGGTGATTTCGGTGCTACTCGTGAATGCTCAAGGACCGTACTACTTGGGAATGAACAACGATCCGGAATACTGCTATCTCTTTAATTCGCTCAATATACTTAAGCTCAAAATGCCTGGGCACACGGATCATCCAGGAACTACACTACAGGAGTTTGGCGCCCTGGTCGTGTCGGCCGATTGGCTCATTCGATCGGCCGCCGGGAACCGGGAGAGTGTGTTCACAAGCGTACTTTCTCATCCCGAATCGTATCTTCGCGACACCAATTACACTTTGGTCGTAGCGATCGCCGGCTCGTTGTTCTGGGCTGGGTTAGCGATCTTGCGCTCGACGGGTTCCGTCATTGCCGCTTTGATTGCTCAGTCGAGCCTCTTCCTTTTCCCAGATCTTGTCG
>Ga0335069_10002636_pt1 | contig 27476 bp, 26 predicted proteins | sample Lox_Sample_11_FD_206714 | JGI IMG/M metagenome (GOLD analysis project Ga0335069, IMG submission 206714) | Soil microbial communities from Loxahatchee National Wildlife Refuge, Florida, United States - Lox_Sample_1.1 | ecosystem: Environmental > Terrestrial > Soil > Wetlands | place: USA...
AGTGAGCGCGGCTCAGCCGTTTGCGGCGATGTCTTCGAGCACCGCGAACATGGTGCGAGTCGGCACACCCGTGGCGCCCTTGGGTGTGTATCCCCACGGGCTGCCGGTGTTGTAGGCCGGGCCGGCCACGTCGATGTGGGCCCAGCCCACGCCATCGGCGACGAATTCGCGGAGGAACACCCCGGCAACCAGCATGCCGGCGAAGCGTTGACTGCTGACATTGGCCAGGTCTGCCACCGTCGACTTCAACTCGTCTTTGAGCTCGTCGGGTAGCGGCATGGGCCAACCGTTTTCGCCGACACGCTGCGAGATCGCGGCTACACGGTCGCGGAACTCGTCGCTGCCCATCACCCCGGGTATCCGGGCGCCGAGCGCCACGGTCTGCGCACCGGTCAGCGTGGACGTCTCGATCAGGTAGTCCGGATTGTCCTCGCAGGCCCGCACGATGGCGTCGGCCAGGATCAGCCTGCCTTCGGCGTCGGTGTTGAGCACCTCGACGGTGGTTCCGCCGTACTGGGTCAGCACGTCACCCGGGCGCTGCGCGGTCGCCGACGGCATGTTCTCGGCCATCGGCACCGTGGCGATCACGTCGATTGGCAGCTGTTGCTGCGCGGCCAGGGTGACCGTGGCGATAACCGCTGCGGCTCCGGCCATGTCAGAGGTCATGTAGTGCATGGACGCCGCTGGTTTGATCGAGATGCCGCCGGTATCGAAAGTGACGCCCTTACCGACCAGCGCCACTCGCTTGGCCTGTTCCGGTTTTTTGGACAGCTTCGGACCCCGATGGATCAGCCGCACCAGTCGGGCCGGGCGTGACGACCCCTGGCCGACACCGATCACTCCGCCGTAGCCGCCCTTCTGCAGCGCCTTGTCGTCGAGCACCTCCACCTCAAGGCCGGCGGATTCACCCAAAGCCTTTGCGCGCCTGGCAAATTCAGCAGGAAACAGGTGGCTCGGCGGGGTGTTGACCAGGTCGCGGGCGGTGGCGACCGCGGTCGCGACGGCCGCGCCATGCGCGCTGAGCTTCTTGGCGTCTTTGGAGGTGGCAAGCACGGTGATCTTGCGCAGCCCCTTGTCTTTCGGCGCCGTCTTGTCGGTGCGGAATGCGGTGAACCGGTAGCTGCCCAGAATCAGACCCTCCACGACGGCCGAGCAGACGTCGTCCCCGGGCAGCTCTGCCAGCGTCGTGATCACCGCCTCGGCGGTCCCCAGAGACCGCGCCGCCGCACCGGCGGCGCGACGGATCGTGTCGGCCGGCCAGTCGGATCGCGGCTTGCCCAGCCCGATCGTCAGCACGCTGGATACCGGCAGCGACGGCACCACCAGCCGGTGCACCTGTTCGCTGCCGCCGGTGGCGTCCAAGGCCCGCAGGCCCGACTCGATCTCGGCGACCGCGTCGGCGGGCAGGAACGGCGCGGCCGCGGCGACGGATGCGCCCGGCTTGTCCTCGTCCCCGGTCGAGACGACCGGCACCAGCAATGCCGCGGAGCCCGCGCCCCGTTTCGGCAGCGACATGGCGACGTTGACGGAGGGAGCTTGGTAAGCCGGTTCGGTGGTCACGGGCATTTACCCTAGTCACCGGTCGCGGGGACCGGCTCGGCAGCGTCCCCGCCGCGCAGATCGAACGCGGTCACCGGGTCGTTGAAACCCTTCAGCGTCAGCGGCCGCTGCGCAACCGCGGGCCAATCCGGCAACATCTCGTGCAGCGCCGAGGCGGCCAGGATCTGCCCCGGTTCCGCCGCGGCCACCAGCCGGGCGGCCAGATTGACCGGGCTACCGAAGTAGTCCCCGTTGATCGCCAGGACGGGGCCATAGCCAAGACCGGCCCGGACCTGCAGCTCGGCCTCCTGCGCCCGCGGGTGCTCGACAAGGTCGACCGCCGCCCGCACCAGGCGCTCGGGCGTCGGGCTCACCCACATCACGGCGTCGCCGATGAACTTCACCACCCGACCGCCGTCGGCGTGCACCACGTCGGCCACGGCGGCACCGAACTCGGTGAGCAAGTCCGACAGCTGGGCCGGGGTGAGCGTCTGGGTGAGGGCGGTGAAACCGGACAGATCAGCAAAACCGACGCCGCACATCACGTTCGCCCCGGTGTCTCGCAGGACCGCCTCGAAGTAGGTTCGCGCGCTGGTCAGGTGGTGGCGGTGCGCGGTGTCCATCAGCGCCCCGAGCCGCGGGACGAACTCGGCGACCGCACGGTAGGCCTGCGCCGTGGCGAGCTCGTCGTGGGTGTGGTTCATCTGGATGTCGGGTGTGCCGGTGCGGATCATCGTCGACTCGGCCTCCGCGAGTCGGGCCATCGTGGCGGCGAGCACCCGCAGCAGGCCTGCCGCGCCGTCCTCGCCGACCACCGCCTTTATCGCTACCCACGTCGCCAGGGCGTCGACGTCGGCCCGGCTTAGCGCCGGGACATCGGGACCTGCGACGGTCAGGCCGAGCAGGGCCCAGGCGCGCGCGACGTCGTCGGCCGGCAGGCCCAGTTCGTCGGCCGCGGTCTGCAGCGTGTAGATCGGGCGCCCGGTCCAGGCCAGCACGTCACCGGCAAGCCCGAACAGCCGCCCGCGCCGTTCGGCCTCGATCATCTCGTCGACGGTGAAGCCCAGTTCGGACAGGTACTCGATGAGGTCGGCCCGCCCACGCGCGTTCGCGATTCCGGCAGCCTCGAGCTGCTCGAAATCGAGCGGATCCAACACCCATCCAAGTGTGCCAGCAGCGGTCCGCATTAGGGTTGCGCCGTGACCGAGCTACAGCACGGACCGCTGGAAGAACGCCACCGCGAGCTGGGCGCCAACTTCGCCGAGTTCAGCGGCTGGCTGATGCCGGTGTCCTATGCGGGCACGGTCAGCGAGCACAACGCGACGCGCAACGCCGTGGGCCTGTTCGACGTCAGCCACCTCGGCAAGGCGCTGGTCCGCGGGCCGGGCGCCGCGCGGTTCGTCAACGCCGCGCTCACCAACGACCTGAGCCGCATCGGTCCCGGCCAGGCGCAATACACACTGTGCTGCACCGAATCCGGCGGCGTCATCGATGACCTGATCGCCTACTACGTCGACGACGACGAAATCTTCCTGGTGCCCAATGCCGCCAACACCGCGGCGGTGGTCGAGGCGCTGCAAGCCGCCGCATCGCCCGGCATCACGATCAGCAACGAGCATCGCTCCTACGCGGTGCTCGCCGTGCAGGGCCCGCGATCGGCAGAGGTGCTCGGCGAGCTGGGCCTGCCGACCGGCATGGATTACATGGGCTATGCCGACGCTTCGTACTCCGGCGTGCCGATACGGGTGTGCCGCACCGGATACACCGGCGAGCACGGATACGAGCTGCTGCCGCCCTGGGACTCCACGGGCACGGTGTTCGACGCGCTGGCCACGGCGGTCAGCGCCGCCGGCGGGGAGCCCGCCGGCCTGGGCGCCCGCGACACCCTGCGCACCGAGATGGGTTATCCGTTGCACGGGCATGAACTTTCGCTCGAGATCTCGCCGCTGCAGGCCCGATGCGGCTGGGCAATCGGGTGGAAGAAGGATGCGTTCTTCGGCCGCGATGCGCTGCTGGCCGAGAAAGCGGCCGGACCGCGGCGGCTGCTGCGTGGGCTGCGGATGGTCGGCCGCGGGGTGCTGCGTCCCGGCCTGACGGTGCTGGTGGGTGACAAAGCGGTGGGGGTCACCACGTCCGGGACCTTTTCGCCCACGCTGCAGGTCGGCATTGGGTTGGCACTGATCGACACCGACGCCGGAGTCGACGACGGCCAGCAAATCACCGTCGACGTCCGCGGCCGCCCCGTCGAGTGCGAAGTGGTGCGCCCACCGTTCGTCGCTGCGAAAACCCGTTAGCCGCCACGGCTTCAGCTGGGAAAAGCCCGGGCTTACGCGGATATACAATCAGCCCCATGACCAGCGGCTCCCTTGAGTTCACGGTTACACACGCGTCTGATCCGGCTACCGATGCTGACCGTGAATCCATTTTGGCCGAGCCCGGTTTCGGCAAATACTTCACCGACCACATGGTCTCGATCGACTACGACACCGGCCTCGGCTGGCACAACGCCCGCGTCATCCCGTACGGCCCGATCCAGCTGGACCCGTCGGCGATCGTGCTGCACTACGCGCAAGAAATATTCGAGGGGCTCAAGGCTTACCGCTGGACGGACGGGTCCATCGTGTCGTTTCGCGCGGAGGCAAATGCGGCTCGGCTGCGCTCGTCGGCGCGCCGGCTCGCGATGCCCGAAATGCCCGACGAGCTGTTCATGGGCTCGCTGTGTCAGCTCATCGCCGTCGACAAAGCCTGGGTTCCTGCGGCCGGGGGCGAAGAGGCGCTGTACCTGCGCCCGTTCATCATCGCTACCGAGCCCGGATTGGGTGTGCGGCCGGCCAAGCAATACCGCTATCTGCTGATCGCCTCGCCGGCCGGGGCGTATTTCAAGGGCGGCATCAACCCCGTGACCGTCTGGGTGTCAACGGAATACGTGCGGGCCAGCCCGGGAGGGACCGGCGCGGCGAAGTTCGGCGGCAACTACGCCGCCTCGCTGTTGGCTCAGGACGAAGCCGCCGCCCACGGTTGCGACCAAGTGGTATGGCTGGACGCGGTCGAACGCCGCTTCGTCGAAGAGATGGGCGGGATGAACATCTTCTTCGTGTTCGGCAGCGGCGGCTCGGCGCGGTTGGTCACCCCGGAGTTGTCCGGCTCGCTGCTGCCCGGCATCACTCGGGATTCGTTGCTGCAGTTGGCGATTGACGCCGGGTTCAGTGTCGAGGAACGCAAGATCGATATCGACGAATGGCGGAAGAAAGCGGCCGTTGGCGAGATCACCGAGGTATTCGCCTGCGGCACCGCTGCGGTCATCACGCCCGTGGCGCACGTAAAGTACGGCGACACCGAGTTCACAATCGCCGGCGGCGAACCCGGCGAAGTGACGATGGCGCTGCGTGACACGCTGACCGGGATCCAGCGGGGCACCTTCGCCGACACGCACGGGTGGATGGCACGGCTGGGCTGACGCCGGCCTGTCTAAAGCCGCAGCAATGCCGCCAGCGCCACGGCACTCACCGTCGTGGTCAGTTCGATGGCGGCGCCCAGCACGTCACCGGTGATGCCCCCGAACCGGCGTACGCAGTGACTCACCAACGCCGCGCCGCAGACCACCGCCACCAGCACGGCCACCGGTCCCTGCCACGGCCGCGACCCCGCCAGCAGCGAAACGCCGAGCAGCATCGCGACCCATCCGGCCACCACCGGCGCGGGCTGACTGCCGGCCACCCGCGCACCCAACGCGCTGCCGTCGGCCGCCGGCACCGACCGGCGACAGGCCAGCACCGCCGTGACCCGGCCGGCGAAGACCGCCAGCACGACCGCGGCCGGTCCGATAGCCGAAAAGGCCAATCCCTGCAACAAGATCACAAGCGCCACGGCCGCCATCCCGAACGGCCCGGTCGACCCGTCGCGCATCACCGCCAGGGCGCGCTGCGCCGAACTGTAACAGCCCAGGCCGTCGGCGGTGTCGGCGACGCCGTCGATGTGCAGCCCTCGGGTCGCGAGCAACAGCGCCGCCACCGCCAGGAGTCCGGGCAGCACACTGGCCGGGCCGAAAAGCAAGGTGCCGCCCCAGGTAACGGCCGCGGCCAACGCTCCCAGCGCCACGCCGACCAGGGGCAGCGCGGTCATCGCGCCGCGGCCCATCGGGGTGTTTCGCGAACCCGGGACGGGCATCACCGTTGCGAAGGCGAAAGCTGTTGCCACAGAGCGCATCACGACGATATGGGAGCGGACGGGCCGGTCACACCGGCGTGGGTGAACGTCGCCATCGACGAAAGGGTGGCCACGGCCGCACGCAACACCGGCAGCGCGAGCGCAGCACCGGCTCCCTCACCGAGCCGCATCCGCAGATCCAGAATCGGCTCCAACTCAAGGGCCGCCAAAGCCAGGGCATGACCCGGCTCGGTCGACCGATGGCCGGCTTGCCACCACAGCCGCGCGCCGGGAGCCAGACGTTCGGCGACCAGCGCGGCGGCCGTCACGGCCACGCCGTCCAGAAGCAGCGGGGTACGCCGCACCGCAGCCTGTGCGCAAAACCCCGCCAGCGCCGCCAAATCCGCGCCGCCGCAGCAGCGCAGCAACCCGACCGGGTCGGGCAACACCAGCCGCGTCCGAAACAGAGCATCCCGTACCGCCGCCACCTTACGTGCCCATCCGGCGTCGTCGATCCCGGTACCAAAGCCCACCACCGCGACCGGCTCGGCGTTGGTCAGTGCCGCCACCAATACCGCCGCGGCCGTGGTGTTTCCGATCCCCATGTCGCCGGCGATGAGCAAGTCCGCGCCGGCGTCGACCTCTTCGTCGGCGATCGCGCGGCCCGCGGCGATCGCACGAACCGTCTCCTCACCGGTCAACGCGTCCTCGATCCTGATGTCGCCGCTGCCACGCCGTATCTTGTGGGCGCCGATCCGCTCGGTCAACGCGTCGCCGTCGACCGCGAGGTCGGCCACGCGCACCGTCGCGCCGGCAAGATCGGCCAGCACATTGATCGCGGCGCCCCCGGCGTCGAAGTTGGCAACCATCTGCCCGGTCACTTCCGGCGGGTAGGCCGACACCCCGGACCGGGCGACGCCGTGGTCCCCGGCGAATACCACTACCCGGGCCCGCTCGAACTGCCTTGGCGGGCACTGCCGCTGACACGCCGCGATCCATGCCGACAGGTCCTCCAGGCGGCCCAGCGCGCCCCGCGGCTTCGTCAGCGTGTCTTGGCGGGCGCGCGCGGCGGCGGCTGCGCCCGCGTCGGGCGGCGATACCGGCCCAAACTCCATCAGGTCCCCGCCGGCTTGATCGGTACCGGCTGCCCGGCCACCACTAGCACCACCTGATCGCACAGGCCGGCGAGGCGCTGGTTGAGGCTGCCCAGTTCGTCGGCGAAGCGGCGCCCAGACGCGGTAGCGGGCACTACGGTCAGCCCGACCTCGGGGCTGACCAGCACCAGGGTGGACCCGAACGCCCCGACCGCGGCCAGCATGTCGTCGATCGTTTCGCGGACCGGGGCCGCCGCCGAGCCGTCGTCCCAGGCATTGTTGCGGTCCAGCGTGCCGGTCAGCCAAGCGCCGAGGTCGTCGATCAAGGTCGGGGTGTCCGGGGACCGGCGCAGCTGGGTGGTGATGTCATCGGTTTCGACCGTCGACCAATGCGCGGGCCGCCGGCTGCGGTGCTCGGCGATCCGGCGCGCCCAGGCCGGATCCGTGTCGCCGGCCAGCCCGGCGGCCAGGTAACGGACCGGCTGGTCGGCCGGCAGCGCCTTGGCGATGGTTTCCTCCGCCCACCGTGATTTGCCCGACCGGATCCCGCCGAGCACCAAGGTGCGCACCGGCGTCAGATGGCTTTCCGGCGACGTTCAGGCAACACTGCCGCCGTGATCGACTTGGGGACGCGGTGTTCTCAGCCGGCGCATCTGAGAAGCTCGGCCGGCGGCATAAAGACCCAGCTTCCAACGGCTTTCGGTGTTCTTCGGGAACTTGGCGTCGACCAGCCTGCTGATTTTGCGGCCCAGCAGGAGGCCGTCGACACCCATCACGGCCAGCAGCACCAACATCGCCGGCGAGACATAAAGCTGCAACTGCGGGACAGCGAACATGACGAACATCAAGAACAAAGTCGCCGGCATGAACAGGCCCAGCAAATTGCGCCGGGAGTCCACCACGTCGCGAACGTAGCGGCGGATCGGGCCTTGATCGCGCGGCAACAGATATGCCTCTTCACCGGCCATCATGCGCTCCCGGCGATCGGCCATCCGAGCGCGGTTGGCGGCGCGGTCGGCCTTGCGCTCCTTGCGGGTGAGTTTGGCGCGGGCCAGCGACTTGCGCCGGGCCCGCGCCTCCGACGCGGTCATCGGGGCCGGTGCGACCGGCCCCTTCTTCGCGGTGCGCCTGGCCTCGTTGCGCTTGGGCGTCGGCCGCCCCTTGGGGCCCGTGCGGCCCGATCCCTGCGGTGTGGTCTCCGCAATACTGGCGGCAGCAGTTGCAGCTGCTGCCGCGCCCTCGTCCTGGCCTTTCTTACGGCCCATCAGCTTCACAGAGGCCAGGTTACTGCCCCGATCGCACGCCTCGGAATTGGCTTGGAATGGCTTGCTATTAGACCTGCGTCAGCCCGTGCCTTGGTCCTACTCTTACCAGTGATGAACGGCTGCCGGTGATGGACGACGGGTCGATGGCCACCGACGATGGCGCCTTAGGCCTTGCGCCCGGCCGTCTGCACTTGCCCGCCATGCTCGTTCTGGTGGCTCCGGATTGTTATGGCGACAGCATGTCGGCCGTGGAGGCCGCCGGCGCCATCGCGACCGGCTGGACGCGGTCACGTCCCGGTGACCGGTTCATCGTGGCTCCGCAGTCCGACGGAGGGCCCGGCTTCGTGGAGGTGCTGGCCAGCCGGCTGGGGGAGAAGCGGCGACTGCGGGTACCCGGGCCGCTGAGCACTATGGTGCAAGCCGCATGGGTATTCGACCGGAGCTCAGCGACCGCATACCTCGAGTGTGCGCAAGCCTGCGGTCTGGCATTGCTTGGTGGTCCACCCACCCCGGAAACCGCGATGGCGGCTCACAGCAGAGGAGTGGGGCAGCTGATCGCCGAGGCGCTGCGGGTGGGCGCTAAGCGGATCGTGGTCGGATTGGGCGGCAGCGCCTGCACCGACGGCGGGCAGGGGATGATCGCCGAACTCGGCGGCCTGGACGCTGCTCGCGGAAAGCTGGCCAACGTCGAGTTGGTGGCGGCCTCCGACACCGAATACCCGCTGCTGGGACCCTGGGGCGCGGCACGGGTGTTCGGGCCGCAGAAGGGCGCGGACACGGTCACCGTCGCAGCTCTGGAAGTCCGCCTGCAGGCGTGGGCGCTCATCCTGGAAGCGTTGGCCGGACGAGACGTCAGCTCGGAGCCGGGCGCGGCCGCCGCCGGCGGTATCGGCGCGGGGCTACTGGCGCTGGGCGGCCGTTGTCAGTCCGGTGCCGAGATCATCGCTGCGCACACCCGATTGGCCGACGATCTTGACATGGCGGAGCTGATCGTCACCGGCGAAGGCCGTTTCGACGAACAGTCGCTGCATGGCAAGGTGGTCGGCTTTCTGGCCGACGCCGCCCGACCGCGGGGAGTTCCGGTGATCGTGCTGGCCGGCCAGGTCGGATTGGACAACGCCACGGTGCGTTCGGCGGGCATCATGGCAGCCCTGTCCATCGCCGATCACGCCGGCTCGGTACGGCTGGCGCAGGCCGATGCCGCCAATCAGCTCATGGGTTTGGCATCTGTGGTGGCCGCGCGACTCGGGAATAGCGGTCCTGCCAGGTACCGTTGATGCAGTGGGCTGTTTCCGAGCGGATCGGGTCGCCTTGGGTAAGCCGGCGGGATCGAGCCACAACGGACCTACCTAACAATGAGCCATGTAGGAGAAGCAATGACGGTACAAAACGAGTCGAACGCCAAGACGCACGGGGTGATCCTGACCGAGGCCGCCGCCAGCAAGGCCAAGTCCCTGCTCGATCAGGAGGGACGGGATGACCTGGCGCTGCGCATCGCGGTCCAGCCAGGCGGGTGCGCGGGCCTGCGCTACAACCTCTTCTTCGACGACCGGACCCTCGACGGTGATCTGACCGCGGAGTTCGGCGGTGTGACGTTGACGGTGGATCGGATGAGTGCGCCCTACGTCGAAGGCGCATCCATCGACTTCGTGGACACTATCGAAAAGCAGGGCTTCACCATCGACAACCCAAACGCAACGGGCTCTTGCGCCTGCGGCGACTCGTTCAACTGACCGGGGTGGCCCTAGTAGGAGCCTCCGGTGCGCAACACGTAAGAGCACACCGTGATCTGGCCGCGCTGGAATAAGAGCTGAGCGACGCCTTGTACCGGCCCGCGCATCGGGCCCCCGCTCACAGGTGACACCTGCATGCTGAACAGCACCTGGGCCTGATACTGCGACAAGTACACGATCTTGTCGATCGAGGTCACCTGGACCTCGGAGAACTGTTTGCGGAACGCGTCGCTGCTCAGCTTGGCCAGCGCCTGGTCGGATCGTTTGTCGCGCACGCCGTCATACATGCCGCACAGCGTGTTGCGGACGATCTCATCGACGTCGCGGTGCTCGAGGGCGTCCAGGTACCCCTGAATCGCCGTTTTGGCCGTGGCCTCGGAGAACGTGGCGCCGGTGTTGGCGCCGTTGGTGCGCACGCCGTAGACGATGGCCACGGTCAAAGCGGTAACCAGCGCGAGTGCCACCAGAAGGCCGATGACCAGGCGCCGCTTGGACCGTCGCCGCGGGTAGGACACCGGCGGCCCCGGCTGCCCGGCATAATTGGCGGACGCAGGTCCTGGGTCGCCGGTGGGCGCCGGGCCGAACGCCGGGTTGCCGGCAGTTGGCTCACCGGGGAAGCCAAGCGGCTGCCATTCGGTGGGGGACGTTGGTCGGTCGCCGCCGACGGTGTGGTTCGGCGGGTGCGGGCCTGCCATCGTGGTTCTCCTACGGTGGTAGACGGGGCTGCAAGCGGGTTAGCGCCCGAGTTGTGCTCCCGGCGACTCGGGCGAGCTGCGTGAGTGAGTTCCCTAGGGAGGCTAGCGCACAACATTGCGCCGACCGCGAACACGGCGACGGTCGAGGCGCTGAGTAACCTAGGTAATCTTACTAACGAAGGGTGGAGACGTTCGTGACCATCGCGGTAACAGGGTCGATTGCGACCGACAATCTGATGCGGTTTCCGGGCCGGTTCTCTGAGCAGCTGCTGGCCGACCATCTGCAGAAGGTCTCGCTTAGCTTCCTGGTCGACGACTTGGTGATCCACCGCGGCGGGGTGGCGGGAAACATCGCCTTCGCCATCGGGGTGCTGGGCGGCGACGTTGCACTGGTCGGCGCCGCCGGCGACGACTTCGACGACTATCGCCAGTGGCTGCAGTCACACAGCGTCAACTGCGACAACGTCTTGATCTCCGAAACCGCGCACACGGCGCGCTTCACCTGCACCACCGACATCGACATGGCCCAGATCGCCTCGTTCTACCCGGGTGCCATGTCGGAGGCCCGCAACATCAAGCTCGCCGACGTGGTGGCGTCCATCGGTGAGCCGGATCTGGTCATCATCGGGGCCAACGACCCGGACGCGATGGTGGCGCACACCGAGGAGTGCCGCAAGCTGGGTCTGCCCTTCGCGGCCGACCCGTCCCAGCAGCTGCCCCGCCTGTCCGGCGACGAGATCGACAAGCTCGTCGCCGGCGCGGCCTACCTGTTCACCAACGACTACGAATGGGAGCTGCTGCTCAACAAGACCGGCTGGTCGGAGGCCGACGTGCAGCGCAAGGTGGGCCTGCGGGTGACCACGCTGGGCCCCAAGGGCGTGGACATCGTCGAGCCCGACGGCACGACCACCCACGTGGGCGTGGTGCCCGAAACCAGCCAGACCGACCCCACCGGCGTCGGCGACGCATTCCGCGCCGGTTTCCTCACCGGCAGCAGCGCCGGTCTGAGTCTGGAGCGCTCGGCGCAGTTGGGCTCGCTGGTCGCCGTGCTGGTGCTGGAGTCGACCGGAACCCAGAATTGGGACTGGAACCGCGAAACCGCGGTGACCCGGTTGGCCGGCGCCTACGGCGACGACGCGGCCAGCGAGATCGCCGCCGTGCTGGCCTGACCGGGTCAAGTGTGAACTCACGGCGTTGAGTGTGAGCTGAGGGCGGCGACACGCCGAGGATCTCCGCCCAGGGTGCACACCCGATGCCTTGGCTTCAAAGCTGGACAGGGTAGATCGGCTCGCTGATCTGCGGTACCACCGCGTGCTCGACGAAGATCGCGTGCCAGAGCATGAAGATCAGCAGCGTCCACAGCCGGCGGCTGTGATCGCCGGCGCCGTTTCGGTGCTCGTCGAGCATCCGGCGTACGGCGGCCCGGTCGACCAGGTGATCGGCGTGCGACGAGTCGACCATCGCGTAGGCCCACTCCAGCAATTCTCCGGCGCGCAGCCAGTGCCGGATCGGAACCGGGAAGCCCAGCTTCGGCCGGTTAAGCACGTGCACCGGAACGATGGGCTCCAAGGCGCGCCGTAGCGCGTACTTGGTCGTGGTGCGGGTGATCTTGGCCTCCACCGGCAGCCGCGAGGCGACGGCGAAGACCTCGGGGTCCAGGAACGGCACTCGCAGCTCCAGCGAGTTGGCCATCGTCATCTTGTCCGCCTTGACCAAGATGTCGCCGCGTAACCAGGTGAACAGATCCACGTGCTGCATGCGGGCCACCGGGTCCCAGCCGGCCGACTCCGCATACACCGACGCGGTCACGTCGGTGTGGGTCCACTCCTCCCGGAAGCCGGGCAGCACGTCGCGCAACTGCGCGTCGGAGAAGCTGCGGGCATTGCCGTAATAGCGCTCCTCGAGCGTCAGGGATCCGCGGTGCAGCAGACTCTTGCCGCGCATCCCCTCCGGCAGCGGCTTGGACACCTTGCCCATCGACCGGCGCAGCGGCCGCGGTAGGTAATCGAACGGCTTGAGCGACAAGGGCTCCCGGTAAATCGTGTAACCGCCGAACAGCTCGTCGGCCCCCTCGCCGGACAGCACCACCTTGACGTGCTTGCGGGCCTCGCGGGCGACGAAGAACAGCGGCACCAGCGCGGGGTCGGCGACCGGCTCGTCGAGGTACCAGACGATCTCGGGCAGCGCGGCGACGAACTCCTCCGGGCTGACCACCTTGGCGATGTGGCGGGCGCCGATCGCCTCCGCCGAAGCCACCGCGACGTCGATCTCGGAGAACCCCTCCCGCTCGAAACCGGTGGTGAAGGTGATCAGCCGGGGATTGTGCCGGATAGCCAGCGCCGCGATAGCGGTGGAGTCGATACCCCCCGACAGGAACGCCCCGACGGTGACATCGGCACGCATGTGTTTGGCCACCGAGTCCTCGAGCACCGCGGTGATCTCGTTATAGCGGGCCTGCTCGGTGTCGCGGCTGATCGGGCTCGCGGCAAACCGCGGCAGGAAGTAGCGGGTGATCGCCGGGGTCTCACCGGGCCGGATCCGCGCGTAGCAGCCCGATTCGAGCCGGCGCACCCCGCGGTGCAGCGTCTCCGGCTCGGGCACGTACTGCAGGACGGTGTAGTGCTGCACGGCCCGGTCATCGATCCGCGTGTCGAATCCGATCAACTCGGCCAGATCCAGCAGGCACTTCTTCTCGCTGGCCACGGCGGTGCCGCCGGTTCCGGTGGCCATGAACAGCGGCTTGATGCCGAAAGGATCACGCGCACAGAACAATTCGCGAGTAACGGTGTCCCACAGCGCGAATGCGAACATGCCGCGCAGCCGCGTCAGGACGTCGGTGCCCCAATAGTGGTAGCCGGCGACGATCGGCTCGCCGTCGCCGTCGGTGGCGAACACCGCGCCGTGGCGGGCAGCCAGCTCGTCGCGCAGCTCGAGGTAGTTGTAGATCTCGCCGTTGAACACCAACACGTAGCGGTCCGGCGCCTCCGGCGGACCCCAACGCAACGGCTGATGCGAGTGCGCGATGTCGATGATGGACAGCCGGTTGAAGCCGAACACGACGGACCCGTCGGCTCCTGGATCAGCCCAGGTGCCCGGCTCGTCGGGGCCGCGGTGGCGCATCAGGTGCGATGCGCGGGCGATGGCATCGTCGGCTCTTGCCGCGGAGGCCGAGCAGTCCGGGGTGGCCGGGACGTCACCGGCCCCGGCGGCGGGGTTGGCGACGAACGCAAGCAGACCACACACGGCGCCCCAGTATGCCGCAATCGGACCTCGGACACCCGTGACCGGCCGGGGTTTCGTCGCCCGGGCCGGCGGCGTGGTCTACGCTGCGTAGTATTCGATATCCGAGCAGGAGGCGCCGACGTGACACCTCGCGAGCAGGCCGGTTCGCAACGTTTGTCGCAGGGCAGGTTTCCGGGCCGTTTTGGCAGCCGTTCCGGTGGCGTTCGGCGGGGTCTGTCCCGTCGTCTTCGGCCGCTGGCGCTGGCCGGGACACTCGGGGTGCTGGCATTGACCTTGAGCGGATGCAGCTGGTCGGAAGTGCTGGGCTTGGGTTGGCCGAAGGGCATCACCCCGCAGGCCCACGTCAACCGGGAGCTGTGGATCGGAGCGGTGATCGCCTCGCTGGTCGTCGGGGTCATCGTGTGGGGTCTGATTTTCTGGGCGTCCGCCTTCCACCGGAAGAAGGCAACTGACACCGAGCTGCCCCGGCAGTTCGGCTACAACATGCCGCTGGAGCTGGTGCTCACCGTGACGCCGTTTCTCATCATCTCGGTGTTGTTCTACTTCACCGTCGTGGTGCAGGAAAAAATGTTGCACCTCGACAAGGACCCCGAGGTGGTGGTCGACGTCACTGCCTTCCAGTGGAACTGGAAGTTCGGTTATCAGCGCGTCAACTTCAAAGACGGCACGCTAACCTACGACGGCGTGGACCAGGCGCGCAAGAACGCGATGCTTTCCAAGCCCGAAGGCAAAGACGCCCACGGTGAGGAGCTTGTCGGACCGGTTCGCGGACGCAACACGTCCGACCGCACCTACCTGAACTACGACAAGGTCGAGACGCTGGGCACCCAAACCGAAATACCGGTGCTGGTAATCCCCACCGGTAAGCGCATCCAATTCGTGCTGAACTCCGCCGATGTGGTCCACACATTCTGGGTGCCGGAATTTTTGTTTAAACGCGACGTGATACCCAACGCCGAGGCGAACAACTCCATCAACGTCTTTCAGGTCGACGACATCACCCAGCCCGGGGCGTTTGTTGGCCACTGCGCCGAATTCTGCGGCACCTATCACTCGATGATGAACTTCGAGGTCCGGGTGGTGCAGCCCAATGACTTCAAGGCTTACTTACAACAGCGGATCGAAGGAAAGACCAACGCCCAGGCATTGCAGGCAATCGGTCAGCCTCGAGCGGCGGTGACAACGCACCCGTTCGACACGCGCCGCGGTCAGTTGTCCGGAAGCCAGAGTTAAGGACACCAAATGCACATCGAAGCCAGGCTATTCGAATTCATCGCCGGGTTCTTCTTTTTCGTTGCGTTTCTCTACGCGCTATTGACGGCGCTCTTCGCCACCGGCGGTGAGGAGTGGGCAGGCACCACGGCACTGGCGTTGACCGGCGGATTGGCGATGATCGTGGCCACCTTCTTTCGGTTCGTGGCGCGCCGCATCGATACTCGGCCCGAGGACTACGAGGGTGCTGAGATCAGTGATGGAGCAGGGGAATTGGGCTTCTTCAGTCCGCACAGTTGGTGGCCGATTCTGGTCGCGCTGTCGGCCTCGGTGACCGCGGTGGGTATCGCGCTGTGGCAGCCGTGGCTGATCGTTGCCGGGGTGGGGTTTGTCCTTGCTTCGGTGGGCGGATTGGTTTTCGAGTATTACGTCGGTCCCGAGAAGCACTGATTTGCGGCCCAAAGGTCACAATCAGATCACGTGATTGGTGGTCGGTTCGCCAAGACTTCTTTGCCTCTCTCGGTTCGGTAGTGTTTGCCCAGGCAAATGAGAATTTCCCAAGTGCGCGCGCAGCGATGTAGCCGCGGCGCCCCGCGCGCTGGTGATGCAGTTGGACAGGGCAGGCAATGATGAGCGGGCCAAGACCCCCGGAACGGGAACCCGAGGAACCCGGTTACGCCGATGAGACTGGCCATGAACCGGATTCCGGCGATGAGCCCGCCGATGCATTAGAACCCGGTGGCGAACCCGAGCCCGTCGGCGAGCTCGAACCTCTCAACGACAGCGCCGAACTAGCGGCGGACCAGACGGGCCAGGCGGACGCATATTCGCGGGCCTACTCGGCTCCGGAATCCGAGCATTTGACCAGTGGCCCTTATGTGCCGGCCGATCTGCGGCTCTACGACTACGACAGCTACGACGAGTCATCCGACGCGGATGACGAACACGGCGCGCCGCGGTGGCCATGGGTGGTCGGCGTGGCCGCCATCGTGGCCGCCATTGCGCTGGTGGTTTCGGTGTCGCTGTTGTTCGCGCGTACCGACACCACCAAACTTGCCAACCCCAACACGACGACGGTCCCGTCCACGCCGCCGATGCAAGACGAGGTAACGACCACCAAGCCTCCGCCGCCACCACCCACCACGGAGGTTCCCCCGCCGCCGCCTACCGAGACCCAGACAGTGACCGTGACGCCGTCACCTGCTCCGCCTCCACCGCCACCCGCGACGACCAGCGCAGCGCCGCCCCCGGCCACCACCACCGCGGCGGCGCCCCCGCCGGCGCCGCCGACCACCACACCGACCGGTCCACGGCAGGTGACGTATTCGGTGACCGGTACCAAAGCGCCGGGCGACATCATCTCGGTGACCTACGTCGACGCGTCAGGGCGGCGGCGTACCCAGCACAACGTGTATATCCCCTGGTCGATGACCGTCACACCGATTTCGCAATCCGACGTCGGCTCGGTCGAGGCGTCCAGCCTTTTCCGGGTCAGCAGACTCAATTGCTCGATCACGACAAGCGATGGAACGGTGCTCTCATCGAACACCAACGACGCGCCGCAGACGAGCTGCTGATGGTCAGCAGATACTCGGTATATCGACGTGGGTCGGACTACACCGTTTCCCCGGAGGTGGTCGATCGCATTCTGATCGGGGCGTGTGCCGCGATCTGGCTGGTGTTGCTGGGAGTGAGTGTCGCGGCCGTCGTCGCGTTGGTGGACCTCGGGCAAGGCTTCCACAAGACGGCCAGCAACCCGCATACACCTTGGGTGTTGTACGCGGTCATCGTGGTGTCCGCGTTGATCATCGCGGGGGCGATCCCGATGCTGCTACGGGCTCGCCGGATGGCCCAAAGCGAGCCGGCTGCTCGTGTTACGACCGCGCCGGCCCGCGGGGCGGTCAGACCCGCGGTGCGGGTCGGATCGCCCTCCGCGCGGACCGTGGACGAGTGGCCGCAGCGGGCGGCGGTGCAGACCGAGGAGGGGGGCGCCGAGTGGTCGGATGAGGCGGTGGACAGGATTTGGTTGCGCGGCACGGTCCTCTTGACGGCCACGATGGGCGCGGCGCTGATCGCGGTCGCGGCCGCGACCTACCTGATGGCGGTCGGCCACGATGGCGCGGCCTGGGTCGGCTATGGGCTCGCGGGATTCATCACTGCAGCGATGCCGGTGATCGAGTGGCTGCACATCCGCGAACTGCGCCGCGTCGTCGCAGAGCACTAGCTGCAGCGCCACGACACTCAATCTGTCGCGACGACACCCCGCCGGGGCACGTCGCAGAGGTCTAAGTCTCGCGACTTCCCGCCAGCGGAGGCCGGGCGGAAGCAGGCTAGCGCTCGCCGTCTTCGCCGTTTGGCGAGTCGACGAGGCCTTCTTGGTAGTCGCGTACCGCGGTCAGGGCACGTTGCTCGGAACGGTGCGCTGCCTCGCGCAGAGCTGCATCCTCGGACGGCGGGTCGGCGAACAAGAAGCTGCCGCTGCCCGGTGTACCGGCCGAACCCAGCTTGTTCATCTTCTTGGGCACCGGAGCGCCCTGGTACTCCAACGGTATCGGGTGACCATCTGCGTCGACCGGGCCGAGCGGCTGATGCAGCTCGATGTAAGCGCCCTGGGGCAGCCGTTTGATGATGCCGGTCTCGATGCCGTGCTCGAGCACCTCACGGTCGCTCCGTTGCAGCCCGATGCACCACCGGTAAGCAATGAAATAGACCACCGGCGGCAGGATCACCATCCCGATACGCCCGATCCATGTCGTCGCGTTCAGCGAGATGTCGAACTTGTACGCGATGATGTCGTTCATCGCGCTCAGCGTCAGCACCATGTAGAACGCGATCGCCATCGCGCCGACCGAAGTGCGCACCGGGACATCCCGCGGACGCTGCAGCAGATTGTGGTGCGCGTAGTCACCGCTGAACCGCTTCTCCAGGAAGGGGTAGATGATCAGCAGGATGAAGATCAGGCCCATGATCAGTGCGACCCAGACGGCGGCCGGGATCGTGTGGTGCCAGAAGTAGAACTCCCACGGCGGCCAGATACGGGCCAGACCCTCGGTCCACATCATGTAGAAGTCGGGCTGCGAGCCCGCCGACACATGAGATGGCTTGTAGGGGCCCAAGTTCCAGATCGGGTTGATCTGCAGCAGGCCACCCATGAGTCCGAGTACACCAACGATGGCTGCGAAGAACGCGCCGGACTTGACCGCGAACACCGGCATCACCCGCACGCCGACGACGTTGTGCTCAGTGCGGCCCGGTCCCGGGAATTGGGTGTGCTTCTGGAACCACACCAGCGCCAGGTGCGCGCCGATCAGCGCCAGGATGATTCCCGGTAGCAGCAGGATGTGCAGCGCGTACATGCGCGGAACGATGTAGCCATCTGTGGCGCATTCGTACCCCACGCCGCCGCAGGGGAAGTCGCCGCCGAACAACACCCAGTGCAGCCAGGTGCCGATCACCGGCATCCCCAGCGTGATCGATGACAGCGAGGCCCGGATCCCGATGCCCGAGAGCAGGTCATCGGGGAGAGAGTAACCAAAGAAACCCTCGAACATCGCCAGGATCAGCAGCAGCGACCCGATGACCCAGTTGGCTTCCCGGGGCCGGCGGAACGCGCCGGTGAAGAAGATGCGGGCCAGGTGCACCATTATCGACGCGGCGAAAATCAAGGCGGCCCAATGGTGAACCTGGCGGACGAACAGGCCGCCACGCACCTCGAAGGAGATGTCGAGAGTCGAGGCGAAGGCCTTGGACATGTCGACGCCGCGCAGCGGTTGGTAGGCGCCGTTGTAGGTGACCTCCGCCATGGACGGATCGAAGAACAGCGTCAAGTACACGCCGGTGAGCAGCAGCACGATAAAGCTGTATAAAGCTATCTCGCCCAGCAGGAATGACCAGTGGGTCGGGAAGACTTTGTTGAGCTGCCTGCGGACCGCCGCCGATGGGTGATACCGGGTGTCGATGTCCTCGCCTTGACGGGCCAGGACATCACCGATCTTGGGCGGACTTAATTTCGGACTCATGATGTGGTGCGCTCCCAAAATGCGGGCCCAACGGGCTCGACGAAGTCGCCGTTGGCGACCAGATACCCGTTTTGGTCGATGGTGATGGGCAGTTGCGCCAGGGCACGGGCCGCCGGACCGAAGATCGGCTTGGCGAAGTGCAAGGCGTCGAACTGCGACTGGTGGCAAGGGCACAGGATTCGGTACGTCTGCTGTTCGTAAAGCGATGCGGGGCAACCCAAGTGCGAGCAAACCTTCGTGTAGGCGAAGTATTCACCCCAGTTGAAGCTCTCTTGGCCTTGGCGTTTGACCATGCGTGGCATGTCGCTGGGCCGGATCCGGATGAGCATCACCGGGTTGCGGACGCCCTGGTTGATCGCACGGAGCTTTTCCTGCGATTCCGGGGTGGCGCCGTCCCCGTCGGACTCCCGCCAGGGGAAGACGGTCTCCATGCCGCCCGCGTCGAGGTCCTCGGGGCGCATCTTGATGAACGGTGACGTGCCGGCGGAGCCGGTGGCTCGCGCCAGAAAGATGGTCTCGCCCTGGTAGCGCGGGGTCCAGCCGGATGTCCACAGCACGGCCTTCTTACCCTCGGCGGTGGGCACCACCGGCTTCCACGGATTCTTGATCAAGCCACCGATGAACGCCACCAACGTGGACAGGCCGAACGCGCCCAGACCCATGCCCAACGACAGCCCGATCACCTTGCGGCGTCCGATGGTCGATCCCTGGTAGGCGTCCTTCAGGTTCGCCACGACCGTCTTGCGATCGATGTCTCGGGACGCGCCGTCATGGCGCTGTTGGATCGAAATCTCTTCTGGGATAAACCGTTTCTGGAACAGCACGGCGCCGATCGCGATCGACAGGATGGACAGCCCGAAGGTCAGGCCGTACAGCGGTGTGGTCAGCGTGTACAGCAGGCTGCCGGAGGCTTCCTTCGGCTTGTACTCCCATGGCCAGAACAGGAAGATCAACAGCAACGCCAGCCCGAAAACACCGCCCAGCACAAGCCACAGGGCGACACCGCGTTCGGCGCGCTTCTCGGCTTTGGTGCCCGCGACCGGCCAGCGGGATTCTTTGAAGACCGTGTCGACGCCGTCGAGCTTGCCGCCCAGCGTGACGAGTTCGTTGTCCGACATGGCGGCCAGCGCCGCTTCATCGGGTTCCTTCTCGCCGACGCCTCGAGGGCTCCCGCCGGTGTCAGAGCCGTGAACGTCGCCTTGGCTCATTTTGCGCCGCTCCTCCTCATCGCTCCGCTCTGCATCGTCTCGGCGCGGCTCATGCTCGTGCCCCAATCCACAATGCCAACCCGATGGCAGCGACCATCCCGATGATCCACGCGGCCATGCCCTCGGGTGCGGGCCCGAAGCCACCGAGGCCGTAGCCGCCCGGCTGCCGCTCTTCGGTCACCGCCTTGATGTAACCGATGATGTCCTTCTTGGCTTCGAAGGACAGCTGGCGGTCGGAGAACTTCGGCATGCTCTCCGGGCCGGTCCGCATCGCCGCCAGGATCTGCTGCTCATTGGCGGGGCCCAGGCCCGGGGCGTATTTGCCGGACGAGAGCGCCCCGCCCTTCCCGGTGAAGTTGTGGCACGACGAGCAGTTCAGCCGGAACAGGTCCCCACCGCGGCCAAGGTCCTCGCCGCGCAGCGACCGCATCGCCAAGCTGCCGTCCGGATTACGCACCACCGTCGGGCCGCCACCGTTGGCCTGCACGTAGGCGCCGAGCGCGTCGATCTGCGCTTCGTCGAAAATCGGTGCTTTACGGGGCGCCTGGGCCGCCTCCGCCATGACGGGCATCCGGCCGGTGGACACCTGGAAGTAGACCGCCTCCTCGCCAACGCCGATCAGGCTCGGCCCGTGGTCCTGCACGCCCTGCAGGTTGGCGCCGTGGCAGGACACGCAAGAGGTATCGAACAGCTGCTTGCCGGTCCGCAGCAGCGCCGAGGACGACTCGTCGGCGACGGCCACCTGCGGCCTAGGGGTCAGGACCGCGGCCAGGCCGCCGGCGATGGTCAGCGCGATCAGCAGCAGCAGCCCGCCCGACAAGCGGCGGCGCAGGCGTCGTCGGGAGCGATCCTGGCGCTGACTTCGCGGCTTGTTGCGACCGGATCGGGTAGACCCCAGTTTCTTCAACCGAGCACTCCTGTTCATAGAAGCCAGCTCAACGGATGAAATAGATCACGGTGAACAGCGCGATCCACACGATGTCGACGAAATGCCAGTAATAGGAGACGACGATGCTGGCCGTCGCCTGCGCCGGGGTGAACTTGCTCATCACCGTGCGGGCCAGCAGGAAGATGAAGGCGATCAAGCCGCCGGTGACGTGGAGCCCGTGGAAGCCGGTGGCCAGATAGAACACGCTGCCGTAGGCGCTGCCGGGGATGGTGGTGCCGTGAGTCGCCAGGTGGTAGTACTCGTAGCCCTGGCCGAGGACGAAGAACAGGCCCATCAAAAAGGTGATGACATACCAGCGGCGCAGCCCGAACACGTCGCCGCGCTCGGCCGCGAAAACGCCCATCTGGCAGGTGAAAGACGACGCGATCAGCACGAGCGTCACCGGGACGGCCTGGTAGAGGTTGAGCTCGGTTGGCGGCGGCGGCCACTTCCCGCCCGACTGAGCACGTGCGGTGAAATACATCGCGAACAGGCCAGCAAAGAACATCAACTCGCTGGAAAGCCACACAATGGTGCCGACACTGACCATGTTGGGGCGATTCAGCGAGTGAACCCGCGATGTAATTGCTGTACCTGAGGTCCCGGCAGCGCTGGTCACATCCGCAAGTATGACGCTTTGTAGTTGTCGAACTCCACCCGGGGCGGCATTTGATCTTTAGCGCGTCGCGCCGGCGTCGATATCGTGCCGCCGTCGCCGATGGTTGGGGCAGGTTCGATCGCCGTGGGACGATCGGCGCGTGGCTGTGTCACCTGAGGCTCGCGGTGGTTCTCCCGCACGCTCGCCGAGCGACGAAGCCGGGTCGGCGCCATCGTGGCGGCAGGTCCTGGCCCGGTTGACGGGCGGTCAGGAGCTGCGTCGCGGCCAGGCCGCCTGGGCGATGGACCAGATCATGGCCGGCAACGCGAGCCCTGCCCAAATCGCCGCCTTCGCGGTCGCGATGGCGATGAAGACGCCCAGTTCAGCCGAAGTCACCGAGCTGGCCGACGTCATGCTGAGCCACGCGCGCCCGATGCCGGCCGGGGCGATCCGTGACGACACCGTCGACATCGTCGGTACCGGTGGCGACGGCGTCAACACCGTCAACCTGTCCACCATGGCAGCGCTGGTGGTGGCCGCGGCCGGGGTACCGGTGGTCAAGCACGGCAATCGGGCGGCGTCGTCGTTGTCCGGCGGCGCCGACACGCTGGAGGCGCTCGGGGTGCGGATCGACCTGGGACCCGAGCAGGTCGCGCACAGCCTCGCCGAAGTCGGCATCGGGTTCTGCTTTGCGCCGCTGTTTCACCCGTCGTACCGGCACGCGGCCGCGGTACGTCGCGAGATCGGGGTGCCAACCGTGTTCAATCTCCTTGGACCACTTACCAATCCGGCTAGGCCGCGGGCCGGTCTGATCGGCTGCGCATTCGCCGACCTGGCCGAGGTGATGGCGGGGGTGTTCGCCGCGCGCCGGTCCAGCGTGCTGGTGGTACACGGCGACGACGGGCTCGACGAGCTGACCACCACGACCACCAGCACGATTTGGCGAGTTCAGGCCGGCACGGTGGACAAGCTGACGTTCGACCCGGCCGGGTTCGGGTTCGCCCGCGCCGATTTGGAGGATCTGCTGGGCGGCGACGCGGAAGCCAACGCCGCAGAAGTGCGGGCGGTGCTGGCCGGGGCCACCGGACCGGTCCGCGACGCCGTCGTGCTCAACGCCGCCGGGGCGATCGTCGCGCACGCTGGCCTATCCAGCCGCGCTGAATGGCTGCCGGCGTGGGAGGACGGGTTGCAGCGGGCCAGCGCGGCCATCGATTCCGGTGCGGCCGAACAGCTGCTCGCGCGATGGGTGCGGTTCGGCCAGCAAGTCTGAGCCGGCCTGTTCACCGGCCAGGCGCGCCGAGCGGGCCAACGCGGCCCACGCCGCCCACGAGCCGGCCGAGCGCAATGGAGTGGACCAGCCGGCGTCGTCGATGCTGGCGACCCGGACGATGCGCACCCCGGGGGCGGCCAGCCAGCGCGCGATGAGCGCGGTTTCCTCGACCAGCGCGCCGCCGAGCGGGGCCGCCTCGGGCAAGATCGCCTGTGCGCCAGCGTGAATCGCGTCGATGACCGGCATCGGTGGCACCCCGCGCGCGGCGCTGCCGGCCGCGGCGAGTTGGCCGTAGCGGATGACGGCGAGGTGGTAGCCGCCCTGACCGTCGGGTGCGGCGGCGATCAGCTCGGGCAGCGCGGCCAGCCCCCGCAGCCGCTGGCCACGCCACAGCGTCTCGATGGCGGCGGCGGTGCGGTCGCGCAGCCGCGCGGCGCTCTCGAAGTGACGCTGCTCGGCAAGCATCGTGACGTGCTGGACGGCGGCGGCCAGGGCGCCGTCGTCCAGCCCGCCGATCAGCGCCGCGATGCGCGCCACGGCCGCCGCGTACTGAGTGGCCGTCACGCCGCGGACGGCCGGGCAGGGTGACACCTCGACCTCGGGACAGGCCGACCCGTGCAGCGCTGAGCGTCCGAGCCGTGCGGTGCAGGTCCGCAACCCGGTGAACCGGGCCAGCAGGAACGCCGTGTCGGTCCCGTCGGTGCGGGACCGAAACGGGCCGACGGCGCGGTCGTGCCGCGGCGCGCGCACGGCCGCCAGCCGCGGAAACGCCTCGTCGGTCAGCGCCAGCCACCACCATCGCTGCGGGAATCGCGACCGGCGGTTGTATGGCGGCGCGTGCGCGGCCAGCATCCGCAGCTCGCGGACACCGGCCTCCAGCGCATGCGCGCATTCGACATGGTCGACCGCGGTGGCCAGCGTGACCATCTCTTTGATCCGGCCGCGGGGATCCGCGCCGGTGAAGTACTGGCTCACCCGGCGCCGCAGATCGACGGCGGTGCCGACGTAAAGCACCTCGCCGGCCGGCCCGCGGAACAGGTAGACCCCCGGCCGGTGCGGCAGCCCTTCGGCGAGGACCTTCTTGCGGCGCTGGGCCGGTGTCACGTCGGGCAGATACGAACGGAGGTCGGCGTAGGTGTGCACGCCCTGGTTACCGACCCGCTCGATCAGGGCGTGCAAGACGTCGACGGTGGCGCGGGCGTCGTCGAGCGCACGGTGGGTCGGCTGGGCGGCGACGGCAAACAGCCGCGCCAGGGCGGCCAGCCGCACGCTGGGGGCCTCCTCGCGGCTGAGCACGCGGCGAGCCAGCCGGACCGTGCACAGCACCCGCGGCCGGGGCCACGGAATGTCGCATCGCTGCGCGGCGGCCCGCAGGAACCCGACGTCGAACCCGGCGTTGTGGGCGACCAGCACGGCGTCGCCGGCGAATTCGAAGAACATCGGCAGTACGGCGTCGATGGTGGGGGCGTCGCACACCATCGCCGTGGTGATGCCGGTGAGCTGCACGATCTGGGGCGGGATGTCGCGCTGCGGGTCGACCAGCGTGGCGAACTCGCCGAGCACGACGCCGCCGCGGACCTTGACCGCGCCGATCTCGGTGATGGCGTCGGGGGCGGTTCCGTCAGCGCCCTTGGTGCGTCCACCGGTGGTCTCCAGATCCACCACGACGAAGGTGGTTTCGCGCAACGAGACGTCTTCGGTTGCCCATGGTGGTCCCAGGTCGGCGAAACTCAGCTGAGTCGCGCCCGGTGCACCCATGGCGGCGACGTTAAGCACGTCCACCGACAGCCGCGAAGCTCCCACGCCGAGCAGCTGTCGCGAGGACATGTCGGTGCCCCCGGTTAGCGTTCAGCGAAGCACGGCCAAGCCAGACCGAGAGGACCGACCCTGATGGCACAAAGCGGTGGACGCGACAGTGATGGTGTGACGGCGCCGGGCCCGGGGGCGCCGGTGGTGATTGACTGCGACGACTGCGCGGTGCGCGGACCGGGATGCCGCGACTGTGTGGTCAGCGTCTTGCTCGGCGCGCCGGAAACGTTGTTGCAGGACGAACGGGATGCGCTGAACGTACTCGCCGAGGTTGGCCTGGCGCCGCGACTGCGGTTGGTACCGATTCGCCGGGATCGCGGGGCTGGTGTAGCCTAAACGCCTTGTGCGACAAACTGTTCCCTGCTGCCCCAACTCGCTGGACCGCCTGCGGGCACACCCGTCTTTCACACAGAAATGACAGAAATCTTTCTAATTTCTTAACCGCCCGGTTTGGACAAACGCCGATATCGTTTCGTAACCTATTTGAGACCTAAACCAGATCACGCCCATCTGTCGACGGCCGTTTAAGGAAGCAAAAATCTTGAGGCTTGGCTCTAGGTACCGGATTGCGCGTGTCGTCACACGTTCTCTCGTCGGGACGCTAGCGGGCTTCACGGTGTTATCGGGTGCTGTGGCCGCACACGTGTCGGCCGACCCGGCCGATGACGCGCTCGCAAAGCTCAACCAGCTGTCCCGCCAGGCAGAGCAGACCACCGAGGCGATGCACAGCGCACAGCTCGACCTGAACGACAAGCTGGCCGTCGAGCGTGCAGCAGAGAAGAAGCACACCGACGACCAGGCCGCCGTGGATGCGGCGAAGGCTCGGTTGGCGTCGTTTCAGGCCGCGGTCAACAAGCTCGCAGCCGTGACCTACATGGGCGGGCGCGTCGACGGTATGGAAGCCATACTGACTGCGGGATCACCCCAAGGGCTGATCGACAAGCTGGCGATGCAGCGCGTGATCGCCACTCAGATGCGCGACCAGATGGCGAGTTACCGGGCCGCCGGTGAGCAGGCCGCCAAGGCGGAACGGGAATCCGGCAAATCTGCCGCGGACGCGAAGAGTTCCGCCGAGCAGGCCGCTGCGGTCCGAGCGAGCTTACAGTCCAAGCAAAGCCAGCTGCAGGTGCAGATCGCGGTCGTCAAGTCGCAGTACATGTCCTTGACCGCCGACCAGCGCACCGCACTCGCCAATCCCGGGCCCGTGCCCGAGGGCGTTCCGGCACCTGGTGCGCCGGCGCCGGACGCCGCGCCGCCGCTCGGCGGACAGGGGCCGGCCGACGCTGCGCCGCCACCCGGCGGACCATTCGCACCTCCTCCCGGCGGGCTGTTCGCACCGCCGCTCCCCGGCGGCGGGGTCGGCGGCGGCGACCGCGCCACCGTGGTCCAGGCGGCGTTGACCCAGGTCGGTTCGTCGTACGTGTGGGGTGGTGCCGCGCCGGGTGGATTCGACTGCTCCGGATTGGTGATGTGGGCGTTCCAACAGGCCGGCATCTCGCTGCCGCACTCCAGCCAGGCGCAGGCGCAAGGCGGTCAGCCGGTGGCACTGTCGGACCTGCAGCCCGGCGACGTGCTGACCTTCTATTCCGACGCGTCCCATAGCGGCATCTACATCGGTGACGGCATGGTGATCCATTCCTCCACGTACGGGGTGCCGGTGCGGGTGGTACCGATGAATGCCGCAGGCCCGATCCACGACGCCCGCCGCTACTAAAGGCCCGGCCACGCAGCGCCGGCGCCTCGCGATACTGCTGGCTTGGGTGTTCGTAGTTGAGCTGGTAGTGGCCGCGGCGGTGCCGTTCGACGCAGCACGTGACAGTCGGGTAAGGCCTGCCCAGCTGGTCACGCCCCCGCGCAGCCAGGTCGGTGCCGCGGCGACGTCCTTGGTCGTCGGTGACCGCCGGGTGCGCCTGCTTGGCCTCGGGGGCCCGGCCAGCGACCGGCTGTTGTCGCGGGTGGCCGCCAACATCGGCGCTGCGGTCGACGCGGTTGAGGCCTTCTGGGGCGTCGATTGGTCCCGCGACATCTCGGTGGTCGCGGCCGGCACGGACCAGGAGTTCCGTGCCGCTGCCGGTGGTGGACCGCCGTCGCAGTGGGCCGATATCGCGGCCGTGACGGTGGTCGACCGGGTTGATCCCGTTCACCGGGTGGTGGTTGGCCAGCGCATCGTGTTCGCGCCGGGCGCGGCCAACATGACCGAGGCGGCGCTCCGAATAGTGTTGGCGCATGAGCTTTTTCACTATGCGGCGCGCGCCGACACCGCTTCGGACGCGCCCCGGTGGCTGACCGAAGGGGTCGCCGATTTCGTGGGCCGGGCGCCGGCTCCGGTGCGCGCCGACGCGATGCCGGTGCCGCTGACGCTGCCGTCGGACACCGACCTGGACGCGCCCGGCTCGCAGCGCTCGTTGGCCTACGACCGCGCGTGGTGGTTTGCACGTTTCGTCGCCGATACCTACGGGGCGCCAAAGTTGCGTGACCTGTACCTGGCCGCCTGTGGCGTCCGGCATGCAGACGTGGCCACCGCGGTCCACGACGTGCTGGGCACCGACTCGGCCAGCCTGCTGGCGCTCTGGCACCAGTGGCTGACCCGCTAGATCGGATTGCCTGACCCGCCCCCTCGCCCCTGCGCGGCTGGGGTGCCCCCACCTCAGACCGTTGCACGGTCTGCATCGTCGTCAGGCTAGCCTGACGCAGGTGAGTCGGGTCCTACTGGTAAC
>Ga0335069_10002637_pt1 | contig 27475 bp, 20 predicted proteins | sample Lox_Sample_11_FD_206714 | JGI IMG/M metagenome (GOLD analysis project Ga0335069, IMG submission 206714) | Soil microbial communities from Loxahatchee National Wildlife Refuge, Florida, United States - Lox_Sample_1.1 | ecosystem: Environmental > Terrestrial > Soil > Wetlands | place: USA...
GGTGAACGGGATGCCGAGGCGGCCGGCGTCTTCGATGACGGCGAGGCGCTTCGAGGGGAGCTTGTCGGGAGTGCGGTCGGCGTGGGCGGCGAGATGAGGATTCGTCGATTCGAGCATCAGGCCGAGGCTGGGAGAGACGTCGCGCAGACGGCGAAGCCATTCGGCGCTCATGAGGCCGGGATTGGCGTGCGGGATGAGCTTGGTTTCGCGCAGCACGAGGTCGCACATGGCTTCGAGGTAGTGCAGCGTTGACTTGTAGCCGAGGCGGCGGAGGGTGTCCTGCATCTCGGGGAAGATGGCTTCGGGCTTGTCGCCGAGCGAGAAGAGGGCTTCGGTGCAGCCGAGTTGCTCGCCTTGTTTTGCGACAGCCAATACTTCGTCCGGCGTCATCGTGTGCGCGCCGGGCTGGCCGGGATCGCGCCGGAAGATGCAGTATCCGCAATAGTCGCGGCAGAGGTTGGTGAGCGGAAGGAAGACCTTGCGCGAGTAGGTGATGACGTTGCCCTTGTGCTGCGCGCGAAGCTGCTGGGCGGCGGCGAGGAGGGCGGGGAGGTCGGCGTCGGGGCACTGCATGAGGTCGAGGGCGGTGGAGCGGGAAATTGCCGAGATGGTCGGGGCCTCACCCATGGGTACAGGGTACACCTGTCTTCTCGAGCGCGTGGGCGAGGACGCCCACGCTACAGCCGGCGGGACGCCGGCGCTACCTTGCGGAGCTTCGCTCCGCTTGACCGGGCGAGGGCGCCCGGTCCCACTTTGACTTGGCTCACCCCGCCGCACATAATCAACGCGTGGATATTTACGAGGAGATCGTGGCGCTGCGGCGGCAGGGGCGGCGGGGGGCGCTGGCGACGATCATTAATGTGCGCGGCTCGATTCCGTCGTTTAACACGGCGAAGATGCTGGTGCGCGATGATGGGTCCATTGTCGGCACGATCGGCGGCGGGTGCGTCGAGGCCGAGGTGTGGCAGGCGGCACGTGAGGTGATGGAAGAGGAAAAGCCACGTACGCTGACGTTCAATCTCAATCAGAATCCAAAGTATGACACGGGGCTGGTGTGTGGCGGGACACTGGAGGTTTACGTCGAGCCGGTGTTGCCGATCCCGGTGCTGTACCTGTTTGGCGCGGGGCACGTGGCGTACAACGTGTACAAAGTTGCGAAGCTGGCGGGATTCGATCCGGTGATCGTGGATGACCGCGAGTCGTACGCGAATGCCGAGCGTTTCCCGGATGCGCGCGAGGTGATTGCCGAGGATTTTGACCGGGCGACGGCGAAGATCGCGCCCAATGAGAATTCCTATATCGTGATTGTTACGCGGGGGCATCGCGACGACATGCGCGTGCTGCGTTGGGCGGTGCAGACGGAAGCGCGGTATGTGGGGATGATTGGATCGAAGCGGAAGGTGATCACGATCTATAAAGAGCTGGAAAAGGAAGGGCTCTCGCCGCGGTTGTTCGAGAAGGTGATGGCGCCGATCGGGCTGGAGATTGGGGCGGTGACGCCGGAGGAGATCGCGGTATCGATCGTGGCGGAGTTGATTGCGCGGAAGCGGAACGTAGAAGGGGCGGGGGCATCGAAGAAGGTGACTCTTGAGCGGACGTCGGATGTAGGGTAGGGATTCCTCGGAGCTAAAGCTCCTCGGAATGACAAAAGAAAAAAGCAACGCGTAACGCAGGGCTAAAGCCCTGCTCCACCCAAAAGCTCAGCTCCACCCAAAAGCTCGGTTTAAACTTCCGTTACTCTCAGGGTTTCCCTGCATCGGCGGCGGGCTGCGGCTCTGGTTTATAATAAAAAATTCGCCCCATAAACCTTGGAGTTTCAAGAAGATGATCAGGTTCCTTCAAACCCCTGGCAAAACGAAGAAAATCGTTCTTGGCGGGATGCTAGTCCTTATCTGCGGCGCCATGGTGGTGACGCTCGTTCCCGGTGGCATGCTCGGCGACGCGTTTGGTTTCAGCTCGCTGGAAAAAGGCGTGCTGGCAAAGATTGGCACGCAGGAAGTCACGACCCTCGAAGTCGACCAGACGGCGCAGCGCATTGGACGGCAACAGTTCCGCGGCAACGTGCCGTCGTTCTTTATGCCGCAGCTGCGCTCGATGGCCGCTGAGCAGCTCATTACGCAGAAGGCGCTCATCCTAGAGGCCGAGCGGATGGGCTTTAAAGTCACCGAAAAGGAACTGCAGGACACGCTGCAAAAGGGCCAGTTTGGCGAGATGTTCTTCCCCGGCGGCAAGTTTGTGGGCGACCAGCAGTACGAACAGACGGTGAGCACGGCGTACAACATGAGCGTGCCGCAGTTCGAAGAGGCGCTCAAGACGCAGCTGATGATGGACAAGTTGCGCGCGGCGGTGGAAGGTCCGGTTTCGGTGTCGCAATCGGATGTCGCCGACGAGTACAAGAAGCAGAACACCAAGGTGAAGTTCGATTACGCCGTCTTGACGCTCGACGACGTGGTGAAGACGATCAAGCCGACCGACGCCGAGCTCAAGACCTACTACGAGGCGCACAAGGCGCAGTACAACAATTCGATTCCGGAAAAGCGCCAGGTCCGGTACGTCGTTGTCGATAACGCCAAGGTTGCTAGCCAGGTGCAGGTCACGAATGCCGATCTGCAGGCTTATTACCGCGATCACCAGGATTCGTACCGCGTGCCCGAGCAGGTGAACGTGCGGCACATCCTGATCAAGACGCCGACTCCGGGCGCGGATGGGAAGACCGATCCCGAGGCCGTGAAGGCCGCCGAGAAGCGCGCGGAAGATGTACAGGCCAAGCTGAAGGCGGGCGGGAATTTTGCTGACCTGGCGAAGAAGTACTCCGAAGATACGGGCAGCAAGGACAACGGCGGATCGCTGGGGTGGATCCAGCGCGGGCGCACCGTGCCGGAGTTCGAAAAAGCTGCGTTCGGGTTGAAAAAGGGCGAGACCAGCGGACTCGTGCAAAGCATGTACGGGTTCCACATCATTCATGTTGACGACAAGCAGGATGCGCATCTGAAAACGCTGGACGAGGTGAAGCCGGAGATCGAGGGCGTTGTGCGTCAGCAGAAGGCGGTTGCGATGTCGGATCGGGTCGCCGGCAACCTGCTGAGCCAGGCGCGAAGCGCCGGACTCGACAAGGCCGCCCAAGCTGCAGGCCTTGAAGTCCTGACCAGCAATTACGTGACGCGGACGGACGCGCTGCCGGGCGTGGGATTATCGCCACAGATGATGGAAGCTATATTCAGCGCGCAGCCGAAGGGCACGCCGGAATCGGCGACCACGCCGGCGGGAACGGCCGTCTTCCAGGTGACTGACGTGAAGCCGCCGTCAACGCCGACGTTCGACGAGATCCGCGCGCGCGTGGAATCGGAGTACAAGGGCGACAAAGCGCAGGAGCTGCTGCGCCAGAAGACGAATGAGCTGGCGGAGAAGGCGAAGTCGGAGCACGACCTGAAGAAAGCCGCCAAGGAAGTGGGCGCAGCGATCAAGACGAGCGACGCGGTCAATTCGAGCGGGCAGGTTCCCGATCTTGGCAACATGGGCGGACCTGCAGCGGTGGCGTTCAGTATGAAGCCGGGCGAGATCAGTGGGCCGCTGAGCAGCGGGAGGAACGGCGCGGTTCTGCAACTCACCGCGATCACCGAACCCACGGCGGAGGAATTGGCAAAGGGCGGCGAGCAGATGCGCGAGCAATTGCTTTCGAAAAAACGCAGCGATGCCTTCCAGGTTTTCGCCAGCGGGTTGCGCAAGAACCTGGAGAAGAGCGGCAAGATCAAGATCAATAAGGACGAGATGACGCGGTTGACAAAGGCCGCACCTGAGACCGGCGAATAGCCGGTCTCTTCTGATTACAACCAGTTTTTCCAGTTCAAGCTCTATCCGTCAGACAGACCATGCAGGAACGTGCCTCCGGCATCCTCATACATCCCAGTTGTTTTCCTTCACACGGCGGGATCGGTGATTTCGGTCCTGCGGCGTATGACTTTCTCGACTTTCTCTCGGCGGCCGGCCAAACCGCGTGGCAGATTTTGCCCCTGGGGCCGGTCGGCTACGGCAATTCTCCGTATTCGTGTATCTCGGCGTTTGCGGGGAATCCGCTGCTGATCAGCCTGGAGCGGCTGGCCGAGCGCGGCTGGATTGACGAGAAGCGCGTGCGGGCGCTGCCGAACGGCGTGTCGCCGATCAATTTCGAGCAGCTGGAAAGAACCAAGATTCCGCTTCTGCAGGAAGCGGCAGCGAATTTCCTGCGTGACGCCAACGATACGGACCGCGAGCGATTCAATAAGTTCTGCTGGCTGAACGGCTGGTGGCTGGAAGATTACGTTCTCTTCGAAACGCTACGCCGCCATTTTTCGGCCGATTCCTGGAATCACTGGCCGCGCGCGCTCGCCGAACGCAAGCCGGAAGCGCTGGAGAAGGCGCGTCGCGAATTTGCCGGTGAAATCAACCAGGGCCGCGCCATCCAGTTCGCGTTTTACGAGCAGTGGCGGGCGCTGCACCAGGAGTGCAAGCGTCGTGGAATCAAGATCGTCGGCGACGTCGCCATCTTCGTCAGCTACGACAGCTCCGATGTGTGGGCGCATCCGGATCTATTCCGCCTGAACGACGACCTATCCTCTGAAGTGGTGGCGGGCGTGCCGCCCGACTACTTCAGCAAGACCGGACAGCGCTGGGGAAATCCGTTGTACCGCTGGGAGGTGCTGCGCGAGCGCGGCTACGAATGGTGGATGCAGCGCATGAAGTGGGCGCTGCAGACCTGCGACATGGTCCGCATCGACCACTTCCGCGGCTTCGAGTCGTGCTGGGAGATTCCGGCCGAGGAAGAAACCGCCATCAATGGCCGCTGGATTAAGGGGCCGGGGGACGAGTTCTTCTACGTGCTGCGCCAGACCTTTGGCGAGCTACCGCTGATCGCCGAAGACCTGGGCCTGATCACCGACGAGGTGGTTGCGTTACGCGAGCGCATCGGCGTGCCCGGCATGCGCGTGCTGCAATTCGGCTTCGGCGACAAAGGCGCGCATATGTACCTGCCGCACAAATACAAGGAAAACACGGTGGTCTACACCGGCACGCACGACAACGACACGACCGTGGGCTGGTGGAGGAATTCCTCGCGTCCCGAGGAGCGCGAAGCAGCAAAAGCTTATTTCGGTGATGCACCGGATGGGATTCACTGGGCGATGATCCGCGCGGCGGAAACGTCGGTTGCGAAACTGTGCGTCATTCCATTGCAGGATGTTCTCGGACTCGACAGCGATTGCCGCATGAATATTCCCAGCCATCCGGAAGGGAACTGGACCTGGCGTTATCGCTCGGAAGAACTGACGCGTGCGGTGGCGGAAAAGCTGCGGGCGGTGACCGATCTCGCCGATCGCATTCCGTCAGATGTTGCTGAGACTGCCAAGAAGAGCGACGGGGAAGCAGCGGAATATTTCTCGGCATAGCAGCCGCCCGTCATGGGCGTGAACAATTTCGCCGGTGAACTCGTTGCGCAATCGATCGGGTGCTCCAAACGGAAGTTCTATCGATGCCTCGCCCCATGCATCCGCACCCATTGGAGCCTCCAACTTTCCTTTCATCAGTGTGTAGGCGAACCGCGGGGCCAGCGAGATCGATATCTGTCGCTCTCGTTTCCGAGCGAAGGCGAGCACATGCTCGCGGGCGGCGCCGTCGGCAAACAGGGGGATGTACTCGCTGCCGGCTCTGAACAGGTCGGGGCGTTCGCGGCGGAAACAGAGCGCGCGGATCGTGGTCCAGAGCTTTGCCTTGCCATTGAAGAGGTCACGCACGAGGGCGCTGCAGACCCCTTGCCAATCGTCGCCCGGGTGTGAGAGTTCCTGCAGCAGACCCTGCAGCAATCCGTAATCCACTGGCCGGCGGTTGTCGGGATCCACCAGGCTGAAATCCCAAACTTCAGTTCCGCGATAGAAATCCGGGACGCCAGGCGAAGTGGTTTTCAGCAGCACCTGCGAGAGGGAGTTGATGGCGCCGAAATACTGCACGGGCTCGAGTAAGGATTCGAACTGATCCTGAAAAGTATTGGGACGCTTAAGCAATCCCGGACGCAGGATGCGTTCGATGAAGCGATTCAGGCTGTCAATGTACTCCTGGTCCTGGCTGAGCCAGCTCAGGTTGACCTTGGCTTCGTGTACGGCCTTGGTCATGTAATCCTTGATGCGCTGCGTGTATTCGTCGCGACTGGCGGCGCTTCCCATCGCAAACGGCCACGTGCCAAGCAGCGTCTGGTAGAGCAGGTACTCTTCATTCGAATCGGGAACCACACGGCCGTCGGCGAGCATGCGCTTCTTCGACCGATTTGCCCTTCTGCAGCGCGTTACCTGCGCCGACCATTGCTTGGGCATCTCCGAGAGAACATTCAGACGGGCGCGAACGTCTTCGCTGCGCTTGCTGTCGTGCGTGGAAGTTCCGAGCATCGAGTACGGCCAGTCGCGAGCGCGCTCAAGGTTGTCCTGGTGAAACTCTTCCATCGAGATGCCGAACTCCGATGGCGAGCTTCCGACTTCGTTCACAGAAACAAATCGGTTGTACACGTAGCACGCGGTGTCTTCCAACCCTTTCGCCATTACCGGTCCGGTGAGCTGCTGGAACTTCATGGCGAAGAGCAAACGCTTGCGATAGTGCTCGCCGCCGCCGTTGTTGTTTGCGCCCTCCAGCAGAAGCACGCTGCGCAGCATGTCGTATACCGCGAGATTCGCGTTCTGGTTGCGGCGCTTGGCGCGGGCGATCGCTTCCTGAATGTAGCCGCGGTCGCGATCGTTCACGGTTCCGCGAGCGTCAATGTAGGTGCGGTACACCGGGAAGCAGGCGATGGTTTCGCGGATGGCGTTGCGCAGCAGGGAGCGAGTGAAGTCACGCGCCCGGCGGTCGGCGCTACAGATATCTTCCAGGATGTGCGTCAATACCGCGACTTCGCTGGATAGCGAGCTGAGCATGACCTTCTTCTTGCTCTCATATACCAGCGTCCCGACTTCAATGTGTCCGCCAATGAAGCGGTGATAAAAGTGCGTGAAGTAGCGCTGGGCGCGCGAGTTGATGAAGACGTTATTGAGCAGATTGGCGAACTCGTAGCCGACGGTTCCGTCCACAGGCCAATCGGCGGGAAGACGCTCCCCGGATTCGAGGATCTTTTCGACGACCAGATAGAGGGGCGCCTCGCGCGTCATCTCTTCGCCGGAGCAGAGCGCGAGAACCTCCTGCTCGATGCCGTTCTCCGCCACCAGGCCGTTGGGTTCGGGTCCGCAGCATTGGCTGGCGGCGTGCAGCATCTGCAAGCGGGAGAAGTATTGCACGGGGTTCAACAAACCGTCAGGATGATCGAGGCGAATTCCGGATATGCATTCCTCGGCAAGAAGTCGCCGCAGTAACTTGTGAGTGGCGGCAAAGACCGGCGGATGTTCCATGCGCAGGCCGATCAGGTCGTTGACATCGAAGAAGCGGCGGTAATTGATTTCTTCGGCGGAGACTCGCCAGTGCGCGAGGCGATAGGCCTGTGATTCCAGGATCTGGTGCAGGGAGTCGAAGCTGGCCGGATTCTGCGGATCGCCGTTGACCCGACGCACGGCTTCGGCGATCAACTCGCGGAGCGCTGTGGAGCGTTCCGCCAAGTCTCCGAGTTGCTGCTTCAACACGCTAACCGTGCGCTGGCGGCGGGATTTTGCGTCCGGGTCGGCGGAAGAGGCAGAGGGAAGCTCGCGCAGGTTCCGGATCAGGGATTGCAGCTCTGCGGCCTCGCCGTCGCCCCACTGGGTTTCGATTCTGAACTCGGTTAACCTTCCCAAGGTTTCAAAGATCGCAGGATACGTCCTGGGATCGAGCGGGAAGCGTCGATCGAAATAGCTGATGAAGAAGGATCCACCCTCAAACGAGAGCTGCAGCTTTCCTTGTTCGAGTTCGTCGCCGTAAGCGGCGCCAAGAACCGGCAACAATACCTTGCCTGAGAGTTCCGGTTTCAGCGGACGCCAATCAATATCAAAATATTCGGCGTAGGGAGACGCGGGCCCGTTCTCCAACACATCCTGCCACCACGGGTTGGTGCCGTAGCCCACGCCCATGTGGTTGGGCACGATGTCGAGGATCAATCCCATGCCGAGGGACTTCATTTCTTTCACCAGCGCTTCGAACTCTTTCGGGGTGCCGATCTCGGGATTGATGGTGTTGTGGTCGGTGATGTCGTAGCCATGCTGGCTTCCGGCGCGCGCACGCAGAATCGGGGAAGCGTAGCAATGCGTGATGCCGAGCTGGTGAAGATAAGGCAGGAGGCGACGAGCATCTTCAAAGCGGAATTGCGCGTTAAATTGCAGCCGGTAGGTAGAGCCCGGACGGGTGCTCTCCTTGCGAGCGATGAGTTGCTCCAGGCACTCCGCGATTTGCGGCGACTCGACCGCAGGCAGACCAATAGCGGCACGCATCGAGGTTTTAGATGCAAGGACGCAGGCTGGTTATGGCCCGCCGGGAGCGGTGTCTCGCGAAATCGAACAGGTTTGGCCCGGCCCTCCGGCGTTACGGAAGTAGTGTTGCGCCGCTGTCCCAATGGCCTCCAGTTCGTCCCGGGTGAGCAGCAGCTGCATTGCTTCGAAGAGCTGGCGTTCTTCCTTGCGAATGTGCTCGCTTAAAGTTGCAGTGAAAACCTGCAGGTCGGTGACGGTGAACTGCCTCGCGCGGGCGCGCTCTACGTTGCGACGGATCAGGGTGTGCTCGATCATCAGGCCGTCGACGAGTTGCTGGAGTTCCTCATGTTGAGCGGCCGGTGGAAAGAGAAATTTCTCTTCTGCGCGAAAGTGATGGGCGATCTCTTCGTCGAACAGCCGCACGATTTCCTGCTCCCATTTGTGAACGTCGGGCGTGTCGTGCACTTCAGCGAATGCTTTGCCGATGCGCACACACAACGCCAGAGCATGCTGGTGCTGATGCGAGAGCGGGACCAGGCTGGGATCGCGAAGCATGCAGCTATTATCGCTTACCAAGCGCCGCCGAGCCCTGCCCTTTACTAATCTCGCGCCGCCATTGACAATAGTCTGTTTGCGGGTGACGTTCTGCGTCGGCAGGGGGCCCGCGATCCGCTTTTATCCTGCTGAAACGGAGATTTCCTTCATGAAGGCTACCGGCGAGCTCATCCGCCTGATGAATTACGTTGACGACATTACCACCACGCTGCGCCGCATCACCGCCAACATCACCAGCATGACCGACGATGAGCGCAAGCGCCTGGCCGACTATATGCGCAAGGCCGACGAGCGCTTCCAGCAGACGATCGCGAGCGTGGAGCAGTCGAAGTAGTGCTGGAAGTGAAAACGATTGCCGTCTGCGGCGCCGGCATCATGGGGCGGGGCATCGCCCAAGCAGCCGCGCTCGGCGGCTACCGGACCTTCCTGCATGATACTGTTCCCGCTGCTCTGACCAAGGCTGAAGGCGAGATCCGGGCCAACCTCGAGCAAGGCGTAAAACTGGGCAAAGTCACCGAGGCGCTGGCTGCCGCGTCAATTAAGCATCTTGAGTTCACTGCTGACATCGCGGAAGCCGTGCGCGAGGCCGACCTCGTCATTGAAGCCATTCCCGAGGACCTGAAAGCGAAGATCGGGCTGTTCGCCCAGCTCGACGAGCTGACCCGGCCAGCGACCATTCTTGCGTCGAACACTTCGTCGTTGAGCATTACCGAGATTGCGTCGGTTACGTCTCGTCCGCAAAAGTGCGTTGGGACGCACTTCTTCAACCCTGTACACAAGATGAAGCTGCTGGAGATTGTGCGGGCGCTCGAAACGGACGAACCGACAATCGAGACTGCAACTGAAGTTGGCCGGCGCATGAAGAAAGAAACGGTGGTGATCAAGGAATCGCCCGGCTTCATCACGAGCCGCATCAATGCCATGATCGGCAACGAGGCGTTTTACATGCTGCAGGAGGGAATAGCCTCAGCGGAAGACATCGACAAGGCGTTGAAACTTGGACTTAACCATCCGATGGGCCCTTTTGAGTTAGTGGATTTGGTCGGTCTCGATACTCGCCTGAGCATCCTTGAATACCTGCATGAGTCGCTGGGAGACAAGTATCGGCCTTGCCCATTGCTGTCTCAGTATGTGAAAGCCGGCCGCCTCGGCCGCAAGGCGGGCCGCGGCGTGTACGACTATCCTCCTGCGAACAAAGCTGATTAGGTTTGATCTGAGCCAGCCGCACTCAGCCCGTTTTCGTCACTGACCATCCCACGTCGCTCACCCCGAAAGGTCTTTTGCGTCAAAATCAAGGCGCCGGGAACGAAGTGTGCCCGCTTTCCGTATAACCATTCACGCGCCCTGGGGCGATCGGACACCCGATGCGGCTTTTTTTCGATATCGTCAGCCAGTCGCTGAGTACGCTCTGGGCGCATAAGCTGCGCTCGTTCCTGACCATGTTCGGAATCGCCTGGGGAGTGGGCTCGCTGCTGCTACTGATCGGCCTCGGTGAGGGCTTCCGTTCCGGCAATCGCAAGCAATTGGAGAGCATCGGCAACGACATCATGTTTATCTTCGGCGGGCGGCTTCCCGCCGTTGCCGGCAACGTCAACTCCATGCGTCCGTACAAGCTGACGTACGCCGACTACCAGGCGATCAAGAGCGAAGGCACGTTTCTGCGTCGCGTCTCCCCGGTTCTCAACCGCGAGGACATTCGTGCGGTCAGCGAATACAACTCTACGAACGGGCAGGTCTTCGGCGTTGCCGCTCCCTACAACATGATTCGCACCATCCCGGTGATGACGGGCCGCTGGATCACCGATCGCGACGAGCAGGAGAATCGCCGCGTCGCGGTGCTTGGCGCCGAGATGATGAAGAACATGTACAACGGGCGTGCCGCGGTGGGTAGTTCGATCCTGCTGAATGGCGTACCGTTCGAGATCATCGGCGTGCTGGAAAAGATCGGCAAGGAAGGCAACAACGGGACCAATATCCGCATTTTCATTCCGATTTCGACGATGCGCGAGCAGTTTCCGCTGAAAGAGCAGAATTCGGAAGATGCGGTCTCGTTTATCAACTACCAGCCGATTACACGCGACGATCACGAATCCGCCAAGCTACAGGTACACCAGATCATCGCCCGACGCCATGGCTTCGATCCGAAGGCTCCCGACGTCTTCGAAGAGTGGGACACGATCGAGAATGAGCGCCGCGTCGGGAAGATCTTCGACGGCATGGACCTGTTCCTCGGTGGCGTCGGCATCGTGACGCTCGGGCTGGGCGCGATCGGCATCGTCAACATCATGCTGGTGTCGGTGACGGAGCGCACCCGCGAAATCGGCGTGCGCAAGGCGCTGGGTGCGACGAATCGCAGCATCCTGACGCAGTTTTTCTGCGAAGGGGCGTTTCTCACGGCGTTGAGCGGGGGCATCGGGCTGGCCGTTGCGGTCGGGCTGATGAAGTTGCTCTCCGGCGCTGATTTGCCGGAGGGTTTTGATCCGCCGAAGATCGTGATGTCGTCGGCGATCCTGGCGATTTCTTGTCTGTCATTTGCCGGAATTGTTTCCGGCCTTTATCCCGCGCGGAAGGCAGCGATGCTGGAGCCGGTGGAAGCCCTGCGGCAGGAGTAAGTCATGGTGAAAGACGTTTTCGGACAAGCCTACGGGGCTCTCCGCCACAATCGCCGCCGCGCTGCGCTGACCATGCTCGGCATGGCGTGGGGCATTGCGACGGTTGTGCTGTTACTCGCGTGGGGAGCCGGTTTCGAGCGCGCCATCATGACCTTCTTCAACGCCTTCGGCTCCAAGATGGTAGCCATCTTCCCGGGGCGTACGTCGCTGCAGGCGGGCGGCAGCAAGGCGGGAACCGAGGTCCGATTCACGATCGACGATCTCGACTACATCAACAATGAAGTGCCGATGGTGAAGCGCACGTCGCCGATGGCCGACAAGCAGTGCCAAATTCATTATGAAGACCGCACGTTTAATTTCCGCGTGGTCGGCGTTTATCCGTCTTGGCAGGACATCCGGCGCATGACCGTTGGGCAGGGACGGCCGATCGGCGATGAAGACCAGATGAGCCGCGCGCGTGTGACGGTGATCGGAGATGAGACGGCGAAGAAGCTGTTTAAGGGATTAAATCCGCTCGGCGCGAGCGTACGTATTGACGGGCTCTCGTTCCAGGTTGTTGGCGTTTTGAAGCACAAGGTGCAGGACGGCGACGAGAACGACAACTCGATGGTGATCATCCCGTTCAGCGCCATGGGCGACCTGAAAGATACGCACTATCTGCAGGGCCTGTTCATCGAGTACGAGGGCATGGAGTACATGAAGGTCGCCGAGACCGCGCGGCGCGTGCTGGCTACTCATCACAGCTTCCAGGTCAGCGACAAACGCGCGGTGTATGTTTGGAACCTGATGGAGGACATCGCGCAGTTCCGCATAATTACGACGGCGATCAAGGTCCTGCTGACGTTCATCGGTTTCCTTACGCTGGGGATCGGCGGCATCGGGTTGATGAACATCATGCTGGTGGCGGTTACGCAGCGCACACGCGAGATCGGTGTGGAGAAAGCGCTGGGAGCGAAACGCGGACATATCCTGCTGCAGTTCCTGGCGGAGGCGATGGCGATTACTGCGGTCGGTGGCATGGCAGGGGTCATCGTCGCTTACGCGGTGTCGCTCGGAGTTGGATCGTTGCCGCTGTTCAGCGCGTTCGCCGAGGACGCGCAGGACCTCGACATTCATCTGCACATCGACCCGGCGACGCTGATTACCGCAACCATTATTCTTGGTATCGTAGGCATCGTCAGCGGCATGCTGCCTGCGATTAAGGCGTCGAGGCTCGATCCGGTGGAAGCGCTGCGGTACGAGTAGTTGTTGTGTTATTGCAAGCAAACTGCAGATCCCTCGCGGACTAGCGTCCGCTCGTGATAACAAAAGACCGAAGTGCGGCGTGGCGCTATCAGGGCACGACTTCGGCAGTCGAGTACAATCCCACAGTGCCCTCAAAATCTCACCTGGAGAAGATCCAAGCCCTCCTCACCAAGTACGAGCATCCGCTGATGGACTTCATAGCCCGCGAGCAGGGTGATAGTATCCAGATCGTCATCCAAGCTAAAAACATCACCGTTCCGGTGCATACCTATTACATTGACCTCCATCCGCGAGATCTTGAAAGTCCACAACTGCAGTGGACTTTGGAGCGCCAGATCTACGATGGCCTGCACGACTACATCATTGAGATGTTCCTTCACGCGGCGCACACCAGAGACTGAAAACAGCTGATCATCTGATTATCTGGTTATCTGGATCGCCACCCATCGCGAGGGCATGATCTGATATGCAGAAAATCAAATATCCAGATCGGGGTTCTGTTGCCCTGCTAAACTTCGGCCGTGACTCTGCGGGAATACATCGAGAATGAAATCCGACGTCGTGGTCCGATTCCGTTTTCGCGGTTCATGGAGCTGTGCCTTTACGGCGCGGCCGACTCTCCGCCCGGTTACTATGCGCGCGAGCAGGAGCAGTTCGGGAAAGCCGGAGACTTCTATACATCGAGCGATGTTCACGCGGTGTTTGGGCGCCTGCTCTGTCGCCAGTTTGAAGAGATGTGGCGAGTGCTTGGCGAACCGGGGACCATTGACATCATCGAGCTTGGCCCCGGCCGCGGGTTGTTTGCCGCCGATGTGCTCGACTGGGCAGGGAAGAAATATTCCGACTTCGCGCACGCGCTGCGTTACCGGCTGGTTGAGACCTCTGCATCATCCCGCAAACGACTGCATGATAGCTTCGCTTCCGACCAGCGGGTTTCGGTTCACGAGCGAATGGAAGAGGCTTTCGCATCGGCATCGGATCACGTCATCGTGTTCGGCAACGAGTTTTTCGATGCGCTCCCTTGCGAAATTCTCGATCATCGCGGCGAGTTGAGGGTTGACGCAAACGAGGGCCGCTTCGTCGAAGCCTTTGTCCAATCGACAAAGCCAGTCACCGAGTTCGTCGAGAAGTTCGCTGTCCGTCCGGCTGAGCACGAACGCGTGGATGCCCCGCTCGTGGCGCAAGAATACATGTCACGCATCGGCCAGCTTCTAAAAGGCAAGAAAGGGTTCGCGATCTTCGTTGATTACGGCTATATGCAAGAAGAAATTATTGCTGGACGTCATCTGGGGACCGTGACTTGTTTTCGCCAGCACACCATCGCCGACTCGCCCTACGACGCTCCGGGAGAGCAGGACATTACCGTGCACGTGAACTTCAGCGCCTTGGCTGTTGCCGCACGCGAACAAGGTCTGGAACCGCTGGCGTGGATCACGCAAGCGCAGTTCCTGATGGGAATCGGCGAGCAGGGCCAGTTCTCCGAAGCTTTTGAGGAATGCAAGCTGCCGCAGGAGCGCACGAAACGAGCCATGCAACTAAAACATCTCATCACGCCGGAAGGAATGGGCGAGTCGTTTCACGCCCTGGTGCTCGCCGCGAACGTAGACAAGGAAAAAGCTGCATGCCTCAGTGGACTGGGGTTCGTGCGGCCTTCGAACAAAATCTAGCGGGTGGGATTTAGGAGTTAGGAGTTAGCTGGGCCGCGGAGGTTAAGTCAATCCACCAACTCCTAATACCCGTTACTGTTCTTGCTGGGCTCGTACGGAGCCTGCAGGTACTTCTTTGCCTCGCCTTGCGCGCCCGAGGTGTCGTCGTTTGTCTGCACTGCCTGGCGGTATTCGTTGGTTGCACGCTCGCGCTGGCCGGTGATGTCGAAGATCTTGCCGAGCTGAATGTGGCTCCAGACCTCGGTCCAGCGCGGTTCGCCGTCGCCGTTCAGCGCGTCGCGATACGCGTTCGCCGCCGACTGGTAGTTACGCTGCAGGAAGAACACTTCGCCGATGCGATAGTGCGCCAGCGAACTGTTCTTATTAACTTCGAGGGCCTTGTTGAACTGATCAAGCGCTTGCGCCAGGTCGCCTTGTTGCACCATGCCCTGGCCGCGCAGGATCGCTGCGCGCAGTTTCAACTCCGGCGAGTTCTTGAGCACGTGGTTACCGGGATCGATCGAAATCCGGCGCGGTCGCCCGAAGGTTTCGATGGTGAAGGCGGAGTTGGTTCCGACTACTTCAATGCGCTTGTCTTCGCTCTGGCCGTCGGTGTCAACCTTGATGTCAACAGGCATGCGGAAGAGATCGAGATCCTGCGATATTTCGCCCACGATACGGAAGCCCTTGCACTTCTGCGGATCGGAACAGGTTGGCCCCCCAAGTCGATAGACCGTGTACTTCGTTTTGAATTCCGGCGCGCCGGTGGAATCGATCCACTGGGTGAAGAACCAGGTCAGCCTGTCGCCGTAGTTCTGTTCGGCGATCTCGCGGAAATCGTCTACAGTGGCGGATTTTCCCGCGAACTTCTGCGCGAACTGCGCCATCGTTTTGTGAAAGGCTTCATCGCCAACGACCCAGCGCAACATGCTCATAATGACTGCGCCCTTGTCAGTTGAGAGAGATTGGAACTCCGGCGAGAAAGTGTCGAGGCGCGACAGTCCAGACAAGGGCACCGTGTCGTACGCGAGTGCGCCCACTTCCATGTCTTTCGTGACCTCCTCGTACGCTCCTGGCCCGGCCGCTTCTTCCACGTAGCGTGCTTCCGAGAAGCGCGAGAGTCCGTCGCTCAACCACCAGTCGGCTTTGGTTGCGGGGCTCACCGTCGATCCCCACCACTGGTGCGCGATCTGGTTAGCCAGCAGGCGATAGTTGAGCTTGCCCGAAAGCGTTCGATTCGATAGGCCGACGATCTCGGTTGACCACGTCGAAGGCAAGGTGTCGTCCGGCAACTCAACGATTTTCACGTTCGTGGATAGCGGAGGTCCCCACAGGTTGGTGTAGAACAGGAACGACTTGGTCGCCGATTCCAGGTACTGGCCGACCTTCTCACGCTCACCAGGGTGATAGTAGGCCACGATATTCACACCACCCTCGTTGCTGGTGGCAACCTCGAAAAGTCCGGCGATGATGGTGCCGGGGAAAGCAGCTTTGTCGAACACGTAGGAATAGGTACGTGTTGCCCCCGGATGGGAACTGGCTGCGACAGCGGGTTTCTCTTTTGGCGGAGGCGCGGCTCCTTTGCGCCGCTTCAGCGCTGGCGCTTCCTCTTTTTCAGCGACCTTCTCTGTAACCGGAGGTGGTCCACCATTACTCATCGTGAGCTTGCCGCTGCCGACGACAAACCAGTTCGCAGGAACGGTGATATTCATGGTCGCCGTGAAGCGATTGGTGCCATAGCCGACCATCGGGAACCAGCGCCCCGCGTACAGCAGGTAGGCGTTGTCATCGTTCACGATCGCGAGCTTCAGGCCTTCGACCGGGCTTTCATCAGCGGTGTTCAGGACGCCTTCGTATTCGATCGTGAGCGTTGTGCTTTGTCCCTTCGCCAGTCCGGCGGGGAGCGGAACTCGTATCGTTGAATCCTGCGGAATCCGTTCCGCCTGCAGCGGCTTGCCATCGGCATCGGTGACCTTGGTCGGACGCAGCGCGTTGTGCAGTTCGAACGTGGCTACGCTGATGTCATCGAGCGCCGTAAACTTCACTTTGGCTTTGCCGATCAGTTTGTGGGCCCGCGGCTGCAGTTCGGCGTCAATAACGTAGTCGTCAACCTGTATGCGCGGCTTTTCCGCCGCGAACAGCGCGGTGGCCACGAGGACAAAAAGAGCAATTACGGATGCACGCCGCAGGGGACGTCGTGCGGTAGGCATGGATGGTTCTCCCGCTAAGTACCCGCTCAATTGGATTCAGCTCAGGTCCCGATAGATGTGTCTTCAATAGCTTACACCCTGAACGCTGACCAAAGTCGCGCCTGGTGTGGTTGGGAAGCCTCAATTTCAGAGTTCTTGACCAATCGCAGACAAAACCGCAATAACGGCGCGTTCCGAGGCATTTTCGGGTCCCGAGGAATGCAATTTCGCCCTTATTTCAGCCAAGCCCCGTAGGATCGTGTCGCGCTCCGGGCCCTCAGCGATCAGCCGGCGGATCTCCGCAGCGACGGCCTCGGGTTGAAATTTATCCTGCACAAACTCCGGGACCACGTCGCGTCCGGCGATAAGGTTGGGCATAGCGAAGCGATCTAATTTGACGAGCCTTCGACCGAGCGCCCAGGTCAGCGGTGCGACGCGGTAGATCATCACGAAGGGAGTGCCGATCAAAGAGGCCTCGACGGTAGCGGTGCCGCTGGCGACAATGGCGGCGCGAGATTGGAGAAGCGTGGCGCGCGCGTCTTTCGTGAGCGTAACCGGCACATTCGCGCGCAGGACCGACGACTGCACCCAGCGCCAGTCGAGCGAACTCGCCACCGGAAGAACGAACTGGCAGGCGTTTCCCAGCAGAGCCGCCGACTCCAGCACTCCGGGCAAGTTCAGCGAAACTTCCTTGCGCCGGCTTCCGGGCAGGAGGGCGATCCAAGTCTTTGATGGGTCCAGCCGGTTCTCTTTTGCGAAGGATTCACGGGTGATCGACGGCAGCGGCTCGTCAGCGAGTGGATGGCCCACATACTCGGCTGCCACACCGCTCTTGCGATAAAACTCCTCCTCGAATGGAAAGATCACAAGCATTTTGCGAACGTGCTTCTTGATCTGCTCGATGCGACCGGGCCGCCACGCCCACAACTGTGGGCTGACGTAATAGATGACCGGAATCTCAGCGGCGTGCATTTCACGCGCGAGACGCAGGTTGAAATCCGGGAAGTCGATGAGGATGGCGGCGTCCGGCTTGCGCGCTTTCGCCTCGCGCACGAGGCGCTTGAATTCTCCATAAATTTTCGGAAGATGGGTGACGACCTCGGCCAAGCCCACCACCGAGATCTGGTGGGCGTCGATGATTGTTTCGCACCCAACATCGCGCATGCGCTGACCGGTAACTCCGAAGAATTCAGCCCCGGGCGCACGACGGCGCAGCGCCTCGATCAGTCGTGCCCCATACAACTCTCCCGACGCCTCGCCCGCTGAGATGAGAAATCGCATTCGCGTGAATGATGATACGGGGGATAGGGGATGGTGGATAGCGGATTGGAGGTTGGGGGTTAGTTGTTGGGAGTCGGCAATTTCGTAGTCAGAAAATCGCGGCCACTGACGCAGTGAACGGCCTGCCCGTAGAAACTCACCGATGCCACTACCCAATCCCCTAGTGTTTTCTTCTCTCCGCCTGCGCGATCAGCGGTTTAAGGCCCTGGCCGGAAACGCCGATTGTGCCGCCGTTGAATCCTTCTATATAAGCGGAATTGATGCCGATCACTTCGCCCTTGGAGTTGAAGACAGGGCCCCCGCTTCCCCCCTGAGCCGTGGGAGCATCGTAGATCAGCTTTTCTTCGACCACGTCGCTTAAGTGCCCGCACGTCGCTGACGGGCGAATCATGGCATTCGCCGCCAATTCGTTCGCTACCGTGATTGTGTCCTTGGTCGAGGCGAGCCGCTTGTACAGGTTTTCCGGAGACTTCGCCAGCATCGTGGAAATTCCCAACGGATATCCCACAACGATGACAGCATCGCCAACTTCAGAATCCGTTTCTGCCAGCGGCAGAGGCGCAATCGTATCGGGCAGGGGACCGTCGGCCAATTTCGCCACTGCTAAATCCTGGTCCAGCGATACGTGCACGTTATTCAGCTTCAGCGGATCCATCATGCCGGGGAAGAACGCCACTAGTTTCTCTATCTTGGGCTTGGCGCCCAGGCGAATCTGCTCGGCATCGTCGGCGTCTTCAAACCATGGCTCGACGACGTGGCGGTTGGTGGCAATGAGGTCATCAGCGACAAGAAATCCGGTGCCCGAAACGCGCGTATGCCGTTCCAGGCGCCTGACTACCGTCGTGCTCGGCCATTCAAACGTGTATACGGCGTAGATATAGCAGATGGCGTTGCGATGGCGCTTGAGGACTATCGAAGGCATCTCCTGTTGTTTTTCGAGATCGCTTAATTGCGCCGACAGACGCGAGACCGCGCCGCTCAACTCGAGGTTATAGCTATGCGAGGGATAGACTTCCAACACCAGCAAAACGACCAGTAACCAGGGAAGGGCCAACCACAGAACTCGAAGGGGACGCACAGACCTACCTCGATGCTCGGGAGCTTCGTTCTCTTCCAGCTGCCGATTCTCCAGCATCTGTCACCTTTTGTTTCGTTTCAGAGCAGCCGAGATGCCCGGCTGCTTAGTAGATTCTTTTGACGAAAGCAGGCAACAAAAAAGCGGAGCCTAAGCTCCGCTCGTGAAACAACACCCTCGACTCGTCACTTCTTTTTGGTCGCGTCGGTCTTGGCTGCGGGCTTGTCGCCAGCCGCTTTCACCTGGTGCGCGATGATCTGGTTCTTGATCTTGTCGTACGTCGCCTGGGGAACGATGTTTTTCGAGACCAGTTCGTTCTTAGCTTTGTACGGGCGGCCCGCAATGATCTTCTTCGAATAAGCGTCGCCGATACCGGGCAACGCCTTCAACTGATCTTCGGTCGCCGTGTTGATGTCGAGCAAGTCACCCTTGGGAGCAGCTTTATCCTTCGCGGCCGGGGCTGCTGCCGCTGATGCATCGGCTTTGGCGGGTTTGGACTTCGATGCAGGGGAGCCTTGGGCGGAAACCATTGCGCTCAGGCAGAAAACAAGCGTACAAGCGAATACGATCCGCAACCACGTCGACTTCATGGAACCCTCCAGAAAAATCGGCGAAATTGTACAGCACGAGTCCCCAACTGTGAATTCTGCAACTTATTTGCGTTTTTCCCGTCTGACCAGTTTGACTACCTTGCAGCCATCTGTTTCCGGCGCCCAGGACGGAATCATGCGCGTTGTCTCCCTTGGACTTGTTTTCTTGCTGACCACTGCCGCGTTCGCTCAATCCCAACCAAGCAAAGACACCACCACCAAGCCCGCCCGGGCGGATGCGCTCCATGTCTTCAGCGATTCGATCGAGAATCTCTCGCGGCGCACCACGCGGTCCGTCGTCCAAATCTTCACCAGTGGATATACGCTAAGCAGCGAGAGCGGCCGCTCCAACACAGCAGGCGTGCTGGCTCCAGAGCGCGGCACCGGTTCGGGTGTGATTCTCACGCCGGACGGATATATCGTCACCAACGCACACGTCGTCTCCGCAGCCCGCAAGATCCGGGTGGTACTGAATCCCGCCGAAAGGGAGAGCAACCGCGAGTCGGGCAAAGGAATGCGCGGGCCACTTGACGGCAAACTCATCGGCCTCGATCGCCTCACGGATGTTGCGCTCATCAAGGTCGAAACTACTGGGCTCACTCCGTTAACTCTCGCCGACTCCGCCGACTTGAAGCAGGGACAGATTGTTCTTGCGTTAGGTAGCCCGCTCGGCCTCGAGAACTCGGTCAGCATGGGCGTGGTTAGCGGTGTCGCCCGCCAGATTGATCCCGATAATCCGATGATTTACATCCAGACCGACGCGCCCATTAACCCCGGCAACAGCGGCGGCCCGCTGGTTGACATTGATGGCAACATCGTGGGCATCAACACCTTTATCTACTCGCAGTCGGGAGGAAGCGAAGGTCTCGGCTTTGCGATTCCCAGCAACATTGTGAGGAATGTGTACGAGCAACTGCGGGGCGATGGGCACGTCCATCGCGGGCAAGTCGGCGTATATGCCAAGACCATCACACCTGCGCTGGCGGAAGGATTACATCTCCCGCGCGAGGAAGGCGTCATCCTGGAAGACGTCTTCCCCGGCGGTCCCGCGGAGGCAGCGGGGCTTAAGGTAGGAGATATCGTTCTTAGCGTTGCCGGGCGCCCGGTCAGTGATATCCGCGAGTTTGCGCTCAGCCTGTTCCGGTTCCGGATCGGGCAGTCGGCGCAGGTCGAAGTGCAACGGGGCGACCAGAAAATCAAAACGGTGGTGCCCGTCATCGAGCGTACCGACGACCCGCAACGCTTCGCTGACATGGTCAGCGAGGAGCAGAACCTGGTTCCGCAGTTGAATATCCTGGGATTGACACTCTCCGAGCAACTTCGTTCGCTGCTGCCGGACTTGCGCATTGCCAGCGGAGTAGTGGTTGCTGCCCGTACGGCGGCTACCAGCTATTTCGGCGATCAGTTACTGCAGGGAGACGTAATTCACGCCGTCAATGGTTCCATTGTCACCGACGTTGCCGGCTTGCGTGACGCGCTGTCACACATAGCTCCGGGCACGCCAACGGTGTTGCAGGTCGAGCGGCAGGGAAGCCTCAGTTACGTTGTGCTGGAGTCGGAATAGGCAATGCGAGGGGGATCCGGTTCGAATGTTGAATGGGGACCGAAATATATCTCCCGAGGGTCTTGCACAGCGATGATGGTTGCAACGACTGATGCTGCTTGCTATTTACCGTCTGCTGCCTCTATTCCACCTCGTGCTTGGCGGTGTAGCCGTCGCGTGCAATCACCACGGCCTTCAGCGACTTTCCTTTTTGGTCCTTCACCGTCAGCGGGCCGCCGTCGGGACCCTGTAACTCGACTTTCAGTTTGCGGAAGGTTCCGTCCTGCTTGGAGTTGGTCGGCTTGTAGGTAAGGACGTACTGATTGCGAATGTCGGTGGCGATATCGCGGAAGATCTCGGGATACTCGCCCTCAAAGCGTGGGTGATACCAGCGTCCTCCGGTCATCTTGGCAAAGGTATTCATCTCGTTATCAGCCTGCAGGAAGTCGAGGTTGCGCATGGAGTAATTGGCACTAGCTCCATAGCGCGCCTCCAGCCAATTGCGGAAGGCCTCGCCCGTGCTGATGGTGAAAATGCTGACGTTGGGTGTGTCTTTGATCTTCTTCAGGATCTTGTCGTAGTTGATCTTGCTGAAGGTGTCGCGGCCGGTGGAGACCAGGATGACGTACTTGCGTCCCTCGATCTTGTCGAGGCGGTCAAGGGTGTCGTAGAGCGCGTCAAATTCATTGGTTTCGGCAAAGCCTGGGATGCGCAACTGGTTGAGTGCGCCGAAGACTTCTTTCTTGTCCTGGGTAAAGTCCGCCAGGATGTACGACCGCATGTCGTAGGAGATGACAGCGACCCAGTCGTTGGGCTTGAGGCTGTCGGCGAAATAGTAGGAGGCGCGCAGCGCGTCCATGGCATAGATGCCGTAATAGTTGTTGTTGGCGAACTCCACCAGCAGGACGGCGGTGATGGGCGCGTCCGTCTGTTGAGTGAAGGTAGTTATGTTCTGCGGAACGCCGTCCTCGGAGACCTTGAAGTTCTCTTTCTTCAAGCCGGGTATGAACTGTCCGTCCTTCGTCGTCACCAGGATAGGCACCGTCACGTTCGGCACGTCCACGCGCAACGAAAAATCGGGCATGCCTTCGGGGTTCTTCACCTTGGGCTGCGGGGGAGGAGGTGGCGGAGTGTCTTCGGGTTTCTTCTTCGGAACGATGATGGGGCCGACGTTGCCCTCAGGTCCGCCAGCTTCGGGCGGCGCTTGCGTTTGCGGATTCTGCTGCTGGTTGTTGTCCTGCGCCAGCACGAGGCCGGAGAACAGCAGCGTTAAGAGGACGACTAAGGCGAATGCCCGGGGAGCTTTGTAGAAGATGATGTGGCTCATGGAAATTCTACCGATATTGGTCAAAAGTACATTCGTACACTGGAAAACCCATGCTAGTATAGACGCGAAATCCCCGCATTTTGACTCGGTGCATATCACTTCCTTATCTCCCTCGGAGTTTCGTAAGCTGGACCTAGGGCGAAGTGTAGGTACCATAACAGCCTTATCTCCGGTATCCAAAGCCGGAAATGGATATTAAAAAGGTAGTATGAGAAAAGTTGTACTCGCGCGTCTCGTCCCACTGTTCGTCCTGATTCTGAGCTGCTGCCTGAGTTCTGCCCAGGCAACTCCAGCTTCCGCGCCAACTGGAAAAGTCCAAACCATGCCCGTGTCGGAGATCAAGGCCGGCATGAAGGGCGTTGGCTACACGGTGTTCGAGGGCACACAGCCTGAGCCGATGGACTTCGTTGTGCTGGGCGTCTTGAAGAACTCAAACGGTCCCAAGGGCGACATTGTCCTGGTCCGGCTGGAAGGGAAGAAGCCCGAGTACACCGGGGTAGTTGCCGGCATGAGCGGAAGCCCGTGTTACGTCGACGGCAAGCTGATCGGCGCTCTGGCGTTCCGCATCGGGCAGATGTCGAAGGAGCCGATTGCCGGAATTACGCCCATCGCCGACATGCTCGAGATCAACGAGATGGACCAAACCGTCGCCCCGGGAGAGGCCAAGACCGGACCGACGGCGACTGAGGCCGTAGCGGCGAAGACTTCCGGGCCAGGCGAAGCTCCGGATGTTACGAAAGTGGCCAACTTGTTGACCCCGATCGAGACGCAGCTGGTGTTCAACGGCTTCAGCGAAGAGGCCGTGAAGCTGTTCGCCCCGCAGTTCGCGGCGGCGGGAATCGTGCCGGTAATGGGCGCGGGGTCGGTGACGAACGAAAAACAGCCGGAACCGCTGGTGCCCGGATCGGCAGTGAGCGCGATCCTAGTACGCGGCGACCTGAACATCGCAGCCACCTGTACGGTGACCTATATGGATCCGCAACGCCTGCTGGCGTGCGGGCATCCGTTGCTGCAGTACGGCATGGTCGACATGCCGATGACGAAGGCCAATGTCGTGGCGACGCTGCCTTCGCCCTTGAATGCTTTCAAGATCGTCAACACGACGGAAGAAGTTGGTTCATTCCTGCAAGACCGCCACACTGGCATCATGGGGCGCTTCGGCAAAGAGCCACAGATGGTTCCCGTGACGCTGACCATTCACGGCGGTAAGACCGCGAAGTCGTTCCACTACGAAGTTCTGAACAACGCGAAGCTGACGCCGGTGGCAATCATGGCGACGGCATTCAGCGCGCTACAGGGACTGAACGAGTACGGCGAAGACATCACGTATCGCTTCAACGGGAGCATCAACGTGGACGGCTTCCCGAAGGTCACGATGCAGAACATGTACACGCCGATGGACGGCGGCATGCCGACGGCGTTCGCGGTGGCGATGGGCCTGGGTGAGCGCTTCGGGCGCATCTACGACAACCCCTATGCGAAGCCGAAGATCGATGGCGTGAACCTTGACTTCGACCTGGTGCACGAGCGTCGCTGGGCGCGGCTGGACACGGTCCGCACAGATGTGACGGAAGCGCGACCAGGAGATGAGATCGTGGTGGAAGTGGCCTTGCGGCCGTATCGTGGCGACCGCATCGTGCGGCAGATTCCGATCAAGATTCCGACCTCGACGCCGAAAGGCACGCTGCGCATCCTGGTCAGCGATGGTGACACGCTGGACCGTATGCGCAACAACGCGCAATTCGCGCGTAAGCTGGACCTGTCGTCAACGATCGCGCAGCTCAATAAGGAGCACGTGAATTCGCGCCTTTACGTTTCGCTGATGGAAGCGAACCCTGAAGCGCGCGTTGACGACAAGGTGATGCCCGCTTTGCCGCTATCGGTGATGAACGTGATGGAAGGCATGCGCGGCACGCAGGATATGGTGGTGACCGGTGAATCGTCGGTGAACGAAGCATCGACTCCGCTTGACTACGTGGTGTCGGGAGCGCAGGTGCTGACGGTCAACGTAAGGTAGTTTCTTTTCAGCAAGTCTGCCCCTGGCTGCGGCCAGGGGCTTGTTTTTCCTGCTCGCGCGGGACGTGTTAGCCTAATTATTCAGTCGTTTCCCCAGAAAAATCGAAATGCAAAAAACTCGTCTTGTTCTGCTCCTGCTTTGCTCGTCCCTGCTGTTCGCGGAAGGTACGCGTACCTGGTTCTCATCTCGCTATGAAGATTTCGAAAAAGGGGGCGCACGCGGCGTCGCGATTCGCAGCGACGGTGTGCTGGAACTTTCGCCAGCGTTAAAACAACTGACGTCGACGCCTTCGACCTATGTGTGGGCCGTGGTGGCTGACAACGAGGGCAACGCGTACGTTGCCGCCGGAGCGCCCGCACGTGTGTACAAGGTGACTCCTTCCGGGCAAACGACGATCGTCTTCGAGCCGCAGGAGTTACAGGTTCAGGCGCTGTTGATCAGTCGCGACGGGAGCACCCTGTACGCGGCGACCTCGCCGGATGGAAAAGTCTACAAGATCGTTCATGGCACGGCGCCGGCTCCGTCGAAGAAGAGTGACAAAGAGAAGGAGCAGGCGCCCCCGACCGAAGCCGCCAGCGGTTCGAAGTTGGCAGTGGATTCGTCGTACACGTCGTCGGTGTTTTTCGATCCCAAGACGAAATACATCTGGAACCTTGCGGAAGATAACGATCGACGGCTATACATCGCCACCGGAGATCACGGCGAAATCTATCGCGTGGACAAGACCGGAAACGGGAGCGTGTTTTTCAAGAGCGATGAGGCGCACATCCGCGTGCTCGCGCTGGATCCGAAGGGCAATGTGATTGCCGGATCGGATGGCAGCGGGCTCATTTACCGGATATCGCCGAATGGTGATGCCTTCGTGCTGTACAGCGCTCCGAAGAAGGAGATTACGGCACTCGCCATCGACAAGGACGGGAACATCTACGCGGCGGGAGCGGTGGAGAAAAGGGCTGGAGCATCCGGCGGGTTCACGCTGCCAGCGCCGATCATTTCGACTCCAGCGCCGACGCCGACGGTGAGCATTTCTCCGATGGGGGCACAACCCGTGGCGCCGCCTCCGGTCATCATGGCTCCGGCGGCAGCTTTTACGGCCACTGGGGGGTCGGAGATCTATCGCATCGCGCCGGATGGTTCGCCGAAGCGCATCTGGTCGTCTCGCGAGGAATTGGTCTACGCGCTGACGTTTGACCAGCGCGGAAGACTGATTGCCGGCACCGGCAACAAAGGACGCCTATTCGTGATTGGACAGGACGATTTCGTTGATCTCGGCAAGGTTTCAGCGAACCAGGTCACCGGTCTGGCAGCGGCACCTAACGGTGGCGTTTACATCGCGACCAGCAACCTGGCGAAGCTGTTCGTGCTGGGCGGAACTGCCGACACGGATGGAACTTTCGAGAGCGACGTGTTCGATGCAAAGATCTTTTCACGTTGGGGACGCGCAGCGGTTCGAGGTACCGGAGGGTACGATCTCTACGCTCGCAGTGGGAACGTAGACAACCCGGATCGCAACTGGAGCGAGTGGCGCAAGGTCGATCTCACTCGCGAAGCGCCGCTCGACGTTCCGCCGGCACGATACCTGCAGTGGCGCGCTGTGTTGCATCCGGGAAACCCCGCGCCCACGATGGATAGCGTGCTGGTGAATTACCTGCCGAAGAACGTTGCTCCCGAGGTCGAAGACGTATACGTGCAGCCGGGCGCGCGGTTTACGCCGGTTCCGCGAGTGGGATCGGATAACGGTCCCGTTACAGTCGGGCCGCCGGGATCGGGAGGCGCTCCGGTTCGTTACGAAGCGACGCCGACGGCAAATCGTGATAAAGACTGGGTGGCCGTGCGCTGGGTGGCGCATGACGATAATGACGATGACCTTACATACTCGGTTTATTATCGCGGCGACGGCGAGACGCGCTGGAAGCTGTTGAAGGATGGACTAACCGATAAGGCGTACTCGTTCGAGTCGCCGCTGCTGCCGGACGGTGGGTACACCATCCTGGTGGTGGCGTCGGATGCGCCGTCGCACACGCCGGAGGAGGCGCTGAGCGACTCGAAGGAGAGTTCGCGCTTCGAGGTGGATAACACGCCGCCGCAGGTCACGAACGTAGCCGGTACGGTCGAGAACGACACGATTCACATTACTTTCCGGGCGATCGATGGCTTCTCGCCGATACGGCGTGCTGAGTATTCGGTCGATGCGGGCGATTGGCATGTGGTCGAACCGGTCGGTCAGATCTCGGATTATCGCGTGGAAAATTACGACTTCACTGTGCCGCTGCCTTCAACGGACACGACCACAACCCAGGAACCGAAGTCCACGGACACTCCTGTAACTTCGGCGAAGACGGGGAGAGCGGCGAAGTCAGCGCAACCCCAGGCGGGCGAGGAGCACGTAGTGGTGATTCGAGTCTATGACCGCTTCGACAACATGGGTGCGGCGAAGACGGTGGTGAGGGGAAGATAGAGGAGGGCGTCGAGGAACGCCCTCACCTCACCTCACGCGTGGAACACCCGGTTCCCGAACAGCAGCGACAGCACAAACAGGATCAAGAAGAGGACGAGCAGGATTCGTGCGATCATGCCGAATCCGCTGGCAGCGCCGCGGAAGCCCAACATGCCGAAGATCAGCGCCAGGACGGCGAAGATGAGTGACCAGACAAGCATGGTTCTCAGATTGCATCCTGAGTAGCCGAAGTTGCCTGGGCCGCTGCATGCTCTTGCTACAATCCCGGCGTGGATTACCTGCTCCATGCCGGATGGATCCCCTGCTGCATCTACGGCAGCGTGCCGTCGTTCTGGCTGCTAGTGCATCCTTACGCAGACACATGGCGGAAGCGCCATCGCGAGGGCAAACCGGTCTACCAGTTCCTCGTGCCGATCTGGGTGGCGATGTGGGTGATCCTGTACGCGGCCACATATCCGCTGCGAAATAGCTTTCTTTATCGCGTGTGGTGGTCGTGGGTGCCGGGGCTCGTCTTCTTTATTGTGGGAACGACGTTATACGCGAAAGGGCACTA
>Ga0335069_10002638_pt1 | contig 27474 bp, 27 predicted proteins | sample Lox_Sample_11_FD_206714 | JGI IMG/M metagenome (GOLD analysis project Ga0335069, IMG submission 206714) | Soil microbial communities from Loxahatchee National Wildlife Refuge, Florida, United States - Lox_Sample_1.1 | ecosystem: Environmental > Terrestrial > Soil > Wetlands | place: USA...
TCGTCGACGTCCACCCCCATGTGAGTGAGCTTCAGGCTGATGTTAGCGTCCAGTTTTCGGACACTGATCTCGTCGAGAAGATGGTGGTAAAGCTGAGCACTTGCCTGAGCTTCGTCGGCATTGGCGACGTTCTCGCCGAGATTGTCGATCGAGACGCCCGCGCCGACGCGATTCATGGCAGCCGCGGCACGAATGGCGTCCCCCACCTGAGTGCCCGCGACAAAACGGCCGGACATCCGCTGACCGAACCGCGAACGTTCGGCAACGTGGCGCAGCCAGCGGCTCTCTGAGAGCGCAATGAACGCGGCCCTCAGCACAGCACACCAGACTCGGACGGGAATAGACTGCCAGAGGCGTGCATTGGCATTACAGTATTTTTTACCACAAAGACAGCGCGTAGTCTTTGTGCCAGCGGGTCGTGACCAGGCGTCATTCTCTCCTTCAGGACGATGGCCCGCACCGGGCCTTGCCTCTGCATTCGTGTAGAATAGCCCTTTCCTTATGGACCTCTCGGCCATTCAGAAGGCCTTGCGCGAGCGCAACATCGACGCCTGGCTTTTCTATGACCACCATCATCGGGACCCCATCGCCTACCGGGTTTTAGGCGTTCCCGAGGGGCTGATGGTGACTCGCCGCTGGTTCTACGTCATTCCTGCCAAGGGCGAACCGACCAAGCTTGTTCATCGTATTGAAGCTGGACACCTCGATACTTTGCCTGGTTCGAAACAGGTCTATTCAGGATGGCAGGAGTTGTTCGACCGCTTGAAGGGGCTGCTGGCGCAACATCGCGACGTCGCCATGCAGTACTCGCCCAACAATCTAGTATTCACGGTTTCGCTGGTTGATGCCGGCACCGTGGACCTGGTGCGTGGCCTCGGCAAGAACGTTGTGAGTTCGCAGGATCTCGTGGCCCAGTTCGAGGCCACGATGACCGATGATCAGATCACGACGCACTACGCGGCCCGGGATGTCATCGACTCCCTCACCGCCGGGGCGTTTCAGGAGATCGGCCGCCGCGTCCGGAGTGGCGGCACGCATGAGCACGAGATTCAGCAGTGGTTCATGGACGCGTTCCGACGAGAAAACATGGTGACGGACGACCCGCCCATCGTCGCCGTAAACGCCAACAGTGGCAATCCGCACTATGAGCCAAGCGCCAAGCATCCCGTACCGATTCGCGAGGGGGACTTCGTTCTGCTTGATGTCTGGGCGAAAAAGGACACGCCGGGCGCCATCTACTACGACATCACATGGACGGGCGTCGTGGGCAAACCGACCGACCGCCAGCGCGAGATCTTCAAAATCGTCAGTGAGGCTCGGGACATCGGCGTAAAAACGGTGCTGGATGGGATTTCTTCCGGCCGCGCGATTGCCGGGTGGGAAGTGGACCGCGCCGTGCGCACTCACATCAAGAACGCCGGATACGGCGACTACTTCATTCATCGCACCGGACACTCCATTGGAACCGAGGTGCATGCCAACGGAGCCAACATGGACGACCTCGAAATCCATGACGAGCGGCGTATTCTGCCCAATTCATGTTTTTCGATTGAGCCGGGCATTTACCTGCCTGAATTCGGTGTGCGCAGCGAAGTCAATGTCCTGGTTCGACCCGGACGGGCTGAGGTGACTGGTAAAATTCAACGAGAGCTTGTGACGATTTGAATGGCTAAGACCTCCACAGAAAAGGCCGCCGCAGCGCCGGAATATCCGATCACGACGATGTCGCTCATCGCGCCGATTGTGGGCTGGTTGATCCCCGGAGCGGGGCACCTTCTCTTGAAGCGCTATGTTCGCGGCCTGCTTCTCATGATCTCCGTCGTCGCCATGTTCCTGATCGGCCTGGGAATGAACGGCCGTATCTATAGCCCGAACGGGGGCGACATTCTCGAGATTCTGGGGTTCGTCGGCGACGTGGGTACGGGCATCCTCTACTTCCTGGCGCGCATGATGGACTGGGGCCAGGCTCCGGCGGCCCAGGCCATTGCCGATTACGGCAAGACCTTCCTGATCGTCTCCGGACTTCTCAACTACATCGCCGCAGCCGACGCGCACCATATTGCATTGGGGAAAAAGCCGTGACCATCAATCTCTCTCACTTCACGGCGGCCGTAGTGTTCGCACTGTTCGCGTCCGTGGTGTTCGGCATTACCCAGCGCAGCACCATGATGGACCAGATCAGATACGGTCTCTACTGCTTCCTACTCTTTGTCGGCGGTGTGTTCCTGGCAGGCTGGGCGATGTGGCTGCTGCGGCGCTAGCTGTCATCCTTCCCACACAAACGCATCGAATACCCGGCTCGAGAGGAAGCCAATGCGCTTATACAGCGCGATGGCGCGCGAATTCGCCTCGGTCACCGTTAGCGAGATGGAATGGAAGTTTCTCTGGCGCAGGTTGTTGGTTGTCGCCGCCAGCAAGGATTCGCCGAGGCCGGCAGAGCGGTATTCAGGCAACACGCACACCTGCGTGATATGCCCGACGTCGGGTCTCACATGCGAACATAAGATCAGCCCGATCAATGTGCCCGTCGATTTCTGAAACACCAGAAACGACGACTGAGGATCAAATACCCCGCAGCCAGGAAAGCGCACGATATTGTTGAGGAAGCGCAGCGAACCGCTGATCGTGCGGTACTGGTCGTTGATGTCGGCATCTACGTGCCCACGATAGGCGGCCGTGATGACGGCTGCAGCGGCCTGGTACTCCTGCTCGCTCCACGGCCGAATCAGAAACTCGGTACTCATTGCCGGGCTTGGCGCTGCACGATTGGGGACTTCCAACGTCATAAAGACCCGCGGATGCCGGCTGAATCCCTGTTGCAGGAACGGCTTTACTACCTCGCCGGTGTCGTGCGCCAGTAATTGCGCCTCGACACGATGAATCCCCGGGGACTGCTGCAAGGTTTCGATAACGTGGGTCAGCAGACGCTCTTCGACATCACGGCGATCGGGTGTGCGCCCACCGTCGCGGACGAACAGATCCCCAATGACACCTTTGCTCTGCTCGTAAACAAAGAATGAGTAACCGAACACGCTGCCGCGCTCGATCGCCGCATAACCTGGAAGAATCTTGGAGTCGAGATAGCGGAGTATCATCTCCGCGGAACCGGAGTAATCCCAGGACAAAAGGCGCGCCCAGAGGGCAATCTCGTCTTCCAGCAACGGGCGAAGATCAGCCGAGGAGAAGTGCCTGAGATCGAGAATCTCCATAACAATCAGGTTTCAGAATTTCATGGTTTCAGGGTTTCAGAGTAAAAGCGATGACCCTTCAGATTCTCACGACATCCCATGGGATTCGCCGACTCTCTGGCTCGACATGGAAATCCGAAACAGTCGAACCCCGGCTACTTTCCTCCCACCCAGTACACACGTAATCTCTGCGCCGGAACATCCGTGAGATGCGACACATGCCTTCCGAGCACATATTCGCTGAGCTGCAGTGACGCATTTTCGCCGATAACGAGCACGTGAGGCGCATCGGGTACTTCTCCGTTTTCGTAGCGCTGTACCGGACGGTTCAGGTAAAACTCGAGTCCGTACTCCTGCTGGCGGTTGATTCGACAGGCGGCGACCGGAACCGACTCATGCGAAGAGCTCAGGATGTCTTGCGCGATCGGGCGGGCCGACTTCGTGGCATCGATCACCGGCGAAGCCAGGCGCAGGATCGCGGCCACAGCGATCACAACGGACACCAGTGTGGCCGCGCGCAGAACGCGTAAACCCACTCGCGCCAGCGCCACACCGATCGCAATGGCGACAAGAACGGCAGCGCCGGCTGCCACATACGACCAGGTTCCGGACGCCAGGTGGTGATGCATCTGGAGCGTGGGCGCGGTGAGGGCCGCGCAGACAAGCACTCCGCAGAGCACCGCGTGAGTGACGACGCACCAGAGAGAAACCTTGGCCTCCTCGCTGCGGTGAGTTCGGAGGTACTCGGCGATCAGCAGGCCGCCAGCCGGGATGGCCGGCAGGATGTAACCGGGCAGCTTCGACTGCGAAGCGCTGAAGAACAGGACCGGCACCAGCAACCAGATGAGAAGAAGCAATTGCCATGCGTCTTCATAGGTGGCAACCGCGTCTCGCCTTTCATTCCACAGAAGACGTATTCGCTCAATAATCGCGAGGACCAGCCACAGCGTCCACGGCAGCAGCGCGAGAACAAGAACAGGCAGGTAGAACCAGAACGGCTGGCGGTGGTGATAGAGATCCTGGCCGAAGCGGCCGAGATTGTGTTCGACGATAAAAACGCGGAAGAATTCCGGATTGCGAACCTGTACCGCTATGTACCACGGCAAAGCGACTGCCAGGAGAAGTGCGACACCTGGAGTCCACAATGTCCCTGAGATCGCCCGCCAGTCGCGCCGGGCGGCGATGAAGACGAACAGGATGATTCCCGCGAGAAAGATCGCAACGGGGCCTTTCGCCAGCGTGGCTAAGGCAAGAAAGAAGTAGAAAGCGGCGAGCGCGATGCGGCTCTTACCCTCATACCACGCGTACCAGGCGAGCATGGCGATGGCGAACATCGCGGCCAGCGGCATGTCGGTCGACGCTCCTCGCGCAAAGCCAATCAGGCCGGCACATCCTGCCGTAATCAGAGCGCCATCGATTTCCGACCCGGGGCGGAGCCGCCTCAGGAAGAGATAGATCGCCGCAATCAGCAAAGATGCATCGAATGCGGCTGGGATTCGCGCGGCGCGGTCACTGACTCCAAAGAACTTGTAGGACAGAATCGCCTGCCAGTAATAGAGGACCGGTTTTTCCAGCCACGGCTTCCCTTGCAGCGTCGGGGTGACCCAATCGTGCCGATCCAGCATCTCGCGGGCGACCTGCGCATAGCGCGGCTCGTCGGCGCCGACCAGCCCGAACGATCCGAGTCCGTAGAAGAAGAGAAACCCGCAGAAGGCCACCAGCAACAGCACGTCGGTGCGGGTTCGCATGTTCATGAGTTTAAGCCGGACGCGGACGTAGCAACGCCCAGATGCTGATCAGCGTCCAGACGCCTTCCAGCACGATAAACCCGATCTGAAACGGATGCAGTGCAATCCACAACAGGATTGCCGAGCCAACGCCATTCAGAATGTTGTAGGACGGGCGGCGCGCGTTGATCCAGCCAAGCTGGTGCCCGGCATACGCGATGAGAATCAAAAGCGCCCCCAGGAACGAAACCAACTGCCGGACAATCTCAGGACTCATGTTGCGTTCACCGCTGCTTTCTCGGCGCGCAAGCGCTCGATGACGCGCGCGACCGCCGTCGCTAAGGGGCCCTCTACCGAACATCCGCTGGCACATTTGTGTCCCCCGCCGCCGAAGTGCTCGGCGACGACGGACACATTGACTTCGCCTTTGCTGCGCAAGCTGACACGCCAATGCTGGTTTGGCATCTCGCGGAAGAAGATTGCCACCTGAACATCTCCAATGGAAAGGGCGTAGTTGACCAGGCCTTCGCAGTCTTCTTCGCGGGCGCCAGCGCGCTCCATCTGCTCGTGAGTCACCCAGATCCACGCCAGTGATCCCTCGCGGTGCAGATTGGTGAGCGCGGCGCCGAGCAGCCGCAGCTTGGCAGTGGAATGTCCGAAGTAGATGTTGCGGGCGCAGCGAGCGGGATCGGCACCGGCGAGAACCAGCTCTCGCGCCAGCGCAAACGTGTGTTCGTTGGTGCCTTCGAACATGAAGGAACCGGTGTCCGTCATCAGCGCGGTGTACAAGCAGGTCGCGATATTGGCATCGACGGTTACGCCGGCCAGGCGCGCCATGCGGTAGACAAGTTCAGCCGTAGCCATCGCGCTGGGATCGATCCAATTGACCTGAGCGAAGTTGCGGCCGCTCATGTGGTGATCAATGCTGATGAGGTAGCAGTTTTCCAATCCTTCGAGCAGGGTGCGCTTAATGCTGTCGCATTCAAGGATGATGACCGCATCGTTCGGCGGCACGGATTCGGCATGAATGACACGATCGGCAAACGGCAGACTTTGATAGATGCGCGGCACGCCATCGTGCATGACGACTTCCGCGTCCTTGCCGAGGTGGCGAAGGACTTGCGCGCAGGCCAGGGCCGAACCGATGCCGTCGCCGTCGGGACGGGCATGCGAGGTCACCACGAAACGGCGGCGGGCACGGATCTCTTGTAGTACGCGGTCAAGCATGAAAATCAGTAGTCGGTAGTCAGGAGTCGGTAGTCAGCAAAACCCATTCGGTACGCGACATGGTTTGACCCCTCTACTTTTCCTTTGGGCGGCGTTTTTTCGCTCGCTCCAAGAGTTCTTCCACCCGGCTTTCTAACTGTTGAGAACGGTCCAGTTGAAAGAAAAGTTCCGGCGGCTTACGCAAGCGCAAACGTTCGGCCAGTTCGTGGCGGACGAAATTCTTTGCCGCCTCCAGGCCTTCCAGGCTGCGCTCGGCCTCTTCGTCGTCGCCTGCCACATTCACGAGCACGCGTGCCGAGCGCGCGTCGTCGGCCATCAATACGCCGGAGACGCTGGCCAGGCCAATGCGAGGGTCTCCGAGTTCGCCCTCAAGGATGGTTTCGATCTCCTCGCGGATGGCTCCGCTCAACCGCTCCCGATGATGCTTGACGCTACGACGTTCCATAGATTGCCGGGGAAAACCGCTCAGAATAGCAGAAAAACAGTGGTCAGTGGGCAGTGGCTAGTGGTCAGCAAGTTCTCAGTTCCTGGTTCTCAGTTCTCCGTGGAATTGTCTGGAAGCGCCTGATTCTACTGGCCACTGACCACCGACCACTGGCCACTGTTACAGAAACTCCACAAACGAATCCGTCACTTCCGCTCCAGCATTGTTGGCGATGCGGAGAGCGGCGCGCTCGACGTTTTTCATGAGGCCGTCGAGGTAGTCGCGGGAGTGGGAGATGGCAACCACACCGATCGTGGCCTGATTCCAGAGGTTGGAGGGGTCGAGCTCGGCGACGGAGATGTTGAAGGAGGCGCGCAGCTTGTCTTTGAGGCTGCGGACAACCTGGCGCTTGTCCTTGAGCGACTGCGCGTGCTCAATGCGGAGCTCGAGGGTGAGGGAAGCGATCATGCAGTGGTCAGTGGCCAGTTGTCAGTGGTCAGTTCGCTCATGCTCGGGAATGGCTCAAAAGCTATTGGCAATCTTTGCCAATCGAACTATCATCATTGCAGGACCTGTTGGGGGACAACCATGCCGACGCGCAACATCAATCTGACTGCCGAACTGGACCGCTACATCGACACCAAGGTTAAAAGCGGGCGTTACGAAAACGCAAGCGAGGTCGTGCGGGCCGGATTGCGGACACTAGAGCGCGAGGAACACGAATACGAGATAAAACTAGCAGCCCTCCAGGCAGCTATTGACGAGGGCGACGCGAGTGGAACCGCCCCAGGAGATGCTTTCAAGCGCGTTCGCAAGAAACTCAAGCTCCCAATTTCCCGCTAACCTTCTGACAAAGCTTGCATGGCTAAGTTCCGATTGTCGCGTCGCGCTGAGGCCGACCTGCTGAGTATCGGTGAATTCACGATTCGCGAGTGGGGCATGTCTCAGGCCGCGCGTTACTTGAACGAACTTGAGACGTGTTGTCAGATGCTTGCCGACAACCCAGGTCTGGGGCGGGCTTGCGACTATGTCCGCTCCGGCCTGCATCGGCACGAGCACGGCAAACATGTGCTGTTCTACAGACAAGACAGGAACGGCATTCTGATTTCACGCATTCTGCATCAGCGTATGTTGCCGGACAGACACACCTTTGACGAGTAGAGGAACTCCATCGTAAAGACGCGAAGAATCCAAGTTACTCTACGAAAGTGCAAACCACTTCTTCAGTTTCACGAACTCCGACAGCTGAGAGAACCCCTGCTCCGATGAGCAACGGCGAATCCAGTGCTGGTATTTCGGCAACGCCGAAGCTGTTTCCTGAAAGTCAAAGATGAGTCCGCCTGTTTCCGCGTCAACTCTGACGAACAAGACTTCCCTCTCCATATCGAACTCTGGGGTCTGTGCAATCATTAATGACGCCATGGAGGTTGAGGCAAATAGGCCACGGGCATAGTCTGATCCTGCAATCTGCTCGACCAGGTTCAATAGAGGCTTTAGTTCGGGATGCTTTTCCGTCAGGGAACGGTAGAGTCCGACGATCTCTGACCACGGTCTATGCTGTACCAGAATCATCGCTCACTGATCGGGTGTTCGACAGCTACTAAAGCCTCTAAGATATCGCGATCTAAATCGGCGTCGCGCCTCTGAACAGCCAGACCAAATCAATAATCAGAATAATCACCACCATCAGCTCCAGCACGAACGCGCGGCTCTGGTGGAACTGGTCGACCATGAAGCGGTAGAGCTCCTCGGCGGTGTGGACTTTCTGGTTGACGAGGTCTTTGTAGTCGCTGACGCCGATCTTGCCGGCGGCGGCTTTGTAGAAGCGGGCGGCGAACATGTCGCTGAGGAACTTGATGGCGTTGTCGGCGCGCTCGGTGAGTTCGTCGACGTCGAGCAGCACGGTGTGCAGGCGGGTGGCGCGCTTCGCGTTTTTCCAGCGGGCAAAGATGCCGGTTGAGCCGTGCTCGAGGAAGTCATAGACGCTCTGCAGCTCGCGCGTGAGCAGCTCGTCGTAGTGGCGGAATTCGAGCAGCTGCGAGTTGGCGTATTCGAGCAGTTGAATGGAAGGCTCGGCGCCGGCGGCGTTGTCGTAGAGAAACGCTCCGTTCCAGCCGATCACGGCCAAGTCATTCGGATAGTACGAAATGCGCGGCTGCAGGATTTCCTGACATTCGCCGTCGGAAAGAGGCACGGTCTCGCCGCGAACGATTTGCGCGATGCGTCCGCCTTGCGCCGCCAGCAGTTGCGCGGCCGATGGGTTGCCGGCGATCTCGCGCACGTGGAAGACAAAATAGTCTTCGTGCAGCCAGACGTCGTCGGGATTGCCTTCATAGGGCTTGACCAGCGCCGGGCGGGCGCGCTCGATCTTCTGCTTGACGATCTTGCGGGCGAAGCTGGTGAAGTCCGTGTCCCAGACCCAGCGGCTGGAGAGGCGGACGAGCGTGTCCCAGTCGCCGGAGAACGGCAGCTCGAAGACCACGCTGAGCACGCCGTAGTCGTAGTATTTGATCTGGGCGTCGAGGCGCTCTCCGCTTTCGAGCACCAGCGGCTCAACCCGCTCCATTACCGGCGGACGCTGGTACTGGACGTATCCGGGGGCAGGGTGCTTAAAGCTTGCCTCCTGGCGGCGTGCGCCGAAGATGTCGCGCAGCGCGTCGAGACGGATCTCTTCGCAAACGTCGAACTGGATCAGGACGAGGACCGAGCCCTGCAGGGCGGCATCCTGCGGCCGCGCGTGAGCTGGGTCGGGCGTTGGAGCAAGGAGCGTTGCCTTTTCGAGTTCCATAGGTCAGCTTTCTGAGGGGCGCGACGAAGGGCCCAAGCCTCAGGCCGGAGCAGGGCGCGGGAGGCGGATACACCAACTATTGTCCCAGAAAAGAGAGAGGATGGGGAGAGGCGCTAACGCGTTGATATATATGACTTTAGATGCTTCTAAACCCCCGGTCGATGGCCTCTGGTCGACAAAGAGATACCGCTGATTCTCCCCTAGCGTTTTCTCGCCAGGGCCCACAATAACGCCGCCCCCGCGGCCATCCCGGCGATCGTTAGGCCGGCACGCTTCATCGACCGCTCAATGGCGGCCTCCCTGGGACGCACCCATGCGTCTTCGGGATAGTGCTGGGGCGCGGCTTCGAACATCGGGATGCCCTCCGGGCTTTCGGTCGCCTCGCGTAAAGCCATCTGGATCACTTCCGCCAAGTGGAGGGCCTGGCGGTCGGTTTCCTGGGCGATCTGCTCGCGGCAACTGAATCCGTCAGCGACGATCAGCCAGTCGGTCGGCACTTTACGAACGGCGGGCAGCAGTTCGAGTTCGCCGATCGCCACCGAGACGTCGTACTTCTCCTTCTCAAAGCCGAAGGCTCCGGCCATGCCGCAGCAACCCGGAGCGGGTGCGGTGAAGTCGACGCTCAGGCGGCGCAGCACGGCTTCCTCCGCCGTCATTTTCATGATCGCCTTGTGATGGCAGTGTCCGTGAACGAGCGCCTTGCGCGCCAACGGCGGCAGCGGGAAGTCTTTCGCGTATTTTTCCAGAAACTCGCTCAGCAGGAAGACCTGCTGCGACAACGCATGGGCGCGCTCGTCTTTGGGGAACAGGTTCGTGAGTTCATCACGGAATACTGTAGCGCAGCTCGGTTCGAGCACAACGATGGGCGTGCCGGACTCAATCTCCGGCAGCAGTTCATCCATGATGTCGAGCAGTAGACTCTTGGCGCGGTCGAGCATGCCGATGTCGTAGAGGGGCCGTCCGCAGCAAAGATGCGCGCGCGGGACCGTCACGGCAAAGCCGGCAGCTCCGAGCACTTCGGCGGCGGCTTTCGCGGTGTCAGGTAAAAAGTGATTATTGAACGTGTCGGCCCACAGCAGGACGGTGGTTGAGCCTCGGTCGACTGGACGGCCAGGAACATCCGCCCCGACGTAAGCGTGGCGGCCGTCGCCGCGCGGGTGTTGCTCTTCCCACCACTGCTTGAATGTTTGCGGGGCAAACGCCGGAATGCGGCGCTGGGCGGGGATTCCGGCGGCAAACTTCGCCAGGTCACGAAACAATGGCATCTGCGTCGTCAGATTGACGAGCCCGGGGACGTGCGATGCCGCTCTCGCCCATAGATCGATATTCCCAAAGGCCAGCGCGTTCAGCGGGCGCCTGTTCGTTTCGTAATAGTGCGAGAGAAACTCGGACTTATAAGTCGCGACGTCGACCCCCGTCGGGCAGTCGCTTTTACACCCCTTGCACGCCAAACAAAGATCAAGCGACTTCTTCACTTCTTCGCTTTGCCAGCGATCTTTGATGACCTCGCCCTGAGTCATCTCCCAAAGCAGGTGGGCGCGTCCGCGAGTCGATTGCTCTTCCTCGCGCGTGACCCGAAAACTTGGACACATCACGCCGCCCTCGTAGCGGCGGCATTTGCCCACGCCCACGCACTTCAGCGTTGCGCTGGCGAGGCTGCCGTGATCGTCGACGAATTTGAAGTGAGTCTCCGGCTGCCAGGGATCGTAGTTCGCGCCCAGACGCAGGTTCTCGTCCAGGCGATACGGCTCGATCAGCTTTCCCGGATTCATCTTCCAGTCGGGGTCCCACAGGCACTTGAACTCGCGGAACGCCTGCATGAGTTCCGGCCCGAACATTTTCGGCAGCAATTCCGCGCGGGCCTGTCCGTCTCCGTGTTCACCGGAAAGCGAGCCGCCGTAGCTGACAACGAGGTCGGCGGCTTCTTCCATGAACTGACGGAATCTGCGGATACCACCTTCCGATTCCAGGTCGTAGTTCATCCGCGTGTGGACACAGGCATGGCCGAAGTGTCCATAGAACGCGCCATCGTAGTCGTGAGCCTGCATGAGCTTGCGCAGGTCGCGCAGGTAGGCGCCGAGCTTTTCCGGCGCGACGGCAGAGTCTTCGAAGCCTTCCCAGCGCGGAGGCTCGCCCGGCACGTGTGAGGTCACACCCAGGCTTGCCTCACGCACGTCCCAGATGCGGCGGGCCTGGCGCACATCGGAGAACAGGCGCATGGTCGGCGGACTGGGCGAACGGTCGAGAGCGGCCATCAGGCGTTGGGCTTGAGACTCGGCCTCCGGCGCGGTATCCGCGCCGAACTCGACAAGCAGCCACCCGCATCCTTCCGGCAACAGTTCGACGCCCTCGGTATTTTTCCCAAGGCGGCGGCTGGCGTTGACGATGAGATCGTCAATACCCTCCAGGCCGATGGGGCCGTGTTCCATGATCTGCGGCACATGGTCGGCGCAGAGGAACACGTCCGGCCAGCCCAAGACGAGCAAGACACGTTCCTGCGGACTCTCCACCAGCCGGCAGGTCGCTTCCAGGACGGTCGCGCACGTGCCTTCCGATCCGACCAGCGCTCGAGCCACATGGAACCCGTTTTCCGGAAGCAGATGGTTCAGGTTGTAGCCCGAAACGCGGCGCGGAATGTTCGGGAACTGGCGGCGGACGTGGTCGCCGTAGCGGTCCGCAATCTGCTTGAGGCCGGAGTAAATCTCGGCGCGGCGGCCACCTTCGCGCACGAAACGGCCAACGTCTTCTTCACTGGTCGCGCCCGCATGCAGACGCTGACCGTCGTAGGTCAGGACTTCGAGCGCTTCGATGTTGTCGTCAGTCTTGCCGGCCATGATCGAGTGCACGCCGCAGGAGTTGTTACCGATCATGCCGCCGATGGTGCAACGGTCGTGGGTGGCGGGATCGGGCGCAAAGGTCAGGCGATGTTTCTCGGCGGCAGCGCGCAAATGATCAAGGATCACACCCGGCTGCACACGGGCAATGCGGCGCGCAGGGTCGATCTCGAGAATACGCGCCATGTATTTCGAGAAGTCGAGGACGACGGCGACATTGCAGCATTGGCCGGCGAGCGAGGTGCCGCCCCCGCGAGCAAGCAGGGGCGCGCGGTGCTCACGGCAGAGAGCCACCGTGGCCAACACATCTTCAGCGTCGCGCGGGAGCACTACTCCGATCGGAACCTGACGATAGTTCGAGCCGTCGGTGGCGTAGAGGGCACGCGTGCCGTTGTCGAAACGGATGTCTCCGCGAAGATGACGGCGGAGGGCGGCCTCGAGGGCAGCGGCGTCAACCTGCGCAATTGGAGCCTTGGGCTGGACGGTTGCTGGCGGCATGGGTACTGAACATCTTCGGGGATGCAGGCAGGCCCGCGCAAGCCTATTGCGTAAGCCAGATCAGAGGTTGGGAAAAGGGGAACAGCAAATGCCAGGCTGCGGCAACATTTTCTTCTGCTGGCAGGCGTCCCTACCGCCAGCTTCGAGTCAGGTAGTCGGCCATGGTGAGTACGAGCAGAATCGCCAGGAAAAAGAAAGCAGAGACGACGACAGCGGCGGTCAGTTTCTCGCTTGCTCCTTTGACGTGCATGAAGAACAGAATGACCAGCGTGGCCTTCACGGTGGCAATCAGGAGCGCGACCACCGGATTGAAGGGACCGAGATTCACTTCCGCCGCAAACACGGTCACGGCCGTAAGCGCAAGCAGAGAAAGACCAATCGCAACGTAAAAAGCGCGGGAAGTTACATGGGCTGACATGTCAGTCTCAGATCCTAGTTTTTCAAGCGTCACTCTTGCTTGATCTTATTTTCCCCGGCCGCCACACTCCGCTTCTTGCTCGTTCTTCCATCAGTGGTGCCGGTCGATCAAATACAACAAGGGGAAGAGATAAATCCAAATAATGTCGACCAGATGCCAGTACAGGCCCCCATTTTCGATCGGCGTGAAATAGCCCGGGGAGTATCGGCCCTTCCACGCAAGCACGGCCAGCACAGTGAACAAGCCGCACCCGATGATCATGTGCAGGGCATGCATTCCCGTCATGGCGAAATACACAGCAAAGAACATCTGGGCATGCGGCACTTCATCCGCGTTGAGATGAACCTGTTCGCCATTCCGGTTATACGTGTCGGTGAACTGGAACGTGGGCCCGGGAACGTGGTGCTTTTCGAATTTCTCTGCGTACTCGACTGCCTTCACTCCTAAGAAGGTCAGTCCCAGGACAACCGTGATCGCCAGGTAGGCCACCAACTGATGGCGTTTCCCGTCCTGCGCCGCGCGCACTGCGAGCACAACCGTCAGACTGCTCACCAGCAGCACTGCTGTATTGAATGCGCCGAGCCTGACATCGAGCGACTGACTCCCGGCCGCGAAGGCGTCGAAATACCTGAACCGGTAGATCAGGTAGGCGCAGAACATGCCGCCGAAAAACATGATTTCGGTGACCAGGAACAGCCACATGCCGAGCGAGGCAGCATTCTTCTGCTGCTCCATGTCGGCGAAGTGGTGGCGCAGTTCTGGATTTGGAACCGCGGCTTCGACTGCGGTGGCGTGACTGTCAGCCAACGGCAACCTCCTTCTGCTCCTTCAGGTGGTCGAGTTCTTCGTAGTTGTAGGCTTCCCAGGTCACAACCGGAGTCTCGTCGAAATTGAACGTGGGCGGCGGCGACGCGGTCATCCACTCCAGTCCGGCGGCAGCCCAGGGATTCGCTTCTGCGCGCGGGCCGTAGCGCAACGACCACAGGAAGTAAATCATCGGCAGCAGGTAGCCGACGGCCAGCACGCTGGCGCCCGCCGTCGAGAGCACATTCAGCACCTGGAAGTCTGGCATGGCGGAGTAGTCCGCATAGCGCCGTGGCATGCCCAGATAGCCGAGGATGAACTGCGGAAAGAACGTCAGGTTGAATCCGACGAATACCAGCAGCGCCGATAACTTAGCCCAGCCTTCCGGATAAAGGCGGCCGGAAATCTTCGGCCACCAGAAATGCATGCCGCCCAGGAATCCCATGACCACGCCACCGACCATCACGTAGTGGAAGTGCGCCACCACAAAGTAGGTGTCGGTAACGTGCACGTCGATGCCGAGTGTCGCCAGGAACAATCCCGTCAGGCCGCCAATCGTGAAGAGGCCGATGAACCCGAAGGCATAGAGCATCGGCGTCGCATACGAGATCGAGCCCTTGTAGAGCGTCGCGGTCCAGTTAAAGACCTTGATGGCGGAAGGCACACCCACGAAGAATGTCAGGAACGAGAAGATCATGGCGGCATATAGCGAGATGCCGGCCACAAACATGTGGTGCGCCCAGACCAGGAATCCGATGACCGCGATCGCAATGCTGGAGAGAGCGACGAAACGGTAGCCGAAGACACGCTTCCGCGAGAAGGCGGTGATGAGTTCGCTGATCACGCCCATCGAGGGCAGGATCATGATGTATACCGCCGGATGCGAATAGAACCAGAACAAGTGCTGGAAAAGCAGTGGGTCTCCACCGAGCCTGGGATCGAAGATGCCAAGATGGAAGAGCCGCTCCACCGCCACCAGAACGATCGTGATCGCGACAACCGGAGTGCCGAGAATCATGATGATGCTGGTGGCATATTGCGCCCAGATAAACAACGGCAACCGGCTCCAGGTCAGGCCCGGCGCGCGCATGCGGTGGATGGTAACGATGAAATTCAGTCCCGTGAAAATAGACGAGAATCCGGCAATGAACGCGGCGAGTCCCGCTTCGATGATTTTGGTGTTCGTGAATGCCGTGCTGAATGGCGTGTAGAACGTCCAACCGGTATCAACGCCGCCCGTCAGCATGCAGTGCAAAATCAGTCCGCCACCGATGATGTACAGGTACCAGCTCAGCAGGTTGATGCGCGGGAAGGCGAGATCTTTCGCGCCGATCATCATCGGGACGAGGAAGTTCCCGAGCGTCGCCGGCACCACCGGGATGAGGAAGAAGAACACCATGATCATCCCGTGCATGGTGAACGCCTTGTTGTAGGTGTCGGCGTGCATCAGGTCGCTGGCGGGTGTCAGCAACTCGAGGCGAATGAGCATGGCGAAAAATCCGCCGAGGAAGAAGAATGCCGTGATCGAAATCAGGTAGAGGACCGCGATCCGCTTGTGGTCGGTCGTCAGCAGCCAGCTCTTGAGGCTGTACCCGTTCGTGAGGTAATTGGTCTTCGTCTCCGGAATCTGGTTCGCCGGGATTGCTGCGCTCGCCATGACTATTGCACCTGCACCTTCTGGGGTTGTCCGGTCGGAGAGGCAGCCGCCTGACTCGCCGTCCCCGCCGGTGGCTGGTTCAACGACTTGACGTAAGCCACCAGCGCGTTCAGTTGCTCATCCGAAATCAGACCCTGGAACGTGGGCATGATGGGTTTGAAGCCGTTCACGATCTTTGCCGTCGGGTTCAGGATGGATTCGCGTACGTAGTTGTCGTCCATGGTGACCGTGCGTCCGTCTTCGAGCAGAACAGGCTTGCCGAACGCGCCCTGCAGGTTCGGTCCCCGTCCCTGGGTATCAAACCGGTGGCAGGTGCTGCATCCGAGGGAGCTGAAGAGCTGTTTGCCCGCCTCGGAGAGGGGAACACTCGGGCCGCCCGTCAGCCACTGGGCGTAGTCCTGCGGCTCCATCACGATGATGCTTCCCACCATTCCCGAGTGCGAGGTCCCGCAATACTCGGCACAGAACAAGTGATACGTTCCGGCCTGCGTCGCCTTGAACCACAGCGTGGTATAGCGGCCGGGCAACACGTCCTGCTTGATCCGGAATGCAGGGACGAAGAAACTGTGAATCACATCCTGCGACGTCATGACCAGTTTGATGTTCTGCCCAACCGGCACGTGCAGTTCGTTGATCTCGCGCTGACCCTCCATGTGCTCGATCTTCCACATCCACTGTTTAGCGACGACGTAGACTTCCGTCGCGTCGGAGGGTGGGGTACGCTCCTTGAAATAGAGCAGGGCGCCCCAGATGAAGAACGTGAGCATGACGCCGAAGGGAATTACTGACCAGCCGATCTCCAGAATCGTCGACCCTTCGATCTGATGGGGAGCGTGTCCCTTGCTGCGGCGGTACTTGACCGCAAAAAACGCCACCGCCAGATAGATCAGCACGATCATCACGGCGGAAACCAGCACGAGGTAGATATAGAGCGCATCTACCTGGCCGGCCATGGTCGAAGCCCGATCGGGCCACAAGGGTAAGAATTTCGACATATTACGTGGTTCGCCTCGGTTCCTTGTGAGCCGCGCCCGCGTCCGCGCGGAACATGATGAACACAAACGTGCCCAGGATCAGCATGGTCGCCAATGCGGCCAGGCGCAAAATATTGTTGATGGCAGCCCCGTATTTCCCGATTCTCGGATCGTAGTGGTAGCAGTACAGCAGCACCTGATCCCCGATGTTTCCGATCTTGCCCTGCGAGGCCTGCACCAGCCCGAGCCGCAGATCCTTCGGCGAGAACTCCACGCCGTACAGATATTCGGCGACGTGGCGATCGGGCGTCAGCACAACAATCGCCGTGGCATGCGCGTACTGCTGCGTCTTGTTATCCCACTGATACTGGAAGCCCACCGCTTTCGTAACCGCGTTGATTGATTCCGCCGAGCCCGTCAGGAAATGCCAGCCCTTCTCAGCGCCCGGGCGCCCGTAGCGCTTCATAATGTCGCGCTTCTTCTCGGCCGCCATTTCGGTGGTTTCACGCGGATCGAAGCTGAGCGTGACAACGTCGAAATCCTTGCCCACATCGAACTTCAGCACCCGCAGCGATCCGCTCAGGCCCTGCAGCAATTCACCACACAGCATGGGGCACTGGTAGTACCCCAGATTCAGAATGACCGGCCGCCCTTTCCCGAAGTAATCGCCGAGCTTCACCGTGTTGCCAAGGTCGTCGCGAAATTCGAGGTCGCCCGGGACCTCTGCATTGAGGTGCTGCTCGATCCCAACAAACTCCAATCCTGGCGGACGCATGTTCGCCGGCGGCGACATAATGCCTCCGCTCATCGGCCCGCGCTGTGCAAGGAGCGGCACGCCGATGAAAACCAGGACTATCGCCGCAAGAATTGTTGTTCTACTGCGCAACTGCATCTCCTTTTACTTCGCCGCCGGCTTTGTACTCGCCGGCTTTGCCGCAGCGCTTGCCTCAGTTCCGGCCTGTGGCCGTACCGGCAGTCCGCGCTGTGCGACCAATTCCATTGCGCGCTCGATGGGAATGTGCGCCACCCCTGCTTTTTCGTCGACCCAGCCGTAGCTGTGCAGTTCCTTCTCCTGATCCATCAGGAAATCGCGCAACTGAGTCCGTTCGTCCGTTTCCAGCAGCGGAGCGCCGTTGTCTTTGAACGCATTCTTCACTTCGTCTTCGGTGACGCGTCGCGAACTGATCCTGCGCGCGTCTTCGGGCTTCACCAGCGGGCTCGACGTCGTCATCTGCGACTGTTCGTACTTGTCGAGGAACGTGTACATCCCGGTGATGATGAAATAAATGACCACGCCAATGATCGCCAGCCCGATCATGAAAGCGAAAATGCCTCGGGTACTCAGGTCCTCGCGTTCGAACTCAACGCCGTGACCGCCGTTGCCGTGGTTCAAGGTTTCGTCACTCATGCGACGGCTCCAGTAGTCTCAAGGTCTGTGGCGCGTACACGGCCAGCAGCGGACGCGATCTCAGGTTGCGGAAGAAGTACGCCATCCACAAACCACCGACGCCCGCCAGCACCGCGAACAGCGACCAGCTCACGTGAATCGTGTCGTGGTGCAGCGATGGCGCGGGCTCCACGTGCCACCAGATGTCCACCAGCCGCATCACCAGGAGCCACGTCGCCACCACGACCAGGCTCCCCACCTTCCGCTTGAACTGGCGCGACAGCAAGATGGCGAACGGCACGGCAAAATGGAACAGCACCAGGAACATCGCGACCCAGCCCCAGCCGCCGTTGATGCGGCGCAGGAACCAGGTGATTTCTTCCGGCAGATTGCCCGCCCAGTAGATGAGCCACTGCGAAAAATTGAAATAAGCCCACACCATGACGAAGGCCAGCATGAATTTGCCGTGGTCGTGAACCTGTGTCGGCGTCAGGTACTCCGACATCGGCTTGCGCTTGCTGAGGATGTGCTCGATCACAACCGCGAAGCAGAAAGCCGCCAGCGCCTGCCCGGCGATGAAGATCAACCCGTAGATGGTCGAAATCCAGCGCGCCTGCAGCGACATGACCCAGTCGACGATGGCGAAAGAAATCGAGAGCGAATAGATGACGAGCCCCGGCGCGCTCAGCGCCCGGAAGCGCAGCGTGCTCTGGCCCTGCGATTCCGGGAAATCCTGCCGGGACGACCAGCGGCGCAGCAGCAAGGCCATTCCGATCCAAAGCGCGAAATAAATCACAGCGCGCCAGAAGATTCCGCCGAAGTAGAGGTACGCGTGCGTGATGTCGACGAGCTTGGGATCTTTTACGACCTCCTCAGGCCGCGCCCAGTCATAGAGGTGGCGCAGGTTGAACAGGATCGGCAAGAAGAGCACTGCCATCAGCGGCAGCGTCATCATGCCCGCTTCCATGATGCGGCGAATCACGGTACCCCAGGCGCCTCCGACCAGGTGATAGAGCATCAGGATGGCCATGCAGCCGAGGGTGAGCCCCAGCGCCGCCATGTAAACCGTGAGATACGCGGAGTAGAAGTTGTCGGGGTTAAGGAAAGCGGCGGCCACAGAGGCGACGACACCTACCAGACCGACAAACATGGAGCGCGTTCCCATGGTCTCGGCCACGGCTGGGGCCATCAGGTCCGATTTGTTCAACGTCGCCGTGGTCATTTCTGCTCCTCTTTGGTCTCGCCGGACTCTTCCGACTTTGGCTTCATCACGGGCAGGGTTGCACCCGTGCCGATGTCCTTGAACTCAGGCGCAGACGACGGAACCTTCTGCCCGGCGGGAATGTCGGCCGGGGTCGCATTCTGGCTCAACTGCAGCGCGCGGATGTACGCGGCAATCGCCCAACGGTCGCGTGGCGCGATCTGCGCGGAGTAGTCGGGCATGACGCCGAAACCGTTAGTCATCGTGTCGAAGAAGTAGCCGATCGGCGCTTTGCGCAGGCGATCGATGTGATACGACGGCGGCCGGCGGAATCCACGCGACGGAATAAATCCGTTGCCGTCTCCCACGCGACCGTGGCACGGAGTGCAGTAAATATCGAAACGTTCCCGGCCTCTTGCCAGCACCGATTCGGTAACTGGAAATGGCATGTAATCCCCGGGATTGCCATTGATCTTTCCGGTGTAGAAGTAGGCGTCTTCCCGAAGATCGCCGCGGGCCACCGTGCCCTCAACCGGCAGTCGCGCCGAACGTCCGTCGGCATAGAAATCGCTCTTGGTCAACGGCCGGTAATAGGGCTGCACGTGCATGTCGATACGGCACCCGGCTGTGGCGGCAACCAGCGCCAGCGAAGGCAGAATTTTTCGTAACGTGCGCATGACTAGCTCGGCACCTCCGAAATGGCGCGTGGGCCGAGTCCTTTCAAAAAGGCGCGGGTATCGGCGGCATCGTAGTGCGGGTCGCTTGCGTCGACAACCAGGAAGAACTTGTTCTCCGAAGCTTTGGCAAATTCGGCAACGTTGAAAACCGGGTGATACGGCTGAGGAAGCCCATTCAGCGCCAGCATGCCAAAGACCGCCGCGAGTCCGCCGAACAAGATCGTCATTTCGAACGTCACGATGATGAACGACGGCCAGGAATGGAACGGGCGTCCTCCGATGTTCAGGGGATAGCTGATTACGTGCACGTAATACTGCAGAGCGTATCCGGAGAGTCCGCCGATGATTCCACCGATCAGTGTGACCAGGGGCACATAGTTCTTATGGAAGCCGATCGCGTCCGCCAGACCCTCGATGGGGAACGGGCTGTACGCATCGATCTTCTTGTAACCCGCCGTGTGCGCCTTGTGAGCCGCATCCAGCAACTCCTGCGGCGAATCGAATTCGGCCATCAGCCCGTACACGGAAGCGTCGCTCATTTCGTGACCTCCTCCGCTTCCTTCACATGCGCTTCCGGCAGCAAAGTGCGCAGTTCAGAGATCGAGACCATCGGCAGGATGCGCACAAACAGCCATATCGCGGTCAGGAACATGCCAATCGTTCCCGCGAATGTCATGTAGTCCCACTTCGTCGGGTAGTACATACCCCACGAGGAATTGAGGAAATCGCGCTGCAGGCTGACGACGATGATGACAAAACGCTCCAGCCACATCCCGATTAACACGACGAACGAAATCACCCACAACCAGAAGGTGCTGGTGCGGAATTTTTTCAGCCAGAGCACTTGTGGAATCAGGATGTTTGTCGCCAGCAAACTCCAATACCAGAACGCGTAGGGTCCGTGCAGGCGGTTCCACAGCAGGAACGAATCGAACTTGTTGCCGCTGTACCAGCCCATGAACCCTTCGATGAAATAGCCGTAGCCGACAATCAATCCGGTGGCGAGCATCACCTTGCCGGAGTTCTCCAGGTGACGCATGGTGATGAAATCCTGGAGCCCGTAGATGGCGCGGATCGGGATCGCCAGGCACAGGACCATGGCAAATCCGGAATAGATGGCCCCGGCGACGAAGTAGGGCGGGAAGATCGTGGTGTGCCAGCCAGGCACGATGGAAATTGAGAAGTCGAAGCTGACGACCGTATGCACCGAGAGAACCAGCGGCGTCGCCAGGCCGGCGAGCAACAGGTAAGCCGTTTCATAACGATGCCAGTGGCGCGCCGACCCGCGCCAGCCCATCGCGAGGATGCCGTAGACTCCGCGCGTGACGGGATGTTCCGCGCGGTCACGCATGCTGGCAAAGTCGGGAATCAATCCCACAAACCAGAACACCAGCGAAATCGTGAAGTAAGTCGAAACCGCGAACACGTCCCAGATCAGCGGGCTGCGGAACTGCGGCCAGTAGTTCATCGTGTTCGGGTAGGGGAACATCCAGTACGCGAGCCACGGACGGCCAGTGTGGACGAGCGGGAAGACGCCGGCGCAGGCCACAGCGAACAGCGTCATCGCCTCGGCAAAACGGTTGATCGAGTTGCGCCAGGTTTGCCGCAGCAGACAGAGAATCGCGGAGATCAGCGTGCCGGCGTGGCCGATACCGATCCACCAGACGAAATTGATGATGGCGAATCCCCAGCCGACGGGAATGTTGATGCCCCAGATGCCGGTACCTTTGATGAACAGGTACGTGAGGGCGAACAACAGCATGTTCATTCCGGAGAACATCACCAGAAAGCCGAGCACCCATCCCAGCGAGATCGGCCGGCGCAGAACGATGTTCGAAACTTTTTCGCCGATGGTCGAAAAAGTGTGCCCCGACTCGATGACTGGAGGCCGCTGGTCCGCTGCCGGAATTTGTGTTTGCGTCGCCATGCCTTAACTGTGCTCCGCTTCGAGTTCGGGATTCGGGTTCCGGACTTCCGCCAGGTACGTCGTGCGCGGCCGCGTGTTGAGTTCGCCCAGCAACGAGTAATTCCTCGGCTGCGCCTTCCACTTGTTCACCAGACTGTTCGGGTCGTTGAGATTGCCAAACACGATCGCGTTCGCCGGGCACGATTGCTGGCATGCGGTTTGCAGCGTGCCGTCCTGAATTGTCGTGTCGGCGCGCTCCGCGTCAATCCGCTTTTCATTGATGCGCTGCACGCAGTAGGTGCACTTCTCCATGACGCCGCGGCTGCGGATCGTCACGTCAGGATTGCGCATCATCTTGTATTGCGGCGTCTCCCAGTCCTGGAACAGGAGGAAGTTGAAGCGCCGCACTTTGTACGGGCAGTTGTTCGAGCAGTAGCGCGTCCCGATGCACCGGTTGTAGACCATGTCGTTCAGGCCTTCGGTGCTGTGGGTGGTGGCGCCGACCGGACAGACGATCTCGCACGGCGCGTTCTCGCACTGCATGCACGGCACCGGCTGGAAGAAGCCTTTCGGATTTTCGCGCGGCCCGTTGTAGTAGGCGTCGACGCGGATCCAGTGCATATGGCGTCCCTTCCGCGTCTGCTCCTGGCCGACCACGGCGATGTTGTTCTCCGACTGGCAGGCGACGATACAGTTGTTGCAACCCACGCAGGCGTTGAGATCGATCGCCATGCCCCAACTGTAGGTTTCTTTCGAATAATCGTAATTGGGATAGAGCGTGAGTTCGCGCGGCGTCTTCTTGTCTTCTTCCTGCGCGAAGTCGGGTTCTTTCTTGTATTCCGCTAGGCTTCGCTCCATGACTAGCGGGCGCTCGCCGCCGTCGGGCGTTTCCATCGTCTGGTAGCCCTGCGTGCTGGCGAGGTTGTAGGTTACGCCTGTTTTCGTAATTCTCACATCGCCGACGGCGATCCACGGATTCTGCGTGGGGCGCAGCGGGTAAACGTCAAATCCAGCGCCGGTTCCCACTTGTCCAGCACGCTTTCGACCGTAACCGAGAAAAAGAGTGACAGAGTTGTCGGGATGTCCGGCCTGAATCCACACCGGGCCTTTGATTTTCTTGCCCTGGAATTCGACTTCGGCGACGTCCTTGAAATTCAGCTTGAGCCGCTCGGCCATCGCGGGGCCGACCATGACCGGGTTGTCCCAGGTGAGTTTGGTCAGCGGCTTGGGAAGTTCCTGCAGCCAACCATTGTTGGCGAAGCGACCGTCGTAGATGGAGGGATCGCGTCGGAAGTTGAGCTCGATGGCGTTGCCAGCGCCCTCGCGAACTCCCCCGCCTCCGAATCCTCTAGCCTTTTCCTGTGTCGACTTCGGGTTGAATGCCGTGCCTTCGACCCATCCGTCGTGGAGCGATTTCCGCCAGAGAGTGTCGAAGTCCGAACCAGGATGCTGTTTCTGCCAGTACTGCTGGACCAGATCATGTCCGCTCAATCCGGGCTGGCCTGCAAGGATCGTGACAAGTTCGTGCGCCGTTTTACCACCGTATAGAGGATCAATCAGCGGCTGCACAATGCTCGCCGTGCCATCGTACGCACGCGCATCGCTCCAAGATTCAAGGTAATGGGCCTCCGGCACGTGCCAGTGACAGAGTTCGGCGGTTTCGTTGCTGTGCGTGCCGAGATAAATCTTCTGCGCCACGGCGTTCGATTTCAGCGCTGAAGCGAATTCGAATTCAGCCGGTGCATCGTAAGCCGGATTTCCGCCAAGGATCAGTAACAGATCGACTTTGCCGCCGCGAATGTCCTGCACGAGATCATGCGCCGACTCAGTGCGATTGATTGGATTGGCGTCAACGGGATCGGAGTAGAAAACTGTCTTACCCACATTGCCAAGCGCAGCATTGATCGCATGAGCGAGAGCATGGACCACCGGAGGCTGATGATCACCCACGATAACAATGCTCGAACCTTGATGCCTCCTGAGATCTTGAATAATTGGGGCCGCTAAGCCAGGGATGTCGCCTACAACACCACCGTTGGCCGACTGAGGCGGATTCAAGAAGGGATTCGCGAGACCGCGTGCGAATCCGGCTACGTCTTTGGCCAACATCGGCAACCGATGATCCGCCTTCATCCCCGTCGAACTCGGCGTGCTCTCGATCACGTACAGGCGGTTCATGTTGCCGTCGGGGTTGCGGCGGGCGGCGAAGTCCCGGATGTAGCGCGTAGAACCGGGGAATCCGGCGTAGAGGAAATCGGCGTCGAGCGAGACGATCACGTCCGCCTTCGACAGGTCGTAGCGCGTCTCGACCACTTCGCCGAAAGCCATCTTCGCGCCTTCATAGACGTTGTCGCGGTTGATCGGTTCCCAGACATGCCACTTGGCCTGCGGGTTCGCAGCGAGATAGCTCTTGATCTGGCTCGCCAAGGTTGGCGACGTGACACCCTGCGTCAGGATGCGAACGCCTGCTCCGGCAATGCCTTTCTGCACGGCGATCGGGCCTTTGACGGCGGCCATGAAGGCGTCCCACGAGCGGATGTCGCCGAGGTAAGTGATGTTCTGTGCGCGGTCGGGATCGTAGAGATCGAGTAGCGACGCCTGCGCGTAGATATCCGTGCCGCCGAAACTCGCCGGATGCTGCGGATTACCTTCAATCTTGGTCGGACGGAATTCGTGGCTCTCAACCAGCACGGGCGAAGCGTATCCGCCGAGCGTGAAGGCGGTCGCGTAGTACTGCGGCTTCCCCGGAACCAGATTCTCCGGCTGCTTGACGTAGGGAACGATTTCCTGCCGCGGCATGCGCGTGCAGCCGGACAAACCGGCCAGCGCCAGGGATGCCCCCATGGTCTTGAGGAATCCGCGGCGCGAGAACGTATCGAGCCACTCGGACGCGCCCTTGGGGAACTCGCGGTGCAGCATCTCCTTGAATTCCTCGCTGCCGGCGAGTTCTTCCAGGCTGCGCCAGTACTCGGGGCCGGTGGTCTGTTCGATCTGTGCTTTCACGGCATTGAGATCGAGCTGCTTCTTCGTTCCGGGACAAACGTCCGGTCCGGCCGCTTTTGTCGTCTTCTCGTTCATGTTCCTCGTCAGCAAATTCCCCGTCGCCCTACCTGTGACACGTGTTGCAACTTGTGATGTCCGCCACCGAGCGCACCTTGTACAGCGACTTCAACACATTGCCCAACTCGATCTGGTCGGTGTAGGCCTTGCCATCGAAATCGACTTCATTCTTCTGCGGCACCAGCGTGGGCGCCTCATAACGCATGTTGAACACCTGTTCGCGCGGGCGCAGATACTTTTCCGGCGCGCGGTGACAATCCAGGCAGAATTCCATCTGCAACGACGCGTACTGGTAGGTCAGCGGCATCTTGTCGATCGGACCGTGACAGGTGTCGCAACCGACGCCCTTATTAATGTGAATGCTGTGATTGAAATAAACGAAGTCAGGAAGTTGATTGACGCGCGTCCACTCGATCGACTGCCCCGTGCGGAAACTCGACCTCACCGGCTCGAGATATGCCGCGTTCGTCCAGATCTGCGCGTGGCAATTCATGCATGTCTTGGTCGGAGGTATCCCGGCAAAGGCCGCTTCCTCGACCGAGGTATGGCAGTAACGGCAATCGATTCCCAGCCCCGTCACGTGATGCTGATGACTGAACGGCACCGGCTGTGGCTTCCTTACGCCCGCCATCGTTATGTAAGGCGAACGCTGGAACGTAAAGAGAAGCCAGCCCAGCGCGCCGGCCACCAAGACAACAACAAACAGTGATCCGCGGGCGATGGCGTTGCTGCTGCGTGGAAAGATCTGCATCGAATGTTCTTGGGTTCCGCTTGCCGCGCCAGACACCCCGTACCGGCGCGCCGTGCCCTGCATGAGTCACACTCTCGTGTGACGGTTGTTACTGAAACCGGTGATTATAACAGTAGCCTTGCGTTGTGGAATACCTGGATTGATGGATTTCTTTCTTCCCGCTTCACATTCTCAATTCGGGAAGGCAAAATCACGGATACCGCTGTCTTCTTCAACAGCGAACCACCAACCGCGGACCAAATTGAAACGCCACCCCTAAATTCATCGCAGGTTCATGACCAACAGTTTTGGCTCGGTCATCTCCTGGATCGCATCCCGCAGCCCTTCGCGCCCCAGTCCCGAATCCTTCACGCCGCCGTAAGGCATGTGTTCGATGCGAAATGTTGGCACATCGCCGGCAATCAGGCCACCGACTTCCAGTTCCTCATAGGCATGGAAAATGAGCTTCGCATCGCTGGTGAAGACGCCCGCCTGCAATCCGTACGGAGAGTTGTTGGCCTCTTTCAACGCAGACTCAAAATCGGTGTAGGGCTCGACCGTCACCACTGGCGCGAAAATCTCCTGACAGTTCACGCGCATATCAGGCCGCGTGCCTGTCAGTACGGTCGGCTCCAGAATGGAACCTCTGCGCTTCCCGCCACAAAGCAGCCGCGCCCCGCCCCGGACTGCTTCCTGCACCCAATCCGCGGCACGAATCGCATCGCTCTCGCGAATCAACGGCCCAACATCGGTCGATTCTTCGAGGGGATCACCCGTCCTCAACTGGCTGACTGCCGCCAGCAGCATGTCTGTGAATTTGCCGTACACGGAATGTTCCACCAGGATGCGCTGAACGGATATGCACGACTGACCCGCATACGAAAACCCGCCACTAGCGCAGCGGTCTGCGGCGTATTGCAGATCGCAGTCGCGGTGCACGATCACAGCCGAGTTTCCGCCCAATTCGAGCGCCACCTTCTTCTTCCCGGCTTTGTTCTTGATCTCCCACCCCACCGCGGCACTGCCGGTGAAGCTGATGAGCCGGATGCGCTCGTCGGTCACCAGCAATTCGGAATCATCGTTGGAAAGCAGCAGGACGTTGAGTCCGCCATCGGGCCAGCCCGCCTGCTGTACGACTTCGGCCAGCAACAGAGCGCTGAGCGGAGTCTGGGGCGCGGGTTTGAGCACCATGGAACAGCCGGCCGCCATGGCAGGAGCAACTTTGTGCGCGACAAGATTCAACGGGAAATTAAACGGGGAAATGCCGACGATCGGCCCCAGCGGAAAGCGCCGCACGATGCCCCAGCGTCCGGCCGTGGATTGTTGCCAGTCGAGCGGCAGATACTCGCCGTAGCCTCGGACGGCTTCTTCCGCGCCGATATTAAAAGTCAGGATGGCGCGGTCAACTTCCAGGCGCGCTGTCTTGATCGGCTTGCCCGCTTCCTGGGCCAGCGTGCGAACAAATTCTTCCTTGCGCTCCTGGATTCCGCTCGCGATATAGCGGAGAACGCGCTGCCGCTCGAAGGCAGGCAGGCGGCGGGTCGTGCCGAAGGCCTTGACAGCGGCGGCAATGGCGGCATCGGCATGCTCGCGCCGCCCTTGAACAACCCGTCCGATTAATGCGCCGTCGTAAGGCGCACGGACATCGACGACGTCGCCGTCTTCCAGCCATTTGCCGTCCAGGAAAAACCCATGGGTCGCGACTGGCGCCGCGGTCAGTTCCGCCATTCCTCACCCCCGGTGTCTTTGTTGATTATAGAACTACGTTGGGTGGTCAGTGGTTCGTGCTTTCCTGAGTGCCGATCGCCGACCACCAGCCACCAAGCACGAATCACGCCGGGACAGTACTACGCGAAATCACTTTCCTTGTTGGGGTTTGAACTGCTCGTCCACCTCAACCTGATACCCGGCGACCAGGCGGTTCGTCTCGTTCGCCATCCCGACGACCGACATCAGTTCCTTGAACTGCGCGTC